>Ga0105048_10012963_pt1 | contig 13032 bp, 7 predicted proteins | sample MAT05_FD_78382 | JGI IMG/M metagenome (GOLD analysis project Ga0105048, IMG submission 78382) | Freshwater microbial communities from Lake Fryxell liftoff mats and glacier meltwater in Antarctica - MAT-05 | ecosystem: Environmental > Aquatic > Freshwater > Ice > Liftoff microbial mat | place...
CAACCGGAAAAATCGCCCTGCGTAACTTTATAATTGATGAATTTACTGCAGTAAATATTTGTGTCGATGGTAGTAGTATCTAATGTCGTTTTAAATGTAGTAAATACACCGGGAGTAAGTTCTTTTGAAACAATAAAGTTGGAAAGTGTTGAAGGTAGGGGAGGAGTGTGTATGCGATTCCAGTTCAATCTGGCCGACTCATTCGACAATGGAGTCACAATCATTCTCATAGAACGAAGTGTATCGGATGGAATGGAATAGATGGCACAACAACCTTCCCGGGTACGGATATAAAAATAGAGCGTGGTGTTATTTGCATTCACTCCCGGAATGGTAGTGGTTAGGATAGAATAATTAAACACACTATCGATACCGATAAAAGGGCCATTTATAGTATTGCTGTATGAAATGTGATACCCTCCAAATACGTTTCCGGTATCAGAGGGAGCCAGCCAGTTCAAAGTAACCGCACCGTTGGCCTCAACACTTATACATCGTAATGATGGTGGTGTTGGTTGAGCAAAGGCCATTTTGCTGTTAACAAAAATTGAACAGCAGAGCAGTATCAAAAAAGCTCTGATAAGGTAGCATGTAGTCACACTTGTTTTCACTAATTGTCTGGATTTCATCAATAGTCCGGCATCATTAAAACGACAATGATAACAGGTTATTCTTTAGAATGAATTTTCAAAGCAAAGGTAGTGATAATCAGAGAATAAGGACGGATTTACAACATAAAAAAAGGAAGCCTGATGGGGCTTCCTTTTTTTATGAGAGCATTTTAATTATCGTATCAATGAAACTGTTCCGTTGAATTGGTGTGTTTTTCCTCCTTTAGTAGTCACCTCAATGGAGTACACATAAACACCTTCAGCAGCAATATTTCCTTTTCTGTCGTAACCATTCCAGAATTTGGTATAATTGTCTACCTCATACACTTTTTGTCCCCAGCGGTTAAATATTGACATATTGTAAGATTGTATATCCAACACATAACCTGCATCGAAGAAGTAATCATTCACTCCATCGGCATTAGGTGTAAATGCATTCGGTATGTAGAATGGATTTATTACAACCGGTTGAATATATTCATCTGCGCATCCTGCAATATTGGTGATAAATAATTTAACCACATATTCACCAATATCATTGTAGTAATGTGAAGGATTTTGTTCGAAGGATTGTGAACCATCACCAAAATCCCAAAGCCATGAAACCGCATTCAGTGATTCGTCAGCGAACACGATTTTTGAATTGAACACATTGGTTATGTAAGGAGAAGGTACGAATTTGGCTTCCGGTAATGGGAAGAACATAATATCTACCGATTGGGAAAGCGTTGCAGAACATCCTTCAGTAGTGGTGATAGTTAATGAAATTGGGTAGTTACCGGGTGTTATGAAAATGTGTGAAGGATTACTTAAACTCGAAGAGCTGTTATCTCCAAAATCCCACATGAATTCTGATCCGGGAGGGAATGTTGAATTGTTGGTGAAATTGATTTCAGGAATTTCACAGGTCAAACTGGTATCGTTTGTGAAGCTGATAACCGGAGTTTGGTTTACAATAAAATTAATTGCAGGTGAAGCTCCGGCACATCCATTGATATCAATTACCGAAACATTTAATATGCCTGATTGAGTTACTACAATTGATGGTGTTGTACCTCCGTTTGACCAGGTATATGAAGCAAATCCCCCCGGTGTTGTATTGAGAGTTGATGATTCGCCATCGCAGATTACAAAATCTCCGGTAATAAGAGGCTCAGGTAGCTGATTGACTGTTACAGTTACATTTCCTGCAATAGTTCCCGGACAATTGGCATCGTTTATTGCAACCAAAGAATAGCCTGTGGATGTACCGGGATTAACCGCAATATTAAGTGAACTATTGTTGGTGTTCAATGGTCCAACAGTGATAGTTCCATTAGTATATGTGTAGCTAAATGGAGCAACTCCGGTAAAACTTATATTCAGATTGGTCGATTGACCAAAGCAAATTGCAGTGGTACCTGTGAGCACAGCCGATGGAATTTGATTCACTGTTACGTTCGCCACTCCTGTTGCTGATCCTACGCAATTGGCATCATTTACTGTTACGACATTATAAGAAGTCGTAAGCAAAGGACTTACAGCAATTGTTTCAGGATTATTAGAAGTAGTAAACGGCCCGTAAGTTACAGATCCATCAGAATAGGTGTATGTATAAGGTGCCGTACCAGTAAAGCCAACTGTAAAGGAAGTACTCGATCCGTTACAGATAGCAGGATTGCCGGTTACATTAGCAACAGGAAGAGGATTCACTACAATTTGTGCTGTTCCGGAAATAAGCCCTGCGCATTTTTGATCAGCCATGTTCACCAAACTATATGTGGTAGTTGAGTTTGGTGTTACCGGAATGATTTCAGGATTGTTTGATGTAGTAAATGGCCCAAACGTTGATGAGCCGTTTGAATACGAATAAGTAAACGGTGCGATGCCAATGAAATCAATTTTAATTTCAGAACTTTCTCCGTTACAAATTACATCATCACCACTTAATATTACCTCAGCTTCAGGAATTGCATTGACTACAATATCGACCACTCCGGAAGGTGTTCCCGGACAACCGGAGCCCGTTAACGTGGTTACATTATAGCTTGTATTACTAACAGGTGCAACATTAATTGAGGTGCTAAAATTGTTTGTTGTGAAAGGACCAAATGAGGCAGCACCATCAGTATATAAATATTCGAACGGAGGCACTCCTATAAATGCCAATGTCATATTAGTGTTACCGCCCCTGCAAATTTCGGTGGTACCTGTCAATGATGAGGTAGGCAGAGGAATCACAGTGATTGCAGCACTTCCGGAACCTGTACCTGCACAATTTGCATCGCTAATGGTAGTTACCCCATAAGTGGTGGTTACATTAGGACTCACATTAATAGTTACCGGATTCTGATTCGTAACAAAAGGTCCGAAAACATTTGTACCATCATTGTAACTGTAATTATAAGGTCCTGAACCGGTAAATACAATCGAAAGACTGGTGTTATTGCCATCACAAATAGATGCTGAACCGGAGATGTTCGCCGTTGGTAAAGGATTCACATTTACAAGCGCACTTCCTGAAACTGAACCCGGACAATTCGCATCGGAAATAGAAACCATATTGTATGTAGTAGTTAAACCGGGTGTAACTGGAATTACTGCAGGATTATTAGGCGTGGTAAACGGACCAAATGTGCTTGTTCCATTTGAATAGGAGTAAGTGTATGGACCGGCGCCAACGAAATTGAAATTAAGATTGGTGCTTGTTCCTGCGCAGATAGTATTGTTTCCTGTGATCGAGGCAGAAGGTAAGGCGTTAACAGTAACTGTTGCCGTGACAGCATTAGTGTTTCCGGAACATCCGGCACCTATTACTGTTGCTGTAAGTCCATAAACCGTTGTAGAGGACGGAGCAACATTAATAATTTCAGGATCGTTGCTGGTAGTGAATGGGCCAAATACAGTTGCTCCTGATGTATAACTATAAGTATAAGGACCAACACCTGTAAAGTTGATGCTGATGTTGGTGTTATCGCCAACACAAATACCGGTTGTTCCTAAAATTTGAGCAGTAGGCAATGGTGTTACCGAAATATTTGCCTGACCACTCACTGTTCCCGCACAATTATTATTGGAAACATTTACTAAAGTATATGTAGCGGTCGAAATTGGAGAAACAGGGATATTTACTACAGCTGCACCAGTTAAAAACGGTCCCTGATTAGCAGATCCGTCAAAATAGGAATACGTAAATGGCCCGGGAGCACCTCCGAAATTCACCGTGATGTTGGTACCCTGTCCGGCACAAATGGTATCAATTCCCGATAATGCAGCGGTTGGTATGTTAAAGACTGTTATGCTGGTATTATCAGTCCCAATACAACCATTTATATCTGTAACAGTTACTGTTACGGGTCCGGCATTTCCAACATTAACCGTTTGAGTGGTTGCTCCTGTTGACCACAAATAATTGCTGTATCCTACTCCGGCATCAATCTGAGTGGTGGAACCATTACAAGTAGTAAATGTTCCTGTGATGTTAGGGACAGGATTAGCATTGATGGTAGTTGAAGCTGTTGTACTATTCACACATCCGTTACCGTTAGTTACTGTTACCGTAACTGTGGTGGCAGTACTCACATTAATAGTTTGTGTTGCGGCACCTGTTGACCAGAGGTAGGTAGCGAATCCATTACCGGCATTGAGTGTGGTATTAAAACCCTGACAGAAAGATGATGGTCCTGTGATTACCGGAGCAGGTAAAGCGTTTACAGTTAAAGGTGTAGATGTTGACCCCGTACAATTATTAGCATTAGTAACCGTAACTGTATAAGTTCCTGCTGTTCCCACCGATACTGTTTGTGTGCCGGGAAGTCCTCCACTCCATTGATAGTTGGTGTAGCCGCCACCTGCATTGAGGGTAGTGGTTTGGCCTGAACAAATAGTGGTAATACCGGTGATTGATGGTGTGGGATTAGCGTTAACTACAAGATTTCTTGTAGTGGTTTTGGTACATCCCATTCCCTCAGTTACAGTAACTGTATAAGTTCCTGCAGTATTTACTGATACATTTTGAGTTGCAGGTAATCCGCTGCTCCACAAATAAGTTGTGTAACCCGGTCCGGCATTGAAAATCGTTGATGTTCCGGCACAAATAATATTTGTTCCGGTAATTACGGGTGCAGGTAACGGATTAACCGTTAAAGTGACATTGGTAGATTTCGTACATCCATTAGCGTTAGTAACGGTTACCGTGTAAGTGTTGGCAGATCCGGTTGTAATGGTTTGTCCAGCACCAAGTCCGCCACTCCATTGATAATTTGTAAATCCGGGACCTGCATCAAACGTGGTGGTTTGTCCGGTACAAATTGAATTATCACCCGTGATAATCGGATTTGGAAGTGGATTTACCGTCACAGCTGTTGTAGCGGTTCCTGTACAATTGTTGGCATTAGTTACAGTAACTATATAGTTACCGGTTGTACCTACAGTTACAGTTTGAGTAGCCGGAAGTCCAGCATTCCATTGATAAATTGTATATCCTCCTCCTGCATTCAAAATGGTTGTTTGCCCTTGACAGATAGAGATGGTTCCAGTGATATTCGGAACAGGGTTGAGGTTAACGGTAAGAATGCGTGTGGTGCTTTTTGTACAACCGTTGGCATTTTGTACAGTTACCGTATAAGTTCCTGCAACACTAACAGTAACGTTTTGAGTAGCAGGTAAACCACCGCTCCATAAATAACTGGTAAAACCCGGACCGGCATTGAATGTTGTTGACCCTCCGGCGCAAATCACATTTGTACCCGTTATAATTGGATTGGGCAACGGGTTAACGGTGACGGTGGTGCTACCTACTGATGTGCAACCTCCGTTTTGCGTAACCGTTACTGTGTAAGTATTAGTAGCACTGACGTTAATTGACTGTGTAACTGCACCTGTATTCCATAAGTAACTATTTCCAATTGTGGTAGAGGTGAGAGTAACGTTACCTCCGATACAAAAAGCAGGATTAATGGGTGATATGACAGCAATGGGGTTGGGGTTGGTTATTTGCACCCCATCCAATGATGAAACCGAAATACAACCACTACTATCCGATAATTCAACCCGATAAGCCACAGTATCGCTGCAAAGTTGTTTTGTTGTGGTATCTGTATAAGTCAATAAGGCAGTTGAATCTATGAGGTTCCAGGTTCCTATTGGGAAATTTTTATAAATCTTGTACTTGGTGGCATGAGAGCTGAGGAGAGGAACACGTAGCGCATTCCAGGTAAGGATAGTTTGATTTGCACCACCTACCACAGCATCAAGTTTAATTGTTCTCAACGTATCTGAAGGAACAGAAATACTATCTCCGCTACAGCCTGAACGTGTTCTGATATAATAGTAGATAGATTGCTGCTGTGCATTTGTTCCTAACAATGCTGTTAAGTTTGGTAATGAATGCGTGTAGGTATAAGTAGCAGGAGTGAGAAATGGTGTTTTTACGCTATCCACTACCTGAAATGGCCCGGCTGCATTGAGCGAAGCATATATTTCATAAGAATGAAATGTGTTTTGCGAATCACGCGGAGTCGATTTCGTCCACGAAAGTGTAACACCTCCGTTGGTATTTACTGAAGCACATCGCAGAACCGGAGGTTTTAATTTTGGAGGCGGTAAAATAACTATTGAAAATGTACTCACGTTAGATGCATTGGCCGGACAATAATTGTCGGTGGCTTTTACAACGAAGTTGTAAGTGTTAGAAATTCTAGTGCAATTGGTATCCAATCCGGCCACATGGTCGCACGTGGTCACCCAGTTGAAAGTTACTTCACCGGCTATAAGATATGACGTAACCAAATTCGGGTTGGCAATGGTGGTAGTGGGATTTACCGAAGCCAAAGTGGCACACGGTGGTATCAAACATCCGGCATTCGTGTTGGTGAAAAAAGTTCCAAATTCACTACCAGAAGCTTCAATGGTGATCACTTGACCATTACCATTATTATAAAATTGAAAATCTGTTGTAGTCAATACAAAATTAACCGTGTCACCTGCATATACTGTATCAATGTAAGATGATTGTAGACCCGTCACAGGATCATAGAATGGAGCATTTACAATAGGTGGAGTGTTTTGTAGACCTGAAATAGGAGGGCAGTTGTTGTTAAGAACCACATTGATTTCACGGAAAATTTCAGCAACTTTTTGTTGGCACTTATAAGCCGTTACTTTCACCACAGTGGCAAAATATCCACCTGTATAGGAAGTATAGGTTATTTCACCTGTTTGCGGGTTGATAACCGCTCCAATATTCAGAGGATTCTGTGTGGCTGAAGGAAGTTGGCTGTTTACATTATAACCGGGGGCAAATGGAATTATTGTTCCTGCATCATCCAAAGGTTGTCCCCATGAATAAACCAATGAGTCCAACTCAACATCAACCGCATTAGGATTATATTTAAATGGGTATCCGGTACAAATAATTGTAGATGGCTTTTCTGCAAAATATGGTGAATTATCGAAGCAAGGGAAAGTATTTTGGCCATTGTAAGGAAACATCACAGCCCTGTTAGAAAATCCAATTCCACCACCACCTGTGATATTTGTTAAGGAATTACTCCGACAACAAGTACCCCAAGAAAAAGTCCATCCGCCCGCAGGTGGAATTCCCGGAAGGTTGATCGGTGCTGATTCGTAAATAAATTCTTCTACCAAACCCGGAATTGGAGGTGCACCACCTGCCGGGCAATTAGGACAGGCAGTTGTTCCGTTAGAGGCTACTCCATTCGGACTGATATCGTTTTGCGCTATTTTCAGACAGTTAATTGTAGGAACTCCCGGTACGGTGGTATTCAGATCTACACTAAGTGGACCATCAATCCCATTACAATCACGATAAAATTTCATTTTGAATTTAAACTGGCCACTTGGCAAGCAGGTCCAGGTAATTTCTCCTCCCATGCCATGGCTGGCATAAAGCTCGGAAGAATGGGTTAATAGTCCTGAGAGGAAGAACAGAAGTACAACAATTCGTTTCAAGTTCATTGGTTTTAGGTGAGTTAGTGTAGGTAATTAACAAACAAATATAGTAAATTTTATATCGAATATTACAAATATTTGATTTAACACCTTTAAGACGCCCTTAAATCTAATTGAGTTGCACCTTAGGGTGATTAAATGATTGATTTGAAACCCATTGGAAATCAGCTACAAAGCTAAAAAACTTATCAACACCTGTTTATAAAAGCGCCTTTTTAGCCTGCCACCACCTCAGTCATAGTTTGTGGGTGAAGATGCTTTTCTGATATTTCCAAGATGTTTTCGGGGGTGATGGTATGAAGCAAGTGAAGATAGTTTTCAAGAAATTCATAATTCAGGCTATGCAAAATCAGTCCTTTGAAACGGTCGGCAAGCGAAAAAGGACCGTCAAGGCTTCTCAAAAATGAGCCAAGAAGATAATTTTTGACCAATACGAGTTCTTCCACGGAAATAGGCTCTGTAATCAATCGCATAAGCTCTTTATGAACTTCTGTGATTGTTGCGTCACACACATCGGTACCAACCTCTGTAGATATAAAAAATGAGCCTGAATTTCTGAACGGATGCATCCCTGATCCGATACCGTATGTGTACCCTTTTTCTTCCCTGATGTTCGACATCAATCGGGATCCAAAGTACCCACCGAGAATGGTATTAACTACCGACATAGGTAAGTAATCCGGGTGATCTTTTCCAAACATTTTTTTACCGATTCTTATGGCTGACTGAACAGCATCTTTCTTTTCTATTTTCAGTTTCCCGGGTACAAATTCCTGTATTGAAGGAAGCAGATTTTTATTTACTCCATTTTTAGAAAAAGGGGTTGATCCGAAAACGGTATTGATGGTTTTTATTACATTATCATCCACTCTACCCGACACGATGATGATTGCTTCATGTTTGTTATAACCGGTCTTAAAAAACGATTTCAATGCATCGGTCGTGATAGAAGAAAACGAGTTTTCATCCGGTGTATAACCGTATGGGTGTGTGCTGCCATAAATAGCCTCGTTGAATGCAGTTTTTGAAAGCCACGAAACCTTTTCACTATTCACATTTAAGGATTGAATACTCCGCATTTTCCATATTGTTAATTCGTTTTCCGGAAACGACGCATCTTCTAAAATTTCATTCAATAATGGCAGCGTTTCATTAAAAAAGCGTGATAAAGAAAATAAACTAAATCCTTTAAAATCGGGCCCTGCTTCCGACTGCAGATAAGCTCCATAAAAATCAAGATTTTCGGCAATTTCAATGGCTTCCTTAGTGGATGTTCCGGTTTCGGCTAACTGATGACAAGCAGCTGCCAATGCATATGAATTCCTGTCAACGGCACCGGTAGGAAAAATAATTTCAAATTTCACTACAGCGTCAGTCCCTGAATTAATAACATATATGCCAAAGCCGTTATCTAAAATGACTTTTTTTGCTTTGGTAATATTAATTTTTTCAGGAGCTATTAGTTCCGGTTGCAATGTTCTGTTTATACTCATATAAATCACTTTTTAGCCATGTAATTCAGAACCGAACAATTCGATTCTGTGAAAATTGATTGTGCGGTTTGCCTGATGTTTTCGGAGGTAACATTCCGGTAAGCATCCAGTTCATTGTTGATTAAATTCACATCTCCCAGCATCTCAAAATAAGCGAGGTTTAAGGCTCTGTTGGCATGGTTCATTTCGCCGAAAATTAAACCCGATTCCGCCTTCTGACGAACTTTTGCCAGTTCTCTTTCGTTGATGGGTTCATCAATAACTTTTTTCAATTCCTCATCTAGTGCTTTTTCTGCAATTTCCGGTGTGATGCCACTCACCAATTTGCCTTCCACAACCACCAGACTGGGGTCGAGATCACCCAGCATATAGGCGCTTACGTTAGAAAATAATTTCTTGTCTTTTACGAGTGAATTATAAAGTCGTGACGATTTACCACCTGATAAAACATCGGTAAGTAAATCCGTTGCATGATAGTTTTTATCGTACCGTGAACAACTGTGCCATGCTTTGTAAATTGCGTCATAAGGAACGTCTTTTTCTACCCGAAGTTCTCTCCTGGATTGTTGCAACGGTTCAACCGGGATTTCCAATGTTTCTACCGGTTGAAAAAGTATGGGGCCGAACCATTTTTCGGTAAGTTGTCTGGCTCTCTCGGTAGTGATATTTCCCGATAATGTGAGTATGGCATTTGCCGGATGATAGTGCTTCGAAAAAAATGATTTTACGTCTTCAATAGTAGCATTTTCTATATGTGAAACTTCCTTGCCAATGGTGGCCCATTGATAAGGATGGACCTTGAAGGCCATCGGACGGAGTAATAACCAGGCGTCGCCATAAGGTTGGTTCAAATAGCGCTGACGGAACTCTTCCACCACTACATTACGTTGTACATCCAGGCTATCCATTGAAAAAGCCAGGCTTAACATTCTGTCTGATTCAAGCCAGAAAGCTGTTTCCAGGTTTTCGGCAGGAATTGTCAGATAGTAATTGGTGAAATCGTTGCTCGTAAAGGCATTGTTTTCACCTCCGGCCATTTGCAAAGGTTCGTCATAATTGGGAATGTTAACCGATCCACCAAACATGAGGTGTTCAAATAGATGCGCAAACCCTGTTTTGTCGGGTCGCTCATTTCTCGCACCAACTTTATAAAGAATATTCATTGCAACTAAAGGAGTGGAGGTATCGGTATTCACAATTACCTTCAGTCCGTTCGCTAATTCAAATTTTTCAAAATCAACCATAGTGAGGATTATAAAATAGACAATTCTTTTTTTACCTGTAAAAATTCCTTCCAAATTTCATGTACAATTTCGGCAGCAGGTTTTATTGTATTTATGGAAGATACCACCTGTCCAATTTCGAGTTCACCTTCAGCAAGGTCACCTTCGAACATCCCTTTTTTTGCACGTGCTCTGCCGAGAATTAATTTTAGCTCTTCCAAATCGGCACCCCGGTTTTCTGCTTCCTGTATTTTTGTATAAAATTCATTTTTAATGAGACGTACCGGAGTGAGTTTTTTCAAAGCAAGCATGGTATCTCCCTCCTTTACTGCAAGCACTCTGTTTTTAAAATTTATGTGGGCGGATGATTCTTCTGAAAGAACAAATCTGGAACCTATCTGAACACCTTCCGCACCAAGCGCAAACGCCGCCAACATTGCTTTCCCTGAACCAATTCCTCCGGCAGCAATCACCGGAATAGTCTTTATATTTTGTTTAATAATTGGAATCAAACACATGGTGGTGGTTTCTTCCCTACCATTATGTCCACCTGCTTCAAAACCTTCAGCAACAATTGCATCAACACCCGCATCTTCCGCTTTCAAAGCAAACTTTGAATTGGCAATTACATGAACAACAGTAATTCCATTACTTTTAAGAAAATTCGTCCACGTTGATGGGTTTCCTGCCGATGTAAAAACTATACTTACCTTTTCTTCAGCAATAATATTCATCAGTTGATCAATGTCGGAATAAAGCAAAGGCACATTCACCCCAAATGGTTTTTGTGTAGCAATTTTACATTTCCTTATTTGTTCCCTGAGTACATCAGGATACATTGATCCGGCACCAATAAGACCCAATCCGCCGGCATTACTTACAGCAGAAGCGAGTTGCCAATTACTGCACCAGATCATTCCGGCCTGAATTATCGGGAATTCAATTTTAAACAGATTACAGATCCGATTGTTCATATCGGGCGATATTAAGATATTTTAAGATAGTATACAACACAATCGGCAACACATTTTAAGCGCGCAAGGTATTCCCTTATTTGCCAATACCTCCAGTTTCTGGGAGTAGGTTCTGCAACATAACCAACTGCATCAATTCCTATGCTTCGGGCCAGAAAGATGGCCCTTTCGAGTTGCCCTCTCTGACTTATAATCAGTACCTTTTTAACTTTAAAATTTTCCTTTATTCCCAAAACAGAGAGCCATGTTCTTTCACCACTCAAATCCATGAGGATATTATCGGATGGTATTCCAAGTTGGACCAAAACGGATTTCATTTCTGCCGGTTCATTATAATTACCTGCTACATTTTTGCCACTTACAATTATTTTATTCATTTTCCGTTTCGAATATAACATCTCTACAGCAATCATCCTGTGATCAAATGAGTGATTGATCCATTTGTCGGGTTCATAATTTCCTGCTCCCATTACCAAGGCAAATTCTCCCGCCGGTAATTGGTCAATTTGGTCATATATTCTTCCCGATGCAATCCAGGAAATCATATGATAGTTTAAAAACACACCGGTAACTGCCAATACAGGAGTTAAAAAAATTATCACCAGAACTCTTAAAATAATCTTCTTAATGCTCATAATTTAACAAAGTGCAAATTAACAGAATACTTGATTAGGTTTGGGGCCAATTTATTCTTGTATCAGAATATCTCGTATTTTTGTATTTTAGGGGTCTCTAAAATTATAGCCCCTGCACATATAAATACGCAATGAAAATTATTATACCGGTTGCTGGAATCGGAACCAAATTAAGGCCTCATACCCATACTCAGCCTAAAGCATTGGTGCCTGTTGCCGGCAAACCTATTCTGGCTCATATAGTTGACTCTTTGGTTAATGCCGGATTTGATGACTTTATTTTTATTATCGGTTACCTTGGTGATAAGATTGAATCTTTTATTTCAGAGAAATACCCTAAAATAAAAGCCTCATTTGTAGTTCAGGAACCACGTGAGGGAACCGGCCATGCTGTTTGGCTTGCAAAGAATCATGTTAAAAATAATGAAGAAATTTTAATTGTTTTAGGTGATACCATTGTTGATTTTGATCTGAAATCGATTATCACCAGCGAATTTTCGTTGTTAGGGGTGAAAAGGGTTGATGATCCGAGGAATTTTGGCGTTGCAGAAATTGATAGTGAAGGTTTTATTACCCGACTTTCTGAAAAACCCAATATTCCCAAATCAAACCTTGCTTTAGTAGGTGTATACCTAATCAGAGAATCTTTCAAGCTTTTTGAGATTCTTGAACACATGGTGAAAAACCAACAAAAAACTAAAGATGAATATAATCTGACCGAAGGAATCATGAAAATGATAGAGAAAGGATCCCGTGTTGCCACTTTTCAGGTGGGAAACTGGTATGATTGCGGAGGGAAAGCGAATCTTTTGGAAACCAATGCAGTTTTGTTGAAAAGATCATCCGACCTTAAAAAAGTGTATGATTTTAAAAATACTATTATTATTCATCCGGTGAGCATAGGTAACGATTGTGATATCAGTGATTCAATAATTGGTCCCAATGTTTCTATCGGTGAGCGCACTATCGTTCGTTCGTCTATCATTAAAAATTCTATCATTGGATCATTTTCTCAACTTGAAACTGCTGTTTTACATCAATCGGTTGTTGGAAGCGATGCTTATCTCAAAGGGCTAAGCCAGAGTTTGAATATTGGCGACAGTACAGAAATCGATTTCAGTTAATTAAAAAATATTTTATGGAAG
>Ga0105048_10012965_pt1 | contig 13030 bp, 10 predicted proteins | sample MAT05_FD_78382 | JGI IMG/M metagenome (GOLD analysis project Ga0105048, IMG submission 78382) | Freshwater microbial communities from Lake Fryxell liftoff mats and glacier meltwater in Antarctica - MAT-05 | ecosystem: Environmental > Aquatic > Freshwater > Ice > Liftoff microbial mat | place...
AAGCCTGGCTAACCAGAGTCACGAAAATGGATGGCGTGTTCGCGATCCTGGTGGACGGTGAGTTTGCCGGATCGTGCGGCGTCACCGACGATCCGGAGGATGAACACGCCGCCGTCCTTGGCTTTTGGGTGGGGTTGCCGTTCCGCGGCCAGGGCATCGCCAGCCGCGCCGTGGAGCGTTTGGTGAAGATCGCACGGATGAAACGCAGGCTGCGGGTGAAGGCTGAGGCGTTTCCGGCAAACACCGTATCCGCGCGGGTGCTGGAGAAGCACGGTCTGAAGCGAACGGGCATCGTGGAGCGCAATCTGCCCGTCCGCGGAGGCCTGCGTCAGTCGTACACCTACGAACTGGAGCTGTGATATTCTGAACTCCCTTATGCGGCGGACAGCGTTGGCTCTCTTTTTTCTCGGCGTGCTGGTCTTCTCGTTTCAGCGTCAGGCCACCAGCCAGTCGAACCTGACACAGAAGCTGACCACAGACGTCTACTGGCGCGCAGCCGAACCGGACAAGCAGATCATCGCCAACGCGGGCTGGGTGGTATTTCGCGACTACGTGCTGGTAATCGACGCGAACTATCCCTGGGGTGCGCGGGCAATTATCGACGACATCCGGAAAACCACCAACAAGCCGATCAAATTCGTCTTCGACACGCACTATCACGGCGATCATGCGCACGGCAACGGCGTGTTCGTGGATGCGGGCGCTACGGTCGTGTGTTCGGCGGACTGCATGGAAGAATCGGTCAGAAAGAACACGGCCGCCGCCTGGAACAACGCTGGCGAGAAATACAAGACCGAGAAACTGGAGCATCCGCAGATCGGGTTCCCGGAGAAGCTGGTGTTCGACGACGGGCAGCACCGGGTAGAGCTGATCAAGGTGGGTCCGGGGCACACGAAGGGCGATTCGGTGGCGTGGCTGCCGAAGGAACGCATTCTGTTTACGGGCGATTTGTGCGTTTACCAGTGGCCCGGCAATAACGTCGCCGACCCCGACGCCGATCCCGAAGGGTGGCTCCGCGCGCTGGACCGCATTGCGGCGCTGGACGTGGCGAGGCTGGTCCCCGGACACGGCGTGCTGGGCGACCGTCAGGCGATCGCGGGCCAGAAAGCCTATCTTTCGGCGATGATCGACGGCGTGAAGAAAGGCATCGCGTCCGGAGCCACCGCCGAATCCCTGGCGGCGAATATCGACCTGAGCGCAAACGCTCCGTGGTCGACGGATAAAACCCGGAATGCAACGGCAATCCGGGCTATCCATGCGAAACTCAGCCGGAAATAGGCGGCTACATTTCCCAGTTGAACCGGGCCGGCGTATCCTTCGGACGGTACTTGTTCTTCAGCAGGTCGATGCTGCGCTGGTGCTCCGACGCGGGCACGTACTCAAAGACCGCGCCTTCGTCGCGAAGAGTCTTCTGCAGCTCCTGCACGTTCACCTTCTGAACGGACGTGTTGTCGCGAATCGCCATCCAGGCGGCCAGTCCGGCGGCATGGCCAATGATCATGTACTGCGGCTCCATGCGCAGCGATGAGTAGGCCACATGGCTGGCGGAGAAGCAAACCGGCACCAGCACGTTTTCGCTTTCCGCCGCTTTCGGCAACAGCACGCGGAAGGGAATCTGATAGGGCTGAACGGCAACCTGCATGTCGCCCTCATTCTCCACAAATCCGTCTTTATTTACGATCCGCTGAATATTGTGGGAGTCACTGTTGTAGGACCCCATTCCGATCACGTCGGTCTTGGTGCGATCAGTCTGAAGGTCCTTCTGGATGACAACGGTCTCGCCGATCATGCGGCGCGCTTCACGAACGTAGAGCTGATGGGGCCAGTGGCCGGTGTCGGCATACTCGTCCTTCGGAAGACCCCAGGAGCGCACTTCGGCCTGCAGCGGCTTGGGCACCCGGGGATCGTTCGCCAGGAAATAGTAGAAGCCCTTCACGTAGTTTTCATGAGCCTTCCAGATGCTGGCGCGCTCAGCGTGCGTGCCTTCCGGATAGCCGTAATTCTTTCCGATGAAGTCGGTGGAGAACGGGCCGTTGTTATTGAAATCCGCCTTGCTGTTTGGGATGTTCGCAATCAGCGTGAGTTCGTGGAAGACCGGCGGGCGGCCCTTCTGCTTCACCAGGGCATCCAGCAGCCGGGCGAGCAGTTCATAACGTTTCGAATCGTAATTCTCCGGCTTCGGCCAGGGAACCAGATTGACGGGATTATTCGTGGCGATAATCCGGAAATTGTAGGCCTGAATTTTATTATCGGCGGAGCCGGGCTCGGCGCGAGTCTCCGTGGAAATCTCCGGCAGCAGGCGGCCGCTCTCGTCTTTGGCCGGGATGCTGACTCCGAACTGATGATACGGCGTGCGATCGCGGACTCCAGCCAGCGTTTCGCCGTACTGCGCCATGGATTCGCGTCCGTAGGCATAACGGATGCCAGCCTGCGCCATCAGATCGCCTTCATACGTGCAGTCGGCGAAAACCTTGCCGGCGTAGCGCTTGTTATCTTCCATCACGATTTCGGTGACGCGCAGCCCCGACTTCACCACGCCCGTCTTTTCCTTCAGGCGCTGATTGTAGACGACGGTCACGTTGTGGGCGGCCAGCATTTCCCGCATCACCGCCTCACCCACCTTTGGTTCATAGAAATACGCCAGAGGGTTCAGATACCGCGGCATCTGGTACTTCTGGCCGACCAGGAAATAAAACTCCACCGCGAGGCCGCCGAGCACTTCGCGTTTACCCACATCGGTACGGGACAGACCTCCCGTGGCCATGCCGCCGACGTGACGGCCGGGTTCCAGCAGGACGGTCTTCAGGCCGTGGCGGGCCCCGGAGACGGCGGTCATCACGCCTCCGGCGGTCCCCCCGTAGACCACAAGGTCGTAAGTCTGAGCCGAAATAACGGACGCCGCGGCGAGCGCAAGAACAAATTTGAGCATCAACCGAATTCTATGCCGTTACAGGATACTGTCGAAAGCTTTGGCTTCTTCGAGGGATGGCAGGGCTCCGAAAGCCTGCTGATGCTGGGCGAGTGCCTGTTTCAGAACCGGCGCGAACGGTCCGGTTTCAGGGTCCGATGCGCCGACGTATCGCATGGTTCCCAGCGCGACGATGCTGGCTTCGCGCAGTCCCACCTGAGGGCGACCGGGATCACCGTCCGAGGGCCTCTGGAACATGGCGAGATAGCGGACGCGGTTGCGGAACCGCTTCACCGTGCGCGGCGTGTTCTTGTACGCCGTCAGCACTGGCGCCCAGATACGGCAGGCCTTTTCAAACTCCGGCGTGTCCTTCACGACCAGGCCGTCGGGCTCGCTGAGTTTCCAGAAGGCGATACTGCCCAGCATGATTCCTCCCAGCACCAGGATCGCCCAGCCGAGCAGGGCCGCCGCCGTCTGCGATCCCGGATTCACCACGGGCACAGGCGATGGGGGCACGTTGTAGAGGTCGGAATCGCCCGCCACCGCGGCGGAAGGCCCGGCAGCGGCGGTCGTGGTTGCCTGCGGAACGCTGGCCACGACAGCCGTCGGGGTCGGAGCCGCCGGAGAGGGCGGCGGAACCATGGAGGCCAGCCAGAGCCCGCCCAGGACGCAGGAAGCCACCAGCAGCGGAATCTGAGCCAGCCGGACCAGACGAAGCCAGTCAACGAGGGGAGCCTTCTCCTCCGGCTCGGCCGCAAGACGGGAGTTGAGCAGAATCGCCGTGCTTTGGTCGAGCGTCGGCTTCGGAAGCGGCACCTCAATGTTAATCAGCTTGTCCAGATACTGGCGGGCGAAATCGGTGCGCTGCCTCTTTTTCTGCTCCGGCGTCGGCGCGGAAACGCCATCGTCGGCCATTTCCTCGGCGACCGCGGCGAAGTGCAGGCCCACCGATTTCTCCACAATCTGGCGAGCCATCCCGATCACCACGAAGCAGCCTCCGCTGGAGACCAGGAAGTTGATGGATTCCAGCACCGTCATCACGTGATCCGGCTTGCAGCGGTCCAGATCGTCGATGAAGATGATCAGGCTGCGCGGCCCCAGCGCCTCGGTGACGTCGCTGAACTCGCGGGAGAAGCGTTGCCGGAAGCCCGCCTGCGCCTGAAGGTTGCGAACGCTGGCTCCGGTGGAAACGCTGGTCAGAAGGCGTCCCGGACTGACGCCAAAGGCGGTGAGCCCCTTCGACAGGGCAAGAAACGTGCTTACTGCTGTGGCCAGGAACGCGAGTTGCGGGACACCGCCCACGAGCTTGCCGAAGAACTGCTCGGGCTTGCCTTCGGGGATCGACTTCACCAGGTCGATCATCCCCGCCACGACCCCTGTGCTCTGGCCTGGAACCGCGAACAGGAAAGCGATCAGCCCGGCAAGGAGACCCAGGGGCGCCCAGTGGCGGGCTCCGCGGATCTGCAGCAGCCTCCACCGGAAAACCCAGTTGGAAGGATGCCAGAGCGGTGGCGTGGTGTGCTCCCGGATGCTGGCGAGGAGCGCGGCGAGAAGGTGCTCCTCCTGCTGATGATGCCAGGCGTTGAACCAGACGGGGCGGAAGCCGAAGCGCTGAAGGTCGCAGCGCAGCAGGTTCATCATGGAGCTTTTGCCGCTGCCCCATTCGCCATCAATGGAGATGGTGAGCGGCGGCAGGGTGTTCTCATTGCGGATGAAGCGGGACAGTGCGCGGGCGATGCGCCTGAAGTTCATCGCGTCGGGCGAGGCCTCGTCGAGGGGCTTGTCGCTGTCGGCGCTGCTCTCAATGTGCTCGACGGCGATCCGCGGCGGCAGAGGACGGCTGGCTCGCCACACCAGGAGTCCCATCAACGGGAAGGTCAGGGCGTAATACCAGGGGGCGGGAAGCCGGAACGGCTGAACGGGAGGCGACCCCGCCGGGCGGGTTTGCGGTGCCCAGCTGAGCCCTCCATCGCTGGTGTGAAGCAGGAAGCCGCCGTCGCCACCCACCCAGCCCGTTCGGCCCGCGGGATCGAAATAGATCGCCCGAATGGCGGCTGGTGTCGTGAGGATTGGAGCCACGGCCGTGTTGCGCTGAAGGCTCTTGCTGTCGGAGCCGACGTACCACGCCGTGGCCGGATCGGCGGGGGAGCACCAGTGCTGGTTGTCCGGCACGTCGGAAAGGTGCTGGAGGCAGCGGTTCAGCGCGAGCGGCGGAGACGTTGGCGTCGCGGCGAGGGGGCTGACCTTCCCGGATCGCCGGATGACAGACCACCAGGACGGATCGCCAGTGAACCAGAGGCCGTCCAGCCGGGCCCAGCGAATGTGGTGCTGCACGGTGTCGCTGCCGCGATTCTCCGTCTGAAAGCTCCAGCTTCTGCCACCGTCGGCGGTCGTCAGCATGGCTCCGTAGCGGCTCGCCGCCCAGCCCTGCAGGGGAGTCGCGAAGTGGACGGCGATCAGATCGTCACCGAGCGTGGCCAGGGGCGGAGCTTTGGCCAGCGCCGCGGGAGCTTGCGGGGCGCGGTGAGCCGCTCCCGGCTTCCTCAGCTCATAAAACGGCGGCAACAACCGGGTCCGCGGATCGCGGGGAGGATCGGTGTTGGGGTACTTGCTGGCCTCGGGCTCGGCGTTCTGTGGAAGCGCCTGCTGCTGGAGTTTCGGATCGGGTTCCTTGCCTTTGCCGGGCGGGAGCTCCGCGGCGTACACCGTCGCCGGGGCGGATCGGGCGATCGGCGCCGTCTGCGAGGGCGGAGGATTCTGACGCTCCCAGGACCAGCCGCCGTCGGCGCTGTGCAGGATCAGTCCGCCGTCTCCCGCCGCCCACACATGGGACGTTCCGGGAACCGACGTAATCGCCCGAATCGTCGTGTTGCCGACCGCGGTGAGGTGCGCTTCGTGATTCAGTTCAATGGGCGCGATCCACCGGGCGGGATCGGTCCACGCCCGATGGTGGGAGCCTGGTGAGCCGGTGGGCTGGAACAGAGCGATGAGAGTGAGTACGATAAATACGCCGAGTGCTGCAGAGAACAGCGCAGGCCGGGGATTGCGCGATATGGCGACCATGGCGTTCTTTGAACTATACCCCTTTCAGTGGCAATTGCAAGCACTGGAAACACTTAGACTGGGCGAGCACGCGGGCAATACCCTGCGTGGCGCGCTGGGAATGGCCCTGGCGGATTCGCCGGATTATGCCCGATGGTTCAGGCCCGAATCGGGTGGCCTCGGCCCCAGCGGCCTGGCGGATCCGCCCCGTCCGTTCGTGCTCCGGGCCTCCCATCTGGATGGTGCCGAGCTCCGGGCCGGCGAGGCGTTCGGCTTTTCGTTACATAGCTTTGAGACCCGGGAGTCGCGGCTGCGCCTGCTCAGCCAGGCCATCGCGCGGATGGCGGAGGCTGGCCTGGGTCCGGGCCGCGGACGAGCTCGGGCTGTCGCCGTGGAGGGGGCTGAACGGGTGCGGCTACCGCTTGATCGGGTAGAAGGCCTGCGTAGGGTTCGAATTCGCTTTCTCACCCCTACAGAGCTGAAGGGAATGGATGGCGGCCTCACGTTCGGCGCCCTGTTCGCCCGGGCGCGGGACCGGGTCAGCACGCTGACCGGACTCTACGGGGCGGGTCCGCTGGAGGGGGTCGACTTCCGGGGCCTGGGCGAACGGGCGCTGCAGGTGAAAATAACGGCCAGCTCCCTTCATGGTGCTGCGCAGGTGGATCGCAGGAGCACCCGAACCGGGCAGACTCACGGCCTGAACGGCTTTGTGGGTGAGGCGGAGTTCGAAGGGGAGGATCTGGGAGAGTTCGTGCCGTGGCTTGAGGCGGCGGCGTGGACTGGCGTGGGGCGGCAGACGGTGTGGGGGAAAGGCGCGATTGAGGTGACGCGCCTCCCCCTGTAGTGCGGACGGCTACTTCAGAGGCAGGGCGATGGCCTTGCCCGTTTTGACCGACATCTTCGCGGCCTCGATGATCTCATTGACGCCCAGATTGATGTCGAGGGCGACCAGACCTTCCGGCTCCTTCCTGTTCCGGATGCAGGAGATCATGTAGGCGATCGGCTCAGCGCGATCCGGCGGCAGAGCGTCGATTTTGATGGCTTCGCCTTCCCGGGTGCCGGATTTGCGGAGTTCCACCTTGCCGTTCTGCATGTACAGGCTCCCCTTCAGACCGAAGATTTCGAGATCCTGATAGCTGCGCGGAAGGTCCCAGCTGCCTTCAAACAGGCCGACGCCGTTCTTGTAATGGAAGATGAGCGTGGCGTTGTCCTCCACCTTAGGGAAGGTTTCCGGGCGAAGCTGGTTGGTCTGCGCGTACACAGTTTCCGGACGGCCCAGGTACCACAGGCTCCACAGAGCGTTGTAGCAACCAAAGTCCATCAGTGCGCCCGCGCCATTGCCAACGGGGTCGGTGAGCCATTCAAAGAAGTACTTATTGCGGGGTCCCGTGGAACCGGGTCCGCCATGACCGACGATTCCGCGGAGCCGCCACGGCTTACCGATGATGCCGGAATCGGCCTGCTGTTTGGCGGTGTAATTGGCCGCCCACCAGGCCATCTGGTAGTTGGTCATCACGTAGATGCCATGCTTCCGGGCAAGATCGCGGATGGCCAGCGCATCCTTGTACGTGGATGCGAGCGGCTTTTCAAAAATCACGTGGATCTTGCGCGGCGCGCATGCCTGCACGATTTCGAGGTGGCGGTTATTGGGAACAAAGGACCAGACGATGGTGGGCTTCTTCTCATCCAGCATCTTCCTGAAATCCGAGAAGATGAGGTCGGCGGAAGCGCCGGCTTTTTTGGCCTCCGCGATCAGTTCCGGATTGGTTTCAGCGATTCCGACGAGCTTCGCCGGCTCGCCCTTGACCATTTTGCCGAGGTGACCCCAGACGTGGGAATGGACCAGGCCGACAACAGCGATGGTTTCCTGAGCGGACGCGGGCAGGATCGACAGGCAGCCAAACAAGGCCCCGAGAAGAAGATATTTGGGCATTTCTAACCGGAGCGTAGCACGATCACCGCCACGTAGCGGACTCACTGTATCGCCACGGCACCCCTTTTCGTGTTTTCATCATTCATCAGCAGGCTTAGGGCGAACTATTGGAAAATGTAAGGGTGGCATTGAATAATCGGCTGGCTCAGCGGTCTGGCTTCGGGATCATCATCGGCCTGCTGCTGATCTCAACACTCATGGCCTGGGGGATCCAGGAGAGCTTCTCTGAGCGCAGCTTCGAGATTCACCGGAAGTTTGTGCAGGAGCAGGACCTGCTGACGAACCTGCGCCGTACGCTCTGGGCAATGGGCATCACGCTTCGCGATTACTATCTGGATCCCCGTTCGGCTCCGACCGAATTCGACGGCAGGATGGATGCCATGTCAGGCGACGCGCAACGCTTTCTGACGGAACTGCGCAAATCCTCCATGCACCGTGATGAGGTGGAAGAGCTTGGCGTCCGGTTCGGGGAACTGCTCAACGCCACGCGACAAGCCGCCCGAAAGCCAGTCGGTGCCGAAGATCGGTTTGCGTTTCTTCAGAAGGAGATCGTGCCCCGCCGGGAGGAGGCCGCAAAGTTGCTGAGGGACATCGAAAAGGCGAACCAGAGCTCGCTGACCGACAGCGAGGTCCTGCTGCGGGACACCAGGTCGGGAGCGGCCAACCGATTGCTGATCATGCTGGGAGCCTGCCTGCTCTGCGGCGTGGCGATTGCCTGGTACAGCATTCGGCATGCGGAACGGCTGGAGATGGAATCCGCCGCACGCTTCCGGGAGGTGCTGCAGGCCAAACAGCAGATGGAAGATCTGTCCGCCCGTCTGATGGAGGTGCAGGAAGAAGAACGAACCCGGCTTTCCAGAGAGTTACACGACGAAATTGTCCAGAATCTGGCCGTGCTGAAGATGGAAGTTGTGCAGGCCCAGATTCTGGTGGCCTCCCGGGCGCCGGAAGTTCGCGAGGGACTGGGGCGCGCCCGGCGGATCGCGGATGAGACCGTGCGGAGCGTCCGCGACATCTCCCTGCTGCTGAGGCCGTCGTTGCTGGACGACCTTGGGCTGGGCCCGGCACTGCAGTGGCAAGCCGAGGAATTCACTCGCCGGACCGGAGTGCCCTGCGATTTTGAAGAGCAGAATCTTAGCGACGATCTGTCCAGCGCGCTGAAGACGTGTGTTTACCGGGTAACCCAGGAAGCGCTGCGCAACTGCGAAAAGCACTCTACCGCCACCTCGGTCAGGGTCCACGTAACGCAAACGCCGGACTCGCTGGAGATGTTGCTGGAGGACAATGGTAAAGGGTTTACGGACGCAGTCCGGAAGCCCTCCAGCCTGGGGCTGCTCGGAATGCGTGAACGCGCCTATGGTTTGGGTGGCACGATTGAGATTGGCAACCGGACGGAGGGCGGTGCATTTATTCGAATGTCCCTCCCGCTGGGCGTGGCGGCAACACCCGCAAAGCCCAGCTCAGAAAGAGTTCCAGCATGAGCATTCGTATCATACTTGCCGACGATCATAATTTATTTCGCCAGGGACTGCGGCGCATCATTGAGGCCCAGCCCGGTCTGGAAGTTATCGGAGAAGCCTCCTCTGGCCTTGAAGCCGTGAATCTGGCGCGCGAACTGCGTCCGGACGTCGCGGTGATGGACATCGCCATGAAGGAGCTGAATGGGATTGAAGCCACGGCGCAACTGCTGCGGCATTCCCCGGAGACGGCCGTCCTGATCCTTAGCATGTACAGCGATGAGCGGTATGTGCTGCGGTCCGTGCGTTCCGGCGCGCGCGGCTATGTGCTGAAAGATACGGTGGAGGAAGGTTTGATTGAAGCCATCCGCCACGTATCCGAAGGCCAGGCGTACTTCAGCCCTGTGGTTTCCCGGATCCTGCAGGAAGCGCACGCCCGCGAATTCCAGGGCCACCGGGTGGACGACCGGTATGAAACCCTGACGGAACGCGAGCGGCAACTCTACCATATGCTCGCAGAAGGCCAGAACAACAAGGACATTGCCAACCGCCTCGGCCTCAGCCTGCACACGGTGGAAACTCACCGCACGCGGATCATGGAGAAGCTGGGAGTCCACTCCATCGCCGAACTGGTGCTGAGCGCGGTGCGCCGCGGAATCGTCGTCTAAGGGCCCGTGCGCGTGGCTCAGAAAGCGCTTCTGAGCCACGACCATGAGGGAGTGGTCGAAATCAGGCGGTCGGCGGTTCTTCGCCGTCGACTTCCTCAAGAACGCAGACATCCCGCAACTGGCGATAGTCTTCGGCGTAGTCCAGGCCGTAGCCAACCACGAACTCATCGGGGATGGTGAAGCCAACGTAGCTGGCCAGCACCGGGCGCATCCGACGATTTGGCTTGTCCAGGAAGGCGGCTATGCGGATGCTGCGGGGCTTCCGCTGCTCCAGCACGCCCAGAAGATAGCTGAGGGTGACGCCGGTATCCACGATATCTTCCACCACCAGTACGTCCGCGCCTTCAATCGGCGCGTCCAGATCCTTGGTCAGCTTCACCTGTCCGGAACTGGTCTTCCCCTTGCCGTAGCTGGAAATCCCAATAAAGTCAATGCGGACCGGTCGCGCAATGCACCGCGCCAGATCGGCGTGGAACATGATAGCTCCCTTCAGGATGCCGATCAGGTACAAAGGCGTGTCTGAAGTGTAGTCGGCCGTGATCTGGGCTCCCAGCTCGGAGATTCGTTTCTCGATTTGCGCTGCAGAGATCAGGATCCGGAATTTGTGGGTGGCCATTGTTCGAGGTGTGTGGACGCTTAGTCGGCGACTCGGAGGCGGAGACTGGGCGGCCCCAGGTGGATGTGAGGGGCGGTGGCAGCTCCCCGCACGGCGGCGCGGAATGCGAAGTAGGGCAGATTGGCTTTCTTCAGGTAGCCCCGCAGCCAGACGCCTTCGCGCTGATCGGGATTAAGCGCGATGTCGATCCGTCCGCGATGATCGAAGCCCAGTGCACGATGCGTGGCGGTCTCGCCTTTAGCGCTCACCGGCAGCGGACGGAAGAACTGCTTCTGGAAGGCGGCGGAGATGCGGGCAAAATCCAGGTCATTGAACATGCCAGCTCCCGGGAACTTCTCCACGATGCGGCCCAGCCGGTACTCGACACCCTCGTCGGAATCGGCGGCTTCTTCGGCGCGGGCGTACTCGGCGAGCTCATCAACGAGTTTCGCGCGGAACCGGGCAAGATCCAGAGCCTTGCGGCGGAAATCCAGGTCTTCCAGCATCACGGAGAGGTTGGCACGGGCCATCACGCCCTCGCGAACCAGTTCCTGTGCGCGGGTGTACCGCTCGCTCTGGCGTTCCACCAGGCGGTCAGCAGCCTCCACCATGTCGGTCGCCTGCTCGTGGGTGAACTCCTCCACGCGGACGGTGCCGTAGAGGCTCCGGCGCAGGATCATGTTGTCGCGGGAATCGGCCAACTCCGCCTGCGCCTGATCCAGGCGGGCGCGGGGGATGGCCCCGGCTTCCGCCATCGCCTTCAAGCGGTCAACTTCAAGCCGCTTGATTTCGGTAAGATCAACCCAGGCGCTGGACGGATATGTGGCGACGGAATCCTGCGCGCTGGCCAGCTGGGCCTTCAACAGAACGAAAGACAGAGCAAAGGTCAACAGTATGCCAAATGGACGCACTATAATCATTGTAGTACGATAACGACAGGAGGGGTATTATCCCCATTCAAGACGATCAGCTCACGGGAACCGCGGCCCCCTCGGAAGTACCTGAAGCGAACTGGCGAATCGCCGTTCGCGCCGCACAGTCAAAGAAAGTTCAGGACATTGTAGTCCTGGACCTGAGAGAACTCACCAGCCTCACCGACTTCTTTATTATCTGCAGCGGTACCAATTCGCGCCAGAACCAGGCAATCAGTGACGAAGTCCACATCCAGATGAAGGACGACTGCGGAGAAAGGGCCCTCAGCATTGAAGGCTACGACTCCGGCGAGTGGGTCCTGATGGACTACGGCGACTTCATCATGCACATCTTCGTGGAGAAGGCGCGTACCTACTACGATCTGGAACGCCTTTGGCGCCACGCGAAACGGGTGGAGATTCCACCTGAACCCCCAGCGCCCGGCGAACAGTCCAGCTAATTTCGCTCAATCACCAGGCCCTGTGCCGCCGACGGAGGAATCGCCTTCAGCGGTGGACGGGGCGTCGCGGGTGGCAGGGGACGAACGGCTTCGGTCGATCCGCCCTTGCGTACCCGAACCGCGCCCCGACTGGTCCGCACGCTGATTTCCGATCCACCAGCGGTGCCCGCGGAACCAGTCAGGGTCGCTCCACGGCCTTCCTCCGCGGACTTCAGCGCATCCCCGAAGTCGTTCTCCACCTCGCCCTTTTCCGCAACCGCTTTCATGGAGAAGCGTCCGTTTTCCGGCAGCGTCAGTTCCACATTCCCGGCGTTGGTGGTGACGGTCATCCGGGGAACCGGATTCACACCCGGCCGGATATCGATGTCGCCGCGCTCTACCCGCAGGTCCAGAGACTGGGTGAAGTCGCTGATCTGCACATCCTTCGACTTCGCGTTCACCAGCACCGGCCCGGTCACGTTTTCCATCGTCAGGTCTCCACGGCGGATGCGAATCTGTCCCGGACAAGCCTCCACACGCACCTCGGAAGTCCGGGACTTCGAACCGCCTTCAAAACGCACCGGCTTTGAGACCGCGCGGAACTGAAGATCGCCGAAGTAGTTGCCGTTCACGGTCACCTGGCCGTCGATGTTCTCCAGTTCCACGTCCTGCCCGCTCCCCTTGATCTCAACCGTGCCCTTCACGCCAAGAGCCCGAACGATGTCGCTGGCCCGAAGTTCGATCCGCACGTTGCCGCCAATGTTCTGGAGACGTACGCCGGCATTGTCGCTCTCGATGTCGATGTCCCCGCTCACGTCGGTGATGTCGAAATCGCCGCGGCGGCCGTGTGCTTCCACCCGGGCTCCCCGGGGTATGGCAATCTCAAGGTCGGTGGTAATCGAGTGATCGTCGCTGACGATCCTGGGCTGCTGCGACCGGATGAAGATGGTGTCGCCCTCGCGCACGGCCACGAATTTCAGGTTGGCCGCCGCGCGATCAGCATCTTCCTTGTCCAGCGCCCTCACGGTGGTGCGGCCAGTCAGCCGAACCTCTGTGGAATCGGAACCGGTAACGCG
>Ga0105048_10012966_pt1 | contig 13030 bp, 8 predicted proteins | sample MAT05_FD_78382 | JGI IMG/M metagenome (GOLD analysis project Ga0105048, IMG submission 78382) | Freshwater microbial communities from Lake Fryxell liftoff mats and glacier meltwater in Antarctica - MAT-05 | ecosystem: Environmental > Aquatic > Freshwater > Ice > Liftoff microbial mat | place...
AGTCATCTCCAAAATCTGAATCGGTCTGCCCATGGCAGGCATAAAAGAGGAAAATCATGTTTTGTCTATCTATTTGAGAGACACTGCACTAGTGCCATCGCCGAGCTGACCGGCCGTGTTCCCCCCATACCTCGGAGCGTGTTATCACTTTTAATGAAGACGGTGTGGTTTGCACCTGCCGCTACTTTCGTAACGGTGGTGGCGGAAGCGGTGACGGCACCCAGCCAGCTCACTAGCAACATCCCGGCAATCGCCCTGCACCATCGAGTCAGGCGCGGGGCACCCCTCCTCGATTGAGACCAGCTGACTGAAAGGGTCACGGCAAATTTCGTGACATTGAGGAGGCCGATAGACCTCCTGCGGGCCATAATCAGTTTCATGAAAACGGGGGTGATACTTTCCAGATCAAGTGCAAAGAACTTATTATAATTAGCAAGCTTCCTCTGGTTCGGGAGTCTCTTTAAACTAGAGAGTTGAGCCAATCAAGAGAAGCGGCAAGTAGGACAAAGCCGGAAAATGGATGCAGCCCAGGTCACATGAACATAAGACAAAGATTAAATGAAGTAGCTAAATTTTGGGAGATGGTTGGTTTATAGCTGCTTCGATGAGCACCTATGTAGCGGGGTTTTCGAGACACCAAGCGCGATTGAATGTTTTGACGAAGGGGAAAGGCCCAATTGGCAAGAAGAGCAGTACGCAGACCTTGTTACCTCGCCGGCCTCTGGCTCGTCATAGAATACTTTACTTCATCACCCGAACCCTGTCTTATCTCCACTATGAAAACGGCCTTTTTCATCTTCGCAGCAGGAGCTTTGGCCCTAACCTCTTTTGCTGCTGATATTACCCTCAACGACGGACGCGTGCTCTCCGACGCAACCATCGTTTCCCAATCCCCTCGCAACGTCTCCATTAAGCACGCCGCCGGACTCAGTTCGGTTGCCAAACAACTGCTCCCGACCGAGCTGCAGGCCAAATATCCCTACGACGAGGCTGCCGCGCGCGAAGCCGATGCCCGCGCCATCATCGCCCGTGAAAAAGCGCAGGCCTTTGAAAAAACCGAGGCCGAACGCTCCGCCCAGGTGCGCAAGCAACGCGAAGCCACCGCCGCCGACTACGAAGCCCGTCAAGCCCAAGAAGCCGCCGACCTGAAGAAAAAAACTCAGACCGTGCGCGCCACGGCCGCAACCCTCGCCGAAAATTATTTCAACTACGATTACGTCCGTACCCCCACCGGCGAAAACACCTGCAGTGTCTCTATCTCGGACGTCCGCCCTGTCGAAGGCTGGCAAGGTCGCTGGCTCGTGACCGGCCACGCCACCATTCGGCACTACGACAACCAAAATCACTATTCCAATTGGTCTGGCGCCCACGCCTCTTCCCAAATCGGCGATCCAGCGTGGCGAGAGGGTTGCAACAGCAACCAACCTCCGCCGCGCTCCAGTCAAGTCACGTCCGAAAAACCCTGCGTCGAACCGCGTCACTGGAACGACGTCAGGCCTCCCGAAAAAGACCGCAATCAAACGCGCCAAGAGAAGGGCCGCACCCACGACTACCATCGGCCCGATTGGAATCGTGATCACTACGCCCCCACTTACTCCTATACCTCCGAAATCAAAGCATTCGAAGCCTACTACACCGAAGGTCCAAAGCCCACCCTCGACATCACGCTACGCTGACCCAGCGCCCTTCGGTTTCAGCCTCCTGATTTCCTTTTAGTATGCAGTAACACGAGAAGCTTCGCGACGCCTTAGCATTTCCACGATGAATGTTTCGTCACAGAGAACACAGAGCTCCGACACCGGGGGCACAGAGCTATGAAATCCGTTCTGCATTTCCTCTGTGGACTTTATGTCTGGGCTCCGGCTTGGCTCTGTGAATAATTCTAAAAATTAGAGAAATAGAATATTAGGGCGTGTCTGCGGAATAAAAACGTCCGAGGCGCGCCAGTACTTTTTCTCGACCGAGCACGCGAAACAAGCCCGTGATGCTCGGGCCCGCGTTCGTGCCGGAAACGGCGAGGCGCGCGACGGACTGGTAATCGCCAAAGCCGAGGCCTTTTGCTTCGGCCAGTTTTTTCAACGCGTCCTCAATCGTGGTGTCGCTCGAAAAATCCGCCGTGCCGAGCATGGCGATCAGTTCGGCCAGACGTGCTTTCGGATCACCTTTGACCATCACCTTTTCGCGCACCTTGGCGTCGATGACAAAATCCTCGGTGAAAAAGTACTTCGTGTACGCAGGCAGTTCCTCGAAGCCCTTGATCTTCGGGTGAGCGAGACGCAGCACTTCGCTGAGGTATGCGGCATCGGGCCAACCAGCGGCAAAAACAGCCTGTTTTTCAAAGTAGTCGCGGGCGAGCTGCTCAAATTTCTCGAAGGGCAGCGCCAGCAGATACACCATGTTCATGTGCGCGAGTTTCTTGTCGTCGAAACGCGCGTTACTCTGGTTCACGCCGGGCAGGTCGAAGAGCGAGATGATGTCAGCGATCGACATCTTCTCGCGGTCGTCGCCCGGATTCCAGCCGAGCAGGCTGAGGAAATTCACCAGCGCCTCAGGCAGGTATCCACGTTTCTGGTACTCTTCGATCAGTGCGCCCTGATCGCGCTTCGACATTTTGCCGGGGCCGTTTTGTTTCAGGATGAGCGGGATGTGCGCGAACTTCGGCATCGGCACGCCGAAGGCCTTGAAGAGCTCGACGTGTTTGCTCGTGTTCGAGAGGTGATCTTCGCCGCGGATGACGTGCGTGATCTTCATCGTGATGTCGTCGACGACGTTGACGAAATGGAAAACTGGGCTGCCGTCCGAGCGCACGATGACGAAGTCCTCATCCTCGACGCGCTCCACGCGGCCGCGGATCTGGTCGTCGATGATCGCGGGGGCGTTTTTGACTTTGGTGACGGTCTTCTTGCGGTGCTCGTCGAACACCTCGGAACGCTCGCCGAGCAGTTTGAAATAGATCGCGCCGTCCTTTTCGTAGGTGCGGCCGGCGGTCTTCAGCTTTTCGAGATATTCTTTGTAGATGGCGTCGCGTTCGCTTTGGCGGTACGGACCGTAGTCGCCGCCGACCTGCGGGCCCTCGTCCCAATTCATGCCGAGCCAGCGCAAGCTGTCGTAGATCACGTGGAGGAATGCCTCGCTGTTGCGTTCCTTGTCGGTGTCCTCGATGCGCAGCACAAACGTGCCGCCGGTGTGGCGGGCATACAGCCAGTTAAACAAGGCGGTGCGGGCACTGCCAATGTGGAAAAAGCCGGTCGGGCTGGGAGCAAAACGAACGCGTACAGGTGACATGGGAGAAAAGTGACCGCAGCGGATGGCACTGCGGAAAAGTCAGCAAGCAAGAACCCACGCCCGCTGTCAAAGCCTCGTCTGCGTCAGATGTGCACGACGAAAACAACAGGCACGGCGGCCAGCCCTCCAGCATCCAGCTGCTTTCGAAAGGGAGGACGCGGCGCTGTCCGCGCCGGATTTTCAACCCGACGCACCGCCTACTTTATCGGCGTAACTGAGCCGGCCACACGCTGGGCCCGCGGCGGCTGGGGATTTAGTTCTGCCGGGTAGTCCTTGATGCCCATGGCTTCGAACTGGGGAACGACGTGTTTTTTGTAGCAGTCGGGGCACACCGAGTGGCTGCAACCCGCGCCAGTCAGTTCAGCCAGGTAGTTTTCAATTCGCTTCCAGTAACTCTGGTCGTCGCGCACGTTTTTGCAGTAACTGCAAATCGGGATCAGGGATTCCAGTGCCTGGATGTGTGTCGTGTACTGAAGAATCCGCGACGCCACATGCAGCCGAATTTTGAGGTCCTGCTGGTCGACTGGCTTCGAAAGAAAATCGTCGACGCCGGCACTCATCGCGCGGTCGCGGAGTTCGAGTGTGGCTTCTGAACTCGTCAGCAGGATGAAATAAACGTAGTCATCGGGCTGTGCGCGGAGCCGTTGGCAAAGGCTGAGGCCGTCGAGCAGCGGCATGTTCCAATCACTGACCACAATGCGGCAACCCTGCGCCTGCTGCAGCGCGAACGCGGATTCACCCTCTTCGGCGAGCACCACTTCATGACCGAGGGATTTGAGGGTGTCCTCCAAAACGGTGAGCGCGACTGGATCGTCTTCAACAGCGAGAATTTTCATATTGGTTCGGTTTTGTTAAATTCGTTTTGCAGCAGCCGCCAGGCTTCGAGCAGGGCGTCGAGCTTGCCGGGCACACCGGTCCAATCGCCGTCGCGGGCTGCCTTCTCCAAGGAGAGTCCGACCGATCGGAGCACCGGCGCGCCAATGCTGGCCGCACTGCCGGCGATCATATGAGCGACGCCCGCCACTTCATCCGCGCGATGGTCGCGCGCCGAGGCGCTGAGCGCGGCGAGCCGACCGGGCATTTCTTTGACGAAAACCGCGAGTGTCTTGTCCCACATCGTCTGTCCGTCCTGCGAGCGCATGGCCTGCAATTTCTGGCGCTGCGTAGGATCTAAAATCTGTGCCGCCGGGGTCGGTGGCGTGAGCGCGGCTTCGGCGGAGACGGTCTTCACGGCCATGGTTTTTCCGCGTGTCTCAACTAATCCACATCGGGAAAGCGCGCCGTGCAGCGTGTCCTTGCTGAGCGGTTTGGTGACGTAGTCGTCCATGCCGGCTTCGATCACGCGGGCGCGGTCGGTCGGCATCGCATAGGCGGTGAGCGCGATGATGGGGATGGAGGGCGAAACACCGGGAATTTTACCCGCTCGAATCCGACGGGTCGCCTCGTAACCATCCATTTCAGGCATCTGGCAATCCATCAGTACGGCGTCAAAGGATTCGGCCGCTAGCCACTCCAGCACCGCGCGGCCGTTTTCGGCGATGGCGACGCTGTGCCCGAGCTGCTCGAGCATGAGCTGGGCGACAAGTTGGTTCGTCTCATTGTCCTCGGCCAGCAGGAGCTTGAGTCCGCGTCCGCCCAGCGCTTCTTTCCGTTGGAAGGGCGTGGGCGTGGACCGGCGGCCGTACGCGCGGAGGAGACAGCGTTGGAGCTGCGCGTCGCGCACCGGTTTGGTCAGGATAGCGTGTAGTTTCAGACTGGAGGCCAGCCCGGGGTCGATCAGGTCGCTCGTTGAGGAGAGGACAATCAATGCGACAGCGTCGATTCTCTCCGTGGCGCGAATCGCACGAGCCAGCACCTCGCCCCCCATATCCGGCAAATCCCAAGCCATCAAAACGGTATTGAATGGTTTAGGTTCTGACGCGGCGCGCATCAACATCTCCATGGCCTGGGTTCCGCTCGACACGGCCTCGGCAAAAACCTGATGCGTCGCAAGCTGGCGCATCAGCACCAGACGGTTGACCTCGTGGCCGTCAACGACCAGCACGCGGGCCGTTGACGGAATGCGCTCGACGGGCTCGATCGCGGGGAGCGCGACCCGCGGCAGGGTGAGTTCGATCCAGAACGTGGACCCCTGCCCGGCCTTGCTTTCCAAGCCGATGCGTCCGCCCATCAGCGAGACGAGCTGACTGCAGATGGCCAGGCCCAGCCCCGTGCCGCCAAAACGGCGACTGGTACTGCCGTCGGCCTGCTCGAAGGGCTGGAACAGGCGTTCCTTCACCTCGTTGGCGATGCCGATGCCGGTATCCGAAATTCTTATACGAAAGAAAGCCTCGGCGTCGTTCATGCGCAGCACGGTGGCGGTGATGCCGATGTCGCCCTCTTGGGTGAATTTCACCGCGTTGCCGAGCAGGTTGGTAAGAATCTGCTGAAGGCGACCGCTGTCGCCGCTGAAACCGGTGGCGAGGGCCGGAGCGATGTCGCAGGTGAAGTGCAAGTTTTTGCGATGTGCGGGTGCGGCCATGAGCGCGGCCGTCTCCTCGATCAAGTCGCGCAAGTTGAAATTGACTGATTCGATACGCATCTTGCCGGCCTCGATTTTCGAGAAATCAAGAATGTCGTTAATGATGACGAGGAGACGTTCGGCGCTGTTCACCAGCGCTTCCGCCATCTCATGCTGCCGACTGTCGAGCGGTGTCTGCAAAAGCAGGCTAGCCAAGCCGATGACACCATTCATCGGCGTGCGGATTTCATGGCTCATCGTGGCCAGGAATTCTGATTTGAAATGCGAGGCAGCGAGCGCGTCGTCGCGCGCTTTCTCCATGCGTGCCTCCAGCTCACAGCGCTGGGTGATGTCGAGCGTGAATATCAAAATACCGCCAATCACGCCTTCCGACGTGTGCCAAGGGCGGATGTCCCACTGGAACCACTTTAAAGAACCATCCGGCATACGAAATGTGTCGATCTTCGCCGTCACCACCTCGCCTCCGAGACACTGGCGGTGAATCTCCTCCCACTGCGCGTTCGTGTCCGGAAACACTTCGTAATGCGACCGACCCATAAGGCTAGTCTCGGCCAGCGCGAAATCGATCTGCCATTGACGGCTGGCGACTAAGTAACGCATATCCCGGTCCAGCATTGCGAGGGCGGCTGGCGAGTGCTCGGCAAAGAGCCGGATGCGGGCTTCGCTCTCCAGCAGTGCCTCCTCCGCCTGCACGGATTCTGTGATGTCACGGTTGACGCCGATAACATGCGCGGCATTACCCTCGTCGTCGACCAGAACCAACTCCTGCGCATGGATGTAGCGCAGCGATTTATCATTATGCCGGCGGATGCGGAATTTGCGGTTACCTTGGCCGCACGATTCCACAACATGATTCAGAAGCCGCTCCTGCTCGGGCAAATCCTCTGGAAGCAAAGCGGTGGACCAGGTCGCATAGTCCACCACTCCATTCCCCGTATATTCCACACCATAGATCGCAAACAGGCGCTCATCCCAAAGGATGTTCTGACCTTTGACATCCCAGTCCCACACGCCGAGCTCGGCGGCCTCGGCCGCGAGATGCAGCCGCTGGGCGGACTCGCGCAAGGCGTTCTCCGCCCAGCGCCGTTCGGAGATGTCGACAAAACTGCTGACCACCGCGGTCACACGCCCGGCACTGTCGCGGATCGGCTCGTTGTTGACGGAGAGCCACGTCATCGTGCCGTCCTGTTTTTTCAAACCGAGCAGTTGGCCCCGCATGGGGTTGCCCGTCCGAAAACTGACGACAGCAGGGCGATCCTCCAAGGGGATAGGCCGCCCCTGTTCATTAACCAGCTGCCACCCGTCAGGCACCGGCTCGCGGCCGATGAGCTGTTCATGGGTGAGGCCGAGTATCCGTTCGGCGGATGCATTGGCCTCAAGGATACTCGCTTGGCTTTCCTGCAAAAGCACACCTTCGTCGAGAGCGTTAAAGATCGAGGCGAGCCGCGTCTGCGACTGGCGGAGCTGCTCCTCGGCACTCTTGAGCGCTGTGATGTCGGTGCGGATGGCCACGTATTTTTGCGGCCGCCCGTCGGGGCCGGGAAACGGCACGATCGTGGCGGAAACCCAGTTAAACGCGCCGCTTTTGTTTCGGTTGCATAGCTCGCCCTGCCAGACCTTGCCCAGCGTGATCGTCGCGTATAATTGTTGAAAAAATTCAGGCGGATGCACCCCGGAGTTGATGAGGCGGTGATTTTGCCCCACCAGTTCATCGCGGGAATAGCCGCTGATCGCACAGAAACGGTCATTGGCATAGGTGATGGTTCCCTCGGCGTCAGTGATAGCGACGATGGCGTGCTGATCGAGGGCAAATTTCTGATAGGCCAGCTCGACGTCCTGCCGGGCGAGCGTCTCCCGCGTGCGTTTGCCGGCTTTCAGGAGCCCCGCGACGATCACGGAGAGCAAGACCGCCACGAGGCCCATGACCGAACCAACCAATACCGGCGCCCACTCTCCCGGGGAGAGGAAATGCGCATTCCGGTTCCAGCCGAGCGTGAAGGTGCGCCCGCCGAGTTCCAACTGACTGACCTTTTCAAAGCTTTCTGCCGGCGAATGCGCACCACGGCTGGAGTACAACCAATGTTCTTCCGTGGGCTCGGTCCCTTCATAAATGCTCAGTGCCACCTCTTTGCCTCGCGAGGCCATGATCTCACCGAAAAAATCGTCGGCGATAAAGGAAGCGTAGATCCAGCCACGAATCGCCGCTCTGCGCTGCGCCAGGGTCTTCGTCGGCCGGTCGGAAAAATAGATCGGCGCATACTCGACAAAGGCCGGCCGCTTCGTCACGTCAACCGTCAGATGAAGTCGGTTGGTGATGATAGGGTCCCCCGTGTCGCGTGATTGCAACAGCGCCTCGCGACGGTTGGCCTCCTCCGCGACGTTCATGCCGAAGACCAGCTGGTCGCCCGGAGCCTCCGGCTCGCGATAGGTGATGATAAACAAAGGCTCGTCCAGCTGACGGTCTTTCACCGGAGGCGCGCCCGGCACGCCTTTGATCGTGAAATCCGGACGTTCATCGGCCTGTATCGCCGTCACAAAGTCGCCCAACTGCTCCGGCTTCACGGAATACACCACGCCCATGCCTCGGACTCCAGGATATCGTTTGGGCATATCCAATGTATCGACAAAGATCTTCCACCGCTGCCGCGTCATCGAGGGCACGGCGTTGAAAAAAGCCTGCCCGCCCCGCAGCACATTGGTGTAAACCTCCATGCCCTGGACAATCTCAGACTGCGCATCGTAGACCAGACGCTCGAAACGCGCCTCGTCGGCCAGCTGGTAGCTCCGCCGCAGCGAGACATACAACCACACGCTGAAGCCAAAACCAGCCAGCAGAACCAGCAAGGGCAACCCGATCCAAGCCCGGCGTCTCCACCGATTCGATACCGAGAGAAACCTCGCCGCCAAAACTTTCTTCGCGTAAGGGAGTCCGTTTTGCATTAGGCAGCGTGGGTCAATAGCTTAACTATCGGCACCCGGGCCACACAGTTAAGAAATACTCCCGACCTAAAAATAAGTTCAGCTCCTCCGCGCCACCGAAGTGAAACCCTTAATTTTGCGTCAGTTTGGCCGAAGATAGGAATGCGCGGTACCACCTCTCGCCGCCCCAACCCTGCAAACGGCTCCGCCACGCGCCCCTCCTTTGGCCAACACATCCTAAATCATGTCGACCGCTCCGCCAATCAAACTCCACGGCAGCCGCGTGCTCATCGTCGACGACGACCCCGTCAACGTCATCGTCCTCTCCGGCCTGCTCGGCGGAGAAGCCTACGAACTGGCCGAGGCCAACTCCGGCGAGCAAGCCCTCGAATTCAGCAAAACCTTCGAGCCCGACCTCATCCTGCTCGACGTGCGCCTGCCCGGAATCAACGGATTCCAAACCTGTCGCCAACTCCAACGTCATTTTGGCGCCGAATGCCCGCCCGTCATCTTCATCACCGCCAGCAATAACCCCGACGACATCATCGCGGGCTTCGCCGCCGGCGGCGTGGACTACCTCACCAAACCGATCTCCGAACGCGAAGCGCTTGCCCGCATCCGCACGCACCTCGCCAACCGCAAGCTCGTGCGCCAACTCGGCAAGACCCTCGCCCTGCAAAATCACTTTCTTGGCATGGCGGCCCACGACCTGCGCAACCCCCTCGCCTCCATCCGCGGCATGGCGGAACTCCTCCGCGACGGCGCGCTCGGCCCGCTCACGCCACCACAGAACGAGGCGATGACCATGTTCCACGAGGTCAGCGTCAACATGCTGACCTTAGTCAACGAATTGCTCGACGTCGCCGTAATCGAAGCTGGCCAACTCAAACTCTCGCCCGCCCCAACCGACCTCACCGACCTGATCGCAAAATCCGTTCACCTCAACAACATCAACGCCACGCGGAAGATGACCGTCATCGCCTTCCGCCACCCCGGCCATCCCGTGCGCGCCGACCTCGACGCTGCCAAAATCCGGCAGGTCGTCGACAACCTGCTCAGCAACGCGGTGAAGTTTTCGCCCCTCGGATCGACCATCTCCATCGCCATCCGCAACGACCCGAACCAACTGACCCTCACCGTGCGCGATCAAGGCCCCGGCATCCCGGAGCAAGAACGCGGCCAGCTCTTCAAGGAATTCAGCAAACTCTCCGTCAAATCCACCGGAGGCGAATCCAGCACCGGCCTCGGGCTGGCCATCTGCCGCCACATCGTCGAAGCGCACCACGGCACCATCGCCGCCCACAATCTCCCCGAGGGCGGCTGCGAATTCTCCGTGGTGCTGCCCCCCGCCTGGCCGCACCACGACAGCGTGTAACTGGGCCCGACCGCGCCTGCGCCGCCAGTCTTTCGACCCAGCCAACCGCCCGCCGCGATTTGCGTTTCTGCCGTTGCTGCATTCGTAGCCTTCACCGCATCTTCACGCCTGACGCCCATGAAACACTACGACTTCCAAAATACCTTCCGCGCCCTCTACGACAAAGCCGTCGCCCTCTACGCCAACGGCCAACGTGACGCGGCCGCGCTCTTCAACGCCGAAGAAAACGCCTTCCTCACCGCCAACGGCCTCACGCCGCAGCACCTCTACGACTACGCCGAAGACCACAACAACTACGGCGAACCCGGTTTTGAACACGCCCTGCTCATCGAGTTTCAACGCCGCGATTATTTCCTCCACGTCCAGCGCGGCCAGCCCTCGAGTCACGTGCTCGACGAAATATCCCTTCCCGCCAAAAGCGAAGCCGTGCGCGGCATCGAATGGCTGCCCCGCATCATTCCGAAGGCAAAAGCCAAACTTCGCGGCGAACTGCCCGCCTCGCTCATGTACTGCTGCGGCGGCGACCGCCGGTTTTTGAAAGCGCACGACATCCAGCCAGCCGAGTTCCTCGACCTCGTGCGCCAGCACGAACTCAACGACACCGCCATCGTCGACTGGGTGGCGGTGCGCTCGCGCCAAGCCAACCCAGCCTGAGCACCTAAAGCACAGGGCGTCCCCGGCCGAACCGGGAGACGCCACTAAACCGCCTAGTTAAGCGAAGAGTTCAGCGTCTTGAAAGAAACGAGCCAGCTCGATCTTCGCGTTTCCATCACTGTCGGAGGCGTGGAGGACGTTGGTCATCGAATCGACGCCGAAGTCGCCGCGGATTGTTCCCTTCGGCGCCTTGCGCGAATCGGTCGGGCCGAGCAACTCGCGCACGCGGGCGATTACATTTTCACCGCGTAGCGCCATCACGATGACGGGCGCCGACAGCATGAAAGCTTCCAGCGGGGGGAAGAACGGCTTGTCCGCGATGTGCGCATAGTGCTCGCGCACGAGCGCCGGACTGAGGAGCGTCATCTTCGTCCCCACGATTTCAAAACCCTGCTGCTCGAAGCGGGCGAGCACAGTTCCGACGTGTTTTTTTCCAACGCAATCAGGCTTAAAAATGATCAGAGTCTTTTGCATAAGCCCCGAGCGTTAAGGGCGGCCCGGTTTTTGGGAAGCTTCATTTCAACCCGAGTTCAGCGATTAAAGATCATTAGGCATACTACGGCTGGTTAAACCATTTGTTACATATGGATTATATGATCAAACGGTGATTGCTGTTCTCGAAAATCAGCACCTAAGCTTTTCTCAAGCTAATGCCTACCCCGGCGGATTTTGCGCGACAAAAGACCGACTCACTGTTCACCACAGACGTCTGAATCATGCACCGCTGTATCATAGCTCCATGGTACGAACCGGAGTGATAGGTAACAGTTGAGCCGGAGTGATGGGTGACACTTTTCAGGGTTATGCCCTGGAATCAAAACACCCAAATGGAAGAGATTACCCGATTTGTCATACTGGCGCAAAGCGACCGATATACCCTCACCGAGCTGTGCGAACAGTTCGGCATCAGCCGCAAGAATGGCTACAAACATCTGGGGCGGTACGCCACCGCCGGATTGCCGGGCCTGGCCATGCGCAGCCACCGGCCGCACCAGTTTCCCCAGCGGACCACCGAGCAGGTGGAGGCGTTGATTCTCGCTGAACGCCGATTGCATCGCACGTGGGGACCCAAGAAGCTGCACAAGGTTTTGCAGATGAAGCATGGGCTCGAGTCGCCGCCGGCGCAGAGCACCATTGGGGAGATTTTACGCCGGCATGGGCAGAGTGTGATTCCTCGCCGCTCGCCTGGCGTGTACCACTCGCTCAATGCGGCTCGCACCGAGCCGACCCAACCCAATGAGGTTTGGACCGTGGATTTCAAAGGCTGGTTCTCCTTGGGCGACGGCCAGCGTTGCGATCCGTTGACGGTGTGCGATCGTTATAGCCGGTATCGACTCTGTTGCAAAGCCTGCCCGAACCAACAGTTCATCGGCACGCTGCACGGGTTCAAGGACTTGATGCGTTACCGGGGACTGACGCGGGATGGACGTACATTGTTTTCATCCATTATCCACCGGCAGCTAGGCTTGCATTTGACGAGGTTCCGGCCAGGGGTTGTTTCAACCTTTAAGGCCATGCCCAATCAACTCTCTAAGACCAAACGTCGGCAAAGCCTGGCCGAGCACGAAGGGGTGTTGGCTGCGCTCGCAGAAATCGCGCGTTTTGAAAATACGACCGTGATGGCGTTGTTGCGTCAGGCGACCCGTGACTTGGTGAAGCGAAAAGTGCGCGAACCAGCCCAACTTGAAAAATTGCGCCAAGCAGTATGGGGAAAAGCTCCACGCATGCTTGCGCACTTCAAAACAGTGGCTCAAGTGGCCCGCTTCAAGCGGGCTCAGCGCGAATTTGATCAGGTGCTTCTCGATTTGGCGTTGGCGAGTCCGCAAGCGATTCAGCAGCGCAATTCCATTGTATCACCGCGCCGAACCATCCGAATGATCGACTTCGACCAAGTCCATGCCGCCGCTGCCGTCTGACGCTGAACCAAGGGCACCGGGAGGTGGCCCCTGAAAACTGGACCAGAGGGATCGTAAAGACTAAACCCGAAAACGAATCCAAACCATGTCCAAGAAAAACCGACGCAAGTTTACCCCTGAATTTAAGGCAAAAGTGGGCCTCGAAGCGCTTAAAGGCATCGAGACGGGGCACGCGCTAGCAGCGAAGTACGAGGTACATCCGACGCAAATCAGCCAATGGAAAAGCGAAGTACTGGAACGCCTGCCTGAGGTGTTCGCGACCCAAGCCCCGCCGAGTGTGGCGCAAGCGGCAGAACGCGAAGCCGTCCTTTATCAAAAAATTGGCCAACTCGAAATCGAACTCGACTGGCTTAAAAAAAA
>Ga0105048_10012969_pt1 | contig 13028 bp, 14 predicted proteins | sample MAT05_FD_78382 | JGI IMG/M metagenome (GOLD analysis project Ga0105048, IMG submission 78382) | Freshwater microbial communities from Lake Fryxell liftoff mats and glacier meltwater in Antarctica - MAT-05 | ecosystem: Environmental > Aquatic > Freshwater > Ice > Liftoff microbial mat | place...
ATCGAGCCTTACTGTGACGCGCGAGGTACCGCTCGGGTGGTCGTGCGCAACCTGGGCGAAGCGCCGTTGGCCCAAGGCGTGGCGGTCGAGGTGGTGAAGGTGAACGGGTCGATGGTGCTCGGCACCGTCACGACCTCGCGCGTGCTGGGGCCTGCTCAGGCCGAGGCGATGCTCTTCGCGTTCACCGATGCCGAGGTGTTGAAGGGCGGCGCGTTCTCAGCGCGCATCGTGAGCGGCGTGCTTCGAGAGTGCCGAGCCGGCAACAACGCCAGTGCACCCTCGACGCTGGCGTGCATCAACTAACGTGAGCGAAGCACGACGCAGGTTCCACGTACGGACGTCGCGCGATTCGATTGCACGCACGGCGTTTCTTCTCGTGAATTGCGCTTTTTTCACTCACTTCGGCGCGTTGCTCGATCGGCACTGCGCTTCCCCCGCTCATTTCTCGGCGTTGCACGATCATCAACGCCAGGAGTGCATGGCTCTCCGCGCGTTGCTCGACGTGAATTGCGCTGGGAGAATCGATTTTTCTGAAATGAGCGGTGAATAGACTCGCGACTCACTCGTCCAAAGCGCTCCACACGCAAAGGAGGCCGCAATGGGCAGTGATTCTGGAGGACTGTTGACGATGGGTCGTCTCATCTTGGCGCCGCTTCAGTTGATCAATTCGAAGTACGTGAGGGTGCCGCGAGACGCTTTCGTGCGCACGTTTCAAGCGCTCGAAACGGCCGAGCGGGCTGTCGACGACGCAGAAGCGGTTTTGCAGAAGGCGACCAACGCACTCGCCCTCGCCGACGCCACGCAGGATGAAGCGGTCAACACCCTGGCAACGCATCTGGCGGGAGACGGCTTCAATCGCACTAACCCTTTCAAGGAATTCGGTGCGCCCGCTCCAGCGAAGCTGGTGAAGCAGAGCGTGATGACGGAGGCCGCGACGCTGATCACGTTGGCTCCGAGAGTGGCGGCTCACCCGAAAGCGAGCGCTGCGTCGAAGCGAGCCGCCGCGAAGATGCACGAAGCCGCCACCGCCGCGCGCGCTGCGTCAAACGTGCAAGCCTTGGCGCAACAGAAGCGAAGTGGAGCCATCGATGCCCGCGACAGCGACTTGCCGAAACAATTTCGTGTCGCGCTCACCAACCTGAAGGCTGCGGTTCGGTACGGTGACTCCATCGAACAGACGACGAACTACGTCGCCGTCTTTCGCGGCAGCTCCAAGCCGCGTGGCAAGAGCAGCGTGAAGCCTGAGAATGAGCCTGTGCAGGGTTGATTCTGGGAGCGCTGGTGGTGAGCCTGTCGAAGGTCAGCGGGCCCTCGACAGGCTCTGGGCGGCCCGGGTGAGCCCGGCTTCTCTCAGCGAGCGGGCCGCTTGAGCCCCAGCTTCGCCATTCGGTACACCACCGTGCGCCTGGGCATGCCGAGTCGTGCGGCAGCCGCCGTCACATTCCACCGGGTGCGTGAGAGCGCCTCGAGCAACAGCTCGCGCTCAGCCGACTGCAGCGCGCCGCGAAAATCATCAGCAGCCGCCTCAGCCGAGAGCCGCGCGGGCAACGCATCTCGACCGACCTCATCGCGCACCGAGGCCTTGGCGGCCCAGAACATCACGTTGCGCAGCTCCCGAACGTTGCCGGGCCAGCGCCAGGTCGCGAGCACCTGCCTGGCCTCGGCGCCCAGCACCAGCCGCGGTCGCCCCAGACGCACCCGCGCCTCAGAGAGGAACTGCTCCGCGAGCGGCAGCACGTCATCGCGGCGAGCAGACAGCGCCGGCACCTCAATCACCGAGGCGAACCCTGGCAGCACCCGGTCTGCGGTGGCGAGCAACTCTGAGCCCACCTTCTCCTGCACCACCTGCAAGGTCGACGGCTGCAGCAACGAGATGTCTCGAACCAGCCTCACCCCGCCTCGCTCGAGCATCGCCGCGAGCCCGGTGCTGTCGGCCGCGTGCACCTCAGCGTCGATGGGCGCAGCCAGCCTGGCCAACATCGCCCGGCCGCTCCCCGGAGGGCCCACCACCAACAACGGCAGTCTCACGTTCGAAGCCACCGCCGCCAATCGCACCATCACCGGGTCGACCAGCACGGCCTCGCGGCCGGGCTCACCAGGCGCCAGGCGATCGAACGCGGCCTCCAGCAGCGACTGAGCATCGAGCCCGTCACGATGCGAGACCGCGGCGACCACCTTCGCGCGAGGGCCGGCGACGACGGGCAGCTTGGCGGCGAGCGCATCGAGCGCGGCCGGCTCGAGCTCAGGCAGCACCGCCGCCAACACGTCAGTGGTCAGCTCGCCCCAGGTCGCAACGGTACCAGTCGCGGCGACCTCCTCCATCACCCGCTTCGAGAGCACCTGCCGCGCGGCCACGTTGAGCGCAGGCACGTTGACCAGCACCAGCGCCACCAGCCGATGCAGCCCCGCACGCTTCAGCTCGTCTTCGAGCCGATTGAGCAGCGCATCGCCGTTGATGACCGGCGGCAGCACCCACCGGGGCACCGCATGCGAGACGATGGTCAGCGACGAGTCGCCGAGCGACAGCGCATCACCCGCGCGGAGCACCGTCGAGCCGTTGAGGTGCACGTCATTGAGCCGCACCTCGCCCGCTCCGCGAAGGAGTTCGACCACCACGCCGTCGTCGCGCACCGCCAGCGAGAGGTGCCGCTCGGCGACCTGCGGGTCTTCGAGATCGATGGTGGCGCTCTTACCCCGCCCCACTACCGAGGGTCGCGTCGTCGAGAGCTCGACGGGGAAGATGCGGTGAGTGGTGACCACCAACACTGACCACCGCACCGCTAACCCTGATTCTCGCGGCCCTGACGCATGGGCTCGAGTTTACTCGTCGTACTGATCGGTGTCGTCTTTGATGATCGCCTTGGTCTTGGCGAGCAGCTTGCCGCTGCTCTTGTCGAAGGCCTCGAGGTCGCCTTCCTTCATTTAGACCCGATTCTCACGGCCCTGACGCATGCGCTGCAGATTCGAGCGGTGGGTGTAAATCATCGCGAGGAGCAAGGTGACGCCGAGCGCCGGGTACTCGATGGGCGCGCCTTGAAAAAACCCCGCCACGATCGCGCACAGCCCACCGATCAACGAGCCGATGGAGCTGACCCGGAACGCGGCGAGGATCACCCCCCACACCACGAAGCCGATCAACGCCGACCAGGGGAGCAGCACGATCAGCACGCCGAGCGCGGTGGCGACGCCTTTGCCACCCTTGAAACGCAGCCAGACGGGAAACACGTGGCCCAGAAACGCCGCCAGGCCCACCGCGACGTGCAGCAGCGGTTGCTCTGGCGAGAGCTGCCGCGCGAGCATCACCGGCACCGCCCCCTTGCCTGCGTCAAGCAACAGCACCAGCGCGCCGATCTTCTTGCCCGCGACCCGCGCGACGTTGGTGGCGCCGATGTTGCCACTGCCGGCGGTGCGCACGTCTTTGCCGGTGAGCACGCGCGCGACGATCACCCCGAAGGGCACCGAACCGCAGAGGTAGCCGAGGGTGATCAGCAGCGCGCTCACCGAAACCCCAGGTAGCGGTAGCCGACGATCACGAACAGGTAATTGACCAACACCGAGAGGCCCACCGCCCAGCGCGTGCGGCGCCACTCGCGGTCATCGAGCAAGACCTCCGGCACCGGCACCGCGAAGACCAGGTGCACGAAGCTGTAGAGGGCGCAGAGCGCGAAGAGCAGCGCCGCGACGGTGCCGAGCGGGTTGGCCTTGAGGGCTCCGAGCCAGTGAAAGTGGGCGAAGCGGTCGGCGGCGCGGGTCAGGCCGCAGCCCGGGCAGGGGTAGCCGGTGAGCTGGCGAAACGAGCAGCCCCAGAACGGTATCAACCGCGCCACCGGTACGAAGCGAGCCACCAGGAGCCCGACGACGCCGATCACGCCCACCGCATCGAGCGCGCCAAAGCTTCGATTTCTCGGGGGGATGATGACTCTCATGAATCGGTGCTCCGGGCCTGGCCCGCAGTCGTAATCTGGAACAGGCGCGAACGCTTGTGGCATACGCCGCGGTGATGGCTCGCTTCATTCTCGGCATCGATTTGGGCACCTCGAACTGCGCAGTGGCGTACGTCGACCCCTCGGCAGGCGCCCAGGCGCGGGTGCTCGATGTGCCGATCGCCCAGACCATTCGGCCCGGCGAGGTCGGCGCGCGACCGCTGCTGCCTTCGGTGGTCTACCTGCCCTTCGAGGGCGAATTTCCTCCCGGGTCGCTGAGTCTGCCGTGGGGCCAGCCGGTGAACGCCGTGGGCGAGCTGGCGCGGTGGCAAGGCGGGCGGGTGCCTGGGCGGGTGATTGCTTCGGCGAAGAGCTGGCTCATCCACTCCGGGGTCGACCGCCAGGCGCCGATTCTGCCCTGGGGCGCGGCCCCTGAGGTGCCGAGGCTCTCGCCGGTGGCGGCGCAGGCGGCGCTGCTCAAGCACATCGCCGACGCCTGGAGCCACGCCCACCCCGAGGCTCCGCTCGCCGAGCAACACGTGGTGCTCACCATTCCCGCTTCGTTCGACGAGGCGGCGCGCGCGCTGACGCTCCAGGCGGCGCGCGATGCGGGCTTCGACCTCCAGAAGCTCTCGCTGCTCGAAGAGCCGACCGCGGCTTTTTACGACTTCACCTCACGGCACCGCGATTCGCTGAGCACCGCGCTGGCCGACACGCGGCTGGTGCTGGTGGTCGACGTCGGAGGCGGCACCACTGACTTCTCGCTGGTGCAGGTCGCGATGCTCCCCGAGGGGCCTGCGCTCGAGCGTATTGCCGTAGGAGAGCACCTGCTCCTGGGCGGCGACAACATGGACGCCGCCCTCGCCCGCCTGGTCGAGACCCGCGCGCTCGGAGGCACCAGGACCTTCACCTCATCGCAGTGGACGCAGGCGGTGCAGGCCTCGCGAGGAGCGAAAGAGGCGTTGCTCGGGGTGAAGGCGCCAGACCAGGTCGCGGTGAGCATCGCCTCCGGAGGCTCGAAGCTGATCGGCTCGACCCTGAGCGCGCAGCTGACTCGCGGCGACGTCGAGGCCACGGTGGTGCAGGGTTTTTTTCCTCCAGTCGAACAGTCGTCGGTGCCTGAAGCGATTCGCCGCGGTGGCGTGGTCGAGCTCGGCCTGCCCTACACCCAGGACGCCGCCATCACCCGGCACCTGGTCGCCTTTCTGCGCGCGCACGCAGCCGCCGGTTTCGCCGCGCTCGAAGCGAGGGTTCGAATCGAGCCTGTCGAAGGGTCGACCAACGTGCACCCCGCTGCGCAGAACGCGGCGCTCCCCCGACCCGACGCGATTCTGCTCAACGGCGGCGTCTTCAACTCACCGGTGCTCGAGAAAACCCTGCTCGATGAGGTCTCGGCGCTGTGGCCTTCGGCTCCGCGCATTCGCTTGCTGGCGCACGACTCGCTCGACCTCGCGGTGGCACGGGGGGCCGCGTACTCAGGGCTGGCCCGCCGCGCCCTTGGTCGAAAAATCGGCGGTGGAGCCCCTCGTGCCTTCTACGCCCTGGTCTCGACCGAAGGCGGGCGCCGTGGGGTGTGCCTCATTCCCCGCGGGCTCGAAGAAGGCGAGACGCTCGAGCTGGCGCAGTCTTTTCGGCTCACTCTCGGGCGACCGGTGCAGTTTCAGCTCTATTCCACCACCGCCGACCGACTCGACGCGCCCGGAGCCCTGGTGTCGCTCGACGACGAGGTCTTCAAGCCGCTCCCGCCGATTCACACCATTCTCAAGGGCGCGACCGGAGCCTCACTCGATGTTCGCCTGGTCGCCTCGCTCACCGAAGTGGGCACGCTTGAGCTCTCTTGCGTCGCCCAGGAGCACCGCTGGCGCCTCGAGTTCGAGCTGCGCGGCACGGCGCACGGCAAAGAGCTCTCGGTCACCGAGGCGATGCCCTCGCGCTTCTCTGACGCCACCCTCGAGGTCGACCGGGTCTTCGGTACCAAGCCGCTGCCGGTCGAGCCGAAAGACGTCAAACAGCTCTATCGCACGCTCGAGAAGATTCTCGGGCCCCGCGAGACCTGGCTGCTGCCCGTGCTCCGCGAGCTGTGGACACCGCTCTTCTCGGGCGTCTCGAAGCGGCGACGCTCGGTCGACCACGAGAAGGTGATGTTTCAGCTGCTCGGCTACACCCTGCGCCCCGGCGTGGGCTACCCGCTCGACGCCTGGCGCTGCGAGCAGACCTTCGGCATCTTCAAAGACCTGCTCACTTTTCACGGCGAGCAGCCCCTGTGGGCCGAGTTTTGGATTCTCTGGAGGCGCATCGCCGGCGGCCTCACTGAAGGCGCACAGAAACAGATCTGGGCCTCCCTGCGCCCGCATCTGCTGCGTCGCGTGCCGCTCGATGCGGTGCCTCCGAAAGAGAAGCTCAAGGGTGTGCAGCCGCAAGCGCTCGACGAGATGGTGCGCTGCGCCAGCTCGCTCGAGCAGCTCGACCCCGTCGAGAAGGTCGAGTTGGGCACCTGGGTCGCCTCGCGGCTCAAGAGCGCCGAGACGGTGGGCGGCCCGTGGGCCTGGGCGTTGGGTCGCCTGGGTGCGCGGGCACCGGTGTATGGCTCGAGTCACCGGGTGGTCTCAGCCGACGTGGCCGAAGACTGGGTGCGGCTGATGCTCTCGCTCGACTTCAAGAAGCACGATGGCGCGCTGTTCGCCCTCGCTCAGCTCGCTCGCAAGACCGGCGATCGCTCTCGAGATCTCGACGAGGCCCTGCGTGAAAGGGTGCTGGCAGTGCTCCCCGACGGGCCCTGGCGCACGTTGGTCGCCGAGGTCACCCTGCTCTCGGCGGCCGACGAAGCCCGCGCGCTCGGCGATACCCTGCCCGTCGGGCTCTCGCTCTCAAGCGACTACGCCCCTGCGAAGGTGACGCCCTCGAAGGCCAGCGTCGGCGTGCGAACGGCCCCATAGGCTGGTTGTCGGCGATGTTCATCTCTGACACGGGCTCGGCCAGCTGCCCGGCGCGAATTCGAAACCCGTGGTGCTGTTCGAGTTGCCGCCCAGAAAACCCGTGACGTAGATGCCCTCTTTCACCTCGGCGAGGAGGCTCGCCAACTCCTTCGCACCAGGCGCGAAGAGCACGTTCGATGCCCCCGCGGTGGTCGGGGTGAGCTTCAGCTTCCGGCCGTAGTACGTGTCGACGTAATAGTTTCGCAGCACGCCCGCTTCGAACAGCGGCAACGGCTTCGCCGCCAGGCCCTCCTGGTCGAAGAGCCGCGAGCCCAACCCACGGCGCTGGTGCGGGTCATCGGTGACGGTGAGCAAGGCCGAGCCCACCTGCGTGCCCACCTTGCCCTCGAGAAAGCTGCGCTTCTGTTGGAGCGCCCCGGCTGACAACGGCGCCGCGAGCCTCGACCACAAGGCAGCTGCGCCGATTGGGTCTTCTTGCTGCCCAGTCGCCCCAGCGCGCGCTCAGCCGCGAGCCGACCGATTTCGCCGGAGCTGGGCACCAGTGTCAGCAGGCGGGTGTTGGCGCCCCAGCTGTCTTCAGGGCGGCGCCCGTCAGCGTCTTTCACTGCCACGTCGGCTGAGCCGCCGAACAAGGTCTCGCGTCGGCCGCCCTCGAAGCCATTGGAGTGCACTTGAAAGAACTCGCCGAGCTGTTGGGCCGCAAGTCGCTGGTCTGCACCGTGGCGTATCGCCCATCGACATACAGCGCCACCCGCACCCCCACGCGTCGTCGCCTCTGAGAGTTTCTGCAGCTTGCCGTCACGCCACTCGACGTCGACATCGCGCACCCGGTACGCGTTCGCCGCGGCTTGCGTAGCCCCTTTCTTCTTGGCGGTGGCCACCACCTGACGCGCCACCTCACCCAGGTCAGCCGAGAGCTTCGCGGTCATGACGCTTTTCTCCCGCCGACGGTCATGCTTGAGACTCGCACGCTGGGCATGCCCTGGCTCACCGGCACCGACTGGCCGCTCTTGCCGCGGGTCCACCCGCCTTCGTCGATTTTCAGGTTGTCGGCCACCATGTCGATGAGCGCGAGCACCTTCGGCCCGTTGCCGATGATGTTCACGTCTTTCACCGGGCGGGTGAGCTTGCCGTCTTCGATGAGCGTGCCGTTCGTCACGTAGAAGGTGAGTTCATAGCGCTGCGGCAGGAGGTCGGAGCGAAACGACACCGGAGCCGGCCGCGACGGCCCACTCGCCACGGCGGCCGCGGTTTTCGCCGCGCGTCAGGGCTTCGAGGGTCAGGCACCGCTTTGAGCATCGCCTCGTCGATGCCGAACCTGGAGAAGTAGGCGATGCGTTCGCCTCCGGCGACCCCGGCGGCCGCAGCGTCGAGGGCGAACTTCATCGCCTCGTTCGAAGAATCGCCCCGCGAGCGGTTCAGCCGGAGCGCGCGCCGGCACGTGTGCGACCAAGCCTACGACCTCGAGCGCCGAAGACCAGCTACCCGCCGACGGTGAGGCCCCCGGCCGACTGCGCGCGAAGCGGAGCGACCAGATCGGTGCTCACCTTGCTCTGCCCGATGCTCTCGAACACCAGCTCGCGAACGAAGATCGCGCCCGGGCCATGCAGAAACACGCCGAAGGTCACCCGCGCCGCGTTCTGAGGCACGTCGAGCACGACCGAGTACCACGAGAAGGCGGTGGTGCCGCGCACCGGCCGGTTCTGCATGTTGTCGAAGGCCAGCACCTTGCCGTTGGCGTCGTCGATGCGCATCCACACTCCGGCCCAGCCGTCAATGTTGCCGCCCTTGAGCTCGGCCCGCACCTCGAGCCGCTGCCCGACCCAGGGCGACGCCGATTCAGAGTGGGTGAGGCTGCCCATGCCGTACGGCTCGGAGGTGAACGAGCGGGTGCGAAGAATGGGAATCTCGCAGTCGGTGAAGATGGCGTCGCAGCGCACTTCATACGCGTCGGTGCGGGTGCCGGTGAGCGCCCAACCCGGCACCGAGGTTCGAAGGCGCGGCACTTTGTTGATGAAGTTGGTACTGGGGCCGACGGTCACCGGGTGGAGCTCGCGGCCGGGGCCGAAGCTGGTCTGTTGGGCGAACGCGACACTGCCTAGCAACGACAGCGCGACGACCCAGTTGCTTGAGAGCGACTTCATGGCACTGCTCCTTCGGGTGAAACCTGATCGTAGAGGGGCACGATGGGCTCGCGGTCGGGCCCGATGGTGATCACCCCGTCGAACTGCGCGCGAGAGATGCAGTCGCGCGCGGTCGACGCTTCGATGCAATGGCGCAGCATGGGCCGCTCGGTCGGCGCCGGTTGAGGGTCGACCGAGATCACCATCACCAGCCCCGCCGCCAATGCCACGGCCGCCGAGGCCACCAGCGCGCCGACCCTTCGCCGCCGCGCTGAGAGCGAGACGACCTTCTTCAGCACCGCCACCTCGTGCATCGCCACTTCGACGGCCGCCTCGTTCTGAAGCACGGCGGCGCACTCAGCGCACTGTGCGACATGACCTTCGACGAAGCGCGACGACTCGATGTCGAGCGCGCCCATCACGTACTGCTCCACGACATCAGCGCCGATGTGCCGCTGCATTCGAGCCTCCTTCGAGCTCGGCACGCAGAACCTTGCGCACCTCGCAAATAATCTGTCTGACCCGCTGAACTGAAAGGCCGACCTGCGCCGCCACCTCAGCGTGAGACAAGTGTGGGTCACCGTAGAGCTGCTCAAAAATGGCTCGAGCACTGGGTGCAAAATCATTGAGCCGCTCGCGTGCTTTGAGCAGGCGTTCGCGGCTCAGAAAAGCCATTTCAGGTGACTCCCCGTTGCCTTCGTCGGGGGCTTCGTCGAGCGAGACCGTGCTGTGGCCAACTTTTCTCGCGTCGCTGCGCGCCAAGAAGATCGCCTGCCGAATGGCCAGGCCCGGCAGCTCCAGCCGGTCGAGCTTCTTCGCGTCGGCCTGGGTGATCAGACGCAGCCATGCCTCCTGCGCAATCTCTTTGGCGTGGGAGGGCAAGATGCCCTGCGCCAACAATGACAACATCACCCGCCGGTTGTGCCGGGCGATGAGCTCAGACCACGCGGCGCGGTCGCCGAATCGAGCGGCGGCTTCGATGGGGCCCTCTCGGCTGATGGTGCCCTTCAGGGCCATGTCGATTGTCGCCACGCAGCACCAGAACGCGGCCGGGAGGCCGAATATATCGCCCGCTATCACCCTGAAATGACAGTGATTGCGAGCATTTCAGGTCACTTGCTGAGCAGGGTGTTCTTACCCACCCGGAGCTTGTTGCCGCGCCAGGTGACCTCGTTGAGGAAGAAGCCCCGCACCCAGGCAGCGAAATAGACCACGTCGCGCAGGGGCACCAGCAGCAGCCACTTGGGGGCAAAGCCATAGCCGCGCGCGAGCACCGCGGTGGCTTGGGTGAAGACAATCGACACCAGCCAGCAGGCCAGCATCAACCACCAGGCCCACTGGTGCTCTCCGTTGGTGAGCATCAAGACCACAGAGACGAAGAGCGGGTTGATCACCGGCTCGAGCCACACAGCGGGGAGCACCTTAAAGCGAATCATCGCCCAGCGGGTGTGCCGGCCCCAGAAGTAGCCGAACGACTGCGACCTCTGAACGTTGTGCACCGGCGTGGGGCAGATGGCCGAGCGGTAACCCTTCTCGGCGAGCTGCCGACCCAGGCGCTGGTCTTCGGCCAGGAGATCTTTGAAGGCCAGCCACCCACCGACCGCTTCGAGGGCCTCGCGTTTGATCGCCAACGACTTCGAGACGATCTGCGTCACCCGCAGCACCACGTCGGCCACCACCAGGTTCGGGTAGAAGTTGGTGAGGGTGAGGTTGTCGAGCGCGCTGCCGATGGTGGCTTCGCCGACGCCCACGAAGCCGTGCGAGGTGAGCCCCATCTTGGGCCGCGCGAGAAACACGGCGTGCTCCCGAAGCCAGGTCGGGCTGACCCGAACGTTCGAGTCGGTGAGGGCGATGATCTCGAACCGCGCGTGCTTGGTGAGGGTGATCAGCTGATTCACCTTCGGGTTGAGGCCCGGCTCGCCTTCTTGCAGCACCAGCCTCACCAGCGGCGCGTGCTTCTCGGCGAAGGCTTTGGCCAGCGCGTAGGCCGGGTCTTGCTCGCTGCGCACGCCGAGCAGAATCTCCCACTCGCCGGGGTAGTCGAGCACCACATGCGACTGGAGGTTGAGCTCGAGGTCGTCGTCGAGGCCGGCCAGCGGCTTGACCAACGAGATGCTGGGCCAGGTGGCAGGGTTTTCGCGGGTGCGAAACATCATCAGGTAGACCACGGAGCCCATCTCGATCAGCAGCACCAGCCACATCGCAACCACGGCGGTGACCCCGATGAAGAAGAGCATCGTGTCAGGCCAGGCGCTTTTTCATCTCGAGGTGCGGCATGCCCGCTTCATCGAAGACGCCGCCATGCGGCTCGTAGCCGTGGCGCCGGTAGAACTCCATCGCAGCCACCTGGGCGTGCAGCATGATGCCGCTGAGCGAGCGCCGGTGCGCCTCGGCTTCGAGGGCCTTAAGGAGGCGCGAGCCCACTCCGAACTTGCGATCTGATTGCAGCACCGCCATGCGCCCAACCCGACCCCAATGCCCCAGCTCACCCTCGGGGGCGACGGGCAACGAGACCAGCCGGCCGGTGCCGATGGCGTGGCCGCCTTTGAGCGCAAGTATGTGAAATGCCGAAGCATCTTCGGCATCGCGCTCGAGACTCTCGGGCACGCTCTGCTCTTCGATGAAGACGATCTCGCGAATGGCCAGGGCTTGAAACAGCTCACCCTCATTGCTGACGGGCCTGACGGCGATCTCGATGTCGGCAGCCTCGCTCATTCGACGCGGACCCTAAAGGAAACCCGTGACGCAAACCAGCATCGTCTGGGTTGGCTTGCTACACCGTGCGCGCGTGGTGACCTCGTTTCGGCTCTCGATGTTTTACCTGCTCTTCTTTCTGGCGGTTGGGGTGACCCTGCCGTTCATGCCAGCGTATTTCGTCTCGCTGGGCATCTCGCCCACCCAGGTCGGCGTGCTGCTGGCGGTGAACCCGGTGCTCTCGCTGTTGATGCCGCCGTGGTGGGGGCAGCTGGCTGATCGCACCGGCCACCCGGGCGTGGTGCTCCTGGTGCTCTGCCTCGGCGGGTTGTTGGGCTACTCGGTCTTGCTCGGCGCCTCTGGCTTCGGGAGCGCGCTGGTGGCCATGGCCCTCTACTCGGTGTTCGGCTCGTCGGTGACGGCGATCGTCGACTCGCTCTCACTCCAGCATCTGGCCCGCACCGGCGGCAGCTACGCGCACGTTCGACGCTGGGGCTCGTTCGGCTTTGTGGTGGCGACCCTGGGCTTCGGGTACTCCATTGTGCGGGTCGATCGCCTCGCGGTGCTCGCGCCGATGCTCTTTCTCGCAGGGGCCGCCCTGTGGTGCGGGCTCACCCTGGCGCGCGCCCCGCGGGTCACTCGCACCGGGCCCCAGCCGACGGTGAAAGCGGCCCTGGGTCTGCTGCGCAACAAGCCCTTCGCGCTTCTGCTGCTCGCGACGATGCTCCACTGGGTGGCGAGCACCCCGTACCACGGCAGCCTGGGCACCCACTTCACCGACCTCGGCCTCCCGCCGTGGACGGTGGGGCTGACCTGGGGCGTGGCGGTGAGCTCCGAGGTGGTGGTGATGACGCTCTGGCCCCGGTGGTCGCACCTGCTGAGCGCACACGGCATGTTGCTGGTGAGCTTCGGAGTGAGCGCGCTGCGGTGGTGGAGCATGGCGGCGACCGACAACGTGGTGCTCCTCGCCGCGCTGGCGGCCGTTCACGGCATCAGCTTCGGGGCCTTCTACGTGTCGGCGGTGGCGGAGGTCGCCAAGCACACGCCCGAGTCGCTGCGCGCGACTGGCCAGGCGCTGTTCACCGCCATCACCTTCGGGGTCGGCGGGCTGATCGGCTACGCCAGCTCCGGGGTGCTCTACACCCACCTGGGAGGCCATCAGCTCTTCGCCATCGCTGGCGTCGTCGAGCTGTTGCCGATCGCGGTGCTGTTGAACCTCAGGGTTCAGAAAAGTGAACCTTGAAGGTTCATCTCGGGAGCTCGAATGCGCTAACAGCCCGTTGAACAAAGGGCATTGAAGGTCGGGGCTGGCTGTCTGATGCCGGGGAGCGATTCACGGTATCCGGTGAGGC
>Ga0105048_10012973_pt1 | contig 13027 bp, 12 predicted proteins | sample MAT05_FD_78382 | JGI IMG/M metagenome (GOLD analysis project Ga0105048, IMG submission 78382) | Freshwater microbial communities from Lake Fryxell liftoff mats and glacier meltwater in Antarctica - MAT-05 | ecosystem: Environmental > Aquatic > Freshwater > Ice > Liftoff microbial mat | place...
CCCGAGCCTGCTGCCGCATTGCCGGCCACGCAGTTGCTGGACGTGACGTAGGGATAGGTGCCGTGATCGATGTCCAGCAGGGTGCCCTGCGCGCCTTCGAACAGGATGTTGGCACCGGCCTTGTGGGCCTTGTGGATCAGGTAGCCGACGTCGGCCATCATCGGCTTGATGACCTCGGCCATCTTCATTGCCTGGTCAAAAATCGGCTGGAATTCCAGCGCTGTGGCGTTCAGGTAGCCGGTCAATGCGAAGTTGTGCAGGTCGAGCAATTCGCGCAGCTTCTTGGCGAATCGTTCCGGGTGCTTCAGGTCTTGCACGCGCAGCGCCCGGCGGGCGACCTTGTCTTCATAGGCCGGGCCGATGCCCTTGCCGGTGGTGCCGATCTTGCCGGCACCGCTGGTCTCGCGCAGTGCTTCGCGGGCTTTGTCCACCTCGACGTGGAAGGGCAAGATCAGCGGACAAGATTCACTGATGAAGAGCCGCGAGCGCACGTCGACGCCGGCCTTTTCAAGCCGCTCGATTTCGCTCAGCAAATGGGTCGGATCGACCACCACGCCGTTGCCGATATAGCAGGCAATGCCGTCGCGCATGATGCCCGAGGGGATCAGTTGCAAGGCCGTCTTCACGCCCTTGATGACCAAGGTGTGGCCCGCGTTGTGGCCGCCCTGAAATCGGACCACGCCCTGTGCGTGGTCGGTCATCCCGTCGACGACCTTGCCCTTTCCTTCGTCACCCCATTGAGTGCCGACGACGACCACATTGCGGCCTGGAGCGATCTTTGTGTTTTCAATTTGCATCGTGCTGCTCTTACTTAGGATTTCTTTGTTTCGAGGTGCGGGCTCTAAAGCTTTAGAGCGCGCGCACCACCCATTCGGTACCGATCTGCGCCAGTTCGCGGTCACAGTCGAATTCATCGCCCTCGTGCTCATGACCCGGCAACATGCAGACAACCGTTTCGCCGCCTTCGCGCAGGCGGCGGACTGCTGCGCGCAGGCTTGCGTCTTCGCCCCACGGCGCACACACCGCTGCCCGCAACGGCGTGACAGGACTCAAGGCGACCAGGGTCTTCAAATCCATGCTGAAGCCGACCGCCGGGCGACGCCGTCCGAACACCGCACCGACTTCGTCGTACCGTCCGCCACGCAGCACCGCGTCTGGCGAGCCCCCGGCATAGAGGGCAAAACGGACGCCGCTGTAATAGGCAAAGCCGGTCAGGTCGGCCAGATCAAAGCCCAGGCGAACTTCGGGGTGCGTCTGGGCAATATGCGTGGCCAGCCACTGCAAATCATCCAGGGCGGCGCTGACGACCGCATTCCTGGGCAGACGCTCGCGCGCCAAAGCCAACACGTCGATGCCACCGTACAGCGAAAGCAGCGCCTGCAGGCCTTGTTGCACGGCAGCGGGCAGATCACGCGTCAGCAGTTTCAACTCGGCCGCATCCTTGCTGGCCAGCGCGGCCACCAATGCCTCCAGCGCTGCCGGCGCGAGCGTCAAATCACCCAGCACGCCCTGCACCAGCCGCGCGTCGCCCAGATCGAGCGTGACGTGCTTCAAGCCGGCGCGCTGGACGGCGTCGAGCGCGAGTTCCTGCACCTCGAGGTCGGCTTCCAGCCCGGCATGGCCGTAGATCTCGATGCCGAACTGCAAGGGCTCACGCGTGGCGTGCAGACCGTCGGGCCGCGTGTGCAACACCGGGCCGCAATAGCAAAGGCGCGTGACGCCCGAACGATTCAGCAGGTGGGCATCAATACGCGCGACTTGCGGCGTCGTGTCGGCACGCAGACCGAGGCTGCGGCCTGACAACTGATCCACCAGCTTGAAGGTCTTCAGGTCGAGCGCATGGCCGGTGCCCGAGAGCAGCGATTCAAGGTGTTCGAGCAGCGGCGGCATGACCAGTTCGCAACCGTAGGTGCGGGCCATGTCGAGCAGTTCACGACGTAGTTCTTCGATGCGGCGCGCCTGCGAGGGCAGGACATCGGCAATGTGCTCCGGCAGCAGCCAAGCAGAGGACATGGGTTTTGCGGGGCGGTTAAAAACCAGATTGTACCGGGCTGAAACTGAGGCCCAGGCCCGTCAGTACAGCAGGATCGACAACATCACAGCGCCTGCGATCATGCTGGACAGGCCGACGAAACGGACCTGCCCGTCGCTCATCGCCAGCACCTTGGCGAAGACGCTTCGCCAGCGCACCGGGCTCAAAAATGGCAGGACGCCTTCCAGCACCAGCATCAGAGCCAGTGCGCCGAGCAACATGTCCCACACGACGGCGGCGCAGCCTACTTTTTCGGTGCCGGCGCGGTGGCAGAACCCGAACCGCGCATGGCCTTGAAGAAGTCGCCGCTGGGGTCCATCACCATGACATCGGACTTGCTGCGGAAGGTGCTGCGGTAGGCCTCAAGCTGCCGATAAAACTGCGCAAACGCCGGGTCGCGGCCGAAAGCATCGGCGTACAGGGCAGACGCCTTGGCATCGCCCTCGCCCTTGATCTTCTGCGCATCGCGATAGGCTTCGGCAACGATCACCTCGCGCTGACGGTCGGCATCGGCGCGAATTTTCTCGCCGTCCGCACCGCCGGTCGCGCGCAATTCGTTGGCCACGCGCTTGCGCTCGGATTCCATGCGGCGGTAGACCGAATCAGTGATGTTGGAGGCGAAGTCGACCCGCTTGATGCGCACGTCCACCACCTCGATGCCGAACTGCTTGGCCTCGTCTTCAAGGCGCTTGCGCACATCGTTCATGACCTTCTCGCGCTCGGTGGCCAGCACCGCCAACACCGTTCGTTTGGTCACTTCTTCATTGAAGGCAGCCTGAACGACGGGGCTCAGACGGTTCTCGACATTGCGCATGTCGGCCCCGTTGTTGCGGATGAACTGACGGGGATCCGAAACCCGCCATTTCACCAGCCAGTCGATCACCAGGCTCTTCTTCTCGGCGGTGAAGATCGGTCGTGATTCTGGGCTGTCGAGCGTCTGGATGCGCCGGTCAAGCACGACGGCGTTCTGAAACGGCGGCGGCAGCTTGAACTTCAGACCCGGCTCGGTGATGACTTCCTTGATTTCACCCAAGGCGTAAATCACCGCGAACTGGCGCTGGTCAACGACGAAAAGCATCGAGCTGACCACCATGAGGGCGATCAGTGCGCCGACGGCGATGGTGGCTATACGGTTCATGTTCATGGTTCCCTGTGTCCCGTTCGATCAGCGGCCATCGCGGCCACGCAGGCCGTCGCGCGAGCGCATGTCAGTGCTGCCAACCGTGGCGGGGGTTTCAGCCGCCGGCACAGGTGTCGGCGACGTTGCGGTGACTGAGTTGCCCGACTGCTGGAGCAATTTGTCGAGCGGCAGATAAAGCAGGTTGGAGCCGCTGCGGCTGTCCACCATCACCTTGCTGACATTCGAATAGACCTGCTGCATGGTGTCGGTGTAGATGCGGTCGCGCGTCACCTGCGGGGCTTTCTGATACTCGGCCAGCACGCTCCTGAAGCGCTGCGCATCACCGTCCGCCTGAGCAATCACGCGGGCCTTGTAGCCCTCGGCCTGCTCGCGCAATTTGGCCGACTCGCCCTGCGCCTTCGGAATCACGTCGTTGGCGTAGGCCTGGCCTTCGTTCTTCAGACGTTCGCGGTCGGCTGTGGCCTTGAAGGCATCGTCGAAGGCGGCCTGCACCTGCTCGGGCGGCTGCACCTGCTGGACGTTGACGTTCTTGACCACAATGCCGGCCTTAAGCCGATCAAGCTGAACCTGCACCGACTTGATGAGATCGGCGGCAATGGCATCGCGCTGCTCGTACAGCACCGAATCCATCTTGCTTTTGCCGACAATTTCGCGAACAGCCGACTCGGCGGCCAGCAGCACCGCTTCTTCGGGGCTGCGATTTTCGAAAAGATAGTCGCGCGCATTCTTCAAGGTGTATTGCACGGTGAAGCGGATATCGACGATGTTCTCGTCCTGGGTCAGCATCGACGAATCCCGCAGGCCGGTAGCCGCAACGACCGCGTTGCGGCCCACTTCGACCTGGCGCAACTGAGTCACCGAAACGACTTCGTTCGACTGAAAGGGATACGGGAAGCGCCACTGCAGGCCGGCCTCGACTGTCTTGCTGTACTTGCCGAAGGTCGTGACAACCGCCTGCTGGCCTTCCTGGACGATGAAGATGCCGCTGATTAGCCAACCCAGGAGCACGACACCAGCAATCAGGCCGATGCCGATGCCAGCGCTCTTCATGTCGGGCTGAAAGTTTCTGTTGCCGCCGCCGTTGTTGTCGTTGCCGCCGTTGTTGTTGGGGTTATTCGGCGAAGGCTTGCCGCCGAACATGCCTGACAACTTGCGGTTGAAGTCTTTCCAAAGTTCGTCCAGATCGGGCGGGCCATCATTGCGGCCACCACTCATCAACAAGCGACCGGCCCGCGCCAACAGCGTGCGGACGGCGTCAACAAGGGGCTTCAATCGCGGGCTCTGTGGCTCAACGGTGTTCATGCTCATGCCTGTGTGAAGGAGCTCACGGCGTCATCGGATTCGGTGACTGCCGGCTCGTCGGTAAATGGGGCGATCTCGGAAGGATTCAAGGCTTGCATGGCCACCACGATCTGCTCACGCAAAACGCTCAGGCCACTGCCATCGATGGCGCTGACAAACACACGCGGCCGACGGATGCCGCCGCCCACCTCGAGCCAGTCCAGCGGCTCGCGCGGGCGCTGGCTTTCTTCGAGCAGATCTTGCTTGTTGTAAACCAGGATCTGCGGGATGTCGGCCGCGCCGATATCAGCCAGCACGCGCTCGACTTCTTCCATCTGCTCGGCCAACACCGGCGACGCCGCATCGACGATGTGCAGCAGCAAATCAGCATCGGCCGCCTCCTGCAAGGTGGCGCGAAACGCCACCACCAGCTTGTGCGGCAGATCGCGGATGAAGCCCACCGTGTCGCTGAGCGAGACACTGGTGCCCGCCTGCTCCAGATAGAGCGAACGGGTGGTGGTGTCGAGCGTGGCGAAAAGCTGGTCGGCCGCATAGGCCCGGGCCTTCACCAGCGCGTTGAACAAGGTCGATTTGCCGGCGTTGGTGTAACCCACCAGCGAGACGCGGAACACGCTGTTGCGGGCACGCGCGCGCTGCTGGGTGCTGCGTTGCTTCTCCACCTTTTTGAGCCGCTCTTTCGTGACCTTGATACGGTCATCGATCATGCGGCGGTCCAGCTCGATCTGCGCCTCGCCCGGGCCGCCGCGCATGCCGATGCCGCCGCTTTGCCGCTCTAGATGGCTCCAGCGCCGCACCAGGCGGGTGGCCAGGTATTGCAGCCGTGCCAGCTCGACCTGCAGCTTGCCTTCATGGCTTTTGGCACGGGCGGCAAAGATTTCAAGGATGAGCGCGGTGCGGTCGGCCACCGGCACACCCAACACGCGCTCGAGATTGCGCTGCTGGGCGGGCGAGATGGCTTGGTCGAACAGCACCGTGTGCGCGTCATGCGCCTGCACCAACAGCTTGATCTCATCCGCCTTGCCGGAGCCAACGAACAGCGCGGCGTCAGGCGCTTGGCGGCGTGCGATCACACGGGCGACCGGCGTGTCGCCGGCCGATTCGGCCAGCAAAGCCAACTCGTCCAGGGTCGGATCGAAACTGCCGGTGGGATGACCGGCGCGGCCGAAATCGACACCGACGAGAATGGCGCGCGCCGCCTCTGAGGGCGGCGTCGCAGGGGAAAAAGGAGCGGTCAAGGCGGGTTGTCAGCGAACGAATCAGGGCGCTTCGGGCGCGGCTTCAGCAGCATGAAAATTCACCGCACGGCCCGGCACGACGGTGGAGATCGCGTGCTTGTAGACCATTTGCGTGACCGTGTTGCGCAGCAGCACAACGTACTGGTCAAACGATTCAATGTGCCCTTGCAGCTTGATGCCGTTGACCAAATAAATGGACACCGGAACATGCTCTTTGCGCAGCAAATTCAGGAAAGGATCTTGCAAGAGTTGGCCTTTATTGCTCACGATATGCTCCGTGTTGTGAGAGTGTTGGAAAGGGAATTTGAACCTTAACACACGGGACAGCAAGCCTGCCCGGGCAAGGTTTGAAGGGGTCAATCTTTGTCGGCGAACGGGTTCTTCGACGAGCGCATTTCAATCCGCAGCGGCGTGCCGACCAGCTTGTAATGGGCGCGGATGCGGCCTTCCAAGTAGCGCTTGTAAACCTCAGTGACGCCTTCGAGCGAGTTACCGTGCACGATCACCATCGGCGGGTTCATGCCGCCCTGGTGGGCGTAGCGGAGCTTGGGACGGAAATGGCCGCTGCGCTTGGGGGTCTGGTGCTCGACCGCTTCTTGAATCAAACGGGTCAGCACCGGCGTCGTCATCTTCTTGTAGGCCGAGGCATAGGCATCGGCAAGTGCGCCCCACACCGGACCCAGGCCCTGGCGCTTGAGGGCCGAGATATGGTGGACCGGCGCGAATTTCAAAAAGCCCAGTCGCAGATCAATCGAGCGCTGCAACAGCTCACGCTGGTAGCTGTCGATGGCGTCCCATTTGTTGACGGCGAGCACAACCGCACGGCCGCTGTCGAGGATGTAGCCGGCAATGTGGGCATCCTGGTCGGACACGCCTTGCGTCGCGTCCAGCAGCAGCAGCACGACGTTGGCGTCAGAGATCGCTTGCAGGGTTTTGACGACCGAGAATTTCTCGACCGCCTCGAACACCTTGCCCTTGCGGCGCAGACCGGCGGTGTCGACCAACTGGAACTGCTGGCCGTTGCGCTCGAACGGGATGCTGATCGCATCGCGGGTGGTGCCCGGCATGTCGAATGCGACCAGGCGCTCTTCGCCCAGCCAGGTGTTGATAAGGGTGCTCTTGCCCACATTCGGGCGACCGGCCACGGCCAGGCGAATGACGCCGTCGGGCTCGGGCAAAGGCGCATCGGCTTCTTCGAATTCAAAGGGCGCCAGCACCGCTTCGAGCAGGCTGCGGATGCCCTGGCCGTGGGCCGAGGAGATCGGGTGCGGCTCGCCCATACCCAACTCATGAAACTCGGCCAACAAGGGCGAATCGCTCATGCCCTCGGCCTTGTTGACGGCCAGAAAGATGCGCTTGCTGGACGTGCGCAGGTAGCGGGCGATGTCCAGGTCTTGCCCGGACAACCCCATCCGCACATCGACCACGAAGACCACGGCGTCGGCCTCGGCCACCGCTTGGCGTGTCTGCTTGGCCATCTCCTTGACGATGCCGGTGGTGCTGTCGGGCTCGAAGCCGCCGGTGTCGATGACGATGTATTCGCGGTCGGCCAGGCGGCCGTCACCGTAATGGCGGTCGCGCGTCAACCCGGCAAAGTCGGCCACGATGGCATCCCGGCTCTTGGTGAGCCGGTTGAACAAGGTGGACTTGCCCACATTGGGGCGACCGACTAGCGCGATGACTGGTTTCATATTCTTCTTGTTATCGGGCGGGCCGAATTACTCAGGCCGGATGGCGAACAGACCGCCGTTCTTCGTGGCCACCAACACGGTGCCGCCCAGGGCGACCGGCGCGGCCACGATCGGTGAGCCATCGGTGGACAGGCGCAACTCGGTCTTGCCGGTCTCTCGGGAAACGAAGTGCACATAGCCTTCAAAGTCGCCGACGATGACCGATTTACCAAAGCTCAGCGGCACGCTCAGCTTGCGGTTGGCGAACTGCTCGGCCGTCCAGAAAGTGTCGCCGTTGGCGATCTTCCAGGCGGTGAGGCGGTCAGAGCCATCGGCACCGAACACGTACTGCGCGTCGGCACCGATGCCGTTGATACCGCCGACATTGCGACTCCAGATGGCCACGCCACGCTCGCCGTTGATGCAACCCACCGCAGACTGAAATGCCCGCGCGCACAGGCTGTCGCCTTGGCGCTGCAGCGGGCCGACCAGATCGGCCAGCCGCTCGACTTCATTCGTGCCGCGCGGATTGGCCACATTGGCCTCCCAGCGGACGGTGCCCTTGATCGGATCGACACCGGTGAGGCGTGCGCCCTGCCCCACCACCAAGGTGTCTTTGTAGGCGCCGATGACACCGGCTTGCGCCAGCGTCAGCGCATCGCCGGGACGCTTCAGCTCCCACAGCTTGCGGCCGTCCAGCGCGTCAAACGCCAGCACCTGCCGGTCGACCGACAGCACGAATACCCGCTCGCCCGCAACGAAGGGCGCGGCGCTGACGGGCGTGATCAAGGTCTTGCGCCAGATGACGGCGCCGCCGTCCATGGCGACCAACTCGTTGTTCTTGGTGACGACGGCCGCAAAGCGCCCATCGCTGCCAACGCCGGCCGAAAGCTTGGCACCGACCTCAGCGCGCCAGACGACCGCGCCGCTGCTCGCTTGCAAGGCCTGAACAACCCCGTCGCCACCGGCGACGATGAATTGATCGCCCCGTGCCGCGATGGACAACGGGAACTGGATGTTGTCCACCTTCGTGTTCCAGACGACCCGGCCGGGGATGGACGTTGCCAGTGTTTCCAGCAGCGCTGGCTTGGGCGCGGTGGAGGAACTGAAGATCGAGCAGGCCCCCAGCAGTGTCAGCAGCGCCAACGCCGTCAAACCACGAACAGCCCTCATTGCGTCGCCCCCGCTTCAACCGGAGTGGCGACGCCCAAGGTGGCCAACTTGGCCTCGATCAGCTTGCGGTAATCCAAGGTCTTGTCCATCGCGGCATAGGCTTTCTGGTATTCGGCCTTGGCCAAATCGGGTTTGGCCTGAAGGCTGAACAAGTCGCCCCGGCGGTCGGCCACCAAGGCGGCGAAGTCGGGCGATTTGACGCCATCCAGCGATTTGGCGGCTTCGTCAAATTGCTTGGCATCAAGCTGGATGCCGGCCAAACGCAGGCGGGCGATGTCGCGCATCTGATCTTGACTTGCATCGGCCGCCGCCCACGTCAGGCTGGCGCGGGCGTTGTCGATCTGACCCTTGTCGAACTGCACTTTGGCGGTTTGCAAGGCGGCCTGCGCGGCGTACGCGGTGCGTGGGAAGCGCTCCTTCATATCGCCAAAGACAGCCCCGGCCTTGTCGGCGTCGGCGGCCTGCACGGCGCGGTCGAGTTCGTCATACATCGCCGCAGCCTTGGCCGCTTGATCGCGCTGGTAGTAGTTGTAACCCTGCCAGCTTGCGTAGGCGACCAGCACCGCCGTCAGCCCCCAGGTGATGAGATTGCCCCAGCGCTTCCAAAAAGCCTTCAGCTCGTCGAGCTGTTCTTGTTCTTCAAGATCGAGATGCGTCGCCATGAGAGTTCAGTGAGTTGTAGGACGATGGCCGGGAGACCAGGATTATGCGTTGAGCAATTCAGCGGCCCAGTCGGCCGCCGTGGCCATTGGCCGGGTGTATTGGGCGGCACCTGGCTCGCGCAGCGGCTTGACCGCCACGCTGCCCTGCGCCACCTCGTCTTCGCCAAAAATCAGCGCAAAGGCCGCGCCGCTGGCGTCGGCTTTTTTGAACTGCGACTTCATGCTGGACTGGCCGGGGTGCAGGATGACGGCGACGCCGGCCGCGCGCAAGGCTTCCAGCGCCACCATTACTTGGGGCAAGCCGGTGGCCGAAGGCACGATGGCATAGGCGTCCGGCGCGGGTGCGGCAGGCGCCACGCCGACTTCTTCCAGCAGCAAGAGCAGACGCTCGATTCCCAAGCCAAAGCCCACGGCCGGCGCCGCCTTGCCGCCCAGTTGTTCGATCAGGCCGTCGTAGCGGCCACCGCCACAAACCGTGCCCTGCGAGCCCAGCTTGTCGGTGACCCACTCGAACACGGTCAGGTTGTAATAGTCTAGGCCGCGCACCAGACGCGGATTGATGCGGTAGGCCACGCCCGCCGCATCCAGGATGGCGCGCACGCCATTGAAATGCGCCAGCGACGCCTCGCCCAAAAAATCGAGCAACTGAGGAGCCGCATTGGCCATCGCCTGCAGGGCCGGGTTCTTGGTGTCGAGCACGCGCAGCGGGTTGCTGTGCATGCGGCGCTGGCTGTCTTCGTCCAGCAAATCCTGATGCAGTTCGAGATGGGCGATCAGCGCCTCGCGGTGGGCGCGGCGCTCGGCCGCCTCGCCCAGGCAGTTCAGCTCCAGGCTCACATGCTCGCCATCCACCAGGCCCAGCTCGCGCAGCAGGCGGCTGCCCATCAGAATCACCTCGGCATCCACATCGGGGCCGGCAAAGCCCAGCGCCTCCACACCCATTTGATGGAACTGGCGGTAGCGTCCTTTTTGCGGCTTCTCGCGGCGGAACATCGGGCCGAAGTAATACAGGCGACGGCCCGAGTCGCGCAGATAGGAATGCTCGATCATGGCGCGCACCACGCCCGCCGTCATTTCGGGCCGCAGAGCCAGATGTTCGGCCTGCCCGTGTTTGTCCGCACGGTCCTCGAAGGCGTACATCTCCTTCTCGACGATGTCGGTCACCTCGCCGATGCCACGCACGAACAAGGCCGTGGGCTCGACGATCGGCGTGCGCACGTTCTGGTAGCCGTAGCGCTGCAAGACACTGCGCATCTTGGCTTCCAACCATTCCCAGCGCGCCGACTCGGGCGGCAGGATGTCGTTCATTCCCTTCACAGCCTGAAGGGCTTGGAGCTTCTTCTCAGTCATCAGCCGTAGCGCTTCTCGATGTAGGTTTCAACCAGCGCGTGAAACTCGGCGGCGATGTTGTCACCGCGCAGGGTCAGCGCCTTTTCGCCATCGATAAAGACGGGCGCGGCCGGGGCCTCGCCGGTGCCGGGCAGGCTGATGCCGATGTCGGCATGCTTGCTCTCGCCGGGGCCGTTGACGATGCAGCCCATCACGGCCACCTTCATGTTCTCGACACCAGGGTATTTGCTGCGCCAGACCGGCATCTGCGCGCGCAGATAGTCGTCGATCTGTTTGGCCAGTTCCTGGAAGGTTGTGCTGGTCGTGCGGCCGCAACCCGGGCAGGCGGTGACGCTGGGGTTGAAGTGGCGCAGGCCGAGCGATTGCAGGATCTCCAGCGCAATCACCACCTCTTGCGTGCGCGCCTCACCGGGCTGGGGCGTGAGGCTGACGCGGATGGTGTCGCCGATGCCTTCCTGCGCCAGGATGCCCAGCGCCACGGCCGACGCCACTGTGCCCTTGGTGCCCATGCCGGCTTCGGTCAGGCCCAGGTGCAGCGCATAGTCGCAGCGCTTGGCCAAGGCCCGATACACCGAGATCAGATCCTGCACGCCGCTGACCTTGCAACTGATGATGATGTTGTCGCGATTCAGGCCCAACTCAGCCGCGTACTCGGCCGACGTCAGTGCGGACTGGATCAGTGCCTGGTACATCACCGGCTTGGCGTCCCACGGCACCGCGCGGGCCGCGTTCTGGTCCATCAGTTCGGCCAGCAATTCCTGATCCAGGCTGCCCCAGTTGACGCCGATGCGCACGACCTTGTCGTACTTCATCGCGGCCTCGACCATCATCGCGAATTGCCGGTCTTTCTTGTCGCCCTTGCCCACATTGCCGGGGTTGATGCGGTACTTGGACAAGGCCTCGGCCATGGCCGGGAAATCGGTCAGCAGGCGGTGGCCGTTGTAATGAAAATCGCCCACCAGGGGCACATCGATGCCCATGCGGTCGAGTTGCTCGCGGACATGAGGCACGGCTGCCGCCGCCTCGGGCGTGTTGACGGTGATGCGCACCATCTCCGAGCCGGCAATCGCCAGCTCCTTGACCTGGATGGCGGTGCCGATCACGTCGACCGTGTCGGTGTTGGTCATCGACTGCACACGCACTGGTGCGTCGCCGCCGACGGTCACCAGACGCGAACCCCAACGCACCTGCGCCTGGCGCGAGCGGCGGGCGGCGGGGTTGGCGGCGGCAATCGCTTCTTCAAACGTGGATTGGGTATCGATCATGGTCGTGTTCAGTTCAATTCGATGCGCGCGACGTTGTCCTTGGACTGTGCGGCCAGGTCCACCTTGCTGCCGCGCAGGCGCAGCTCGGTTGCGCTCACATTGCCCACTTTGACCTTGAACGGCGGCAAGCCGGACAGCTCGGGCGCGTCGCCCGGCTTCAGCAGCCGCGACAGCAAGACTTGACCCCGCGCGTCGATGATCTCCACCCAGGAGTCGGCCGAAACTTTGAGCGCAAGGGCTGCCGTGCCAGGGATCACAGGGACTGGCACCGGCACTGCCAGCGGCAACGCAACCACAGAAGCCGTCCCAGAGGTCGTCCCAGGTACCAAAGCGACGGCCGCAACCGCCTCAGGCGCGTCAATCAGCACTGGTGCCGACGCCGCCATGGGCTCGGACAAGAGCACGCCCTCCGGCAATGCCGCTGCCGTCTCCGCAATCGGTTCGGCGCTTTGACTCAGCCAGGCAGACGGCACCCAATAGACGGCCGCGGCGGCCACCAACAGCAACGCCGCCACCCACACCATCGGCCGCTGCAACCAAGCCCAGCTCATGCCTTCATCCCGCCCGCCGCGCTCACGGTAAGCCTGGTTGATGCCGCGCGACACATCGAGCGAGCGCTCGCCGCCAGGGGGCAGCAAGTCCATCACCGGCGCGGGGTCGACCTTCAGCACCCGGCACATCGCCTTGGCCAAGGCCCGGGCGAAGGTGATGTCGGGCAGGTCTTCAAAGCGGTTGGCCTCCAGCGCTTCGAGCTTGGCCTGCGGCACTTTGAGCATGGCAGCCAGGGCCGCGATATGCAGGCCGCGCTGCTGGCGCACCTCGCGAAGCCACGCCCCGGCGGAGGACGCAGGGGTGGCGGGCGCAGCAGTCGGTGGGGTGTCGCTGGCGGTAAAAGGCATGGTGCTGTTCTGTTCTGTTCTTCTTATTCGTCGAATCAGCCGGCATCCAGCGCCTGCGTCTCCGGCGTTTGGGCGTAACGGCGGCGCAGTTGCTCCGCCAGCTCGTCAACGGCAATCGGGTTACCCAAGCGCCGCTCGATACGCAGCGCCAACCACAGGCTCTGCGCGTTGACCTGGTCCTCTTGCGCATTGACCCGGCGGATGTAGAAGCGCGCGCGGTCGAGCTGGTTGTTGCGGTAGAGCACCTCGGCCAAATTGACCGCCACCGCCGGGCTGGCGGGATCGAACTCAAAGGCGC
>Ga0105048_10012980_pt1 | contig 13025 bp, 14 predicted proteins | sample MAT05_FD_78382 | JGI IMG/M metagenome (GOLD analysis project Ga0105048, IMG submission 78382) | Freshwater microbial communities from Lake Fryxell liftoff mats and glacier meltwater in Antarctica - MAT-05 | ecosystem: Environmental > Aquatic > Freshwater > Ice > Liftoff microbial mat | place...
ATTGAGGCGGCACATCGGCGCGCGGTTGCAGGAGCCGAAGCACTCGTGCGTGCGGTGCAGCTCCAGCTTGCCGTCCGGCGTCGTCTCCCCCGGCGCGATGCCGAGGCCCGCCGCCAGATCGTCGAGCAACTGGTCAGCACCGCGCAACGCACACGGCAACTGCACGCAGACTTCCACTTTCATGTCAACTCGATGGTGCGTGTTGAGCATTGAGTAGAAGGTCGCGATCTCATTGGCAGATGCGCTGGACACGCCAACCAGATCGGCCACCTCGGCGATGGCCTCCGGAGGCAGCCAGCCTACCTGATACTGCGCGAGCTTCAAAGCAGGCAGCAACGCAGTCCGCGTCTGCGGATATTTCCTGACCTCGGCCATAATTTTGTCGCGGGTGTCCGATGAAAGCAGCATTGGAGCGCTCGCCGCCTATCTGTCGACCTCGCCCATGACCGGGTCAACACTGGCGATCACCGCAATCAAGTCGGCAATCAACCCACCCTCGGCCATCAGCGGGAGAGCTTGTACGTTCGCGAAAGTCGGCGCCCGCTCATGCACGCGGACCGGCTTCCCTGAACCATCACTGACGATGTAGAACCCCAACTCGCCGCGCGGCGACTCGACAGGTACGTATGCCTCGCCGGCTGGCGGCTTGATGCCCTCCGTGAACAGCTTGAAGTGATGGATCAGCGATTCCATCGACGTACCAAGCTCTTCGCGCGGCGGCGGCATCACCTTTCGGTTGCTGGTGCGGACCGAACCGCCTGGCATCCGCTTGAGCGCCTGCTGCGCGATCTTCACGGCCTCGCGCAGTTCTGCCACGCGGACCTTGTACCGAGCGTAGCAGTCGCCGCCCTGGCCCACCACGGCGTCAAAGTCGTACGTCTCGTAGCCGATGTACGGGTTCGTCTTCCGAATATCAAGCGCAACGCCCGACGCCCGCAAGACCGGCCCGGTCACGCCGTAGGCCAGCGCGTCGTCGGCCTTCAACACACCAACGCCGATCATCCGATCCTTGAAGAGGGGGTTGTTGGTCAGCAATGACTCGTACTCGTCGATGCACTTCGGCAGCGAGTCCAGGTACTCACCGGTCGCCTTGAGCCAGTCTGGCTCAAAGTCGCTGGCGAGGCCGCCGGGGCGGATGTGACTCGTCATCATGCGCTGGCCGGTCAGCCACTCGAACAAGTCGAGCAGCTTCTCGCGCTCGCGCAGGCAGTAGAGAAATACGGAGCTTGCGCCGAGGTCGAAGCCGGAGGTGCCCACGAACACGAGATGCGAGTTGATCCGAGTAAGCTCGGCCAGCAGCACACGACCAACCGTCGCCCGCTCCGGCACCTCGCATTCAAACAGCTTCTCAATGCTCAGGCAGTACGCCAGGTTGTTGCCCATCGGATTGAGGTAGTCCATCCGATCCGTGAGCGTCACGCCCTGGACGTAGGTCAGCGACTCGAAGGTCTTTTCAATCCCGGTGTGCAGATAGCCGATGATCGGCTTGCATGAGACGACGAGTTCGCCGTCAAGCTCCAGTTCAACCCGCAAAACCCCGTGCGTGGAGGGATGTTGCGGCCCCATGTTAATGTGGAGGGTGTTCTTGATGCGCGGTGCTTCAATCGCCATGCTCACCCTCGCAACTCATTGCCGCCGCCGGTCCCGAGCGCCTCGCGCGTAACGGTGAAGTCCACCGGCTCGACGTTTGCATCCACGTAGTCGCGGCGCAGCGGGTGGCCTTCCCACTCGTCGGGCATCATCAGTCGGGTCAGGTTCGGGTGCCCGTCGAAGACCACGCCGAACAGGTCAAAGACCTCGCGCTCGTACCAATTTGCTCCGGGGAAGACGCCGACGATGCTTGGCACCGCGTCGTCAGTCTGGGTCTTGAGGCGCAGCCAGCGGTGCTCGGTCAGCGAGTGGATCAGGTACTGCAACTCGAAGCGCGGCTCGACGTTCGGCTCATCCACGGCGGTCACATCGACCCAGCGGGTGTAGCCGAGTTCGTCGCGGCAACGCCGGACCGTCTCAACAAGCTGATCGGGCCGCAGCAGGATGTAGGGAATGCCGTCCTGCGAGACGCCGTGCAGGGCGTCAGGAAAGGCAGCTTCGACGCGCGAGGGGGCGACGGTCATGGTCAGCGCAGCCCCTTCCCGATCTCGGATTTCAGCTTCAGGATGCCGTCGATCAGGGCTTCCGGGCGGGGCGGGCAGCCTGGGATGTACACATCCACCGGCACGAGCTTATCCACGCCCTGGATGATGGCGTAGTTGTTGAAGACCCCGCCGCACGAGGCGCAGTCGCCCATCGCGATGACCCACTTCGGTTCGGCCATCTGGTCGTAGATCTCGCGCAGCACCGGGGCCATTTTCTGCGAGACGCGCCCTGACACAATCATCAGGTCAGCCTGCCGAGGGCTGGCGCGGAAAACCTCCGAGCCGAAGCGGGCGATGTCGTACGTGGCGGCCGAGGCGGCCATCATCTCGATGGCACAGCACGCCAGCCCGAATGTTGCGGGCCAGAGCGACTTCTCACGACTCCAGTCGGCAAGCTTGCCCAGCAAGAAGCCGGGCGACGCATCGCGTACGTGACCGCCACGCGAGGCAACGACCGGCAGTTCCATCGTCATCGTTTTACCGCCATTTCAGCGCGCCGCGTGCGCGTGCGTAGACGTAGCCAACGCCGAGGACTGCAAAGAAGCCGGCGATGCCGATGATGCCGGTCCAGCGGAGCTCGCGGACCAGGACCGCCCACGGGTAGAAGAACAACGCCTCAACATCGAAGATCAGGAACAGCATCGCGACAAGCGCGAAGCGGACCGGCCAGCGATGCTGGGTACTGTCCAGTTCGGACACGCCGCACTCGTAGGGGCGCGACTTGGCATCCGAAGGACGGCTCGGTGACAGTATGCCGGAGATCGCCACAATGACAGTGACGATCGCTGCTGTCAGCAACAGATAGATGAACAGACCGGCGTAATCAGCCACTAAAGGAACCTCGAACTGGCTCGTCGTCGGGGACGCCACGCCTGCCGCGTGCGGAACGGCCAGTGTCCCTCCGTGCAGCGCCGCGCGGTGGACTTGCCTGGAGAACCCCTTTTCATTCGCTTCGGAGGCAGTATAGACCCGCCTCCCGAAGGCGGGCAACGAGCCGCGCCGGCCAATCCCCCGCCGCAGGGAGCGTAGCAGGCTTTCCCGAGCCCGTCAACGCTGCATCGCAGGCTCATCTCAGTTTCGACGCAGTCCAGCGGCACGATGGCGTGCACCCCTCTCTGAGCGCGGTACACTTGATGCATCGGCGTCGAAAGCTCCTCTGCTAGATTCGAGTACCCTCATGCAACGAGAAATTCTGTCGCCCAACCCACCACTCACTGATCCTGAAACGCTCCGCACGAACAGCCGCGTCATCGCTATGTCGTGCGCGGGCTTTAATCTGCGGCGCGCCGCCCGTGCTGTCACCCAGCACTTTGACCATGCGCTCGCGCCGTGCGGTCTGCGGACAACCCAGTTCACGCTGCTGGCTGCCATGGCCCTCGGCGGTCCGGTCACCACGAATGAGCTGGCGCGGGTGCTCGTCATGGACCGGACAACGCTGACGCGCAACGTGCGGTTGCTCCGCGAAGCCGGCTGGGTTGAGTCTGGCCCTGGGCGAGGCAGCCGGGAACTGCGCTTTGAACTGTCAGCGGCCGGTCGCGAAACGCTGGCGGCGGCAATCCCGATCTGGCGTGAGGCACAGGGCGGCATCGAAGCTGCATACGGCACGACAGTCTGGCCGAACATGGTGGCCGAACTGGGTCGGCTGGTCGTCGGCACGCTGTCGCTTACCCCCGGCGAGGAGCCACCACTGGCACTGGCTGCCCTGATGCAGTCGGGTGCACCGAGGCTCCAGGATTCGTTGGCACAAACGGCCACGAACCGTACGCCTGCTGGTAGCCTACGCCCCTCTGCCAGCGCCAATCCACATTGTCGCGCAGAACACGTGAGCGGCCCGTAACTCCGGAACCGCTCGTGAGCACCCGTTTCCGCCGGAGGGTAGATGCGTGTGCTCGCCGCAACAGGGGTGGCGATCAATGTCGCCGGTCACCCGACGCCTGCCTTCAACTTCCTTCGCGGCGCGCATCGGGGCGTGTCGCCGGTCACGACCCGTACGGTTCGAGTGCTACGTCGAAGATGTGCAACGCGCCAAGGTGTTCTACAGCACGGTCATTGGCTGGACGTTTGAAAAGTGGGCCGGTCCGATGCCGTACTGGCCCGTCACCACTGGCACAGACGATGAGGCGGGCATCAACGGTGGCCTGCGTCAGCGCCTGCCGCACGAGGGCGTCGGCATGGTGAGTACGGTCACGGTCGAATCGGTCGATGCCGCATCCGAGGCCGTGCGGGCGGCTGGCGGCACACTGCTGGTCGAGGAGATGTCGGTTTTCGGCCTGGGCTGGCTGGCGTACGCCATGGACACCGAGGGCATGGTGTTCGGCATCCTTCAGCCCGATGTGTCGGCCACCTGAGCACGCGAAGGCAGTGCGTCGCAGCCATGCCCCCCCTTGCAGGATGCCATCAAACGGCAGTCACACCGCGATGCAGAACATGTGATCTATTCGTAACGCCAGAACACTCGCAGAACGGCTGTTCGCAGTTTACGATTGTGCATATGCACGTCGGTGCCCGAGCCGTTCCGGCGCTGGCTTCTTGTCAGCACGAGACCGCTCGCGCAGTTTTCCCTGGCGTGCCCGGAGGTGGGAAATGCCACGACCAGTTCATTTTGAGTTGACCGTTGAAAACGCCGAGCGGGCGCAGGCGTTCTACTCAAAGACGTTTGGCTGGACCTTCAACAAGTGGGGCGACGACCAGATGCCGTACTGGATGGCAACGACCGGGCCTGACGGCGAGCCCGGCATCAACGGCGGGCTGGTGCAGCGCCAGGGCGAAATGGGGCCAGGCACCACCAACACCATCGGGGTTGAGTCGGTCGATGCGGCAGTTGACGCCATCAAGGCCGCCGGCGGGAAGATCATCATGGACAAGATGGCGATCCCGACCATGGGGTACGTCGCGTACGCCCTGGACACCGAAGGCAACCAGATCGGCGTCTTCGAAGAGGACGCCGCGGCCAAGTAGCCGATCCCACGCTCAGCAGCCTCGTGGCGGCGACTCTGCCGCCACGAGGCACACGCCCCGTGTTCGCCTTCGAGTAAGCCTAGAAGGCGCTGCCTACTCCCGTTCGATGACCGTGGCGGTGGCCTGCCCGAACCCGACGCACATGGTCTGCAAGCCGATCGCCTTGTCCTGCCGCTCGAGTTCATGCAGCAGTTTGGTCAGCAGGATGGCCCCTGTTGCGCCCAGTGGATGCCCGTGGGCGATGGCCCCGCCGTTCGGGTTGACCTTCGCCATGTCCGGCTCAAGCTCGTGCGCCCAGGCCAGCACGACCGCCGCGAACGCCTCGTTGATCTCCACCACGTCGATGTCGCCGAGCGCCATGCCCGCTCGCGCCAGCACCTTCTTTGTCGCGGGAATCGGGCCGGTCAACATCAACAGCGGGTCTGACCCGACGACCGCCGTCGATCGGATGCGGGCGCGCGGGCGCAGCCCAAGCTCGGCAGCCTTCTGTCGAGAGGTCAGCAACAGTGCCGCCGCCCCGTCGGATATCTGGCTGGCGTTGCCGGCCGTGGCCGTGCCGCCTTCGCCGAAGGCCGGAGCCAGCAAGGCCATCCGCTCCAGCGACGGCGGCATCCTGATGCCCTCGTCTGTCGCAAACTGGCGCAACTCGCCGCCCTCGGTGCGAATCTCGACGGGCATGGTCTGGCTGGCGAAGACGCCGGCCTCGGTGGCTCGGCCCGCTCGCAGGTGGCTCTCAAACGCGTAGGCGTCCAATTCCTGGCGCGACAACCCCCACCGCTCGGCGATCAGGTCAGCCGACAGCCCCTGGTTGGTGCTCACTTCGACGTCGCCGCGCCCGAGCAGCCTGGGGCTGAACGTCGCGGGGTAGTCGGCCATCATCGGGATGCGCGACATCGACTCAACACCGCCGGCGATCACGACGTCGGCCTGTCCGCTGGCGATGGCCTGGGCCGCGAAATGGACAGCCTGCTGCCCAGAACTGCACATGCGGTCCAGGCTGACGGCTGGCACTTCGACCGGGAAGCCGGCTTCGAGGACGGCCAGCCGCGCCACGTTCGCGCCCTGCTCGCCAATCTGCGCCACGCAGCCGAGGATGACGTCATCAACGATGCTGGCGTCGATGCCGGCTCGCCGCACCAGCTCGGCCAGCGTTTGGGCCATCAACTCGTCTGGCCGGACATCCTTCAGCGAGCCGTTCCGCCGCCCGATGGGCGTCCGTACGGCCTCAACAATCACCACGTCATCGAGTTGACTGGCCATGCTCCCTGCCCTCCTCGGCGTCCAGGTCGCCCTTGCCGACGACCTGCTTACCAGAAAGGATAGCTGAGAGGTCCGCGCGACGCGCTGTTACTGCCGCGCGGCCGGGTGCGCGTCGAGGAACGCGGCCACGCTGCTGACGATGTGATCTTGCTGGGCATCGGTCAGTTCCGGGTAGACCGGCAGCGAGACGATCTGCCTCGCCTTCGCTTCGGCATGTGGGAACTCGCCTTCCGCGTGGTCGAGGTAGGCGTAAGCCGCTTGCAGGTGCAGCGGGATCGGATAGTGAATGCCGCTGTCGATGCCATATTGATCGAGCCACTCGCGCAGCGGGTCGCGGCACGCTGCTGCGACCTCAACCACGTACAGGTGATAGACCGACACGGCACCTGGCCGGGGGGTGACGGCACGAATGCCGGGCATACCAGCCAGCAGCGCATCGTAGCGGGCGGCGATGCGCTGGCGGGCGGCGGTCCAAGCCGGCAGGTGCTTCAGCTTGACCGAGAGGATGGCGGCTTGCAGGCCATCCAGGCGGCTGCCGTAGCCCACGACGGTGTGCTCGTACCGCCCCACGCGCCCGTGGTCGCTGACCAGCCGGATCTGGCGCTCCAGGTCAGCGTCGTTGGTCGTGACGGCACCGGCGTCGCCGTACGCCCCGAGGTTCTTGCCAGGGTAGAAGCTGTAGGTCGTCGCCTGCCCGAACGTGCCGACCGGCCGGCCGCCTTCCGACGCGCCGTGAGCCTGGGCGGCGTCCTCCACGATGAACAGTCCGTGCCGCCGCGCGATCTCGTGCAGTTCGGGCATGCGGGCCGGCTGCCCAAACAGGTGGACCGGCACGATCCCGACCGTCCGACTGTTCACGGCGGCAGCGACCGCCGCCGGGTCGATTAGATGATCGGCCGGGTCGATGTCCACGAGGCGCGGCACCGCACCGGTCCAGGCTATCGCCTCCGCCGTGGCGGTGAACGTGTTGGCAACCGTGATGACCTCATCTCCGGCCTTTACGCCTAGCGCCTTGAGCGCCACAAAGATTGCCTCAGTGCCATTGGCCGACCCGATGCAGTGCTGTGTGTCGGCAAACACGGCCATCTCACGCTCGAACGCGGCAACGAATGGGCCGTGAATAAATGCGCTGCTCCGTAGCACCGCCTCGATGGCGGGCAGCACCTCGTCGCAGATCGACGCATACTGCGCGCCGAGATCCACCAGCGGAATCCGCGTAACGCTCGCCACACTCATCGGTCCGGGCCTCCTCGGGTCGCTCATCCAGTATTCAGCGGTTCACTGGCGACAAGATGTGTCCCGACCGTTCGTTATGGTGTCGAACGGTCTGCACCCACTTCGGTACCACGACAGCGCAGTCCGGGCGGCGCGCCTACCACTATTGGTCCTTTGCCGCATCAGCAACGATAACGTGACTGCCGTGCGTCAGGTGCCGGCCGCCAGTAGCGGTCAGTCAGAAGAGGCGCTTAGACAAGGGGCACGGTGCGCCAACGGCCTCGACAGGGGTCAGGAGCGGTTCCGCATCAAATTGTGGCACCCTTACCCGTCGATATGGTCACCCGCCGCAGCGTCGTGATTGACGGCACGCGGGGCCGATCTGAATCGTAGTTGCCCGCTGAGGTCGGAGGCGAGATGGGAATTGCGCGTTCATTGTCGGTTGTCGTGCCAGCGTATAACGAGCGAGAGAATCTGGCCGGCGCCGTCCTCGACACGCTGAACGCGCTCGCGGCATTTGACGACTACGAGGTCATCGTTGTCAACGATGGCAGCCAGGACGGAACCCGTGAGGTTGCCGACGGACTCGCCGCCGACCACGAGCACGTCCGCGTCGTTCATCATCCCCAGAATCGCGGCTTTTCGGCGTCGTACCGAACGGGCCTGGAGCACGCCCGGATGGCCTACTTCACCTTCGTGCCGGGCGACCACGAGGTGACGCCCGAGTCCGTTCACGCCATTTTCGGCGCGGTCGGGAGCGCGGATATCGTCGTGCCGTACCACGGCACGCCGTGGAACCGGACCTGGGGTCGGCGCATGTTGACCTGGATCTGCACGACCCAGATCAACGTGCTGTTCAGCTACCACCTAAAGTATTTCCAGGGGCCGGCCGTATACCCGACCGTGCTCGCTCGTGCCCTGCCGAACACGACCACCGGCTTCTTCTTCGCGACCGAGATGCTGGTGAACGCGCTTCGCATGGGGTACACCTGGGTCGAGGTGCCACTCGTGCACCGCGAACGGACCTACGGTCAATCCAAAGCGGTCCGGCCTGCGAACATCATCAACGCCCAGTTGACCATCATCCGCCTCTGGTGGCACCTTCGAATACGCGGCAACGTGGCGGCGCGACCGACAGCAGGGGTCGGCGTGTGAGGCACCGGCCGACCGCTCACATCGGCCTCCCGCCCGGCAACCGTCGAACACTCACAGCACCACGCACGCCGACGGGGCCGGCCGGGCACGTCGCCGTCAGGAGATCTTCGCGCCATGCCTCTTGACTATACCGCCAGGCTTGGCGCGCTCGACCGCTGGAAGAACGACCTTGCGATGAGCATCCGCCGGAAGGTGTTCCGCCAGTTCTGGCGTGCCATGTCGCCGACGCCTGCCATGCGCGTTGCCGACTTCGGCGTGTCCGGGCACCGAGATCATCCGGCGCACTTCTTCTTCGAGAGCCTGTACCCGTGGAAGGACCGCCTGACGGCCATCGGACAGGCGGCTGAGAAAGCTGACTGGATGCCGCAGCAATTCCCAGGCATGCAGTTCGTAGAAGCCGATCTCCGCTCGATTCCGCTGCCTGACCGCTACTTCGATATTGGTATCTGCAACGCTGTGGTTGAGCACGGCGGCAGCTATGACCAGCAGAAGGCGCTGGTCCGCGAGGTCTGCCGCGTCAGCAAGCGGGTCATGTTCACCACGCCGAACAAAGGCTTTCCGATCGAAGTTCACACCTTCCTGCCGTTCGCACACTGGCTCCCGAACGACCAGTTCTACGCCGTATTGCGGCGGCTGGGCCACGACGAATTGGCCCGCATTGACCAGTTGAATCCGCTGGACAGCAAAACATTCCTGAGCCTGTTTCCCACGGACCGGGACAACCAGCTGCAGGCCGTGGGGATGCCGTTCTTGCAGACCAACCTCGTGTGCGTGTCCACGGCTCGCGACTAACCACACTGCCGGGGCGGCAGCTACCGGCTCGATTGCAGCCGCACCACTGATGATCGCGGATCGTACGGTGCCACGCGCTGCCTAGCTCCCAAGCGTATCGCCTCGTGTGCGTCGGCCCCGCACCGGCCGCGACACCCGGCGCGGCGCACCAACTGGCCGTGAGCATGACGCCTTCGCAACCTGCCCGGCCACCACATCCTGCGACGATTGCGCTGCCGGCAATTCGTTGACCCGCCGGGCGGTCCACAGGTCGGACGCCATCAAGGCTGGTACGGTGAACGGTGTCAGGTGCTCCCAGTCGTCGAATTGGGCGGCGACCGTCTTGCCGGACAGGCCGCGTGACGACGGCGATAGCAAATGCTTGATGCAGGCCACCACCTGTTCGAGCCGCGAGCCGTCATCGTGGGCACCGTCCCGAATGACGCGTTCGTACTCAGCGCCGGCGCGCTGCGGCCCAGCCTCGAGCGTGACCTCGTGGATGCGCGTCGGTACGAAGCCCGGGGCCACGCAATTGATCGAGACAGTCGTGCCCTTCAACTCTTCGGCTACCGTCTCGGCCAGCCGGACCACAGCGGCCTTTGCGCAGGCGTAGGCGCTGAAACGTGGGCGAGGGCTGAAGGCACCGCCGCCGGCAAAGAGCAGGATGCGTCCGTCACGCGACTGATGCACCAGCGGCAACAGCAGGCGCACCACATTGTACGGCCCGATCAGTCCGATCTGAATCGCCTTCGCCCACTCTTCGGGAGCCGTATCTTCAAGGGGGCCGACCGGATTCTGCACCATCGCACAGTGAATGATGGCGTCAAGCGGGCGACCGGCCAGGTCAGCCTCAATCTCGTCGCGGAGCCGCTCCACGCTGGCGATCTCGGACACGTCGGTCTCGATAAAGCGGAAGTTAGCATCGTCAATGGACGGTGCGGTTCGGGCCGCCCCATACACGTGCCAGCCTTCACCGACCAGCGCCATCGTGACCGCGAGACCGATGCCACGCGAACACCCCGTCACGAGGACTTGTCGGATCACAGGTTTCCTCCCACCATCAAGCGGTCGTTCACATGCGTGGAGCCATGGTTGCGGACCCGCCCGGGCGAACTGCCCGTCAGGATACCAGGATGAACGCTGTCACGGCGCGGGCGGGGACGCCGCCTGCGGCCGAAACCTCACGGTTCGTGCACCCAAGTACGGATGGCTCGATGCCTGCGGGTACGCGGGTACCGGCCGGTTTGGCAGCTACGGCCGCGCGAGTGGTGTCTCGGGCGGCGCAGGTGCCATGGCTGCTGGCTGCCGCACCGACCGCAACGACAATCCGAGCCGAGCCAGTCCGACGAACCCCAGCAGCGAGTTCGGGATGTAGAACGCCGCATGATTCAGAATGGCGATCACCAGGGCCGTCGCGTCGGTGTAGCGGTCGGGAAACGGCCCGGCCAATGCCTGCTGCCCGATGAACTGGAAGACGCCGATGAATCCGGGGCTTGACGGCAGCGCCACCCCGAACGCCACCGCCGTCAATGCAAACGACGCTTCGAGCAAGCTGCCGCCCGGCACCACGGCCTCGATCGCAACCCAGAAGGTGCCGATGCCGGCCGCCCAGATGGCGACCGACCAGCCGACGATGCGGGCCGCTACCCCGAAACTCCGAAGTGGCTCCATCGCCAGCAACACCTGGCTCCAGACCATGCGTAGCAGCGCGGCAAAGCGGTCCGGCAGGCAAACCGCAATCACTTCCACCAGTCCGGTCAGCCGAGCCCGGAACACCAGCACGACGACGATGCCTACCCAGGCGACTGCCACCGCAGCCCCCAGCGCCAGCCCGGTCGCCGCGACAGCCCGCGGCACGTCCATGACGAGCAAGAGTACGGCCAGCAGGCTGAGTAGCACGGCCATATCAAGTGCGCGCTCGAGGATCAGGCTCGCGCCGACCTGCACCAGCGGCAGCCCGACGCGCCGACTGATGATGACAACGCGGCCAGCTTCGCCGGCCCGCAGCGGAAAGATGTTGGTCAGCATCGAGCCGATGCATTGCGCCCAGAAATACTCTTGCCGGGTTCCCCGATTCGCCAGCAGTAACCGCCAGCGGCAGCCGCGCCCCCACAGGGTGAAGACGTTCAGCATGACGGCGACCAGCAGCCAGGCGTACGTCACCTGACCGAGGACGGCCGCCAGTTCGGCGAATGGTGCCTGCCGCAGGGCGAGCCAGAGGCAAACGCCGCTGACGACGAGGCCCAGGCCGATGTTCAGCGATGCGCGCCGGGTGCTGCCCACCAGCCGCCGCTAGCTGCCGGGTGTCTGCGACGGCGACGGCGCAGACACCGGCGAAGCGGTCGGGACGATGGGTGCCGCGTGCCGCCCTGACCCGAAGAGCGCCAGCGTCGCATGCGGCCCTCGGCGGCCTCGCAAACGCAGATCGATGAAGAGCCGCCCGATGGTGCCGACGACGCTCCGGAGGCTGCGCAGGCTGACGGCCTTTGAGTGTCCGGTCGCCCGCTCCTCGATAGCGCAGGGTACCGCGACGACCGACAACCCGTGATGAATCGCCCGCAACAGCGCCTCTGCCATCGACGCGAAGCCGTAGGTGGTGATGGCATTGGAGCGCAGGAACTCGATGGGGTAAATCGTCAGGCCGTGGTAGTACTCCAGCTTGAGGCCGAACAGCATGTTCAGCCCCGTGGTGTACACGTCCGACAGCACGCGGCGGGCCGGCACCCGTATCTCTGGATTCGTGGTGTACGACGTGATGACCTCGGCCCGGCCAATACTGCTGAAGATGTCGCGAAGCGACGGATGGGGCCAGGTGTTATCGCCGGGCACGAACACGAACGACTGCTTGGTGGCGGCCTCAATGGCGCGCAGCCAGCCGTACCCGAGTCCACGGTTCGTGGTGTAGTGAATGACGCGCACCCGCGCATCGGCGGTAGCCAGCGCATCGGCCACCTGCCGTGTGCCATCGGTGCTGCCATCGTCCACCACGATGATCTCGTAGTCCGCGATGGCCCCGTCGAGCGCCCGTTGAATGGTATTCACGGTCGGGGCGAGGTTATCCACCTCGTTGTAGGCTGCGACGAACACGCTGAGCGACCTGGCGCCCCACGATGCGCGGGGCTGCTCGCCAGAAAGCTGGGTCACGACGGCAACCCGTCGGCTGGACTGCTCATGGGCGTTGGTGTACTCCGGGTGCGGGGGCTGGCCGGCGTGGATGATACAGCCGGCCAGACCCGGAAACCCACGCCGCACCCGTGCAATGTGCGCTAGACCTTTGCCAACGTGGCCGCCGCATACTGCCAGACGCCGCCGGTCAGGCCGGGAATCGAGCCGAACGCCCACATCGAGTTGACCCGGATGCAGACAAACACCGGCCCCTCGGCGGCGAGCAGGCCCGGCCAGCGCGCGGACAACTGTTCCTCAGTGTCGATGGTGGCGGTCATAGCATAGCCGGCACCCTTGGCCAGCGTCGCCCAGTCCAGCACGCCCTGGCCCGGCGTCGGCTGGCCGCCGCTGGTGTCGTAGGTGCTG
>Ga0105048_10012982_pt1 | contig 13025 bp, 9 predicted proteins | sample MAT05_FD_78382 | JGI IMG/M metagenome (GOLD analysis project Ga0105048, IMG submission 78382) | Freshwater microbial communities from Lake Fryxell liftoff mats and glacier meltwater in Antarctica - MAT-05 | ecosystem: Environmental > Aquatic > Freshwater > Ice > Liftoff microbial mat | place...
CGGCGGCTTGCCCTCGCCCGGCCACGGCGGCTTGCCCTCGACCAGCCACGGCGGCTTGCCCATGACCAGCCACGGCGGCTTGCCCATGACCAGCCACGGCGGCTTGCCCATGACCAGCCACGGCGGCTTACCGATGCCCGGCGGGGCGGGGCTTCCGACAGCAGGTGGCCCGGGTCTACCCGGCATTGGTGGCCCAGGCCTGCCCACCATGGGCGGCCCCGGTTTACCGACTCGCTCGGCAGGCGGCCTGCCCACCGCAGCCGGTCCAGGCTTGCCTTCGTCTGCGTCGCACGCCGGCCTGCCAGTTGTCGGCTCGACAGGGTTGCCGGTGACCTCAGGCCCCGGCCTTCCTTCGCGTTTCGGCGGCGGAGCCGGCGGCCCGGCGGACATGTTCCCCAGCCCGACTGGCATGGGGCTGCCCAGCGGCACCGGCAGCGAAATGAGCTTCGGCGGCGAGCCTGGTCTGGGCATGCACGTCGGCAGCGTCGACCTCGATTCGAGCGGTGGGGTCGGCGGCGAGGTCGATCTCGATCACTCCGCGCTCGGCCCGGGCGCGCCCCGCGGCACACCTCAGAAGCAGCGCGGCGCCAGCATCGACTACGACGACGCCACCCCCAAGCGTTCGCGCGGCTTGAAGATCGCAGGCGTCGCGATGCTCGTCGTCGGGCTCGGCGGCGCGTCCCTGGCGTTCGTCGATTCGCTCGGCTTCTTCGGCGCGCACTACATCGGCGATACAATCAACGCCGACAAGTACAACGCAGCTGTCGTCGAGCTGCGCAAGGCTGCGCAAACAACGCTGGACGAAGACACGTTGCCCACGACCGTCGCTGCCGCCGAGCAAGCCAAGGCGGCCCACGCCGAGCGCGAACGCCACCAGGACACCAAGGCGTACGCGGCGTTCCTACTCAATCTGCGCATCATCCGCTTCGGGCCGGACGGCGGCTCGGCTGCAGCGGCAAAGGCATTTCTCGACGGGACCGATCGCGCGCAGCAGACAGTGCCCGAGCTGCTCGCGCTCGCCGCCGAAGACACGCTCTCGAATCAGCTCGCACGCGCCCGCCAACACCTCGAAGCGGTGCAACAGAAAGAGCCCGACGACGTCGATGCGCTGGTGCTCGCCGGCGAGATCGAGCTCATCTCGAAAGACCCGGCGGCCGCAATCACCGCCTTCAGCAAGGCGGTGAACGCACACAAATCGGCCCGTAGCTTGTATGGGCTCGCCCGCGCCCAAATGGCGGCAGGCAAAGCAGCCGAAGCGGAAGCCACCGCGAAGGGTGTCCTCGAAGCGTCCAAGACACACGTCGGCGCGCGCACGCTGCTGGCCACCATCGCCGCGATGTCGCGCTCACGCGAACCGGAGGCGCTGGCGCTGCTCAGCGAGGTGACCAAAGACGCCACCATCCGCGCCGGCGCCGGCTCGATCGAGCTGGTCGACGCCTACGTCGCGCTGGGCAACGTGCAGCTGCAGGCGTCCCGCTTCACGCAGGCCCAAGAAGCGTACGCCGAGGCGCTCAAGCTGAACCCTCAGTCCGTCCCCGCATTGATCGGCAGCGGCGAGCTCTTTTATCGGTCGAGCCGCTACTCGGAGGCAGAGGCGCGCTTCGAGTCCGCCCTCCGTGCAGACCCGGACAACCTGGACGCGAAGATCGGCACCGCCAAAACCTGGCTCGTGCTCGAGCGCGTCAAAGAGGCGAAAGATTTTCTCGCCAAACTGCAAGGCGCCCACCCGGAAGACTCTCGCGTGTTCTTCCAAATTGCCCGTGTCTCGGTAGCGCTTGGCAATCGAAAAGACGCCGAGGGCTACTACGAACAAGCGATCGAAAAGGCCAAGGGGCCAGAAGAGGGCGTGCCCGCCTACGTCTCGCTGGCGGCGCTCCTCGCGCAGACTGCGCGCGCCAACGAGGCGAACGAGAAGCTCGTCGAAGCCGCCAAGAAGTACCCGGACTCGGCCGATCTCGCGCGCGCTCGCGGTGACGTCGCAGCGCAGACGGGCAAATACGAAGAGGCCCTGAACCAATACGAGCAGGCCCTCAAAAAGAACGAAAATGATCTGCAGACGCGCTTCCAGGTGGGCGTCACTTTGCGCCGCATGCGCAAGTTCGACGAGGCCATCGTGGTGTTCGACAAAGTCGAGGCGCTCGACAAAGAGTTTCCCAACTTGGCGCTCGAACGGGGCCTCTACTTCGAAGAGACAGGGCAGAGCGACGAAGCGCTCAAGATGTACAAGCAGGCGCTCGACAAAGCACCCAACGACGTCGATCTGAAGCTGCGCATCGGCTCCACGCAGGTGGCAGCCGGCGCGGGCAAGCAGGCCGAGCCGATTCTGAAAGAGGTGATCCGCGAGCGCAGCAACTCGCCGGAGGCCAATCACTACCTCGGTCGGGCGATGCTGATCAGCAAGTCCAATTTGAACGAAGCGATGCGCTATTTGAAGCGCGCCGTCGAGCTCGACCCCAACCGCGCCGAGTACCACCTCTACGTCGGCTGGGCGGCCAACGAAACGGGTCAGCCGGACATCGCCAGCTCGGCATTGGCGAAGGCGCTCGAGCTCGATTCGAGCATGGGCGATGCGTACTGGCAGCGCGGCATCTTGCTGCAAAAGCAGGGGCGCAACGCCGACGCCATCAAAGATCTGCTGATCGCGCTCGAGAAACGGCCCAGCCGCTACGAGGCGTACGTTGCTCTCGCGTTCGCCTACGGGGACCAGCAAAACACGACAAAATGCGAAGAAGCGTGGCGCAGCGCAATCAAAGGCAACGACAAGATCGCCGACTGGCACTACCAGCTCGGAAAGGTGCTGGAGCGCAAAGGCGACGCGAAAGCAGCTTTCGCCGAGATCGACAAGGCGGTCGAGCTTGCCCTCACCAAAGAGCCCAAGCCGGGCTGGCTAGCCCACGCGCATTTCGCCCTCGGCGAGGGCTACCGCGCCACCGACAAGGGCAAAGCCGTCGGTCACTACAAAGAGTATCTGCGACTCGCGCCTGTCGAAGACGACTTCCGGGTCGAGGCCGAGCGCGCCGTGGCACAGCTGAAATCCTCTGTGCCAAGTCGATGAGCACCCGGGCGCTTGCGCGCGTTCTTTGTTCCGGAGGCCACGGAGCAATTCTTGTTTGTTGATGCTCTGCGCTTCGCTCCGTAGACCTCCTTGAACTCCGTCCACTGCGTGGACTCCGTCCAATCCGGTACAACCTCCGGTTGAAATAGGCGCTGCAAGGGCTTGCGATCCGACGCTGTCGGACGCATTCGTGCGGGCGTCATGACGACGACGCCCGCCACCGACGACAGCAAAACCGACGACAGCAAAGCCGACGACAGCAAAGTCGACGACAGCAAAGCCGACGACAGCAAAGTCGAGGCCGCCCCGGCCGAAGAGCTTCCCTTCCAGGCCGAGGTCCAAAAGGTCCTCGGCCTCGTGATCGACTCGCTCTACGCGAACAAAGAGGTCTTTCTCCGCGAGCTGGTCTCCAATGCATCCGACGCCCTCGACAAGGCGCGCTTCTTCCAGATGTCGCACGACGACGCCCGCCGCCAAGAGGGCGAGCCGCGCATCGATATCCGCGTCGACGAAGACGCGCACACGTTGACGATCGAAGACAACGGCCTCGGCATGGATCGCGCTGAAGTGATCGAGAACCTCGGCACCATCGCCAAGAGCGGGTCGAGCGCCTTTCTGGATAAATACGCCGAGCTCTTGAAGTCCAAACAGAAAGACGACGCCATTCGCCTGATCGGCCAGTTCGGCGTCGGCTTCTATTCGTCGTTCATGGTGGCGACGCGTGTCGACGTCGACACCTTGAGCATGAAGGCCGCCAGCGAGCCTGTGATTTGGCGTTCAGTTGGCAGCGGCACCTTCACGGTCGCCCCCGGCACACGCACCACGCCGGGCACCACCATCACCATTCACTTGAAAGAAGATCAGCGCGACTACGCGCGGTCTTGGCGTCTGAAAGACGTCATCAACAAGTACAGCGACTTCATCGGCTTCCCGATTTACCTCGGGGGCGAGCGGGTGAACCAGCCGGTCGCCCTCTGGGCCCAGCCGAAGAGCCAGGTCACTGAAGAGCAGCACCAGCACTTCTTCAAGCACCTCACCGGCGGCGCCGCGGGTGACAAACCCTTGGTCACTGTGCAGTTCTCCGTCGACGCGCCGGTGCAATTCCAAGCGCTGGTGTACATCCCGGAAAAGGCGCCGTTCGATCTGTTCCAGAAAGAGCGCACCTCGTTGCGCCTTTACGCCAAGCGCGTGCTCATCATCGAGAGCTGCGACAAGCTCTCGCCTGTCTGGCTGCGCTTCTTGCGCGGCGTGGTCGACTCGGAAGACTTGTCACTCAACGTCTCGCGCGAGATGCTGCAAGAGAGCCGCGCTGTTTCACAGATCGAGCAGATGCTCGTGAAGCAGGTGCTGAAGTCGCTGAAAGAGCTCTCCGAGAGCGACCCGCCGAAGTACCTCACCTTCTGGAAGCTCTTCGGCAAGGTGCTGAAAGAGGGCATCAGCGTCGATTGGAAACACAAAGACGCGATCCTCGAGCTCTGCCGGTTCGAGTCCTTGAAGGCGCCCGAAGGGGAGACCATCTCCCTGAAAGAGTACGTCAAGGCAATGCCCGAAGAGCAGCAAGACATCTTCTACATCACCGGCATGAGCCGCCGCGCCGTCGAGAGCAGCCCCCACCTCGAGTCGTTTCGCAAGAAGGGCTGGGACGTGCTCTTCTTCACCGATCCGATCGACGAGTGGATGGTGCAAGCCGTCAGCGACTTCGAGAAGAAGAAGCTCAAGTCGGTGGTGCACGGCGACATCGATCTGGGTGAGCCCGCGCCAGAAGGCGAGACGCCCGACGCCGCGCTCAGCGCCATCAAGCAAGCCCTGGGCGACCGCGTGAAAGACGTGCGCTTCTCCAAACGGCTCACGGACAGCCCGAGCTGCTTGGTCTCCGACGAGGGCGACCCAGGCGCCAATATGGAACGTCTCATGCGCATGATGGACGAGCGCGCCACCGAGAAGAAGCGCGTGCTGGAGGTGAACCCGTCTCACCCGATCGTGAAGAACATCGCCTCGCTCGCTGCTAGCGAGCCCGGCTCGAAGCGGCTCGAGAACTACTGCGCGACGCTGTACGATCAGGCGTTGCTCGCAGAGGGTGTCGTCGAAGATCCAGCACAGCTGGTGAAGCGTCTCTCCGAGCTGCTCGCAGAAGCGTCCGGTGCAGCCGCTGCACCCAAGGCCTGACGGCCATGAACAAGGCGTTCACCAAAGAGCCGGAAGGCGATCTCGACGAGGACCACGAGCGCCCCGAGCCGCCGCCGCAAAAAGGCGGCAACCACATCACCGAAGAAGGCTTCCTCGCGCTCAAACGTGAGCTCGATCGTCTGTGGTCGGTCGATCGCCCGAAGGTCACGGAAGAGGTCGCCACCGCCGCCGCCCAAGGCGATCGCAGCGAAAACGCCGAGTATATCTACGGAAAAAAGAAGCTCCGCGAGATCGACCGGCGCGTCCGCTTTCTCACCAAGCGGATCGAGAGCGTCACCGTCGTCAAACCCCACGCCGACCAGCTCGGCAAAGTGTTCTTCGGAGCCTGGTTCACCATCGTCGACGAAGACGACGTCGAGTCGAGCTACCGCATCGTCGGCACCGACGAGCTCGATCTGGCCAACAAGAAAATCTCGGTGCGATCTCCCCTCGCCCAAGCCCTGCTCGGCAAAGCCATCGGCGACACCGTCACCGTGCAGCGGCCCAAAGGCCCGGTCGAGGTGACGGTCGAGAAGGTCTGGTACGAGGGAGAGTAAGAGCGAGAGGGGTGAACAGGGAGACAGGGAGACAGGGAGCTGTGACCCAGAATTTTGGGGTCGATGATGAGCGCTCTTGAAGCCAGTCAGCGAGCGGCTGCAGAGACGTGGCACAGCCCCGCAGTTGCATGCAACGTTGATTGCCCGCACGGCCGCGCCAGCGCTCCGTCGCGACTACAAAAATCTCCCGATTTCCCGTCTTTCTGTCTTCCCGTAAATCTCTTCTCCCTTGCCCGGAGCCTGAGAGGCTCGTAATCGTAGGCGGGGTGAAAACGATGCGATTCAATTCGTGGCTGGGCCTTTTGGTGCTTGCGGCTTTCTCGATGGGCACCGCAGCTTGCCCGGAAAAGAGTGACGACGACGGCGCCAAAAAGGAGTCGAAGTCGAAGAAGAAGAAGAAGGCAGCCGAGGACGACGAAAGCGAGGAGGGCGACGAAGAAGCCTCCGCCAAGCCTTCCGCCGCGCCAGCGCCAACCGAGACGGCCAAGCCGGCAGAGACGGTTGCCCCGCCTGCACCCACGCCTGCGCCGACTGCACCAGCGGCACCGGCAGCACGCTCGGTCAAGCCCGAGGACAAAGACTGGGAGCTCGCTGGGGTCGCCACGATCGTCGGCGGCACGCCGATCGGCTGCGAAGCCAAAGAGATCAAGGAGTGGGTGCGCGTGCTCTGCAAGGGCGTCGACGTGACGCGCGGCACGCCGTCCGCTGTCATCATCGACGACGGCGCTGTCGAGAACGAAACGTTCGCCACGGCAACGCAGGGCACGGCGACGCTCATCTATTCGTACATCGAGGGTCGCAACTTGAAGGCCACCTTCGCCTGGACGCGCGAGAAGCGCGGCTACACGGCGGAGTGGGTGCAGGGCACCGCCAAACCGGCGAGCCGTGGCGTGTTCAACCCGACCGCAGAAAAGCTGGAGGACACCACCCCCAACGCGTTCGCGATCGAGTGCCGCTCCGACGCTGCCTGCGGCGCGGGCCGCAAGTGCTGCGCCGGCATCGGCGCCCATTGCCGCACCTCATGCACCGGCAACCTCGGCAGGCAGGTGTGCACCTCCGACGCGGAGTGCAGGCGGGAGCTGCCCAACGCGAACAATCCCCAGTGCCGCCAGACCAACAGCTTCGGCCTGCGGACGTGCCAAGCCGGCCCGACCGTCGTGAGGCCGAAGGACCCCCCGCCCAAGGAGCGCACGCCCCGCGACCCCAAGCGCGACGAGGCTACGGGCAAACAGCCGACCAAGAGGAAGTAACCGCGCGCCGCGCTTTCTTGGTGGAAGTGAGACGGGCACCGTCGTGCTAAACACGGCGCGTGCCCGTTCGGCTTCATATCAACATCGATCACGTCGCCACGGTTCGCAACGCGCGCGGCACGCGTTACCCGGACCCGCTGTTCGCGGCCCACGTCTGTGAAGCGGCGGGCGCCAACGGCATCACCGCGCATTTGCGCGAAGATCGGCGGCACATCAAGGACGACGACGTCGACAGGTTGCGCGCGTCGATCACGTCGCATTTCAACCTGGAATGCGCCGCGACAGCAGAGATGCGGGCGATCGCGGAGCGAGTCGTACCCGACACGGTCACGCTCGTGCCCGAGCGTCGGCAAGAGCGCACGACCGAGGGGGGCCTCGACGTGGCTGCACAGCGCCACGACATCGAGCTCTTCGTGGCAATGGCCAAACGCGCTGGAATTCGGGTGAGTCTGTTCATCGGTGCCGACGAGGCTGCTGTCGAGCTGGCACACAGCTTGGGCGCCGACCAAATCGAGCTTCATACCGGCGAGTACTGCCACGCGTGTGAGCCGGGCAAGCTCGGAGAGCGAGCGCATGAGCTCGAACGATTGGCCCAAGCCGCGGAGCTCGCGCGCACGCTGGGCCTCGAGGTGGCCGCCGGCCACGGTCTCACGCGGCACAACGTCGGTTCGGTCGTCGCCATCGGCCCCATCGTCGAGGTCAACATCGGTCACTCGGTGATCGCCGACGCCGTCTTCATGGGTCTCGAACAGGCCGTGCGAGAGCTGAGAACAGCCATCGATCGCCACGCGCGGTGACCAAGCGGTCGATGGCCCAGCAAGGGATTGCTGTGCAGCCACTCTTCACGCGCACGTTTGCGCTGCTGTCGGCATCGCATTTTCTGCACGCGCTGTCGTTTCACCTGTTCTTGCATCTACCGGGCTTCTTCAGCTCGATCGGTGCCGGCGAGCTCGACATCGGTGTTCTTGCAGGGGTTGCCAGCGCCGCTGCCATCTTGGCTCGACCCGCCATCGGTCGGGTGATGGATGAGCGCGGACGGCGACCGATCGTTTGGCTCGGGGGCTTCTTGGGCATCCTCGCGTGTCTCGCCTATCTCACCATCGGCGAGCTCGGCGTGTTCGTGTACCTGGTGCGTATCGTCCACGGGCTGTCGGAGGCGATGTTGTTCGCGTCGCTGTTCGCGTTTGCCGCCGACATCGTGCCCGCCTCGCGCCGGATCGAAGGCATCGGCTTGTTCGGCGTGTCCGGCATGTTGCCGATGGCGCTCTCCGGCGCGCTGGGCGACTTCATCCTGGCGCGCACGAGCTATGGCGCACTGTTCGCGACCGCTGCGGGTGCCAGCGTGATCGCCACCTTGCTTTCGATACCGTTGCGAGAGCCACCGCGCGCAGAAGGAGAAAGGCCGCGCGGCCTCGCTGCGGCGCTCTTCGATCGATCGTTGGTCGCGCTGTGGGCCGGCGGGCTCTGCTTCGCGACTGCCATTGGCTCCTATTTCGGGTTCCTGAAGACGTTCGTCCTCGAGCGCCCGGTGGGCCAATTGGGCACTTTCTTCGCCGCATACTCGCTGATCGCGGTCGCCCTACGGGTTTTGTTCGGCACCGTGCCCGAGCGAGTCGGGCCCAAACGTGTGCTCGCCGGCGCGCTCACCTCACTCATCGTGGGGCTTTCTGTGTTGGCCATCGCGAGCCACCCGGCACATCTGCTGGCGGCTGGCTTGCTCTGCGGGCTGGGACACGGCTGGGCCTTTCCCATCTTGCTCGGCTTGGTAATCAGCCGCGCCCGCGCCACCGAGCGCGGCGCGGCGCTCGCGATCTACACGGCCCTTTTCGACGCGGGTGTGCTGCTCGGCGGGCCTTTGTTCGGCGCGATTATCGAGGCGTTCAGCTACCGGACGATGTTCCTGTCGGCCGCAGCATTGGTGGCCGTGGGCATCGCCATTCTGAAGTGGGGCGATATCGCGCCCTTGCGCGACTCGCCCGCCCTTGTCTGACGATGTCGGACATTCTCGAGTGGCACGATCCAATGGGCTCGTGGGATCGAGCCCGGCACGCGCTGGCCGCATGCCGCCCGGACTTGTCAGCTGCGTCGAATCCGTCGTCCAGCGCCTCGGTGAAGGCAGCAGCAAGCGAGTCAGGATTGCGGAATGCCTGAATACCGACTGTTGCAGGCCGCACACGCAGGATCAAGACGCTGCACGTGGCGTCGCGCAGCACCGCTTCGCTGACGGTGCCCAGCAGACCGCGCCCGATCACCCGGTCGTGCGTGCCGAGGACGATGAGTGACGCGCGGAGCTCGCGCGCACGCGCCACGATGACAGCAGCCGCGTCGCCAGCGACAACCTCGGCTTCGCCCTCCACCCCGGCCGCCGCCAGTTGTCTCCGCAGGGCGCCCGCGGCGCATTCGATGTCGCCGTCCGCCGTGCGCGAGCCGGCTCGCGCGAATCCATCGCCCGGCCGCTCGAATGCATGAAGCGCGACGAACGACTCGCCAAGACGCCGGGCAAAGGCGCCTGCCGTCGGGAGAATCGCCGCGCTGCTCAGCTCCAGATCGCAAGCGATCACCATCGGACCACGATTGGCGGGAGAGTTGCGAACGATCAGCGCGGAGCAGGGGCAGGCCCGGGCAATGGCGACCCCAACGCTAGGCCAGCGCCCGCCAGCTCCGGCTGCTTGGCGGGGCTTCACAGCGGCGTCCGCTCGGTCGAAGAGCTGATGGAGGCCATCAGCCAAGCCTCGTCGGCGCAGCGCGCACGGTGCAGAACATCGCCAAGTCGGTGGAGAGTGTCGCACGCGCCACGCAGCAGGCTGCTGCGTCCGCGGAGCAGTCTGCCAGCGCCGCCGAAGAGCTGTCCGGTCAGGCGATCGCGCTCGACGAGACGGTCAATCGCCTGGTCCGCATCCTTGGAGACACGACGATGTTGTGTCGGCGGCGGGTCCGACTCCGTCATTGTTCGTGCTTCATTTCGAGAGCCTTGCGGGCGTCCTTCGAGGGACGTACGGTCATGCCTCGCTATCGATGTGCTGACGGCGGAGAACGGCGTCTCGAGCGTGCCCCTGCAAATGAATCCGATACAGGGACGAGGGGGAATATGACACAAGCAAGTGATACCAAGTACGCGGAACGCACAATCCGGGCGTTCTTCGACGAAGCGCCGATCGGCATTGCGGTGACCGCTTCCGACGGCTCATGGCAGGTGAATCCTCTGCTTTCCGCGATGCTCGGCTTTTCCGTCGAGGAGCTCGGCGCCATTTCGTCGTTCGCGCTCACACACCCGGAGGATCTGGCGGCGACGCACGACGCCACTCGACGCTTGCTTGCGCGTGAGTGCACCACATGTGTGCTCGAAAGGCGGTTGCGCGCCAAAGACGGCAACTACATGTGGTTCCTGGTCACCGAGACGCTGCTGCAAGACCCCGGCGGGACGGAGCAGTTCACCACGTATTTTCTCGATATCGCTGAGCAGAAAAAGCGAGACGCTGCTCTGCGAGGCTCGGAAGAGCGGTATCGCCGCCTCTTCGAAGCGGCCCAGGACGGCGTCCTGATTCTCGATGCGGAGACTGGGCGCGTCGTCGATTCGAACCCGTTCATGTCCAAGCTAACGGGCTACGCGCGTGATGAGCTGATGGGCGCGCACCTCTGGGAGCTCGGGCCCTTCACGGATGTTGCCGACTCCAAAGCCGCTTTCGCAAAGTTGCAGGCGCAGGACTACGTTCGCTACGAAGATCTTCCGCTGAGGGCACGGGACGGACGCGAGGTCGCCGTGGAGTTCATAAGCAACGTCTACCTGGTGGGTGGCTCGAGGGTGATTCAGTGCAACGTCCGTGACGTGACGTTACGCAAGAGGGCGGAAGAGAAGCTGCGCATGCGCGAGCGCGCCATTGAGGCCGTGTCGCAAGGAATCGTCATTACAGACGCCGAACCGGATTACCCGATCGTCTACGCGAGCCCAGGCTTCTGCCGGCTAACAGGCTACGAACGCGAAGAGATCCTGGGCCGAAACTGCAAATTCTTGCAGGGCGCAAGCACCGAAAAGGAGCCGGTTGCGCTATTGCGTCGCGCCATTCGTGAAGGAAAGCCTTGCTCTGTGGAGTTGCTCAACTTCCGCAAAGACGGCACACCCTTTTGGAACAGTTTGGCCATTTCGCCGATCAAGGATGCCGCGGGTCGAGTGACGAGCTTCGTTGGTGTGCAGACGGACGTGACGGCGCGGCGGCGTGTGGAGTCTCAGTTGTTTCAGGCCCAAAAAATGGAAGCGGTTGGAAGGCTCGCTGGGGGCATCGCGCACGACTTCAACAACGTCTTGTCTGTGATTTTGTGCTACGCGGAGATGATCGGCGCCGATCTGCAGCTCGACGAGCCCCTTCGTGCCGAAGTCGAAGAGATCCGCACGGCGGCGCTGCGAGCTACGGAGCTCACGAGGCACCTCCTCGCGTTCAGCCGGCAGCAAGTGCTCGAAACCAAGGTGCTCAGCCTGAACCGAATTCTCGGCAAGATGGAGAAGATGCTCGGCCGTCTTCTCGGCGCTGACATTGACGTGACGATGCTCCCCGCTTCTGGGCTCGGGAACATTCGTGTCGACCCCGGCCAGATGGAGCAGGTCATCATGAATCTCGCGATCAACGCCCGAGACGCCATGCCGCAAGGCGGCAAGTTGACAATCGAGACGACGAACGTCCATCTCGACGAGGACTATGCCGGCGGCCACCACGACGTGAAGCCCGGCGCGTATGTGATGTTGGCCGTATCCGATTCGGGAGTCGGGATGGACAAGGAGACCCTGGCTCGGATCTTCGAGCCATTCTTCACGACGAAAGAAGCAGGAAAGGGCACCGGGCTTGGACTCGCGACGGTCTTTGGGATCGTCAAGCAGAGTGGCGGCCACATCTTCGTGTACAGCGAGCCCGAGAAGGGGAGCACGTTCAAGATCTACTTTCCGATTGTCCAAAGCGCCGTCGACCCGGAGCCGGCACCACTGTCCGAGCTCGAACGCGAGGAGGGGGTTGGCACGATCCTGCTCGTCGAGGACGAAGATCAAGTGCGGATCCTCGCGCGAACCATTCTGCGAAGTGAGGGGTACGTCGTCCTCGACGCGCCGAACGGCGGGGAGGCGCTTCTCATTTGCGAGCAACATGGAGGGAACATCGATCTGCTCCTGACCGATGTGGTGCTGCCCCGAATGAGCGGGCGGGTACTGGCCGAGCGCCTAGCGCCACTCCGACCGAACATGAAGGTCCTCTACATGTCCGGCTACACGGACGATGCGATTCTGCAACACGGGATCCTCGACTCCGGCCTGGCATTTCTTCAGAAGCCATTCACCCCCACCACGATGGTGCGAAAGGTTCGAGAGGCTCTGCGCGCGGGTAGCGGAGTGTCGTTGCCGACCAGATCCCCGTTGCCCGGCTCCGGGTAGTCTTCGAGGGCGCCGGAAGGATCCGCTCAGCCAATTCCCCCGGGCTGGGGAGTCAATTGGCACCAATGCGATCTTGCCGCCCTTGTAGCCAGCCGGCGTAGCCTCGAAGGCGAGTGGTGGGCGCCGGCGCCAAAGCGGCTTCACCGGGTCGGCGAACGGAGGCTTGCCAACGCCCCCACAGCGAGGCGGCTCAATCGCTCCGTTTCAGCGAATGGCCGAGCAGACCGCACGGCGCGAATGGCTGAGATTCGTCATCAGGTCCATCCTGCTCCAGGTCGGCTTCACCAGCGCCGACCTAGAGGAAGGGTGGTCGCTGCTCCGTGATGCGTGCTTCGTCAGCGCCGAAAGCGACGACGAACCCAGCCTCGACGAAGCCGCGGTCGCTCTTCGCAACCTCTACGCCCGGGATGAACGCGGCTTCGTGCTCGTCCAGGCACTCTCACCCATCGCTATCCAAGCCAAGTCTAAGCGGTGCACGCAGCCCATCCCGCAGCCGGCATCAGCTGTGCCAGGAGCACCGTAACCCCTCCAGGGCATCCGCTTGAACGCCCTGGACCGGTGGCGGAGGGGGCCGGCAGGATCGA
>Ga0105048_10012983_pt1 | contig 13024 bp, 6 predicted proteins | sample MAT05_FD_78382 | JGI IMG/M metagenome (GOLD analysis project Ga0105048, IMG submission 78382) | Freshwater microbial communities from Lake Fryxell liftoff mats and glacier meltwater in Antarctica - MAT-05 | ecosystem: Environmental > Aquatic > Freshwater > Ice > Liftoff microbial mat | place...
GACCACCATCGTCTGCGGCGACTCCAAAGTGATCGGGGATGAAGCCTGTGACGACGGCAACAGCGCGAGCCCGGGCTGTGCCGCTGACTGCAAATCGATCGAGTCTGGCTATTCCTGCCCCACCACCGCGGGCCTCGGTGGCGTGTGCACGCCGGTGCTCGTTGCCAGGTGCGGCGACAGTTCGCTCGATTTTGGTGAATATTGTGACGACGGCAATTCCAACCCCAGCGATGGCTGCACGGTCGTCTGCGAAGTAACCCCGGGCTACACCTGCGCACAGCCGGGCCAAGTGTGCTCGCTCATCGAGTGGTGCGGTGATAGCAAGCTCAGCCTCGCGCGCGGCGAACAATGCGACGACGGCTCTAAGTGCGACAATGGCTCTAAGTGCTCGACGGACGCGGCTTGCCTCAACATTGGCACCGGAAAGTGCCTGCCCCGTGGCGGCGACGGCTGCGCTGCCACCTGCGTCAGCGAGGCTGATTTCACATGCCCCCAGCCTGGTTCCCCGTGCGTTTCCACCGTCGTCTGCGGCGACGGCAAGGTCACCGGCGGCGAAACCTGCGACGATAAGAATCTCAATTCAGGCGACGGCTGCAATAGCTGTCAGGTCGAAGCGGGTTGGACGTGCCTGCCGGGCAGTGTGTGCCTGCCAACGAAATGCGGCGATGGCATCAAAGTTGGCTTCGAACAATGTGACGACGGCAATGGCGCTCAGTCCGATGGCTGCAGCTCCATCTGCAAGCTCGAATTGCCTGGGCCTACCGAAGGGAACGGCTGGAAATGCCCCACGGTGGGTCAGCCGTGCGTGCGCACGAACTGCGGCGATGCAATTTCGGAGGGATCTGAGCAATGCGACGACGGCAACAACTACTCTGGCGATAGCTGCGGGCCTTTCTGCCGCCGTGAACCCGTGTGTCCGGCGGCCGGTGGAGCCTGCACCACACCCTGCGGCGATGGGCTCCTCCTGCCGGTCGACATCTTGGCAGGACAGGAGTGCGATGATGGCAACAAGCTGAGTGGCGACGGCTGCTCCTCAACCTGCAAGGAAGAAGCGGGCTACACCTGTTCGGGCGTTGCCACCGCGCCAAGTCCACTGATTTACCCGGTCACCTATCGGGACTTCAAGGCCTTAGGACAGAGCGGCGGCCATCAGGACTTCGAGAACCAGTGTTGCTACTCCTCCTCCACGGGCGGCGTGAAGCCCCTGCTGCACACCGACGGCAAGCCGCTCTGGAATGGTGACGACGATTGGATCACAAGCGCCACTTCCTTCAACGCTTGGTACCACGATACCAGCTTCAGCAAGGTCATTCACGATACCCTCACCTTCACGCAGGTGAGCCCAGGCGTGTACCAGTTCGAGGACCCCACCTTCTACCCCGTCGACGGCAAGGGTTGGGGCAACTACCAGCCTTACATGAGCGGCCTCCACAACTTCCACTTCACGACGGAGCTTCGCTACTGGTTTCAGTATACCGGGAATGAGAAGCTCGATTTTTACGGCGACGATGACATGTGGGTGTTCATCAACAAGAAGCTCGCCATCGATCTGACGGGGGTTCATCCCGCCTCCACCGGCAGCATTATCCTGCATGCGAGCAACGGCACAGGAAGCCTGTGTGACTTCACGAGCCCGTGTCCCACGCGACGCACCGCGAGCTTTGGCCTCACTATCGGCCAAGTCTATGAGGTTGTGATCTTTCAGGCGGAACGCCATACCGACGGATCTGGCTTCAAGCTCACCCTCTCCAACTTCAACATCCCGCGCAGTACGTGCACCACAACTTGCGGCGACGGTATCGTAGTGGGCGCCGAAGCGTGTGATCTTGGAACGGCGAAGAACACCGGGGCTTACGGAACCTGCAACGCCAACTGCACCCTGCCCGCAAGCTGCGGCGATAAGATCGTACAAACCAATAGCGGCGAGCAGTGCGACGACGGCATCAATCTCGCCACCTACGGGGGTGCCACGCAGAAGTGCGGTGCTGGCTGTAAATGGGCTGCCTACTGTGGAGACGCCAAAATTGGCTCCGGCGAGCAATGCGATCTTGGCGTGAACAACCAAGCCGGAACCGCCTACGGCGGCTGCACCACCTCGTGCACTCTCGGTCCTTCCTGTGGGGATGGAGTCGTCACAAATAGCGAAGAGTGCGATACCGGGGTGCTCAATGGGACCTCCCCGAGCAAGTGCCAGGTTGATTGCAAGCTCAAGTGCGGCAACGCCAGCATCGACGCAGGCGAGCAATGCGACGCCGGCAAGGCCATCAACACCGGCGGCTACGCCAAATGCACGGCTACCTGCCTACTCGGTCCACGCTGTGGCGACGGCGTTAAGCAAATCAGCGAACAGTGCGATGACGGCAAGAACGACGGCAGCTACGGAACCTGCGCGCCTTTATGCGTACTCGGCCCGCGCTGCGGGGATGCAACGCTGCAATCGACAGCAGGCGAGCTTTGCGACAACGGCGCTCAGAACATGAGCTCCGTTTACGGCAAAAATATCTGCAGCACCGCGTGCCGCCCTGCACCTTATTGTGGCAACAAGGCTGTCGACGGCGGTTTTGGTGAGCTCTGCGACGACGGCAAGAACGATGGATCCGCGGGCTCCTGCGCGAGCGACTGCAAAGCCGCGATACCACTCGTTTCCTGTGGCAATGGCGTCAAGGAAGGCATAGAACAGTGTGACGCGGGCGCCTCCAATGGCAGCGCTCAAAGCACCTGCGACACTCGCTGCCGCACCAAGTGTGGCAACGGCAGCGTCGATAGCGGCGAACAGTGCGATGATGGCGTCAACAATGGCAGCTACGGAACCTGCAACGCGAACTGCACCTTCGCCGGCTACTGCGGCGACGCGGCCAAGAATGGTCCCGAACAATGCGACCTCGGAGACGCTCAGAACCAGAGCAATCCTTACGGTGCCAACCTCTGCACCAAAGGTTGCCTCAATGCCCCCAAGTGTGGCGATGGCCGCATTCAGACCGACCGCGGCGAACAGTGTGATGGCGCGGCGGGCTGCAGCGCTCAGTGCCTCTGGCCTATTCTAAGGTAGGCATTGCATTTTTGGAGGACCTGCCCCAAGTACCGGGGTCACGTGGACTTTCATGCTCCCTCCACTCTCGTTCGCCTTGCCTACGCGTTGAGCCTAAGCATCGGACTTCTAGTTGCTCCCCTGGAGGCGCGCGCGCAGCAACTCGGTGCCAACACGGATACCTTGCCAGCAGCGCCTGCCGACAGCGCAGGTGCCGACGGTTTGCTTTCAGATCTTGAGCGAATCGTTCAATCGACGGAATCTAGTGGCTGGTTTGCAGATCGAGTGGCGTTTGCAGAGATTGAGGGCCCACTCTTGGAGTCTGTGTGCCGCAGCTCAGAAGCCGCACGTAGCCGAGCCCGATCGATCCTAGAAGGGCGCGGCAAGCTCCTGGGAACCCCCGAGGCCATCTTTGCTCAAAACGGACGCCAGGAAACGCGACAGTTTCAGCACGCGCTCACCAACGCTCGCCAGCTGGGGGCGCTCACGCGGGCTCTCGACAGCCTTGGAGACTGTCCGTTCTGGATTGATCAAGAAGTAGGATTTCTAGGCAGGCAGACCGACCGGCAACGCTTCACGCTGAACGTAGAAACAGGAGGTAACCTGCAACTCCGAAACAGCGCGGGGCGTTGGACGTTTGGAGGCGGCGGCCTCGGACGAGTTCTCCCTGGCATCGGCCTGGGAGACCAATGGACACTTCTCTCAGGCATTGAGTTTGGAGGCGGTGCCATGCTGAGGCCAGGCGGCACGCAGACCGAATTTTTGATCAACTACTTCCCTGCGTTGCCCATTGTGCTGCGCTATCGTGATCTGGATTGGCACTACGATGTTGAGAGCGGACCGGTCGGAATCTTTAACGCTGACAACACGCGAATCAGCCTCGGTGCACGGCTGGGCGGCGCCGTCGGTGTCTACGCGTTGCGCACCCGGAACGTGATCCCTTGGGCAGGTATTGCGCTTGGGTATGAGTACTACCTTGAGAACAGCACGCGCCCAGCAGCCCACTTCATCCGGGGCGGGCTGCGCGTCGGCATTGTTTGGGATCCTTAGGCTTCGTGGGCAACATGGGCCCACCCCCTTGCCGCCGCTGGCAAACGTCTTATACACATTGGCCCAGGAGCCAACATGCCCAAGCTTGTCGTAGGAACCGAGAACAGCAGCCCGATAGAACTGCATTTTGAGGATTATGGTGCCGGGAAGCCGGTCGTGCTCATCCACGGGTGGCCGCTCAGCGCTCGTACCTGGGAAAATCAAGTGCCGGCCCTGGTGGCCGCAGGCTTTCGCGTCATCATGTACGATCGTCGCGGATTTGGTGCCTCTTCTCAGCCGTGGGCTGGTTACGACTACGAAACGCTCACCGCCGATCTAGACAGCTTGATGCGCCACCTGGATTTGCGTGACGCAACGCTCGTCGGATTCTCCATGGGAGGAGGTGAGGTGGCCCGCTACGTCGGAAAGCACGGCACCGAGCGTGTTTCGAAAGCAGTCTTCGCGGCTGCGATCCCACCCTATCTGTTCAAATCTAAGGACAATCCGGACGGCGGACTGGATGACGCCACCATTGCAGGTTTCGAGGAGGGCGTGAAAGGCGACCGACTGGCCTTCCTGGAGCATTTCACCAAGTTGTTTTTCAGCGCTGGTAAAGATCTGAAAGTGAGTGAAGCGCAGCGTCAGTACGCCAGGGACATCGCAGCGTTCGCTTCCGCCAAGGGGACGCTGGATTGCATCGGTGCCTTTGGCCGCACGGATTTTCGTGACGATCTCAAGAAGTTCAACATCCCAACCCTCGTCATTCACGGTGACTCAGACGCCATCGTACCGTTCGAGGTGAGCGGCAAACGAACCGCGGCGGCCATCCCCGGCGCAAAGCTTGTCGTGATCAAGGGAGGGCCCCACGGCATCAACGCGTCTCATGCTGACGCATTCAACAAAGAATTGCTCGCGTTCCTCTAAACCGAAGGTAGAAATTGGTGATCGGCCCAATCCGATGCGGAATGAACCGAGATCGTTTGAAGTTTGACCATCATCTTATGATCTCCGCATTCGCTGTTTAGTTTCTAGAGTTGCAATTCAAGCAACATTGTCAGCCTCCTTCGGTATTGCTACGAAGGAGACGAATCATGAGCCAGCACTTAGGCATAGCATGGTGGTCGCTGAAGACAGCGATCGTACTGGCGGCGGCGGTGGCGGGGCTGTTCACCGCCTGCGCAGTTCCGAGGAAAGCCGCACAGTCAGGCATACAGCCATCGGTTACCACCGCAACGGCGCCGCAACTGACCTACACAACGTCGTGGCTTGGGGACACCTGGGGCCAGGGGCTCCTCAACCTCCTCCGACGCAACCACAGGGTTCGTTCTAGCAGCTCGGCCTGTGCTGCTTCATGCCGTTCTACCGGCAGATCGCCCCGTTGTGTTGGACCCGGTCATTCCGCCTCAGCAGCGTGGGTTTCACTTCGCGGACGCATTTTGGGCTGGGTTTTCCGGTGGGGAGTAGCGGCCACAGAACTGTCCAGGTAAATGTCCTCGAGCTTTTAGGTTACCGCATATTATTACGTAATATTCAATAGTTAGGATCAATGAGTACCCATTGAACCGTCCATGGTAGTGTCCACAATAGCGTCCATGCGTTTGGCCACACGATCCCACCCGAGCTTTCTTCCTCTCTTGCCGGAGGCGAGAGCGCTCGCCCCGCTCATGAGCCTGGCCGCCGAACTCGTCCGCGAAGCACATCGCTTGGGTGCACAGGCCCGGCCGTTAACGCCGGCGCTGGCGCCGCTGCTTCGAGCAATGAACAGCTACTACACCAACAAGATCGAAGGCCAACACACACGCCCTTACGACATCGAACGCGCATTGGTGAAAGATTTTGATGCCGACCAAGGTCAGGCTGCCAAACAGCGACTCGCGCTGGCCCACATTGACGCGGAGGTGCAACTTGAGGCTGCGACCCGAGCTTCGAGTGCAGAATTGTTCGAAGCCAGCTTCGTCCAAGATATTCACCGAGCTCTCTACCAAAGGTTGCCCGAGGCGGATCGAACGACCAAAGACCATCTTGTGGTTGTTCCCGGTGCCTGGCGCCAAGCTCTCGTCACAGCGGGCAAACATACGGCACCGCCCGCGGAGGACATTCCACGGCTGCTTGCCTCATGGGCGGAGTTCTACTCAAGCCTGCCCGGTATCGAGCAACGCATCATCGGTGCCGCCTGCTCTCACCATCGCTTGCTTTGGGTACACCCTTTCCTCGATGGCAACGGGCGAACAGCCCGGCTCCACACCCATTTGGTGTTCGTTCAGCTCGGGCTGTCGCACGGGGTTTGGTCGCCCCTGCGAGGCATGGCGCGAGCCCACGAGGAGTACTACGCACGCCTAGCCAACGCCGATCTGCCGCGCCGAAACGATCTCGACGGTCGCGGATCGCTCTCCCAGGAGGAGCTCTGTAAATTCGCGAGTTGGCTGATCGAATTGTGTATTGATCAGGTGCAATTCATGCGGAAGCTCCTGGAGCTAACCCACTTCAAGGTGAGGATCCACGATCTTTTGCAGTGGCTAGCAGCGCACCCTTGGGACATTGGAGTTGAAAGATCTGTGGTTAAGCTGGAGGCACTTGAGGCAGTGCACTACGTCGCATTGACGGGGTCGCTCGAACGCGCGCGCTTCCTCGCGATGACGGGCTTGCCGCCCAGAACGGCGCGCCGCGTGCTCGCAAGCTTGCTTGATTTTGGTCTGCTCGTGGCAACGGGCCCACGCGCACCGGTTTCGTTCAACATCCCGCTTGCCAGTCTACGATTCTTGTTCCCGAGGCTTTGGCCTGAAGCGGAGCATGCGGGACCCGAGGCAGAACCTCAGGCAACCGCTCAGTGAGAAACCGAACAATTGCCTACGCTGGTCTGTCCATACAATAGAATAACGCTCATCTGGCTGAGCGTTTGGTGCACGTCTGAGGCAACCATCCTGGCGGACGGGTACGAGATCGGTCGAGATTAATTGCAGGGATCGACCAGCCCTGCTTGCCGAAATGTCGCGTTGGGATAAAATGCTAGACCACCTGAACTCACTCGAAGTGAGCGCGCGGCGGATCCTGGCAAGAACGGCAACAGTATGAAGTTTCTTCAGACGCAACTCTTTGCTCTAGCGTTTCCCCTCCTCGGAGCAGCCTGCAGCAGCGAGTCACCTTCACCCCAAGCGACGGACACCTCTCCAACAACTACGGCCTCGACGGAGAACCCGGGCGCGGGAGGAACTCCGGGCGTCCCGACAACCACAGCTACTGGCACCTCGACGGTTCCCGTTTTTCCCGTAGATCTTCCGACCAACGGGGCGCTTGGCCCTATCGCGTTGCGGCGCCTCAACACGCCTGAGTACGAGAACACCGTGCAAGACCTACTGAAGGTCGCCCCGGGAACAACACGCCAGTTTAGAGACGACGACGCAAGCCTCGGCTACAAGAACATTGCCGCCGCACTGACGGTGACACCGTTGCTGGCGGAGCGTTACGCGATCACCGCGCGAACTCTCGCCAACACTCTGGATGTGGCCAAGTTTGCCCCGTGCGCGGCGGGCGGCACCGAAACGATGTGCGCCGAAGCCTTCATCCAGTCGTTTGGCAGAGGCGCATTCCGAAGGCCGATCACGAACGAAGAGCTCACGGGCTATTCGGCCATTTTTTCGGGGGAGCAAACGCGTTCGGACTACGCTGGGGGCATTCGTTTGGTAGCCGAGGCGATGCTGCAATCCCCGCATTTTTTGTATAAAACAGAAATCGGAGAGGGTTCTGGAGTCGACCGCAAGCTCACAGCGTACGAGTTAGCAACGCAGCTCTCCTATTTGATGACGGGTAGCATGCCGGATGCTGAGCTCGCCGCCGCCGCCGAAACAGCGAAACTGGAAGTTCCGAGCGAGCGCGAAGCCCACGTACGGAGGCTCTTAGGCACACCCAGAGGAATGGCCTGGTTCACCACTTTCGTGACGCAGTGGCTCGGTATCGCGGACGCGGGGTACGTGTCCAAGGACCAAGGAGCCTTTCCAACTTACACAGGCTCGCTTTCAGTCGCGATCACGGAGGAGTCCACGCGTTTCATCGGCCGCATCTTGACGCAATCGAATGGTTCGCTGGAGACGTTGTTAACCGCCAACTGGACCCTGGCCAATCCGGAGCTGGGGACGCACTACGGCTTGGCCCAAGCGCCTACGGACTGGCAACAGGTCACTCTTCCCGTCGATCAACGCCTGGGCATTTTGACCCAGCCGGCGTTCTTGGTGGCCACCTCTAAAGCTCGCGAGTCGTTTCCTATGCGCCGCGGCAAGAGCCTTCGGAGCCGAATTCTTTGTGGCGATGTTCCTCCTCCTCCGCCGGAGCTCATGGTTCAGTTCACCATCCTCTCCGACGACCTCACCACGCGTGAGGCGTTGGCCGCACACGGACAGGCAGGCAGCAGCTGCGCCGCCTGCCACAGTTTGATTGACCCCTTGGGTCTGGCCTTCGAGAACTACGACGCCACCGGGGCGTATCGCACGAAAGAAAACGATCGCCCCATCGACGCGTCGGGAGCGATCAACGCCATCTCTCCTGAAATCGACGGACCGTTCGCCAACGCCCTTGAGTTTGCCAAGCGCATCGCGCCAAGCCAGGTTCTGAAGGCTTGTGTGGCACGCGAAGCGCTGCGCTGGTCGATAGGTCGTGAAACGGTGGCGGCGCCCAGCACCGACCCGAACGTGATTCGAGACCAAGTGATGATTTCTGTGCTGGCAGCCCGCCTCAGCACGAACAACTCCGACATCCGAGAGCTCCCGGTGGCGCTCGTGTTGCGAGACGAATTCGGGTTTCGCTCGGACAAATAACGGAACCTTTAGAGGACAAACAGACCCATGCTTTCTAGAACTATTTTGAAACGCCGTGAGCTTCTGCTCGGTCTTGGCTCCGCGAGCTTCCTCGCCGCTCCCGTGTTTCGGGAAACACTCGCTGAAGCTCAGGCAAGCCCGATCCTTCCACGCTTCATCCCTATCTACATGCCCGCTTGCGAAGCTACTGGAAAGTTCAGCTTTGCGAACGCGTTGGCTCCACTTCTTCCCTTTGAATCCGATTCAATTGTATTCACTGGGATCAACAACGCCGCAGCGGCGGCCATCTGGGGCGTAACGAGTGAGCCTCATGGAGCCGAGCTTCGCACGCTCCTCACTGGGGATAGCAGCATCAAACCCAGGGAAAATGCTTCGGTTTGGGCAGACTCCGATAGCATCGATCAGATCATCGCTCAGCGCATCAGCTCTGAGCTCAAGTTCACGACACTTCAGTTTGGCGTGGTCTCGGAAACCCGTTCGAACCCGCTCGATCAGCGGCGCATGATCTTCAAGGGAGGCACTCCACAGCCACCGATTCAAGCTCCAGGCGAGATGTTCACTCGCCTCTTTGGCACAGGCATCCCGAGCGCTAGCAGCACCGGCACCACATCCACCGCATCGGCTGCCGACACCGTAGCCCGTGGCAAAAGTGTGCTCGACCGCATGATTCTTGAGGTCACGGCGCTCAAAGCTGTGGCAGGCGTGGGTGAACAGCAGAAGCTCGATCAGCATTTGACGTCCCTGCGCGAGCTCGAAAAGCAGGTTATTGGCGGCAAGCCGGCGGGAGACTACGGCATTCCCGGCGCCACAGCGGGGCCAAGCTGCGCCGCCCCCACCCTCGCACCCGTTCCTTACGCGCAATCCTATCCGCCAGGCTCCGGTCCCGGCCCCGATATTCCGGGAGTCACGTCTCAACAGTTTGAGCTCTTGTATCAGGCTATCAACTGCGACCTAACTCGCGTTGCATCAATGCAACTCCTCGGAACAGCACACACGGAAGTGACATTCGATTGGCTGGGCGTGAAAGATGACCATCATGCGCTCGAACACGGTGGCGTGCTCTCAGTTGGCATGGAGAAAGTGCAGATGTTCTTTGCAGCCGAGGTGGCGAAATTCCTGAACCGACTGAAGGCAACCCCTGAAGGTTCCGGGAACATGCTGGACAACTCGCTCGTGTTCTTTTTCACGGATTTTTCGAACGGGGAGTCCCATTCCCACCTCTCAATTCCGTTCCACACCTTTGGCAAAGCCGGCGGCAAGGTAACGGCGGGCCGCACCATCGCCTACAGCGGAACGCCACACAATCTTCTGCTACGCAGCGTGCTGAATGTATTCGGACTCGACCAAGCGGCGGTGGGTGATGAAGTGGGCGGTACTCCGATTGCGCTGAGCTAGACGCCTCGTGCAGAATCCTTCGACCGCCAACAGCAGCACTCAGGGTGTTGGGGTGATCGCTTGTTTGCCCGCGAAAAGCTCCTTCACCTGGGACTCCGTCAGTGGATCGCCATAGATTCGAACGTCGTCAACCATGCCTGTGAATCCATCGCCATCTTTGAAGCCGATCGAAAATGAAGCGGTGCTATTGCACGGGGACGACCCACGCATCTGTGCGGGGCCCGCCACACCGTTCACGTAGATGGTCTGGGTGTTGGCTGTCCCGTTTTGAACAATGGCGACGTGCTGCCAGGTGCCTAGCGCCACCGCGGCCCCGCGCACGGCAATACCCATAGTCGCTGTATCCTGCCCGTTCGATTCAAAGGACCACTTCCCGTCCGGAGCGATCGCGATGCCGCAGTATCCTTGGTCTCCGGTGCCGCCTGGATTGTTGGCGATTAGCGAGCCCCATTTTTCCCCGGTTACGGGGAGCGACTCCGGGTTGGCCCACGCCGAAATCGTGAAGCTGCTGCCGTTGTCCGGCCACGTCATCGCTGGAGTAGCGGGGATCTCAACCGTGGCTACTCCGTCAAACTTCAGTGCTGCGTTGGAGAAGCCTTTGATTGCGGCCGGCACTGCGCTGGCCACGAGGGGCTTTGCGACGCCGTACGTTGCCATATTCATCATTCCGGAAGCATCGGCAGGCGCCCCGTTGGTGCTCGCTTCGTCGAGCTTGAGCCAGAGCAGGAGGCCTGCCGTGCTGCCGCCTGTCATGCCTGCCCCGCCGGCGGCGGCAGTGGTGTCGGGGGATTGGGTAGCTGAGCAGCCCACGGACGAGATGGAGAGCAGCCCAGCGGCCCCTTGTAGAACCAAGGCAAACGGGAGAATAATTTTGGGCAAGGACGTACGGAAAGGTGCTGAGGATATCATTTGTGTTCTCCAAAAAAATAAAACCTGTGGCGAACATTGACCACGTCAACGCGCCCACAGCATTCGCGTGCACTTGTATGGCTACCAATCAGCGCTTGTCACTCACCATCTTGTATCGTGGATCCGCTTTTTGTGTGATGACACGTGTCGCAAGCGCCAAACGGCCAGCGCGTGTGAAACAGACTTGGTCAACCCTGGTGGCCTGGCAGTGATTCTTACGGGAATAGCCTGAAGCTGTGCTCGTGGAGCCTCGGCTCCTAGCTCACGCTGAGCGTGCCGTCGAGCCTCCCAAGTGCTCCCAAACTTGTCGGTGAGCTCTATCTCAAAGTCGAACACAAGATAGTAAGCATGCTTACTATCTTGGAAGAAACGAAAAGGGCAGCCCACCTGGCGCTCCCGCGGCGCGGCCTCGCCACTACATCCCCGTCGTGCCCCTCACGCAGCGACGGGGCAATGCCTGGGAGGGGCGACTGCTGCGCTCTGCGGCAGCGGGATGGGCATCAACACCAACTGGTGTGTCCAGTCCATCAGCTCAACGGGAGGTGGGCCCTGCCATTCAGAAGCGGGAGCGGTATAGTGCGGCCACGTGGAAATTTCCGGGGTATCCGATGTGGACGCTGAATTCACTGGCAGTAGCCAAGCGTTTTGCATGCGGTTCGCTCGCGCGCATGTGAACCGGAGTGCGCTCCGCGAGCTCTTCGCTTGGCTGAGTGGATTGCCCAACACGGAAGTGAGCGTTGAGGCGAGCACGCGCGCACTTGCAAGCGGGGTCCGTTGGCTGCTGCGCGGTTGGCCCACGCGCGATCCGAAACGAGCGCAAGGTCGGTTGTCGGCGTTGCTCGATGCGCTTGAGGCCGCTCCCACGTTTCAGGGGTCGGTGAGTCGCTTGCTTGCGACAACGCTGGCTCAAGTGGATGCAATGCCGCTGTTTGAAAGCGGGCTTTCCAATGATCGAGGCATTTGGGAAGAGAGCAAAGATCGCCTGGCGCGCCGCTTTCTACCCACGCTGCGCGATGAAGGCGATTTGGGTGCCTTGCTCACGGCTTGGTTCGCGGATCACCGAGCCGCAAGTTGGCTCGCTGCACTCCCTGCCGCGGAAGCCCTGCGCATTCGAACCCTGCTCTCAGCCACTGCGGCCAGCAGGTTGCGCCAGGGGCTACTGGATGCGATTGCCCTGAACGCCGCGCGCACCTCAGCGCTCGGCTTATCCCGTGAAATACGGGCTCGTTCACCCAAGGCCGGGCTCAGCGACTCCCCCTTCTTTCGCCTCCCGCGGGTGTGCGATGCGCTGCTCGATGGGTCGGGATCGATTGAAGCAAGCCGCGCACAGATCTTGGCTTCGCGCATTGCTCTCGGTTCGGTGCTCACGCATCTTGAGCGCTTCGGTGTGAGCGTGGATGTTGTGTATCGGATTGAGGTCATTGATAAGAATCTGAATCGCCTGACTCAACTCCTCGCACTTCTGGATGAGCCCGGTGAAGCGAAGGCTCAAGTCGCCACGAATTTGCTCCACGAAATAGCGCTGGCCCGAGTCAACGATCGCAGCCTGCTGGATCTTGCTGGCACCAATATTCATTTGCTAGCGCGCAAGGTGATCGAACGCGCTGGGCACACAGGCGAGCACTACATCACCGTCAGCAGAGCTGAATACTGGAAGATGCTGAGTTCGGCGGCGGGTGGCGGCTTTCTCACGGCGTTCACGTGTGCGCTGAAATATGCGATCGGCTGGGGTCATTTCCCGTTGTTTATCGAAGGCTTTTTGGCTTCCACGAACTACGCCTGCAGCTTTCTGTTGATCCAATTGCTCGGTTTCACGCTCGCCACCAAGCAACCCTCTGCCATTGGAGCGGCCCTC
>Ga0105048_10012986_pt1 | contig 13023 bp, 11 predicted proteins | sample MAT05_FD_78382 | JGI IMG/M metagenome (GOLD analysis project Ga0105048, IMG submission 78382) | Freshwater microbial communities from Lake Fryxell liftoff mats and glacier meltwater in Antarctica - MAT-05 | ecosystem: Environmental > Aquatic > Freshwater > Ice > Liftoff microbial mat | place...
GATCCGCCGCCCGTTCGATCACCGAAACCATTGATGCCCTCCCCTGAGCGGTAGCCGTGATGTCGAAGAAGACCATTTCGTCAGCGCCCTGCTCGTTATAGCGCACCGCCAATGCCACCGGGTCACCGACGTTGTTCAACCCCCCGTCCTCGGCGCGCCCAAATTGGACACCGCGGGTCACCTGGCCATCGTGGACATCCAGACAGGGGATGACTCTTCGGGCTAACATGGAAAACGTGATCTCAACAAACAAGAAGCCCGCCCTGTGGGGCGGGCCGATTCGTGCTTTGGAATCCCTGACTCAGACGGGCCCGAACTTGCCGCCGTAGTTCTTGATCCCCTTGTCCGTGTACAAAAGGGTGCTCAGCGAATTGAGCGGATCCTTGGCGGCAAATTTGTACCCCGACGCCTGCACAGCAGCGAGGATCTCCTGCCGCGTCAGCGGCTTGGCCTTCGTCGCCGCCAGAACCGCCTCGCGGAGCGAGACCGAGTTCTGGGCGCGCTTGCGGGAACCACCGCGGGGGGCCTTGGCTGCCACCGGAGCTTCGACCGGTGCCGCTGGCTTGCGACCGGGCTTACGCCCACGCCGGACGACCGGAGCAACCGGGGCAACTGCCGCCACGGGATCCACGCTTGCCGCGGAAACCGTCACAGCGCCCAAGGCCTTATTGATCTCTGCCAAACGGGCCTCGTATTCCGCCTTGTCGCGCAGCAGCTGTTCGCGCAAAGAAATGTACTGCTTCAATTTATCGTTTTTCATGAACCGCACCCATTGGAGGCAAATACTCGGAATTAGACAAGTCTCGACATTCGAAATAATTGGTTCACCTCACCTATTGGAATTCTATCAATTCTACAAATCCTTTGCCCGAAACAACATGAGGAAACATGAATAGTCACATGATTCCCCCGTCTTAAGGCGCATCATGTTGCGCCCGACCCGTCTCAAGCCCGTCCGCGTCATTCCATTTGTCTGGATGTTCGCCCTCTTCGCGTCCCCTACCTACGCCCAGCTTTTTGGACCTGAGTCATTGGGTGGTGCGGTCCTTGGAGGGGTTGCCGGCGGAGTCATCGGCCATAACAATGGCAGGCGGACCGCGGAAGGCGCAGCGATCGGCGCCGGCGTCGGTGCGGTTCTGGGGGCAATCGTTGGCAATGAACGACGGTCCGCCGCCAATGCCGATGGAAATCCCTCTCCCTACCCGCCCCCCGCCGCCGGTCCGAGTCGCGCCATCATGGGAACGGTGGTCGGCGGCATCGCGGGCGGAGTGATCGGACACAACAATGGTCGGCGCACTGCAGAAGGCATTGCCATTGGTGCCGGGGCGGGATTGCTTCTGGGCACTCTCGCGGACCAGCAGGCGGCGCGCCGGCAGGCCCTGTGGGCAAGTCAACCTCCCGTCTTTCTGGCCACCGTGGCACCCACGCCTGCCGTGCCGCTGACAGACCTCCCCCCGGCTCCGCTCCCTCAGGAACCCATTCTCCTCCGTCCGATCGGAATGGCAGCCGTGGGAGGATCCTCTATGGCCGGAGCCAACGCCCTCTTCAATCGTTAGGCTCCCCGGCTTCCAAGACCACTCCCCGAGCAGCATTGACCCATTCCAATTCACTCACCAACTTGCACCCGAGTATGTACCGCCCTGTTGCCCGCCATCTCGCCACCTTGACCCTGGTCCTCGCCGCCGCCCTCGCCAGCGGATGCGCCTCGCACGGCGTTCGGAACCCTTCAGGAAATGGCGTCACTGTCATGAAAGCCGATGAACAGGGTTTCGTTGCGGGCACGGGTGTCGAATCACAGGACATCGTCTCGGTGTCGGACAAGATGGCGCGCAGCATCCTGGAAACTCCCCAGATCCAGCGGGCCCAGGGACAGCCTCGGGTCGTCCTGCTTCCCATCGAGAACAACACCCGCTTCGCCATCAACAAGGACATTCTCCTGACCCGTGTTCGTGCCCGCCTCAATTCCCAGACCCGCGGCAAAGTCCTTTTCCTGGCCCGGGAACGCATGGCTGCCCTGGAGAAGGAGCAGCAATTGAAGCAGTCAGGGCAGGTTACCTCTGCCAGCGATCCGAATGTGGTTGAGTTCCAGGGAGCCGACTTCTTCCTCACTGGGCGACTGGACGGTTCGACCACCAAGAGCGCACGCGGCGTGAGCGACTACGTCCTCTACACCTTCCAACTTATCGATGTCCGTACCAGCGCCATCATCTGGGAGGACATGGCCGAAATCAAAAAGCAGGGGCTGGACGACGCCGCCTATCGCTGAGTGCCAGCCGAGGTGAGATCGCCTGAACATGGCCTCCTCTGCTCCCATGCCCGCTTGCTTCCTCCTTTTCTTCCTCGCAAGCCTCATGGCGTGCGGATGCGCCGCCACGGGTGGCCCGACTCAGGCTGGAAGGGATGCCCTCCTGCTCAAATACCGGGCTGCAACGGAACACATGCGCCTCTCGGAGTTCGCCCAGGCAAAGCCATTGCTCGACGACGCCATCACCACCCTGGGGGGGATCTCATCGGGAGACGCGGCAGCCCGCAAGGCACGCGGTTACTTTCGTTCTGAATCCACCAAGAGTTTCCGCGGTGAGCCCTACGAAAGGGTGATGGCCTATTATTACCGGGGGATCCTGTATTGGATGGACGGCGAACCGGACAATGCCCGCGCCTGCTTTCGGAGTGCCCAGCTTCAGGATGCCGACGCCGAGCAGGGCGGCTATCAAGCGGACTATGCGATCCTCGACTACCTCGATGGCTTGGTGACCACCAAACTTGGTGGCGAAGCGAGTGACGCTCTGGCCCGGGCACGCGCCAACGCCCGATTGGGATCCCTCCCAGACTTCGATCCCCAAGCCAACGTTCTGGTCTTTTTCGAGATGGGGCAGGGACCCACCAAATATTCGGCGGGGCAATACAGCGAACAACTTCGCTTCCGTCAGGGAACTGCCCGGTCCACCTCGATCCAATTGAAGGTGGGGAACCAGGTTGTCCGGGCGAGTCCGGCCGACGATCTTTCGTTTCAAGCCACCACCCGGGGAGGTCGTCAGATGGACTACGTCCTCGCCAACAAGGCAGTTTTCAAGGGAACAACCGATTCTTTCGGCAATGCCGCTATCCTCTCCGGAGCGATCCTCGCGGGGACCTCCGGACGTCGCAGCGCCGTGGACGAAGTGGGTGCCGGTCTGCTGGTCGCCGGTCTCCTGAGCAAGGTGATCAGCGCCGCTACCACGCCTTCGGCTGATACCCGGATGTGGGACAATCTCCCCAATCTGGTCGGCTTTGCCGCCCTCCGAGTTCCCGCGGGAGAACAACGCATTCTGGCCGAATTCCTCGACGCCTCCGGTCGCGTCGTGTTGAGCCGGGAGGTAACCCTCGCGATCATTCCCGGCACCCGCGACACCGTCCTCTTTCTGAGCGACCGTCACTGATGAATGCGTCTGCTCCAGAACCGCCTTTCACTTCGAAATCATCCCGTTGTCCGTCATGAAAACCCGCTACGCAGTCGCCGCAATCGCCCTGGCAGCAGCCCTCACCGCCGGATGCCGGCCAGTGGGCGAAGCCGTGGGCAGCTCCACCCGCTCCGTTGTCACCGGTCACGAGGGCGGAGCCTATGAACCGAAGAACACGACCAAGTTCGCTCTCGAAAACGAGGCCAAGTTCGTGACGCTCGACTATCGCGTTCAACGAAGCGTCACCTGCTCCGGCATTCAGGAGAAGGTGCTTGAGGACGGCCGACTCGAAGTGGCAGCCAATATCCGCAACCGACTTGAACGTCGAATCCAGGTGCAGATCCAATGCGTGTTCAAGGACGCCCAGGGATTCAGCACCGGCGATGAGACCCCGTGGCAGGACTTGATCCTGACCGAGACCGCTCAGGAATCGGTGCGCTTCCAGTCCTTCAATGACAAGGCCAAGGGTTACACCATCCGAGTCCGCGAGGCCCGCTGACCGCCGCCCCCATCGCCATGAAAATCGTGTCAATCCTCCTTTGCTTCGCGTCGACCACCGCCCTTGCCGGCCCCATCCCCCAGTCGAAGCCGAGGCGGAATCCGCCGCCGCCGATTGTCGCAGTCCCGGCGACCGCTTCGGTCCCCGCCGCAGACCTGTCCGCTTCCCCGGGCACGACGGCCTACACCTATCAGCAGCAGCCGGTCACCAGCCGGACTCCCTTGGTTTCCCAGGAACAGGCACGGGCGGTCATTGACCGCTTCAAGTCCGGCTACCCGAAACTCTCGGCACCGCGGATGGTGATCTACGTCAACCGCGAACTGGTGGACCAGTCCTCCGGGCTGAGAATCGTCGGGAGAAAGGAAAAGACCGAAGCCCTAAAAACCGACCTGACGCCGACCGGATCCCCCACGACGGGCCCGCTTGGCCAGAATGTCACCGTCGTTGGCAATGCGAGTCTGGACGGCTCCAATGTCGCCCTGCGGGGAACCAGCGAGCGCGTCCTGGGCGAGAACACCTACGAGCACCACGGTGGCACAAACGCTTCGTTGGCAGACAAACAGACCATCCGCGATGTCGAGCGCCTCATGGGTCGCCCGCTCCGTCTCGGTGGAGCGCGCATCACCGACCAACGAGTCGCCACGCAACTGCTCGCGGATCGTTCGGTTCAGGAATTCCTTGGAACTACAGGAACGGCCCTCGCCGCCAAGGATCGCGAGGCTCTTCAGCGGACCACCGATGTCGTCGTCGAAATCCTGATCTCCTCCCGTTCCCTCTCGGTCCCCGGCATCTCGGGCGATGTTGTCTATCAGGTGCCTGACATCCAAGCGACGGCCATCCGGTTGACCGACGCCCAGATCCTCGGGCAGGCGAGCTCCGCGGACATTCTAGGACCCGACCGCATGGCGGGACGGGTCGCCCGCAATTACGACGTCCGCGAGATCACCGAAGCCGTGGCCCTCGCCCTGATGGAGGACATGATGCAGGGCATCCAATAATTCCATCTGCCCATGCGCATTCTCGGCGTCATCCCCGCCCGATTTGCTTCAACCCGGTTTCCCGGGAAACCGTTGCACCCGATCGCTGGCAAGCCGCTGGTGCAGCATGTCATTGAACGTTGCCTACTCGCAAAGTCCCTCTCGGAGGTGGTCGTCGCCACAGATGATGACCGGATCGCGAAAGCCGCGGCCCCCTTTGCCCGCGTGGTGATGACCCGTGAGGATCATCCTTCTGGCACCGACCGGATCGCCGAGGTGGCCTCCACACTTTCCGCCGATGGTTATGTCAACATTCAGGGGGACGAACCAATGATGGACCCGGACGTGATCGATGCGGTTGCCGGCCTGCTCCACCATGCCGAGATGTCCACCGCAGCGACGCCCATCCGGCGGCTCGAGGACTACGAGAACCCAAATGTGGTAAAGGCAGTTGTCGGTTTGGATGGCTTCGCGCTGTACTTTTCCCGCCGAACCATCCCCTACCTGAGGGATCACGCACACCAACCCGCCGCCGGGCAACTGGCCCGCTTCCCTTTCCTCAAACACCTCGGCATTTACGGATACCGCCGGGACACCTTGCTCAGCCTTGTCCGGCACCCGGTCTCACCGCTGGAACAGGCGGAAAAGCTCGAACAACTCCGGGCATTGGAGCACGGAATCCGGATCGCCGTGGCCACCGTGGAGCACGAGGGGATTGGCGTGGATGTCCCGTCCGATGTTGACCGGGTCGAGCGGATCCTGGCCGGTCCGGATTGATCTGCGATGTGATTTTCCGTTGGTACTCCGGGGAGCGGCTTGGGACGGTGCAATCCCATGAAGTACATCTTCGTTACGGGCGGCGTCGTGAGTTCCCTCGGCAAGGGACTCACCGCGGCGTCGCTCGGAACCCTGCTCGAGAACCGCGGACTGAAAGTCACTCTCCAAAAGTTCGATCCGTACCTGAACCTCGACCCGGGCACCATGAGCCCGTACCAGCATGGCGAGGTGTATGTGCTCGACGATGGTGCGGAAACCGACCTCGACCTCGGCCACTACGAGCGTTTCACCAGCACCAAGCTGTCGCGACGCAACAACACGACCAGTGGGCAGGTCTATCAGCAGGTTCTCGACAATGAACGCAACGGGGTTTACCTCGGCAAAACCGTCCAGGTCATCCCCCATGTCACCGATGAGATCCAACGCCGGATCACCCTCCTCGCCGAGGAAACCAAGCCCGACGTCCTCATCACCGAGGTGGGTGGAACGGTCGGCGACATAGAAGGGTTGCCCTTTCTCGAAGCCATCCGTGAGTTCGCTCAGGAAGCTGGCCCGGGCAACGTCTGCTTCCTCCACGTCACCTACATTCCCTTCATCAAGGCTGCGGGCGAACTGAAAACCAAACCCACCCAGCAGAGTGTCGCCAAGCTCCGCGAGATCGGCATCGCCCCCCACGTGCTGGTCTGCCGATGCGAGTACCCCATCAACAAGGAACTCCGTCAAAAGCTCGCCATGTTTTGCAATGTCCCCTTCGAAGCCGTCATCGAGGAAAAGGACGTCGATCATTCGATCTATGAAGTCCCGCTGATGCTCCAGCGCGAGCGGCTTGATGATCTGGTCTGCAAAACCCTCCAACTCGATGTCCCGCCCGCCAAGATGTCGCATTGGCAGGACATCATCCGGCGCCTCATCGCACCCCAGCACCGCGTCCGGATCGGCGTCGTCGGCAAGTACGTCGAACTTCAGGACGCCTACAAGTCGGTTTACGAAGCCCTCATCCATGGCGGGATTGCCAACGATTGCGGCGTCCAGATTGAGCAGATTGAGGCCGAAGACGTGGAAACGGGTGATCCCGCCAAGATCTTCAAGGGACTGGGCGGGATCCTGGTCCCCGGAGGGTTCGGCGACCGCGGCATCGAAGGAAAGATTCGCGCCGCACGTTACGCCCGTGAACACGGGTTGCCCTATCTTGGACTTTGTCTGGGGATGCAGATCGCCGTGATTGAGTTCGGCCGAAACGTGCTCGGACTGGAAGGGGCGAACTCGACTGAGTTCAATCCGACCACTCCCCACCCGGTCATCGACATCCAGGATAGCCAGAAGGGGGTGACTCAAAAGGGCGGGACGATGCGATTGGGATCGCAGGCCTGCCAACTCCTCCCCGGCTCAAAGACCCGCGAACTCTATCACTCGGAGCTGATCCACGAACGGCACCGGCATCGGTTTGAGTTCAACAACGACTACCGGGAGCGCTACGCGGCTGCCGGGTTTGTCTTTGCGGGAACCACCCCGGACAACAGTCTGGTCGAGGTCATCGAGATTCCTCATCACCCGTTCTTCATCGCCTCCCAGTATCACCCCGAGTTCCTTTCGAAACCAAACTCCCCGCATCCGCTCTTCCGGGGCTTCATCGCCGCTGCCCACGAACACCTCCACTCAAAGCCGCTAGTTGCCGCCGCCCTGCCGGCTCCATCCGCAACGCTCTGAGCCGGGGTGATGGCGGGCGCGTTGGGGGGTGTCGGTTCGTCAGAAGGAATGGGTGCCCCCCAAGAAAAATCGGCCACCCGCCCATCCCACCCGTCTCTGGGCACGCTGAAGGCGGCTCACGCCTGGTTCGGCGCCGACAATAGCCGGGCATACTTTGATGCCGCCTCACGGGCCTGCTGCCAGAGAACTTCATAAACCAGAACGGGCTGCCGGAATCCCTTGACCGCCACCGGTGGGAGCGCGTTGCACCAGGCCGCCAGATCCGGCGCATCCCGGCGAAGATCCAAGTACGTCGCCTCTCCCACCAGGATACGCGCGTGGCCCGAAGCCCCCACCAAGCGGCTGGCCAGATTCACCTCGCGACCAAAGACGGTGTAGTTGCGGATGTGGGCATCCGATCCCATGAATCCCACAATCACCTCACCGGTATTCAGACCACTGCCCAGGTTCAACACTGGCACCGGTGGAAGGGGGAGTTCCCCTCGCTCAATCCGTCCTGGATTCTCGGCCTCCCGAAGGGCGGTTTCTGCCGATCGCGCCTCGTTCAGATACTGGATTGCCCACTGGGCATCCAACGCTGCCATCACCGCGTCGAAGGCGTGCCGCGGATTTGCCAGCGGCGCTCCCCAGAACGCCATCACGCAGTCTCCAATGTACTTGTCCAGCGTTCCTCGGTGGAACTTGACGACATCGGCGATGGTCGCCAGATAGAGATTCACCGTAGAGAGAACCTCTCCGGCCTGCTTTTCGTAGTACAACTCGGCCGCAGCCTCATTCAGGCCGTTCTCGGTGACGTACTTTTCAGCGGCAGCCTGATAACGATCGGTCATTTCGGTGAAGCCACGGACATCCGCGAAAAACACCGTCAAACGACGTCGACTTCCGGCCCCGACCCTCCCGATCTCACGTGCCTTGAGCACCTCTTCCACAATGTCGGGCGAGACCATCTTCTCGAAGAACTGGCGGACGCGGAGCTGCTCGCGCTGTTCGAAGAAGGCACGGGTCGTGACCATCCCGAGGTACGGAATCAACAGTCCGGCAAACATAGGATGCACCAAAGGCAGCCAGACCCGGTGCTTTTGATACATCCAAACACACACGCCCATCCACGCCCCCGCCATCAGGACAATCGATACCGGCGATACCAATCCCCGGAGCCGCCACGTCAGGATCGCAGCACCACAACCCATGACCGCCACGATCAGCAGTTCCCATCCCCCTGCCAGCCGTGCCACAAACCGATTCCGCAGAACCATGTCCGCCACATTCATGTGCGTCGTCACCAACAGGTCCGCCTTGTCGAGAGGCGTCGCACCGCGGTCCGCCAGATTGTTTCCCGAGGCCGAAGATCCAAACACCACCACCCGATTGGTCCAGGTCGGCACACCCGCTTCGCCGCGAAATTCCCTCAATTGATCCGCGGCGATCAGTTGGGACACATCCCCCTGAAGCAGCAAGTTGGTGCGATTCACCGAGAGCCTCCAATCGACCATCATGTATCCCGATGCATCCACCGGCAGGACCCGTTCCACCCCATTCGTGGAGCGCAGTCGTACCCCGCCCGAGACTCGCTCCGGATGATCCAGATCCAAGCCCAATGCCTGCGCCGCCAAGGCAACGCCCAAGTGCCAGACGGGCTTCTCAATGAAGACTGGGACCCTTCTGCTGATCCGCCGATTGACCGGCAGGGCGATCCGCCCTTCGGCATCCGGTTCCATCACCAGATTTGTTTCTCCCATGGGAAACGTCACCCGGCCCTCGGGTGACACGACGCAACCCACTCCCTGCCGGTAGGCATGGATCCCGATCTCGGGATTGACCCACCGCATCGTCGACACCACCCGCACCCTCCGGGCTACCGAATCCGCATCTCGGGGGGATGCCGAATCGCCGACCGCGGACGCACCCCCATGGAAGAGAGGCGAAGGCATGATTCCGGGAAGTACGGCTAGCACCGCCGGGGCACCTGGATTGGCCAACTCCGCGCCGAACCGCGCATCGGATGCAATCAGATTGGTCGATACGACTCCCCCAATCATCTCCGCCACACTCAACCGGTCTTCGCTGAACCGACGGTCGAAAAAGAGGACGTCGAATGCCACCGCTTTGGCACCCTGTGCCCGCAACTCACGAAGTACCCGGCCGTAGATGGGCCACCGTGGCCAAAAGAGATCGTACATCTCATCGGTCAGTGGAAAGGCCTCTCCCACGGCAAGGCTTTCCACGCTGGAATCGCCGGCGAAGACCAACCCAACCTCGGTTGGCGATGGATCCTCGGCGGCAGCCAACCGAACCCGCCAGTCGAAGAGTGCCCATTCCAACCGCTGAAGGATGTCGAGGCGTTGCAGGTCCTCAGCACGCTTCGCTCGCGCTCCGGTACGGCTGAGATCGACATCCCTTGCCCCGAGACTCTTGGCATCGCTTTCCCTCGCCTGTGAAGCCCGCACCCGACCATCCAGAATCTGCGAGCAACTGGTCGCACCGACGGAACTCACGACGAGGAGAACCCCCACCAAGATCGGTAATCGAGGTGACCGCTGTTCCCTCCATCGATCGATCCATGCTGGCAGTGGGATTCTCATTGTTTGCTGAACAAACCAAAAAAGCCCGGGGCGAAGATCGCACCGGGCTTAAAATCTCAGACTCGTACTGCTGGGGAACTTAGTCGGCACCACAACCCTGACCCTCACCGCCAGTCGGAGGAGGGGAAGTCGGAGGAGGGGGAGTCGTGCCAGACTGGGGGATCGTCGGCGAAAGAATGATCACCGGACCGATCGGAGAGACGGGAGGCTGTACGCGGGGCGGGATCACGGGAGGAAGCGTATTGGGCACCACCTTGCCAATCCGCGGGTCGAAATGCTGACCGGCGCACACCGAGAAACGTTGGCCCTGCCAAGTGACATCCACGCATCCATCCCACACGTAAACATCGCCCTCGGCCGTCACCTGATAAGTCGTGCCACGGATGGCCGCCGACGTGGTAGGAGTCACGACCGTATAGGTCGACTGGGCGGAACTTTTCTTGACGTACCCAGCAACCTTGCCGGCCTGAAGATTGAGCTTGGTGCTCACCACCGGAGAAGGACCTGAATCGTCAAAGGACAATTCCTCGACCGTAATGGTGGTGTCGGGGGAAACGGTAATATCAGGACCGTTCACACCGAGGTTGAAATCAGCCTGAGAACTGGCACCGGTCTTGATGACCGAACCGGGGCCTGCGGTGTCACCGACTTTGGCTGCGTTGCCACCGATCGTCACCGTGCCCCGAACACGGGTCAATTCGGCTTGGCCGGCCTGATGGGCGGCGTTTACGAGTGCGCTCGACAGGGCCAGGAAGGCACCGACAGCGACAAGGCGGGAGAGGTATCCGGAAATCTTCATGATCTTAACCCTTCGGAGGTTGGCTTTCGTTGTAGGCGAGCCTAGGGAGGGAGCATTTGATGTCAAACGCTTATTTCCCCAACTTGCTCTCCCTCAGCCACCTCTCAGCGACCAGAAAACCACGGAAATCTGCCTAAGCAAGAGGTTTCCTTAAACCCGTCCGATGTCTCTGCCCATCAACGTGCCTGATTCCGGACCTTCGATCGATCCGCACCCGTACCGGATTCGGGTCGCCTCCCTCCCGACCCCGGACCATGCTTGCTCTTCACTTGTCGTTTCATGGGTTTTCTTCTCGGCATCTTCGTTCGGACGCTCGTGGCAATCCTCCAGGCATTACCGCTGGATTTTGTTGCCCGTTTTGGAAGATCCGCGGGGAGCATTGCTTGGGCTCTCGACGCCCGGCATCGCCGTGTCGCCCTTGAAAACCTGCAGCGCGCCTTGGGCACCGAGTGCTCACCGGTGGAACTCCGTGAGATCGCACGCGAGAATTTCCGACGGATCGGGGAAAACTACGCCACCGCCGTCAAGACGGCGGCCATGACGGACGCCGAACTCGCCCAACGGATCGATGTTTCCGGTTTCGACGCGGCGGTCCCCAAGGACGGCACCCTGTCCGTGGTCGCTCTGGGTCACTTCGGCAATTTTGAAGTCTTCGCCCGGCTTCGGCCTTTCGCCCGCGGACGCCAATTGGCCACCACTTACCGCTCAATCCGTCCACCGGCACTCGATGCCGCACTGCAACAGCTTAGAAGACAGTCTGGCATCCTGTTCTTCGAGCGGACCCGGGATGGCGGCCAACTCCGCTCCGCCCTGAACAAGGGCGATGTCGTGCTCGGCCTGCTGAGTGATCAGCACGCCGGGAATCGTGGGCTGTGGCTCCCATTCTTCGGCCACCCCTGCTCGACCACTGCTGCTCCAGCCATCTATGCACTCCGCTTTCAGGCGAGATTGGCGGTCGGGATCTGTTTTCGAACCCGACTCGCTCACTGGCGGCTCGAGTTCAGCGAACCCATTCCAACCCGAAGCCCTGACGGCTCTCCTCGTGCCGCAGAGGAGATCATGCTGGACGTCAACCGCCACCTGGAGTCCGCCATCCGGCGCGATCCAGCCAACTGGTTCTGGGTGCATCGCCGATGGAAGGCTCCCTCACGACAGCAATCGGCCGCCTCGGTACCGACTCCGGCCGAGGACGAGCCCGACTCAGGGGCGGCGGCGTAGACGCCCCGCTCACGCTCCTCTGGGGCGGCGGGTTGCCGACTTCGACTTCGGCAGTACGGTTCCCTGCAATGCTCCGCTTCGTCCCCAACGGGCTCCTCCCCGCCCTGTCCATCGCTTTCTGTCTCGGCTCCGTGACTGCCGCCGATCTCTGGCCCCAGTGGCGCGGGCCAAGCCGGGATGGCCACATCGCAGAAGCCGTCTGGCCCGATCAACTCGACGAAAAGCATCTCCGCCGACGCTGGCGGATCGAACTCGGCCCCAGCTACTCCGGTCCGATCGTCACGCCCGATCGGGTCTTCACCACCGAGACCCGCGATTCCCGTACCGAGACCGTCCGCGCGCTGGATCGAAAGACCGGCAAGGAACTCTGGAGGGCTGAGTGGGAGGGCTCCATGAAGGTCCCCTTCTTCGCCAAATCCAACGGTGACTGGATCCGCTCCACCCCGGCCTGGGACGGCGAATCCCTTTACGTCGCCGGCATGCGCGATGTCCTCGTCTGCCTGGACGCGGCCAACGGGAACATCCGCTGGAAACATGACTTTCCGGCCGAACTCAAAACCGAGCTTCCCGCCTTCGGATTCGTCTGCTCGCCCCTGGTCGATGGCGACGACCTGTTCGTGCAGGCTGGCGGCGGCGTGATCCGTCTCGCCAAGAAGTCCGGGGAAATCAAATGGCGCTCGCTGACAGATGGGGGTGGCATGAACGGCAGCGCCTTCAGTTCGCCCATTCTGGCAACGCTCGCCGGCAGCCGACAACTCGTCGTGCAGTCCCGCACCCATCTCGCCGCTCTCGATCCCGAGACGGGAAAAGAGCTGTGGTCCACCCCGGTCGAAGCCTTCCGGGGAATGAACATCCTGACCCCGACGGTCGTTTCCTCGAACCGGGTCTTCACCAGCACCTACGGCGGCAAGACGCTCGCCTTCGACATCCGTCGCGACGGAGAGAAGTTTACCGTCGAGCCAGCCTGGTCGTTCAAAGCCCAAGGCTATATGACGTCCCCGGTCCTGATCGACGGCTATGCCTA
>Ga0105048_10012987_pt1 | contig 13023 bp, 11 predicted proteins | sample MAT05_FD_78382 | JGI IMG/M metagenome (GOLD analysis project Ga0105048, IMG submission 78382) | Freshwater microbial communities from Lake Fryxell liftoff mats and glacier meltwater in Antarctica - MAT-05 | ecosystem: Environmental > Aquatic > Freshwater > Ice > Liftoff microbial mat | place...
CTCACCGTAACCGTGGGCAACAACTGCGCGCGCCGTAACTGTTTCGTTCATATCGCCCATCCTCGCTTACCTACCGCTGCCGAGTTAGCCTGAAACCATGCCCACCGCTGTGATCGTCGACGCTATCCGCACCCCATCCGGAAGAGGAAAGTCCGGCGGCGCGCTCTCCGACTGGCATCCGGTCGATCTGCTCGGCACCGTGCTGAAACGGCTCGTCGGGCGCAACGACCTCGACCCGGCCCTCATCGACGATGTGATCGGCGGATGCCTGTCCCAGGTCGGCGAGCAGGCCGTCAACATCACGCGCAACGCGGTGCTCGCCGCCGGATTCCCCGAGACGGTTCCCGGCTCCACCGTAGACCGGCAGTGCGGGTCAAGCCAGCAGGCGGCACACTTTGCTGCGCAGGGCGTGATGGCTGGCGCTTACGACATCGTGATTGCCTGCGGTGTCGAGATGATGAGCAAGAATCCCATCAACTCCGCCACCCTCGGCCACGACAACTGGGGGCCACTGGTGCACGAGCGATACCCCGACGGCCTAATCGGTCAGGGCATCTCCGCGGAGCTGATCGCCGCTCGCTGGAAGCTCTCGCGCCGCGTGCTGGACGAGTTCGCCGCACGCTCGCACCGCCTCGCTGGCGAGAGCGACTTCTCGAACGAAGTGCTGGGTTTCGGCGACTTCACTACCGACGAGACCATCCGCCCCGCAACCACGGTCGAGGGCCTCGAAGCCCTGAAACCCGCCTTTGAGGACGACGCCATCGCCGCGCGTTTCCCCGAGATCGGCTGGCGGATCACCGCCGGCAACTCGTCCCCCTACACCGACGGTGCCTCAGCGGTACTGATCATGAGTGAGCAGCGCGCGCTCGAGCTCGGTCTCACCCCGCGCGCACGGTTCCACTCGTTCGCGGTGGTGGGAAGCGACCCCATCGAAATGCTGACCGGCGTGATTCCCGCGACGCGCCGCATCCTCGACCGATCGGGCCTCGGAATCGACGACCTCGACACCTACGAGATCAATGAGGCGTTCGCGTGCGTGCCGCTGGCCTGGCAGCACGAGTTCGGCGCCGACCCCGCGCTGCTCAACCCGCGCGGCGGGGCGATCGCGCTCGGGCATGCGCTCGGGTCATCCGGAACCCGCCTGCTCACCACGATGCTCAATCAGCTCGAGCGTGCCGGCGGCCGGTACGGCCTGCAGGTGATGTGCGAGGGCGCGGGCATGGCCAACGCCACGATCATCGAGAGGCTGTAGTGCAGATTCGGGATGCCACGGCGCTCGTCACCGGCGGCGCCTCCGGTTTGGGGCTGGCCACCGCAGAGCTCTTGGCCACCACCGGCGCGCGCGTCGTGATCGTCGACCTCGCTTCATCGGCCGGAGCCGAGGTTGCCGCCCAACACGGGTTCACCTTCGTGGCCGCCGACGTTCGCAACGAGGTCGAGGTGCAGGCGGCCGTTGACGCGGCTGCGGATGCCCGGATCATCGTCAACTGCGCCGGCGTCGTCACACCGGGTCGCGCCGTCGGTAAGAATGGCCCGCTTGCGTTGGAGTCGTTTAGCACCGTGATCGCCATCAACCTCGTCGGCACGTTCAATGTGGTGCGGCTGGCTGCGGCGCGCCTGATGCAGCTCGAGGCTATCGGCGAGGAGCGCGGCGTGATCATCACCACCGCCTCGGTTGCCGCTTTCGACGGCCAGGTGGGGCAGCCCGCCTACGCGGCGTCAAAGGCCGGGGTCGCCGGGATGACGCTGCCGCTGGCGCGCGAGTTCGCCCCGCAGCTCATCCGCGTGATGACGATTGCTCCGGGCATCTTCGAGACGCCGATGCTGGCGGGACTTCCCCGGCAGGCGCAGGATTCCCTCGGGGCGCAGGTTCCGCATCCGTCACGACTGGGAAGACCGGCGGAGTACGCGGCACTCGTGAAACACATCGTGGAGAACCCGATGCTTAACGGCGAGACGATCCGCCTTGACGGCGCGATCCGCATGCAGCCGAGGTAGCCACCCGTTACTAGCTCTTCGCGCCGACCGTCGCCGAGGCGTTGGACTCGTAAGACGTGTTGGTCGACTCGAAGAAGTTGACGAGCTGGAGGGTGTCGTTGGCGGCCGCCATCCACTTGGCAGGGTTGGACACGTTGTAGTGCGCCTCGAACCCGAGCTCTTCGAGCCGACGATCGGCAAGGTACTTCACGTACTGGTTGATGTACGTGGCGTTGAGACCGAGGATGCCACCCGGGAGCAGATCGTGGTTGTAGTCCTCTTCCATCTCCACGGCATCCAGAATCATCTGCTTGATCTCGGCCGCGAACTCTTCGGTCTGCAGGTCGGGGTTCTCTTCGAGCACTGTGAGAATCAGGTTGATGCCGAACTTGAGGTGCAGGCTCTCATCGCGCACGACCCAGTCCATGAGCGAGCCGAAGTTGCGCAGGAGGTTGCGCTGGCGGAAGCTGAGCGCGACCATGAAGCCCGAGTAGAACCAGACGCCCTCGAGGATCACGTTGTAGGCAACGAGGTTGCGGATGAAGTCTTTCTTGCCCTCGGTCGTGGTGATGTCGAGGGTCTGCTCCGTCATGCGGCGGATGTACTTGACCTCGAACTCCTCTTTACGTGCCATCGACGGAATCTCGACGTGGGAGGCATAGGCCGCCTCGCGGTCGATCGGGAACGTCTCGAGCACGTACTCGAAGCTCATGCAGTGGTTAGCTTCTTCCCACATCTGCTTCGCGAGGTACAGGCTGCACTCGGCCGCGTTCACATAGGGATAGACCCCAAAGGCGAGAGCCTTGTTGACGAGCAGTTCGTTGGGGTTGAAGTAGCTCATGAGGAACGTCACGGCGTGACGCTCTTCGTCAGTCATCTTTTTGAAGTCGGCAATGTCTTCGCCGAGTTGGATCTCGTTGGGGAACCAGGTGTTGGCCACGGCCTGGTCGTACAGGTCCATCGCCCACTGGTAGCGGATCGGCTTGAGCAGAAGGCCCTCTTGCAGGCCCGTTCCTAGAATTCCCATTTCTTACCTCTCATCACGCGCAAATCGGTTGCTGAGGAGGTCGCCCAGCGACCGTCTCGAAGCACGAATCACTGGCAGCTTTCACATTGCAGGTCGTCCATCGGGTCGACCGGAACTTCGTACTCGAGCGTCTTGGTGGTCGAGCTTGTCGAGACCATTACTCGCCTGCCTTCGGTGCCAGTCCGCCGAAACCGCGACGGGCCGGGGCCGGGGATGCCGTGGCGGTAGCCTCGACGGGCGCCGCCGACGTGATCTCCTCGGCCTTGTTGACCTTGACCGTCGACTGCTCGGCGGTGTGGCGCGGCTTCATGTGCAGGTAGTACGTCGTCTTCACGCCGCGCTCCCAGGCCGCAAAGTAGATGTCCATCATGTCGCCGAGGTCACGCGTCTCGAGGTACATGTTGCGGCTGATGGCCTGGTCGATCCACTTCTGCGCGCGAGCAGAAACCTCGAGGAACGCGTACGGCGACAGCTGAAAGCTGGTCTTGTACACGGCCTTGATGTTGTCGGGGATCGACGCGATGCCCTGAATGTCGCCCTGGCTGCGCAGGATCGCTTCGCGGGTCGAGTCCCAGATGCCCAGATTCTGCAGGTCGCTCACCAGGTTGCGGTTGACCTCAAGGAACTTGCCGTTCGAGGTGGCGCGGCTGAAGATCTGCGAGAACTGCGGGTCGAGACCCGGGGTCGTTCCTGCGACGAGGCCAATGGATGCCGTGGGCGCGATCGCCATGAGAGTCGCGTTGCGCATCCCACTCTTGACCTTGAGTCGAAGCGCGTCCCAGTCGAGCCGGGTCTTTCGGTTGACTGTGATCTCGAGACCGCGGTCGGCTTCGGTGAGCGCGATCGAGTCGAGCGGCACGAGTCCTTCTGACCACCGGCTGCCCTCGAAGTTGGCGTAGGAGCCGCGCTCCTTGGCAAGTTCCGTTGAGGCATCGATCGCCGCGTAGGAGACGTGCTCCATGATCTCGTCGATGAGGTCGTAGGCCTCTTCGCTCTCGTAGCTGATGCCGAGCTTCTCGATGATGTCGGTGAATCCCATGACACCGAGGCCGACCGCGCGGTTCTGCTGGTTGGAGAAGTCGGCCTCTTTCACACTGGAACGCGTGATGTCGATGAGGTTGTCGAGCTGGCGCACGGCCAGACGAGCGGAGACCGCGATCTTGTCGAAGTCGACGGCGAGGCCGCCGTTTGCTGCGGTGAGCATGTGCTGAGACAGGTTGATCGACGCAAGGTTGCACACGGAGACGTTGTCTTCGTCCTGTGGGAGCGTGATTTCGGTGCACAGGTTGGAGAGGTGGATCGTGCCCGTGTTGTTGTTGAGGGCACGGTTGTTGATCGTGTCTTTCCAGGTGAGCCACGGGTGGCTCGTGGTTTGCAGCGAGATGAGGATCGACTTGAACTGCTCGCGGGCGGTGATCTTCTTGAACAGGCGCATCTGACCGGTTTCGGCCTTGGCGACGTATTCGTTGTACCGCTCAGAGAACGCCTTGCCGTACAGCTCGTTGAGGTCAGTAACCTCAAGCGGGTCGAAGAGGTACCAGTCGTCGTCGTTCTGCACGCGCTTCATGAACTCGTCGCTGATCCAGACGGCCGTATTGGCCGTGCGCGTGCGACGGTAGGGGTCACCGGCGTTGTTGCGCAACTCGAGAAACTCCGGGAAGTCCATGTGCCAGTTCTCCATGTAGAAGCAGAGGGCGCCGAACTTCTTGCCGCCGCGGCTGACCGCACGCAGGATCGAGTCGATCGTGTGCATGAACGGGATGGGACCCGTGGACGTCGTGTTGTTGGAGCGGATGGGCGAGCCCTGCGCGCGCAGCTTCGTGACGGAAAGGCCGATGCCGCCGGTTCCCTTGGTGAGCCACATAACATCGCGCGTCGTCTTGGCGATGTGCTCCATGTCGTCCTGCATCTCCATCACGAAGCAGTTGGCAAGCTGGGGGTAGATGGTGCCGGCGTTGACGAGGGTCGAACCCGCTGCCAGGTATTCGAGCGAGCTCATCTTGCGGTAGAAGGCGAGTGCGGCCTCGTTGGGGTCTGCCTCGTTGAGAGAAAGGCCCATGGCGATTCGCATCCAGAAGTACTGCGGAACCTCGAGGGCGTCACCGTTGCGCCCCTTGATGCCGTAGCGATTGTTGAGCGTCACAACACCGATGTACTTGAGCAGTTCGTCGTGGGCGGGCTCAAGGTGGGTTGCGAGGTATTCGAGGTCAAAGAGCTCAACGAGTCGGGGATCGAGCAGGCCCTCGGCGACGCCGCGAACGACGTTGGGGGCGAAGTGCGACCGGTGCAGTTCTTTCAGCTCAGCTGCAGTCTCGTAGTCGCCGAGCACCCGCTTATAGATCGTCTTGAGCAGAAGGCGGGCGGCGACAACGTCGAATGCGGGGTCGTCTTTGACGTTCTGGAGAGCGACCTGAATAACAGCTTCGTCGAGCTGCTGGGTGGTGATGCCGTCGAAGAGGGTGAGCTCAAGCTCGGACGCGATCTGCGTCACCCAGGTGATGTTGTCATCGAGTCCGGTGCTGGCCGCCTCGATCGCGAGGTTGATCTTGTTGGCGTCGTAAGGCTCCCGCTCACCACTGCGCTTAACTACGGTAATTCCCACGAACATCTCCTCTTTGCCTCACTGAATTCAACGCTTCTATACCCCGAAAAATGCCCCGCGGCTTTAACCCCGCCCGGCGGGTTCCATCACTATATATCGGGGTTCCGACAGACGTCGAACCCTAGATGTAGTGGGCGTGTCATCCACAGATTGTGGATAAGTTCACCGACTTATGCACACTTTGCACAGGGTATCCGAAGCCACCGACGCCCCGGGCACACCGGCGGGCCGGGTCTAAGCTAGTGCTCTTGTGAAGAGTTACATCGACCTGCTGAGAACCCCGGGCGTCGCCCGGATTATGGCGGCGCAACTCGTCGCTCGGTTTCCCGGCGGCATGCTCTCCCTGGCCTACCTGCTGCACGTCGAGCACGTCTTCAACTCGTACGGTGCCGCCGGCCTGGTGCTGGGTGCCACGAGTGTCGGCCAGGCCATCTCGGGTCCGCTGACGAGCCGGTGGATGGGGGTGTGGGCCATCCGACCGGTTCTCATTCTGACGACCGCGGTGTGCACCGTGTCGATGGCGACGATCGCCTTCGCATCCCTGCCCCTGTATGGCTACATGATCGTGGCGCTCATCGGTGGGCTGAGCTATCCGCCGATCCAGCCCGCGGTACGCACCATCTACCCGAAGATGGTCAACTCGAAACAGCTGACTCCCCTGTTCTCGCTCGACGCGTCGGCGCAGGAAATCATCTGGATCGCCGGTCCCGTGACCGTGACCTTCATCTCGATCCAGGTCTCCACGGTGCTCGGCATCGTGGTCGCCATGGCCTTCCTGGTGTTCGGTGGCCTGTGGTTCATCTCCAGCCCCGAGGTCGGTCGGGTGCGCATCCCGCGGTCTAAGCGCAAGCTCGGAGTGGTACTGGGTCGCCCGCCGGTGTTACTCGCCACGGTCGTGGGCTTCCTCCTGGTGGGGTCGTGCGCCGCAGTGGAGGCCGGCGTTGTTGCAACCTTCGGGGAGGGCGGACCGGTGGCCGGTTCGGTGCTTGCCCTGTGGGCCCTCGCCTCACTGGCCGGCGGCCTTCTGCTTGGGCATATCCCGGTCGGCCCGTGGGCGCTCGCTCGACGGATGGCGGTTGTCGCCGCGGGCTGTGTGCTCACGATCTTCGCGTTCGACTTCTGGACCCTCACCGGCGCCCTCATCGTCGCAGGCCTGTGCATCGCGCCCGCTCTGGCCGTCATGTTCGCGATCGTGTCAGCGAGCGTCAAGTTCAGCGACACGGCCGAGGCCTATGGCTGGGTCGGAACCGGCCAACTCATCGGCGCGGCCCTAGGTTCGGCAGTCGCAGGATTCCTCATCGACTCCGCGGGCGCGGGTGGGGCGTTCTGGACGGCTGGTGCATTCGCGGTGGCCGGCATGATCGTGCCCCTGGTCTTCAGGCGGGCGCACCCCGACCTGCGAGGGCGGGATGCGACATCCATCCCCGATACAGAACCGGTGGCGATCCAGCCGAGCTAATGGCCTAGCCTCGAAGCGGCTCGAGCCACTTCGTATACGCGACGAGCTCGTTGATCGCGGTGCCCAGCACAGACAGGTGGCGCGCCTCTGGCGTGAATACCCCGGCTCGGGTTCACCACCGCGGGTGTACCGCCTCCCGAAAGTACTCGTCGTAAAGCGCGGTGATCGCAGCGGTGAAACCGTGCGGCAGCTGCGGCGCGGAGCCGGCCGAGGCATTGGACACGGCCTGGCTCACGGACCGCGCGCCGGGGATAACGGCCGACACGCCAGGCAGTTGAGACACCCAGGCGAGGGCCGCGACCGGCGCGGTGAGCCCCTGCTGCTGGGCGAACAGCGCGAACTGCTGGGCCGCCGCGACACCACGCTCGAAGTCGACACCCGAGAATGTCTCCCCCTGGTCGAACGCTTCGCCGTGTCGGTTGTAGGTACGGTGATCGTCGGCCGCGAACGTGGTGGCGGTTGTGTATCGTCCGCTCAAGAGCCCCGACGCGAGTGGAACGCGCGCGATGATCGCGACGCCGGCCTTCTCTGCGGCCGGGAGCACGGCATCCAGAGGCTTCAACCGGAAGGCGTTGAGGATGATCTGCACGCTTGCGACACCGGGACGCGCGATGGCCATCAGAGCCTGCTCGGCAGTCTCGACACTCACGCCGTAGCGAGCGATCGCACCCTCCGCCACGAGGGTGTCTAGAGAATCGAAAACCTCGTCACTCTCGAAGACGGCGGTCGGCGGGCAGTGCAGTTGCACGAGGTCGAGCGTGTCGGTGCGGAGGTTTGCGCGCGAACGGTCGGTCCATTCGCGGAAGTTGGCCAGCGAATAGTTCTGCGGCTCCTGCGGCAGGCGACGCCCCATCTTGGTGGCGACGAAGATGTCGAGCTCCGGGCGGTCGGTGAGGAACCGTCCGATGATGCTCTCGCTGCGACCGTCACCGTAGACGTCGGCGGTGTCGACGATGGTCACGCCGTTCTCGACTGATGCCTCGAGGATTGCCGTGGCATCCGCGTGGCTCACATCGCCCCAGTCGGCACCGAGCTGCCAGGTTCCGAGACCAATTACCGAGATGTCTCGCCCGAGGCGAGTTGCGAAGGTGTATTTCACCTGCTTCACGCTAGTCGAGAATGCGAGCGACGGCCCGCGCCAGTCGCGCACGCACCAGGTGGTCATTCACCTCGACACGGTGCATGGTCACGTGACGCATTTGCTCGATGATGCGCATGGGGCCGGGGGCGATGAACTGGTCGAGCGCGCCGTAGATCACATCGATCGGCACCCGCACCGCGGCGATGTCGCTCACGGTGGTCTGAGACTCGATGCAGTTCTCGAGGCTCAACATAAACGGCCGCCAGTTGCGTTCCGACACCTCGAGCACGTCTTTCAGCTGGAAGAACCGCGCGATGTTTGCCGCGCTCGAAATCGTAAAGTCCTTGTTCTGGCGCATGAACTCGTAGACCCGCAGGTACGCACTGACCTGGGCCCGCGCCAGCGGGTCACCGAGTGCGTCCGGAGTCACATAGATCGGCGGACTCACCAGCAGCAGCCGCGAAACCTGTTGCGGGTGCAGCGCCGTGTAGCGCGCCGACAGGAGGCTGCCCAGTGAGTGGCCAACCAGAATAAAGGGCGCCGCGAGCTTAAGCGACCGGATCGTCTCGTGGATCGACGCGACGTGCTGCTCAATCGTGTAGGTCGCGTCGGCGGGGGCTGGCGAGTCACCAAAACCGAGAAGGTCGATCGAGATACAGCGGTACCGATCGCTCAGTAGCGGCACCAGCGGTGTGAAAGTGGCCGCGGATGACGCGATCCCATGAATCAGGATCACGGCGGGCCCCTCGCCGACGTCACCCGCGATGTTGAGCAGGGTGGGGCGACGGGTCAGCTTCGTCCACCAACTCATGAGCACAGCGTAACGACGAAGCGGGAGCCCCCGAAGGAACTCCCGCTTCGAAAGTGTGGTGACTAAGACGCGGGCGCCGCCGGGTCCTTGTCGTCACCGTCGAGCTTGTCTTTGACCCAGTCGCCGGCCTCGTCGGCCTTCCCTTTCACGTCTTCGGCACGGTCTTTGACCCACTCGCCGACATCTTCGGCCTTGTCTTTTACGAACTCGCCGACATCTTCGGCCTTGTCTTTGGCGTCATCGATGAAACCCATAGTCGAACCCCTTCACCTGAATGCGGCACGTGCCAACGACTAGAGACTAGTGCGTTAGTCGCGGAGGGTCTCTTTAAATTCGTTCTTGCTCTCGGTGGCGTCGCGCTCGGCCTCCGCCTGCTTCACTTTCGCGTCAGCCTGCACCTCGTCGACCTTGTCGCTGATGCGTTCCTTGGTGTCATCTGCCCACTCGCCGACCTTCTTGCCGGTGGCGTCAGCGGCGTCCTTTGCGTCGTCAAGAATTCCCATGATTTCCTCCTTGTGATTTGTCCTCTTGTTTTCGACCCTACAACGGGGGGTGTGACCGTTACAGGGTCTTGACAAACCTCCCCGCGCGCCAGTGAGAGTGCAGAGTGACGCCCGAATCGTGAGAAACGTTGGGTAGCTATCGCACGGGTTGGCTCGTACGGTGTGTTTCATGAGGCGCACACTAATAATCCCCGCAGCAGTACTTCTTTCCGCCCTGGCACTGACAGGATGCTCCGCAGCCGATTCTTCGATGACATCGAACGAATCCGGCGGCATCTCGGCTCCGGCCCCCGAAATTGCTAAAGACGGCGAGTTCGTGGGCCAATCAGACGGCACGATCGCCGTCGATCCCGCCGCGGTTGACCGCCAGGTGATCGTCACCGGGTACGTCACCGTGACGGTCGAGAACCCGCTGGATTCCGCTACCGAAGCCGTCAAGATCACCGAGCAAGTGGGTGGTCGCGTTGATGGGCGCAGCGAGTACGCGCCTGTCGCAGGGGACAAGGGCAGCGCAACGCTCACCCTGCGGCTCCCCGCCGACTCCCTGACGGCCACCCTCGACAAGCTCAAGCAGCTGGGCACCGTGCAAGAGGTGTCACTCAGTAGCGCGGATGTCACCATGGTTACCCAGGATCTGGACGCGCGGATCAAGGCACTCACGGCATCCGTCGACCGGCTGTTGGGACTGCTCGCCACCGCGACAGACACCGACACGCTCATCAAACTGGAGACGGCGATCAGCGACCGTCAGGCCGAACTCGAGAGCCTCGAGAGCCAGCAGCGTTATTACGCAGACCAGGTCTCGCTGTCGACGGTCACACTCAACCTGATCTCAACGGCAGACACCCCCGCCACCGAACCGAACAGCTTTTTGACGGGGCTGCAGTCCGGATGGAATGCGTTCATCGCTTTCTTCGTCGGGCTGGTCGTGGCCTTCGGGGTGCTGCTGCCGTGGCTGATCTTCGTTGGCATCATCACGGTCGTGGTGATCTTCCTGGTCAAGCGGTCGAAGAAGAACGCCGCTTAGGCGAGCATGTCTTTGACCATCGGCACAACCTTCGACCCGTAAAGGTCAATCGAGTGCATCGACAGTTCGTGCGGCAGCGTGCCGGCCGAGTATTTCAGGTCGAAGCGCTGGATGCCAAGCGTCTTGATGGTGTTGGCAAGCTTTTTCGCCACCGTCTCCGGCGAACCGAGGTAGAGCGATCCGTACTGGATCTCCTGGGTGAACTCGCCCATCGTGGTCGGCCCCCATCCACGCTCGGCACCGATACGGTCACGCATCACTCGGTGGTGAGGCCAGTACTGTTCGGCGGCCTGCTCATCGGTGTCTGCGATGAATCCGGGTGAGTGCACGGCGATGGGCAGGTCGGGCTTCTCCATCTGTGCGAGCGCACGGTGGTACAGGTCAACGTAGGGCGCGAAGCGGGCCGGGTCTCCGCCAATGATCGCCAATACGAGCGGGAGGCCGTAGGTGGCGGCACGAACAACAGATTCGGGGCTGCCGCCGACGCCGATCCACGTCGGGATGTGGCCGCCTTCGGTGTGCGGATAGACGCTCTGCTCGGTCAGCGGGGGGCGCATTGTGCCCTGCCACGTGATCGGCTGCTCTGTGATGAGTTGTGAGAACAGGTCGAGCTTTTCGGTGAACAGCTTCTCGTAGTCATGCAGGTCGAACCCGAACAGCGGGAATGACTCGGTGAAGGATCCACGCCCCAGGATTACCTCGGCGCGACCGTGGGAGAGCGCATCGACAGTGGCGAAGCGCTGGAACACCCGGATCGGGTCATCCGAACTCAGCACTGTCACAGCGGAACCCAAGTGGATGTTCTTCGTGACCGTCGCCACACCGGCGAGCACGACCTCGGGAGCAGACACGGCAAAGTCGACGCGGTGATGCTCGCCAACACCGAAGAAGTCGAGTCCCAACTCGTCGGCGAGGGTGCCTTCGGCAACCAGATTGCGGATCACCTGCGCCTGGCTCACCGGGGTCTCGTCGAGTCCCACGGTCACATCGCCAAACGTGTCCAGGCCGAACTGGGTGGTCATTGCTGCTCCTTAGCGCACTCGATGCAAACGCATCGACGTACTCAACGCCGGGCGGTCGAGTGGCATTCCCTGTCCGCCATTCTGGCCATTCTCCGGATGCCCCGGCAGCGGGGGCCGCGGCAGCCCCGGGCCCGGCAGCCCCCGGGGGCCGCCCCGCGGCCCCTGCCAGCGGCAGCCCCGGGGGGCCGCAGCCCCGGGCGTGAGTTGACTCAGAGGGCGGCTATGCGGCATCCAGAACCACACCCTGAGGCAACTCGCGGCGCACCAGCACCCCCGGGCGGCCACCACGGGAGTACCTGTTGGGGCGGATGCCTCGCCGCGAGGTGACTCAGAGGGTGACTGTGGAGCGCCCACAACAGCACCCTGAGGCAACTCGCGGCGCGGAGCAGCGCGGAGCAGCGGCGCGCGGCAGCCGGAGGGCCGTGGCGCGGCAGCCGGAGGACCGGCGCGGCGCGCGGCGCGGCTACCGGCGGCGCGTCCACTCGAGGAGGCGGTCGAGGGGCCAGGTCGTCACGATGCGGTCGATCGGGATGCCGTTGGCTTCAGCCCTGGCGCAACCCAGGTCGATGAACCCGAGGTGCCCGGGGGCATGCGCATCACTGTCGATCGAGAACAGGCATCCGAGCTCGAGGGCGAGCTGGATCATTTCGTCCGGCGGGTCGACCCGCTCGGGGCGCGAGTTGATCTCGACGGCGACGCGGTGTTGGGCGCACGCCTCGAACACCGCGCGCGCGTCGAAGGTGGACTGCGGGCGGGTCCCGCGGGATCCCTCGATCAACCGCCCGGTCACGTGACCGAGCACGTCGGTGTGGCCCTGAGTGACCGCGCCAATCAGCCTGCGGGTCATCGCGCGGGGCTCCGTGCGCAGCTTCGAGTGGGCGCTGGCAACGACGACGTCGAGCTGCGCGAGCAACTCGGCGGTCTGGTCGAGCGAGCCGTCGTCGAGAATGTCGACTTCGATCCCCGTCAGCAGGGTGAAACCGGGCTCGGCACCACCGTTGAATTCCTGCACTTCACCGATCTGCTGGGTAAGGCGCGCCGCGGTCAGGCCGTTCGCGATACGAAGGCGAGGCGAGTGATCCGTGAGAGCGAGGTACTGGTGACCCAGTTCTCGCGCCGTACGTGCCATCAGCAGGAACGAGGTGGTGCCGTCGGACCAGTCGCTATGGCTGTGCAGGTCGCCCCGGGTCGCGGCGCGGATCGCAGAGCCGCCGGTTACGACAGACTCGGCCTCGACCGTGCCGCGCAGGTTCTGCAGGTAGGCCGGCACCGCTCCCCCGAGCGCCTGGGAGATCACGGTGAAGGTCGTGTCGCCGATCCCCTTGGTGGTCTTCAGCCGACCCGAGGCGAGCATGGCACGCAGCTCATCGGGCGAGTATTCACCGACGATTGCGGATGCCGCGCGAAAAGCCTTCGACTTGTACTTGGTCGCGCGCTCCCGTTCGAGCCAATACGCGATCTCGTTGAGCGCTTCGACCGGGTCCATCGTTGGGCTACTGCAGGCGCGGATTCTC
>Ga0105048_10012989_pt1 | contig 13022 bp, 13 predicted proteins | sample MAT05_FD_78382 | JGI IMG/M metagenome (GOLD analysis project Ga0105048, IMG submission 78382) | Freshwater microbial communities from Lake Fryxell liftoff mats and glacier meltwater in Antarctica - MAT-05 | ecosystem: Environmental > Aquatic > Freshwater > Ice > Liftoff microbial mat | place...
AATATGGTCGCTTTGTGCTCGGGTCATCATCGCGCGCATCACCGAGGTCAGCTCGCGATCGAGGGACGCGCACCGGATGCGATCCGCTTCACGTTCATCGCCGCGAGTGAGGTTCAGGCCCACGTGGGCCCGAACGAAGCTCACTTCGAGCGAGTCGCGAGTCCGCGATTCAGCGTCGCCGCGGCGCGGGCGCAGGCGCGAGATGCGCTCGTCGGACTTGGATGGAAGTCAGGAATCGCGACGACGGCCGTCGACGATGCGATCGCGGTTGTGGAAACGGGGGCCGCGATCGACGTGCTGATCCGCGAAGCGCTGCGCCGATGTCCGAGACCACTCGGCTGACGAGAGCCGCGACCGGCGTTACTTCGTCTCGAGGAGCATGATGACCGCGTCGGACTTACCGGCGAGGCGGAGACACGTGGTGAGGCTGGGCGATTCGCCGATGGTGCCGACCATCGCGAGACCGCCGGTGCCATTCGTCGCGACGTTGCGTACGCCGGCGCTGCATCCATCGAACACGGACGAGTGATCGAGCAGGCGACCAGTCAGGTCGTGTGCGACGAGGAAGTTGGGCGATTCACGAATCCCGAAGCCGAAGTCGCTGCGGTACTCGATCTTGGCGTTGCGCACGACGCCGAACACGTTGCCGCCGGTGACGATGGCGTCGGGATTTAGATCGCGACGAAGTCGATGAAGCCGCGCGTCGGCTCGGTGTCGACGAGCTTGACGCGGATCTTGTCGCCGACGTCGAGGCCTTTCTCGCCGCGGACCACACGTCCTTCGGCCGGCGGCCTGAACAGCCGCGCGTACGTCCCCTTCGGAGACGCGCCCGTGACCACGGCGTCGAACTCGTCGCCGATCCGGTCGGAGAGCAACGTGGCCGCCGCGACCTTGCGCATCGTGCGCTCGACCTTGCGGGCGCCGTTCTCTCGCTCGGTGCAGTGAGCGGCGAGCTCGAGCAACTCCTCGTCGGTGTACGGCTGCGGCTCGCCGGAACATGCTGCCTTGAGGAGGCGCTGGCAGATCAGATCCGGGTAGCGACGGTTGGGCGCGGTGGAGTGCGCGTAGTCGTCGACGGCGAGGCCGAAGTGGCCGACGTCAGGCTCGGTGGCGCGCTGGAGGACGTACTCGCCGGGACCGAGGAGCTTCACGATCGTGAGCGAGAGATCGGCGAACCGCTCGGGGTCCTTGGCGCGGCGCTCGGTGAGGAAGTCGGAGAGGGCGGAGGCCTTGGGCTCGGCGGGCAGCTGGAACCCGAGGTTGGCCGCGACTTCGATGATGCGATCCCAGCGCTTCGGGGAGCGGACGACGCGGCGGATCGAGGAGTAGTTGCGGGCCTCGAGGTAGCGGGCGGTGACGCCGTTGGCGGCGATCATGAGATCTTCGACGAGCTCGCGTGCGCGGTTCTTGTGCGTGACCTCGAGGTCGACGATCTTGCCGTCGCGGGTGACGGGGCGCGCTTCGATGGTCTCGAAGTCGAGGGCGCCGAGCTCGTAGCGGCGGCGGCGCATGCGCTGGGCGACGCTGTCGTGCATCGCGAGCTGGGCGGCGATGATCTTGTTGTCGGGGGCGGAGCCGTTGCCCTCGAGCCAGGCGCCGACGTGCTCGTAGACGAGCTTGGCGTGGTTGCGGACGCGGGCCGGGTAGATCTTGGTGGAGGACTCGTCGAGGGATCCGTCCTCGTGGACGACGAACTCGGTGATCAGGGCGAGGCGATCCCGATCCTCGAGCAACGAAGTCCGGTCGGTCGAAAGCTCCTCGGGGAGCATCGGGAAGATGTGGACGCCCGTGTAGAGCGTGCAGGTGTTCTGCCACGCGTAGCGATCGATCGGGGAGCCGCGGGGGACGAGTGCGTCGACGGCGGCGATGCCGATCATCATGCGGATGGCGCCGTTGTCGAGCGCCTCGGCGTACTCGACCTGATCGAGATCTTTGGAGTCGTGGTTGTCGATCGACGACCACGGGAGGTCGCGAAGGTCCTCGGCGCCGGCGACGGGATCCTCGCGGGGGATCGAGCGCTCGATGCCTTGTGGCATGTCCGGATCGAAGCCGTTCTCTCGCAGAACGCGGTAGGCAATCGCAACCAGGTTGATCTCGGGAGCCCCTCGGGTCATTGAGGAGACCTTACCGCGCTAGATATCGGAGAACCGGTCGTTGCGGGCCCCGTTCGTGCGGTCCCAGTGGATCGTGACGTTGAGGGAGCCGTTCATCGAGAGCGGCTCTGCGTAGGAGAGGCGGGAGAGGAGCTCGAAGTCAGCCGGATCGATCATGGACTCGTCGGGAGGGGGCAGCTCGCGCTTGGTGATCGAGAACGAGAGGTTGAGGTCGACGTGGCCGCCGAGCTGGATCTCGACGTAGGGTGAGGCCGAGAGATCGTGGCGGCGGTCGGGGTGGATGAGCTCGCCACCGGCGGAGAGCGAGAGGCCGAGGCCGACCTTGTCGCGACGGATGGTGCCGCTGGCGACGAGCGTGTGGACCGGGTAGTGGGCGAAGCGCTCGCCGAGCTCGTTGCGGAGGTTGTAGCGCTCCACCTTGTAACCGGCGGAGTAGAGGATCGAGAGGCGGTTGCCGCGCGGATCGTCGGCTGCGTACTTGTCCCACTCGACGCCGGCGGCGGCGCCGTAGACGTAGTTGTACTGGCCCTTTGGATCATCGCGGCCGATCTTGAAGGCGCCGCCGAACGACCAGCACTTCGACGTGAGCCAGGCGGCCTCGGTGCCGGCGGCGACGCTCCACTGCTCGGAATCGAGGGAGACGACGGTGCCGTCGTCGGTGACGAGCGAGGGTTGGCGGTTGAGGTTGCCACTCGCGGCGAGCGTGGCCTCGAAGCGCATCGTGGGAGTGAGTCGCGAGACGCCGAGCTCGCCGTAGCCGTTGAAGGACTTGTAGCGCTCGGTGCGGTTGCCGGAGCCGCCGAGGGAGAGCGAGAGGCCGTAGGGGCTGGTGTCGGGTTCGGTAGCGTTGGCGCCCTCGGGTGTGGCGAAGGCGATCGTGACGGCGGCGGGATTTCGCGTGGCGACGGCGAGCACGAGGCCGCGAAGGAATGCCGGTTCGAGCTGGGCGCGCTGGGTGTCGTCGTCGGCGCGCGTGTCGATGTCGACGTCGAGCTCGAGGACACTCGGTGCGCCCGTGATGGTCGAGACGAACCGCAGGTGGAGGCGATCGACGAGCGCGATCTCGCTCGCGGTGACATAGAGCGTGACCTCGGTGGAGGAGCGAGGCGCAAAGAGACGAGTACACCGGCCCGCATTGCGGCGAGGGTACAAGTCAGCCGCGAAGGGCGGCGAGGACCAGTCCGTGAAACCGCTCCCCGGCGCAGCGAAAAATCCAGCCGAGGTGTGTGTTGCACTGGTGGCAGACGGCGATCTGCCACGACCATCCCGGGAACCACGAGAACGCGCTCTGCGGATCTCCACGGAGACCGCAGCCCGGCGCGGCGACGAAGCAGCCGATGTGATGGACGATTCCGTGCGGGTTCACGAACGTGTGCTCGTGCGCTCCGTTGCGCGCCGTACGAAATGCACCGTCGGTGATCCGGTGTTCGCAGACCGCACAGCGCAGTGCGTCGTGATCCGGCGTACTCGTTGACCGAGCGAGATCGACCTCTTCCTTGGCCACGTACGCAGACTGTACTTGACGAGGTGCCTCGCGATTCGGTAGTCAGCGTGCATGGGTGCTTGGGGAACAGGGGCGTTCGACAACGACACGGCCTGCGATTGGTCCAGCGATCTTGCCGACGCCGAAGATCTCTCGTTCGTGGAGGAGACGCTGAGCTCCGTCTACGAGATCGACGACGACGAGCTCGACGCGGATCTCGGCGCCACGGCGCTCGCCGCGTGCGAGGTGGTCGCGCGGCTCCAGGGGCGGGCGGGGCGCAAGGATGCGAACACTCTCACCGTGGATCAGTGGGTCATGGCGCATCCGGTGAAGCCGCCGGCCGATCTGATCAAGCTCGCGACGAACGTGCTCGATCGCGTGGTGGTCGGCTCCGAGCTCGCCCAGCTGTGGCAGGGCGATCAGGCCTGGCGCGCGTCGATGCAGGATCTGCGCAAGCGCGTCGCGGGATAGACGAGGTCGGCGAGCTCGATGCTCGCACCAAGGGATCGACCGGGCCCGCCGATCGCGGTGTCGCGATAGCCGGCGCGCAGCGTCTCGCGATCATCCGCGGCGAGGGCGGGGAGCTCGAGCAGCGCATCACCGCAGGCCTCGGCGAGGTGACCGGTGTGAAATTGCGCGAGCAGGGCGCGACCGGCAGCGGCGTGGCGGACCTCGTCGACGAGTAGCACGTCGAACGTCGCGACGATCGCGGCGTCCGTGGATGCGCGGCGATACGCGTCGAGGATGAAGATCGACTCCTCCTCGGCGACCACGAGCTCGCGCTGGATGATGTGGAGCGCGCGCACGGCGGCCGGCTGGGTGCCGCGCGGCGGGAGACCAACGTCGCGCATATCAATCGACAGATCGGCGCTGCCACCGAGCCACTCGACAACGGTCGCCGCGAGCTGCGTGTGCCGGAGCTCGTCACCGATCAGCCGCTGGACCGCGCACAGGGCCGCGAACGGCGCCTCGAGATCGGTGAGCAGCTGGAGCAGCTCAGAGAACACGGCCACCGATCGGTACTCGTCGACGATGCGGGTCGCCCATGCGAACCGCGCGGCCTCGCGATCCTCGTCGGTGACGCGGTCGAGGCCGGGACGCGCCGCGAGCTCGCGCGGCGAGGTGGCCTCGAGATCGCGGACGAACCGGCGGAGCAGAGCGACATCGGTCTCCAGCTCGATCACGGGGTGCCGGCCTTCGGGCTCGCCGTTGCGGTGGTCGCGGGCGGTGCAGCCTTCTTGGTGACGCGCGGGACCTCGCACTCGGGACGCCACTTCGGGGCCGCGCGGGTGATGCGATAGCGAACGCACTCGTCGACCGCGAGCGGTTGTTTGACGGTCTTCACGTCGGGAGACTGCGTAGCCGCAGGTGTGATCGGCGTGGGCTTCGCGATCGCGGCGGCAGGTGCCCTCGTTGCGGGCGCGGTCGGCGCAGGCGTCGCATTCGCGGTCGGCGCGGGCGTCGTCCTCGCGGTCGGCGCGGGCGCGGTCGGCGCGGGCACGGTCGGCGCGTTCGCGGCCGTCGTGGCAGCCTCGTCCGATTGCTGCTCGGGCAGCGTGGAAGGTGACGTCGCAGTGCTCGCGTGCTCGCAGGCGGCCAGCGACAGGATCAGGGCAAGGGATGGGGCAATTCGCATCCCCGGGTGACGCCCCGCGATCGCAATCGGTCTGCGCCTTAACTTCTTTCCCGCGTGCGGGTCCCTACGGGGCCAGCGTGATCACCGTCGTGCAGTCGCCATCACCGCGATGGCCGGCAACATCAACGAGGATCACGCAGAACGCGGTCTCCGTCGGTGTCGGCGCTGGAGCACCGAGGTTTGCGCATTCTGTAGCGAGCTCGGCCGTCACGAGCGCGCCGACATCGTTGACGTGAAGATCGAGAGACCCCGTGATCGGCGTCTTCGCCTTTACCACCGAGGCCGCCGCGATGTCGGGGATCAGCAGCGCGGTCACGATCCCGTTCGCGCGGCAGTCGTGGACTTCGGCCGTACCGCCACCGAGATCACCGTCGCCGTCGGCGTAGTCGATCGCGATCGTCAGATCGTCGAGCCGATCGTCCTCGGTGGTCAGCGTGTCGGGCGTCGCGGACGTCACCGTCGCGGACGGCGCAGGATCCTCGTCGGTGCAGGCGGCAAACAGCGTGACTGCGAGCAGCAGGAGCTTCATCGGGGCCCTCACTGGATGTTGATCGTCGACGTCGACGCCTCGAAGGCAAACATCCCGAACTTCGGCATCGCCGGATTGGTGAGATCGATCTGGTCGATGTAGAAGGCCTGCAGGCGGAGCTGGGCGCCCGAGGCGGGCATCGACGACGGCGTGTGCAGATCGTCGGTGGTGACGAGCGGTAGCGTCGCGGGGATGGTCCAGCTGCGCTGGAAGTTCAGCTTGTCACCGTTGCCCATCGGGCCGGCGGCGTCGTACACGGTCTGGCCGGTCTGCGGATCGTCCGTGTTTGCGGGGTCGAGCACGACCGCGCGGCCGTCGCCGTAGTCGAGCGTGATGCCGGCGAACGGGATCATCGGATCGAGGGTCTCGAAGTCCTGCACCGTGTGGCGCAGCACGATCGTCGAGCCGACCGTGACGTTGACTGGACCGACGCCGTCGAGGCGTGTGCCGGTGCTCGAATAGATCGCGAGCTGCGGGCGCTTCGGCGGATTGTTGAGCACCGGAGCGGGCGCGGCGCCTGGAGCGCGCAGGGCACCGGCGGTGATCCACGCCTCGATCGCGACCATGTCGGCCTCGTCGAGTGGTTCGGCGCCGAGCGGCATCTGGGTCGCGACGTTGCGGTTGCGGATCTTGTCGATCAGGAGGCTGCTCGCCGGATCGCCCGGCTTGACGCGCAGCTTGGTGGGTTTCTCGATGCCGGGGCGATTGACCACATACGCGTAGGTCAGTGCGGGCGTCGAGAGGTTCGGTTCGAACTGCCCGTTGTGACAGAGGCCGGGCTGACCGGAGCAGCGCTTCGCGATCACGGTCTCGTGCAGTGCGTCGAGGCTGCCCGCCGGAGCGGTGCTCACGATCTGCAACGGATCGGGCTCGACGGCGGCGTCGGGCCCGCCGGTGGTGTCGCGGTCCGTGCCGCAGGCGGCGACGACGAGCAGGGTCGAGAGGATGCCCTTCATGCCATCACGTCCCCGATGACGAGACCTGGACGCGAGCCGTGCGTTACCAGCGTGTCCTTCATCTTGGTGTCGTGGCCGAGCACGCTCATCGCGGTCATCACGGCATCGATCGTCTCGTAGCGGCCCGAGGTGCGGCCGGTCTGCGTGATGTTCGTCGGTGCGATGACGTTGTTCCGCTTGATGTCGGGGCCGAGGGCGAGCATCCACACGTTGCGGTCGCCGTCGTCGCCCTGGCCGTGATCGATGCCCGAGCGGCCGAGGCTGTCGGGGTTGTTGCCGTTGGAGAACAGGTGACGACCGTGCTCCGGCATCACGATCATCGTGGTGTCGTCGCGGAGATCGGGGTCGGCCTGGATGAAGTCCCAGAGGTGCGCGACGGCTGCGTCGGCGATCTGCTGGCCGCGGAGGTAGCCGTTGTAGTCCTGGTGGCAGACGTCGACGTCGAGCAGCGTGATCGCCATGACCGACGGCTTGAACTTCGAGAGCACGCGCTCCGCGTGATAGATCGTGCGCGCGTCGTTCGTGCCGTCGACACCGCCGTCGTCGTCGCGCAGGCCGATGCCGAAGCTGTCGGGGAAGAACGAGTCGTACGTGCCGTCGGCGTAGATCTGCGCGAGGTGGTTCTGGATCGCCGCGTTGTCACCGTTCCCGAGGTGAACGACCGGGTCCGAGCTCGAGAACGCGGGCGTGTTGCCGTCGAGGATGCTCGTGAGGCGGCCCGCCGCGGCGTCCTCCATCGGATCGAGCGGGATGATCGGGAGGTCCGCCGCCGTCGCCACGTTCAGCGTGCGCTTGCCGCTGGTGACGATGGGGACGATCGGGGACATCACGCCGGGCGGCTGGAGATAGATGCCGGCGTACTTGCTGCCGTAGCTCGGGTGATCGCTCGCGATCAGCGCGCGATAGAATCCGCCGACGACGGACAGGTACCAGGTGTCGGTCGCCGGGGCGTTGGTCTGGCGGCGATGCAGCTCGAAGATCGTCGGCACGGGGAGGTGCGCGTCGGCGCGATTCTCGAGCTTGTTGTAGAAGCCCGAGAGCAGGCAGCCGTGACCCTGGAGGTGACCCGGCGGGCCGTCCGCGTAGCGGATGTTCGTGATCAGTGAGCCCTGCGTATACAGAGGCGTCGCGCGCGGCGTGGGCAGCGCGAGCATGCGCGCGGCAGCGGCGTACTCGGGCGCGATCCGCACCGACGACGGCGTCGTGCCGAAGCCGCTGACGATCGGCGTGGTGCCGAACAGGTTGGGCATCGTCGCGCCCTCGGCCATGCCGAGCGACTCGCGCATGCGCAGGCCACCGCCGATGCCGACGATCACGACGCGCTTGCCGTTGGTCGCGGCCGACGCTTTCTTGATCTTGATCAGCGGTGAGAGGGCCGTGGTTGCGGCGGCCGCGCCGAGACCGGCGAGGCTGCCCCTGAGGAAGTTGCGTCTGCTGAGTGCCACGGCGTCCTCCTACTGGCTCTGGTACTCGCGCGATCCGATGATCGCGCGGATGATGGTGCGGGGACCGACGGCAGGTTCTTTGAACCACTCGCCGGCGAACGCTTCGAGCTCGTACGCATTCGGCGTGCGGCCAAGGAGGCGCTCGAACTGCGTGCGGATGTACGGCCGCGGATCGCCCGCGTTGGATGCGGTCGCCTTGTCGGGGATCGTTACCTCGGCCGAGTGCAGGAGCCCCTTCACGATCAGGTTGCGCATCGGAGCGGAGTCGCCGATGCCGTCGAGCACGTTGACGAGCTCCATCTCCTCGTCGATCGGGATCTTCAAGGCGGGGGCACCGTTGAACGTCAGCGAGAACTCGTACGACTCGGGTGTGCGGCCGAGGAGGTCCGCGTACACGTTGCGCAGGAATTGACTGGACGTCTTGGCGCGCGGCTCGCGGGCCTCGCCCTCCTCGTCGCCCGCGTTCGCGGACTCGTAGTCATAGGTCTCGGTGCAGGCGCCGAGTGCGAAGGCACAGGCGAGCACGGCTGCGATCATCGCCTTCATTGTTCGAAGTACTCCCGCGACGACACCACCGCCCGCACCACGGGGCGCATGTCGGGGTCCGTTGCACTGACGGTGGTCGTGAAGTGCGCGAGCTCGGGCGAGGTCGGCACGCGTGCGAGGTAGCGCTCGAAGGCGCGACGCACCATCGCCTCGCGATACACCTCGCTGTCGAAGATGATGTCGATCATGTCGGCGTAGCTCGATCCATGGCGGTGGAACATCAGCGCGATCGGCGTGTTGTTCAGAAAGCCGTCCTGGAAGATCACCATCGAGCGGCCGTTCTCGATCTCGTCGGGCTCCGGCGTGCGCGCGAGGAAGTCGTCGAACAGCGCGCGAACGCGACCCTCGGGCGATCCGGCCAGCGCGTAGTAGCCGCTCGCCAGCGCGTAGCGCCGTTCGAGGGCGGAGCTCGACGTGCCGGCGCGCATGTCGGTCGCCGACGTCATCAGTGCCTCGCGCTGCGCCTCGAGCGGCACCATCGCGGGGCACGCGCACAGGCACGCGTCGGTCTGCGTGCACGTGTTGCACACCGCATCGCCGCCGCGGACGAGCGAGCAGATCAATCGATAGTGCTGATCGAGATCGAGACCCCCGAAGATCCCGTTCTCGAGCTCCTCGACCCACACCTTGGTGAACGCGTCCTTGCCGAGCAGCTCTGCGACCAGCTCGCTGCGCGCACTCGGCGTGTTGCCGGCAGCGCGCAGTCGCGTGGTCGACGCTGCGAGGTCGGCATCCGACGGACCCTTGCCCGTCAGATCGAGATACGCGCGGCGCAAGAACCGCTGGACCTCGGCCTCCGTGTCGACGTCACCGCCGACGGGCTGATTGCCGCCGACGGTCTCGTCGCACGCCGCGAGACATAGAATGAACAAGATCGATCGTCTGAGCACGGATCCCCTCCCGGCAAGTCGGCATCCACCTGTGCAACGGCGAGACCAGGACATGCCCCAGTGACTCCGCTCGGTTGGCCGACTCGCCGCACCTCACCGCGTAGGATCGGCAGAATCCGCCACCCGCGAGTGTCGCAGACCACGACGCCTACCTTGTGGTCAGAGGCCGCAGCCGCGGCGCGTGCGCAGACCGGCGAGGTCGAGCTCCGAGTCCGCGAGGGCCTCGGTCAGATCTCCCGCGAGGGCCGCGATGTCGACCATCCGCGGATAGTCGAGCTTGTCGGCCGTGTCGCACTTCTTGTGATAGCAGCGCTTGTCGGGCGTCCAGAAGAACACGTACGGGATGCCCTGCTTGCAGAACGGCTCGTGGTCCGAGCCGCGCGCGACGCCGCCGAGTCCGACCTCGAGCTTCGGATAGTCCCCGCGAAGGCGCGAGAGCACGCCGGTCGCCCCGAGGCCGCGGAACGTTCCCATCGCCGCGACGAACCCGCGCGATGCATGGGTGCCGACCATGTCGAGGTTGATCACCTGGACGATCCGCGCGAGCGGGATCGTCGCGGGCGGATTCGCCACGAAGTGATACGAGCCCTTCATGCCGCGCTCCTCGGCGCCGAACGTCGCGAACAGGATCGTTCGCTTCGGGGCCTGGTCGCGCTGCTGCACGGCCTGCGCGATCGCGAGGAGGGCGACCACGCCGGAGGCATTGTCGTTCGCGCCAAGCAGTCCACCGCCGATGTGATCGTGGTGCGCGACAACCGCGATGATGTCGCCGGTCGCGTCGGTTCCCTTCACGTAGCCGAGGACGTTCGCGGTGGGATCGCCGTCGTCGGAGAACGGCTGCTCGTAGCTTCCGTCGGTGCTGGCGGGAACGAGGCCGAGGCACGCGAAGCGCTCGGCGATGAACGCGCGCGTGGTCGCATCGCCGGGCTTGCCGGGCATGCGACCGTCGAGGCCGGGAGCGGAGAGCATGGTCACGCGTTCGCGCATCACGGCGAGGTCGTACGGCGTGCCGCCCTCGATGCAGCGCGCGGCCGGTGGAGCAACGACGGCGGCGGCGCTTGTCGAGGCGGCGGCAGTCGGGGCGGCGGGGTTCGCAGTCGTCGCGGCAGCGGCTGCGCTGGTCGCGGTGGCAGGCTCGTCGGTCCGCCTGGGCTCGTCGGTGCGGCCGGGCTGCGCGCAGGCCCCGACCATCGCGATCAGCCCGAGGGTGTGGCGCAGGCCCATGGAGAGACGACACATCGAGGGACGCACAGTTTCACCCCCATGTAGAGTGCCTCGATGATCAAGAAGCTCGGTGCGGTTCTCCTGGTGCTCGCGGCCTGCAAGGGCGGCGACGACAAGGGCAAATCTGGCGGCGGTGGCGGCGGCAAGAGCGGCAAGGGCGGCTGCGAGACCACGGCCAAGACGCCGGGCGAGCTCGTCACGGGCTCGTCGCCGCAGATCATCGCGCCGCTCTCCGGCCTCAAGCTCGGCATGACGGTGGCCGAGGCGGCCAAGGTGTGCCCGAACTTCTTCGAGGGCGAGGTCGGCAAGAAGACCGGTACGTTCCGCGTCGGCGAGATCGTCGGCAAGTTCGGCGAGACGTACGCGCAGGCGGGCCTCGACTTCACGAACGGCAAGCTGACGAGCGTCGAGCTCTCGCTTCCCGCGGAGATCTCGACGGAGCTGACCTCGAAGTGGAGCGCCCCCAAGGCCTCGAACGGCGCCGCTCCCGTGCACCTGTGGCTCGACGAGGCGAGCGGCATCCGCGCGATCCTCGAACCCGCGGGATCCGATGGTCGTCGCGAGCTCACGGTGTCGGCGTTCACGCCGCTCGCCGCGTTCGTCGATCCCGAGACGGTGAAGATCGCGTGGAAGCCGCAGGACATCCTCGGCAAGACGCCCGCGGAGCTCGCGAAGGCGCAGGCTCAGTTCCTCAAGATCGAGAAGACCAGCGCTGCGGTCAACGCGAAGACCGACGAGCTCATGGCCGACATGAAGAAGGACATGGAGAAGCTCGGGGTCAACACGAACCGCGATCCCAACGAGGCGAAGTTCGAGCTGCCGGCGACGCCCTACGGAACGGGGCCGACGCAGGTCATCAATCACCTCAATGACGACGGCACCGTGCGCGAGTACGGCATCTGGTTCCGCACCATGTCGACGTTCCCGCAGTACGGCTTCCCGGCCCAGTCCGAGGAGCTGATGAAGCTGTTCACCACGCACTGGGGCCCGCCGAAGAAGATCAAGGAGACGCTCGGCGAGGAGACCACCTGGTTCGACTCGGTTCGCGGCCTGCGCGCATCGGTGCGGATCGAGAAGCCCGAGGACATGGACGTCTCGTACTCGCGCTTCCTGCCGCTCGCGAAGTTCTTCGGCGCACCCGGCGCCGTGTGGGGCTTCGAGAAGGCAGAGCGCCCGCTGATCGGCGCGACGCCCGACGAGGTCGTGGCCGCGTATGGCAAGGACTTCGCGGTCAAGCGCGACGACTCCGCCGAGACGATCACGATGTCGATGCCGCCCACCGACTACGACGCTTCGACGACGAAGACGACGATCCTCATGTTCGTGCGCAGCGGCAAGGTCGGCGAGTGGCGGACGAGCCTCCCGTTCGACACCTACGAGCCGGCGCGTGCCGAGTACGAGGCGGCCCTCAAGACCAAGCTCGGCGATCCCAAGCCCGCGAAGGATCACTTCCTCTACGGCAAGACCGTCGACGTCCAGTACAGCAAGTACACGCACGAGCTGGACATCGAGGTCACGAAGTAGCTGCTAGGTCTTCTTGAGCGTCAGTTGCAGCCGTGGTGGAACATCGAGTCCCATCCGCCGAGTGCACGAGCGTGCACGACGGTGGCTTCCCGAACCCCGGCCGCTCGAGTTGCCGGCAGTGCGCGTAGTCGGCGAGGGGCCTTGAGATCACGGGCACATGCACTGGCGCGTCGCTTGCTCCATGAGATGCCATGCGCCATGCAGCCCTCCTCGCCCTCTCCCTGTTCGCAGCCACGGGCTGCGTCTCCGACGAAGTCACCGATGGCGAGAACGACGTCGGTCTGTCCGACGGCAAGGCGGACGGCGAACAGCTGAGCGCTTGCGAGAAGCAGGCGATCGTCAAGTACCTCAACGAGGGGGTGACGGCATCCGCCCTCGAGACCGCAGGCGTGCACGCGCGCGCCGCGAAGAACCTGACCAGGCACCGCGATGGCGCGGATGCTCGGTTCGGCAGCGCGGATGACGACCTGTTCGACGACGTGGCCGAGGTCGACGCCGTCTCGTACGTCGGTCGCGCCGCCTTCAATCAGCTCCAGGCCGCGACCGCCGAGCGGTGCGCGAACCCGCCTGCCGATCCGTACGCCCAGGCGCGTGACGTGACGAAGGCCGTCGTGGTGTTCCCCGAGGGAACGGTCGCGCCGGAAGACTACGACTATCCCGATGGCGGAAGCGGTG
>Ga0105048_10012991_pt1 | contig 13020 bp, 12 predicted proteins | sample MAT05_FD_78382 | JGI IMG/M metagenome (GOLD analysis project Ga0105048, IMG submission 78382) | Freshwater microbial communities from Lake Fryxell liftoff mats and glacier meltwater in Antarctica - MAT-05 | ecosystem: Environmental > Aquatic > Freshwater > Ice > Liftoff microbial mat | place...
GGGTATCGAACACCGAGCGACCGAACACGGTCGAATCAGGGCGAGCGAAGTACACCATCTCGAACACGCAACGGCCTGGCGGCCGCTTGTTGAAGGGGAAGCTGCTTCGCAGACCATTCGAATCGATGACCAGCATCTCGCCTGGCTCGAGCTCGCGCAGGTACTCGGCTTCGATCAGCGACAGTGCGGTGGTCTCGGAGGCGATGACGTAGGCGTTCTTCAGCTTGCCGAGCACGAGCGGCCGAAACCCGATCGGGTCGCGCACGGCGATCAGCTGGGTCTCGGTCAGAAAGAGCAGGCTGTAGGCGCCGTCGAGCTGCTTGAGCGCTTCGGTCACCTTCGCTTCGAGCGTCGGCGCCTTGGAGCGGGCGATGAAGTGAATGACGTTCTCGGTGTCGGCATCGCTTTGAAAGATCGCGCCCTGCGTCTCGAGGCCTTTGCGAGCGCTGTCGGCGTTCACGAAATTGCCATTGTGCGCGACGGCCAGGCCGCCACCGATGAACGAGACTTGCAACGGCTGCGCGTTTCGATAGTGGCTGCCACCGGCCGTCGAGTAGCGCACGTGACCGATGGCCGAGGTGCCCTCGAGCTTGGCGATCACCGGCTCGGTAAAGACATCGGCGACGTGGCCCATGCCCCGAAATGATCGGAGCACCCGGCCATCACTGGCGACGATGCCACCCGATTCTTGCCCGCGGTGCTGAAGCGCGTGCAGGCCCAGGTACGTGAGATTCGCTGCTTCCTCATGACCGTAAATGCCGAAGACGCCGCACATGCCCGGCGTATAGCGCGTCTGTGCTCCCCGGCCTCTGAAGACTGAAAAACGGTCAGGCGGTCGCGCGTACGCCCGAAAAGAGGAAGTGAAAACAGCGGTTTGCAGCCGCTTCCCCGAAACGGGGAGGGCGGTGTAAGGCGGTGTCGCAGTCGACCGACGGGGGCCACCGAAAACGCGCCCATGAAGGCTGAAGAAAGGTTGCACACGGTGTCGCTGAGCGGGGTTGACCACAAGGTACGCGTTGGCGCGCTGTACCGAAAATTCGGCCCGGCGATCTATTCGCGGTGTCGTCGTCTCTTGAAAGACGACGCGCTGGCAGAAGACGCCACCCAGGAGGTCTTCGTGCGCGTGCTCCGCCACATCGAAACTGCACCCGATGACGCGGCGGCGTTGGCGTGGATCTACCGCATCTCGACCAACTACTGCCTCAACCAGATTCGCGATCGCGGCCGCCAAGCCGAGCCGACCGCCAGTGATGAATTGCCCGAACTCTCTTGCGACCCCGAGCCCGAGATGCTCGATCGGGATCTGGCGATGCGGTTGGTCGCGCGTTCACCAGAAAAGATTCGGGCCGCGGCGGTGCTCTATTACATCGACGGCCTCGAGCAGGCACAGGTCGCGACGACGCTGGGCATCTCGCGCCGAACGGTGATCAACCGGCTTCAAGAGTTCGTCGACCGCAGCAAGAAGTTCGTCGCCCGTGGCACGAGCGAAGTGAATTGACGTGAGCACCAACGCACGCGGCCACCTCTCGAGCGAGACGATCGACCTGCTCCTGCTCTCGGCGCTCGACGCGACCGAGGCCAGCTCGGCGAAGTCGCACCTCGACGCGTGCACCGCGTGTGGCTCGCGCTGGCGTGAGGTGAATGAAGACAAGCAACGCTTCGAGCAGTTCGTGTTCGCTCGCACCCTGCCGAAGGTCGAGGCCGCGGTCGAGAAGAGCGACACGGTGCTCAGCAAGCTCAACCTGCGCTGGCTGATGCCGGTATTGGGGCTGGTGACTGCGGGGCTGGCGGCCTTCGTGATTCACGCTTCGATTTCGGGTCAAGACACCGAGCCCTACCTCGGAGTGAAGGGTCAGGCACCGGCCCTCGAGGTGTTCGCGATGCGCGATGAAGGGCGACCCTTCGCGGTGAAGCGCGGCCAGGCGCTCAAGCCGAAAGACCGCATTCGTTTCGTGGTGAACCCGGCCGGCGCCAAATTCGTGATGGTCGCCTCGCGCGATGCCAAAGGCGCCTTCACCGTCTATCACCCGTTCGGGGCCACTCAATCTGAGGGTCTGACCTCAGCTCCAGAGCTGAAGCCTGACGCGCCCCGCAAGATCGAGCTCTTGAGTACCATCGAGCTCGACGAGACCGCGGGCCCGGAGCGATTGATCGCCGTGTTCTCTGATCAGCCAGTCTTGGCCAAAGACGTCGAACAGGCGCTGGTCGCCAACCCCGAGGCCCCCAGCGTGCCCCACGCGCGAGTGGTCTCGTGGGAGTTCGTCAAAGAGCCGAACTGATGCGCCTCACGTCGATGGTCTGGTTGGCACTGTGGGGAGCGCTGATCAGCGCGAGCCCGGCGTTGGCCGAGACCCGGCGAATCGCGGTGGTGGTCGGCAACAACGCGGGCTCGGGCGACATGCCGCCGCTGCGCTACGCCGAGAATGACGCGGGCAAGATGGCGCGGGTGCTCGCCGAGCTGGGCGACGTCAGCCCCGATGACGTGCTCCTGCTGCAGGGGCGCCGGGTGGCCGACCTCGAGCGAGCGCTGGCCGACGCGACTGAACGGGTCACCTCGTTTCACAAGTCGCCCGACGTGCGCACGGTGGTGGTGTTCTTCTTCTCAGGGCACAGCGACGGTGAGGCCATCGAGCTGGGCCGCGAGAAGCTGACCTACTCCCGGCTCAAGGCGTTGCTCTCCAGCACTGGCGCTGACGTGCGGCTGGCGATCGTCGATGCCTGTCGTTCAGGCGGCGGGCTGCGCGAAAAGGGTGGCCGCCCGGTCACCCCGTTCACCATCAGAATCAACGACATGCTCACCGCGTCGGGCGAGGCGTTCATCACCTCCAGCGCGGCCGATGAAGCAGCGCTCGAGTCGTCAGAGGTGATGGGCAGTTACTTCACCCACCACTTTATCTCCGGCCTGCGCGGCGCGGCCGATGCCTCGGGCGACAAGGCGGTGACGCTCGCCGAGGCCTACCGCTATGCGTACGACCGCACCGTTACCGCGACCAGCGTGTTGCCGATCGGCGCGCAGCACCCTTCGTACGACTTCAAGCTCTCGGGTCAGGGCGAGCTGGTGCTCTCGTCGCTGGTCAGGCCTTCGGCGCTGCTGGTGTTGCCCGAAGGCTCGGAGCGCAGCCTGGTGAGCGACGTCGCGCGCGACCAAGTGGTGGTCGAGGTCGCTGCGGGCAACGCACGCGAGGTTGCGTTGGCGCCTGGGCACTACGCGGTGCGGTTGTTCAAGGGCAACCACAGCTACGGCGGTCGGGTCTCGCTCACCGAAGGGCTTCGTCGCACCGTCACCTGGTCGGAGCTCACGCTGCTGGTGCCCAACGTGATCATCGCGGCGGCGAAGGGCGGCTCAAGCTCGGTGACCCAGACCCAGGCCGTCGTGGAGCCGGTCGATGACGTCGCGCCGCTGGGCCTGACGCTGGGTGTCGGCATGACCGGGCGCGTGTTGGTCGACCCCTCGCGGCCTGGCGGTTTCAAGTACCAGGGGCGCCTCGGCTTCGAGCCCCTCTCGACGCATCTGGGCAGCTTCAATCTCTTCGGGCGCCCGCGCCTGGGTGCGGTGCGGGCCAAGGGTGAGCTGGTGATTGGTCTGCTCGGCGAGATGACCTTCGATCAACCCGTCACCGGTCAGCGAGAAGCAGTCAATGAAGGCGGCGGGCAGCTGCGGTTGGGCTATCGGTTCGCGTTCGAGTGGCGGCGACTGTCGCTCGGCATCGGCGCCGAGATCGGGGTGGGTGCACTGGCGCAGCTGTACGACACCCGACCGGTGACCACGGTGCTGATGATGGCGCCTCGACTCTCGCTGCGACTTCGCCTCGCTGGCCCGCTCTCGCTCACGGTCGATGGCGAGATACCGGTGACGGGCGTGACCATCAAAGACGACCAGGGCGAGGCGCTGAAGTGGCTGGTCTCGGGCGCAGCCTCGGCCGGGTTCTTGGTGAGCTTCTGAGCCGAGTGTGAAAGAGCACAGCGATGCGCGTTCACCTGATTGATGGCACCTTCGAGCTGTACCGCGCGCACTTCGCGCCGAAGCCGCCGCACAGCGCTCCAGACGGCAGAGACCTGAAGGCCTCGCTCGGGGTCGCCCAGTCGCTGCTGGGCCTGCTGGCCGACAGAGACGAGAAGGTCACGCATCTCGCGGTGGCCTTCGACAACCCGATTCGCTCATTCCGCAATGACCTCTTCGACGCCTACAAATCTGATGATGGCGTGCCGCCCGAGCTCCACGCGCAGTTCGACGAGGTCGAGAAGGCGGTGCGCGCGCTGGGGGTCATCGCCTGGTCGATGAACGAGTTCGAGGCCGACGATGCATTGGCCACTGCGGCAGTGAGATTCGCGGCCATGCCCGAGGTGACGCAGGTGCGGGTGATGACTCCCGACAAAGACCTGGGTCAGGTGCTTCAGGGTGAGCGGGTGGTGCAGGTCGACCGCATGCGCCGAAAGCTGATCACCGAGGCCACCCAGCTCGCCGACAAGGGGCTCAAGCCTCAGCAGGTCGCCGACTTTCTGGCGCTGGTGGGCGACACCGCTGACGGCATTCCCGGGCTCGATGGGTGGGGCGAGAAGAGCACCGCGCTGGTGCTCTCGGCGTATGAGCACCTCGAGCAAATACCCGACGATGAGCGCCAGTGGTCGGTCACTCCGCGAGGGGCGGCGAAGCTTGGAGCGTCACTGAGGGCGGGCCGCGCCGACGCACTGTTGTACCGCCGGCTCGCGACCCTACGCACCGATGTACCGCTGCCCGAGACGCTGGCCGAGATGGAGTGGAAGGGCGTGCCGCGAGAGGGTTTCATCGCCTGGTGCGACACGATGGGGAGCGAATCGATCAAGACCCGCCCTCTGAAGTGGGCCTGAGCGCCTCAGTGCACCGGCGGGCAAGCGAGCTTCTGAAACTCGAAGTCAGGCTCGGCTTCGTAGTCCAGCGACGCGAACGTGGTCTTGAGGTGAGAAAAGCTCTTGCACGCGGCACTGATCATCTCATCTCGGCTCGGGGCGCCTCGGTTCTGCCATCGATGGCGGTAGATCTTCTGCGCGCCGTAGAGCGCAGGGTCTCGGGCTTTGAGCTGAAGCCAGTCGTCACTGAAGTCACTGGTGGCGCTCAGGCTCAGTGCTGGCGCCCGTTGCACCACCTTCGCCGTGCCACGTTCGACATCGACCTCGAGAATGGCGTCGGGAGAACGCGGGTCGCCAAAGACAAAGCGCAACGGGTTCGTGTCGGGTCGCACGGCGAATCGACGAGTCTGCCGAGGGCTCCCGCCCGACGCTCCCGCTTCTGCGCCGCCCTGAGTGCGACCGTTGTCCTGACCGAGCCGAACGTACTGAGCGGTGAGCGAGACGTGTCGATGGCAATCAGGGCTGGTCGAGGGCTCCATGGCACGCTTGAGAAACATCGCGTCGAGCAGCACCGTGTCGACCGGGCCATCGCCTTCTTCGCGAGCGGTGCGGGTCACGTACACGTCGTCGACGCCGAGGTCGAAGAAGCGCACGCAACCACTCTGCACCATCGAAACCCCTTCGAGTCGGGCGTTGACGGGAATTCTTCGATAGTTGATCGACCACTTCGCAGCCGAGAGATCGACTCGCGCGGCCGAGCTCAAGCGCGTGCCTTCGAGTGTGGTGGTCACTCCCGTGCCGAGGTCGATACGAATTGGGGCGCGCCGATCGATTTCACAGATGATGGCTTTGGTACCGATCGGTACCAGGGCGCTGATCACCTGACGGCCGGTGTAGCCGGGGCTGACGTCCGGCGACCCCCATGATTGTTTGGGCGAGAGCCCCTGTCGCGAGTCGAAGCCCCGCTCGGTGAAGAGCACCATCGAAGGGGCGTACTGCTCTGCCCGGCCGTGGTTGACCCAGCTGAAGGCCAGGCGTACTTCGTCGAACCTGAGGAGCGCCTTGCGATCATACTGATTGACGGAGACGCCTCGCTCGATAGTGAGCCGCTCGATGAAGCTGTCGAACGCCTCGGTCTGATGCACCCGACCCCCAAGCTCAAAGGCGATCAGCTCGCGCGCATGAGGCCGTGCTTCAACAGGGGCCTGCCGAGTCGGAGCGAGGCTCGGGCCAGGTGGGGGGCTGGCCCACCCCACCTGACCCGCGGCCAGCAATGCCAAAGCGAACGCGGCGCGCGGTGAGCTAACCTTCTGACACAGGAGAGACGACATGATGAAAAACCCCTACGTGAAGCTGCTCGTTCTCGCCGGTGTGTTCGGGCTGATCATTCTTGGCCTCAGCCGCATGGTCTCATCGCTTCAAAACGAAGAGCGGCGAGCGACTGAAGAGATGGTTCAAAAGGTTCATCGATAGCCCTCGCTGCGCACTGAGCTGATCATGGTCTCGATCACCTGATCGGCCCTCGGCGGGCCCGACCCGATCGCGGCCAGCATGAAGATCATCGGGCCTCGCCACGCCGCACGCAGCCGGCCCGAGGTGCCCTGCTTGATGCCCAAGACCCCTCTTCTCACGATGAAGTCGTAGTCGCGCCCTTGGGGCAACTCGAGCACGTTCTCGTCGCCGGTCAGCTGCGTCTGAAGCTCGGCCGCGTCGGTGGCGCCGTACGCGAGGAGCCTGATCGCCCAGGGCACGTAGAGCCGAAGCTCCACATCGGGGCCAGTGTCATCGACCGGGGCCGAAGCAAAGGTGAGCGTCGTCACCAACACGCGGTGCTCGCCCTCGCACATCGACGCCAACACCCGAGTCGGCGACGGGCGCGGCGGTGGCGCGGTCGGCAGGTCGACCATCACCTGGCGCGGCACACAGGGGGCATCGAAGGCAAAGGCGTGGCCGTCGACTGGCTGCCAGCTGACCGGAGCGGGCGGCGGTGGCCTGCAGGCGCAACAGCTCAGCACCGCACCCAGAACCCAACGCCCCATTCGAAGCGGTATACCATGGGCCCAACGCATGAGCGGCTTCGACGCCAACGACCCCTTGATCGGCAGAAGGCTCGGCGTGGTGGAGCTGGTCTCGCCACTGGGCGCGGGCGGCATGGGGCGGGTCTACCGCGGCTGGCACCACGGTCTGGGTTTGCCGGTGGCCGTCAAGGTGGTCGAGACGCAAGCGCAGCGCGAGCTGGTGAAGAGACTCAATGTCGAGGTGCAGGCGGCCAAGAAGCTCCAGCACCCGAACATGGTGCGGGTGCTCGACTCCGGTGAAGACCGTGAGCATCGGCTGGTCTACGTGGTGATGGAGTTCGTGGAGGGGAAAGACCTCGCGCACGTCATCGCGGGCGGCCGAAAGCTCGACATCAAGCGTTCCTGCGCGGTGATGATCGAAGTGTTGGCCGCGCTCTCGGCTGCGCACGCGCTCAAGATTCTTCACCGCGACATCAAGCCCGCCAACATCATGCTCACCCGCCAGCGCGACGACGCGGGGCAGTTCATCGACCGCATCAAGGTGGTCGATTTCGGGTTGGCCAAGCTTCCCATCGAAGACTTGACCCCGCTGACCCGGAGCGGCTTCGCGCTGGGTACTCCGGGCTTCATGTCACCCGAGCAGGCCCTGGGTGAAGTGCTCGATGCTCGCGCCGACGTGTACGCGTGTGGCGTCACGCTCTACCGGATTCTGGCCGGCGCGATGCCGTTTCGAACCCAGCAGCTGGCGGCGATGTTCGAGCCCCCGCCGCCGATCGCCCGAATCGCCGAGGAGCTGCAGTCGATTGTGCGGTGGGCGATGGCGGCCAAGCGAGACGCACGCTGCCCCACCGCGGAGAAGCTCAGCGCCGCGCTCAGGCCTTTCGCCGAGGGCGCCGTGTTGAGCGACCTTGAGCAGGAGGTCGTCGAAGCGCCGCTCCACTTCGATCTCGGTGCGAGCCCCGAGGAGAAGCGCGAGCCGACCAAGCGCATTCGCCCGCCTCTGCCAGGGGCCGACTCTGAGCCGCCCATCGAGCTCGATCGCGAGCGCGCGAAGCGGTTCGAGGTGGCGACTCCGCAGCAAGACGTCTTGCCAGTTGCGCCGACCGAGGCCTGGTCGGCACCACCTCGACCCATCGGGCGGTGGGTCGCTGCAGGGTTCACCGCCGGCGCCGTCATCGCCACCGCACTGGTGCTCCTGGCACTGGGCCCCGGAGCCGCGCCGTCGTTGCGCGACGAGCTCAATGGCCTGATCGCCCGAGGCGCTCCGGGAGTCGCCGAGACCAGGGTGCTCGAACAGCCGCTCCGGTCAATCGGAGCCGAGCCGCTCGACGGCGTGGTGAACCGCCTCCTCTCGCTGCGACGCGTGGCGGGCGGAGACGAGGCGCGCTTCGACCCCGAGTATCAACTTCGCCCCTCGACCTGGGCCGGCGAGACCCTCGAGCCCCGCCTCGGCTCGAAGCAGACCTTCACGCTGTCGATCGAGCAGGTGGTGCCCGGAGGTTTCAGCGGGCAGATGCAGTGGGGCTCCGGTGCGGTCGTCGCCGTGACCGGGCTGTGGCAGGGCAACCAGCTGGTCTTCACTGATCAGTCGCTGATCTCGGGCTCTGCACCGGGCTACGTGTTTCACGAGAAGAAGGCGGTGTTCATCGACGGTGAAAATCGCATGATCGGCGTCGATGGGCCGTTTCGGCTGCCGCTGACCGCGAAGAACCTCAGCGGCGGCCCGGCTCCCAGCCCGCGTGAGCCGACGCCGGGCCCGATGCCCGCGCTGAGCAACCAGGCCCTGGCCGACTACATCGGGTGGAAGCGAAAGCTGATCGACCTCGACAATGAAGCGCTGGAGCGCATCTCCCAGCTGAGCCAGGGCGTCGACGCGCGTGAGAAGGCGCAGGGGCTCCAGGAGGAGCTCAAGGAGCGCCGACGGCGGTTACTGGTCGATCACCCTCCCCTGCCGTTGCCGGTGCTCGCGGCCGTCGAAGAGATCGTGGGCGCGATGTTTCAGCTGGTGCAACGGGAGGGCGTCATCGTGCCCCTGGGGGTGGCCGACCGAAAGGCGCTGGCGGCCCTCCGCGCAAGGCACGGCGGCTTGATCGACCGGGTGATGGCCAACGAAGCACAGATGTTCGAAGCCTGGGTTCGCTGATAGTCGTTCGGCATGCGACGAATTCTGTATCTCGAACCGGTGGGTGGCATTGCGGGCGACATGTTTCTCGCCGTCGCGCTCGACCTGGGCGTCTCGCTCGAGGCGCTCGAGGCTCAGTTGCGCACGCTGGCCGTCTCGGGGTGGCACCTCAAGCGCTCGACTGCCGAGCGCCACAGCATCAGCGGCACCCACCTCGACGTCTTCACTGACGAATCGACTGAGCACGCGCATCGCTCGTACCGCGACATCGAACAACTGATCACCGCCAGCGGGCTTTCGGCGAACGCGAAGGCGCGCGCTCTCGAGGTGTTTCGGCTCATCGGCCTCGCCGAAGCGCACATTCACAACGTCACGCTCGACACGATTCACTTTCACGAGGTCGGCGCGGTCGATTCGATCGTCGACATCTGCGGCGCGGCCGTGGCTCTCGAGCTGCTCGGCAACCCCGAGGTGTTCTGCTCGCCTCCCCCGCTCGGCTCGGGCACGACCCGAATCGCCCACGGCGTGGTACCCGTGCCGGTGCCCGCCACGCTCGAGCTGCTGCGCGACGTGCCGGTGAAATTCGAGGGCGTGGGCGAGCTGACCACGCCCACCGGCGCGGCGCTGATCAAAGCGTTCGCCACCGTCGCTGCTCCACCGTCGATGAAGGTTCAACGCATCGGTTACGGCGTCGGCACCAAAGACTGGCCAGACCGGGCGAACGTGCTGCGCGCGTCGATCGGCGAAGCGGTCGCGGTGGGCGCCACCAGCGCGGTGCAGCACTTGACCGTGCTCGAGTGCAACCTCGACGACTGCTCACCGCAGGTCATCGGCGCGCTGATGGAGCAGGTACTCACCCAGGGAGCGCTCGATGTCTGGGTGCTGCCGGCGGTGATGAAGAAGAATCGCCTGGGGCACCTGCTGGGCGTGCTCTGCGAGGCCGCCGAGCGCGAGCCGCTGACCTGGCTGCTGCTGCGGGAGTCGACCTCGTTGGGGGTGCGGGCCTCGCAGGTGGAGCGCACCGCGGTGGAGCGGCGCATCGACCCGGTGCAAACCCCCTGGGGCCCGATTCGGGTGAAGGTCGGCCTCCACGAAGGCCAGGTGGTCAACGTCGCGCCGGAGTTCGATGACTGCCTCGAGGCTGCGCGCCGCGCAGGGGTGCCGCTCAAAGAAGTACAGGCCGCCGCGACGGTGGCCTGGCGAACCGCAGCCTCGAAGCCTTAGTAGGCCTTCGAGAAGACGATGCGGCCCGATGAGGGCTTGCCGGTCATCACGCACACGCCCGGCTCCTGCTTCAGGTCGAAGGGCCGATTTCGCGTGGTGAGCTGGGTCTCCTGTTTGATGCGCGCTTCGGTCTCGGCGGTGCCGTCCCAGTGAGCGAGCAAGAAGCCCTTGTCGGCGTTGGCCTTGAGCTCTTCGAACGAGTTGACTGCCATGGTGTTGGCCTCGCGAAAAGCCTTGGCCTTGGAGAACAGGTCTTTCTGCATGCCGTCGAGCATCTCGGTGGCCTTGGCGATCGCTGACTCGAGCTTCACGAACTCTTTCTGTCGGCTGTCGCGGCGCACCAGCACGCACTGATTCTGCTCGAGGTCTTTCGGGCCAAGCTCCATGCGCAGGCAGACGCCGCGCAGCTCGTACTCCGCGTACTTGAAGCCGGGGCCCTTCGACTCGTCATCGTCGACGATCACCGACAGGCCGGCCTTCTTCAGGTCAGCCGCCAACGCGTGCGCCTTCTCTTTAACCTTGGTGCGCTCTTCGCCCTTGCCGATGATCACGATCACGCAGTGAGTGGGCGCGAGCTTCGGCGGCACCACCAACCCGTTGTCATCAGAGTGGGTCATGATCAGCGCGCCGATGAGCCGCGTCGAGACGCCCCACGAGGTCTGCCAGACGAACTCTTTCTTGCCTTCGCGGCTCTGGTACTGCGTCTCGAACATCTTGGCGAAGTTCTGACCCAGGTTGTGCGAGGTGCCGGCCTGCAGCGCCTTCTTGTCCTGCATCATCGCTTCGATTGAATAGGTGCTGTCAGCCCCGGGGAACTTCTCGCTCTCGGTTTTCTGGCCGGTCATCACCGGCATCGCCATGAACTCTTCGGCGAAGGTCTTGTAGACCTCGAGCATCTTGATCGTCTCTTCCTGCGCGTCAGCCTGGGTCTCATGGCAGGTGTGGCCCTCCTGCCAAAGGAACTCGGTGGTGCGCAGGAACATGCGGGTGCGCATCTCCCACCGCATCACGTTCGCCCATTGGTTGATCAGCAGCGGCAGGTCTCGGTAGCTCTGCACCCACTTCGAGAAGCTGCGGTTGATGATGGTCTCGGAGGTCGGGCGAATGACGTAGCGGTGCCCCTCGGCGAGCGGCGCGCCACCGGCGTGCGTGACCACCGCGAGCTGCGGCTTGAAGCCGGCGACGTGGTCTTTCTCGCGCTCGAGGTATTCTTCGGGGATCAGGAGAGGGAAGTAGGCGTTCTGGTGCCCGGTGTCTTTGAACATGCCGTCGAGGGCCTTCTGCATGTGCTCCCAGATGGCGTAGCCATTGGGTCGAATCACCATGCAGCCCTTGACGTCTGAGGTGTCAGCGAGCTTGGCCCGCTGAACCAGCTCGTTGTACCAGCCACTGAAGTCGTCAGCTCGGGTGGGCAGCTTGAGGTCGTTGCCCTTCTTGTTGCCGCCGCCCTGGTTCTGTTGCTGCTGATTCGCCGCCGGCTTCTGCTGTTCTGACATGGTGCCCTGCACCTAGAGCACCAGCCGGGCAAAGACAACGCGCTACGTGAACTCGGCCTTAATTTCAGGCTTCATCAGCATCACCAGGCTCCAGATGCCTGCTGGGAGACCCAGCAAGCAGCAGCAGCTGTTGAAGCAGGGGATCATCGCGATCACGCTGGCCGCGACAGCCAGGCCCCAGTTCTTGCGGTTCTTCATCTGCAACGCGCCGAAGACCACCAGGCCGTTGACCGCCAATTGAAACAGGTTGATCACCACGTTCACCGCAGAGCTCCCTGCAGCGCCGTTCTGCATGCCCCTGAACTGGGGCGGCAGGTTCGCCTGGTCGACGAGCTTGTTCATCACGTCGGCACCCACGCCGAGCACGCTGACCAGCAGGCCGACCAGAATGAGCAGAATCGAGAGCACCCCGACCACCAACAGAAACATCGAGGGCGCGACCAACGGGTCAGTGCCATTGCTCGTGGGCGGAGGCGCAGCGAAGGGTTCGGGTTGGCCGGTGGGGTTCATTTCGAGCGGCATTCGTAGCCCAACTCCCTCGTCGCGGCAGCACTTACTGCCACATCTGGAAACTTCGAGCCAACGCACTGGTCGATGACCCGCACCAGGTCGTCGTAGGCCACCGCGGCGTCGGCTTCGACGGTGATGGAGACGTGCTCAGGCCGTTGCTCTTTGAGCTGAGCGAGCGCCAACTTCAGCGGAGCGCGAGAAGAGGCCGTCGAGACCGCCATTCCACCGACCTGTGTCCACGCGCCGGCTTGAATGAAGAAGGCGATGGTCACCGCCATCAAGTCGATGAAGGGCACCATCATGTGAACCTCTCGAGATGTGAGGCCGACACGGACAGCGATGTTTTGAAGCGGTTCCGTGCTCTTCTACGAGCGCCGCAACATCAGCAACAAGAACAGTGGGCCACCGAGCAATGCGGTGATCACCCCGACCGGCGGCTCGGTGTGAAACACGGTGAACAACAACCGCGCCCCGAGGTCGGCCAGCATCAAGAATGACGCACCGAGCAGCGCGCTGGTGGGCACGCCGAGGCGTTGATCCGCTCCGAAGAGGAGCCGGGCGAGATGCGGCACCAGCAAGCCGACGAAGCCCACCAACCCTGAGAGCGAGACCGCCGCCGACACCGCCACCGAGGCGACCACGAAGAGCACCAACCGGGTGCGGCGCACGTCGATGCCCAGCGTGCGCGCGTCGTCATCACCCAGGGTCATCACGTTCAGTCGCGCCGAGAACGCGACCATCACCACCAGCGCTCCGCCCACCACCACCCCGGTGGCCAGCAGCGTGGCGGGGCGCTCTTGCCCGAGACTCCCCGCGAGCCAGA
>Ga0105048_10012992_pt1 | contig 13020 bp, 11 predicted proteins | sample MAT05_FD_78382 | JGI IMG/M metagenome (GOLD analysis project Ga0105048, IMG submission 78382) | Freshwater microbial communities from Lake Fryxell liftoff mats and glacier meltwater in Antarctica - MAT-05 | ecosystem: Environmental > Aquatic > Freshwater > Ice > Liftoff microbial mat | place...
ATTGATGCATCAGCCGAAGATTTTATTAACGCAATTGCGCAGCACCGGTTTTGGGAACGGGAAAAGGCGAGAAAAGTGCCGGCGTAGGGGACTTAACCATGTGGTGTTCTTTTTCTTGCTGGCCCGAGGTTTCCACCTTGGGCCAGCATTTCCAATGGAATGGATATTTCTTTTGAATGGCCTTCAAGTCGGCCGCAATCATTATGCGCGACCAGCCTGGCATCAATGCCGCCGACGAAGGGGTAACCATGCGCATTAAGGCTCGCTACGATCCCTGCGTGGTGCCCCAACTGGTGCTAATTGTGGAGGCGATGGCGGCTTTGGTGTTGGTGGATCATTTATTAAGGCAGCGGGCGAATGCGGATCGGCTTAATGGCTAGTAGAAATCTGGTATAATTGCTGCGACATTTCAAACAGATTCGTAGCGTTGGTATTACTGAAAACTATGATGGTCTGGTTACTATTTAAAATATGTATCCAGTTGGCCGCACTCCCCAATATGCCGCCCGGTCGGTACACATAAGGAACATTGATTTTATCATAGCCTTTGGTGTACCAAAAACCCAGGCCTACGTCGCCAAGTGCGGCATTGGGTTTTATCATTAGATCTACTGATTCTTTTTTAATGATTTTATAACCGAATATCCCCTGATCAAATTTTAAAAGGTCTTCAACAGTGGAATACATGGCTGCTGAGGAAAAGAAATTTTCAATAAAATAAGGAGCCTCATTATAAAATATCTTGGTACTATCATTGAAAGTATAAGCAGATGCTAATCCGCCGATGATATTCTGCGAGGACAGCATACTGGTATTTTTCATTCCTGAAGGCACCAGTATTTTTTCTTCGAGATTGCGGGCAAACGATTTTCCAGTTACTTCTTCGATGATCCGTCCAAGAATTATGTAGCCGCTATTATTATAACTGAATTGTTGGCCCGGCTCCGCTTCCAACTGGCCACTGCAATATTGAGTGATAAATTCATCTACGGGAAGCGGTTTTTGATAGACTGCCATGCCAGTCTCTCCTTCGCAATCTGGTATTCCGGCACTATAAGTCAGTAAATTATAAATAGTGGCTTTGTCTCTTGCTTCCCCTGCATAGCTGGGCAAATATTTGCCAATAGTCGCATACAAGTCCAACTTGCCCTGTTCGTACAATTGCAGGATTAGTACGGCGGTAAAAGTCTTGGTAACAGAGGCAATTTTAAATTTCGTATCCGTCTGTATTTTCGTTGCTTGTTGGCGGTTGGCAATCCCTGTGCCGCCTAAAAAGTCAATTTTTCCATTGGTGGCCAGCAGCACCACACCATTGAAATTCTTGGTAGTCTGATACGTATTTAAAAGTTTTGAAAAGTCTTTTTTTTGTGCGAAGACAAGTTGTACAGAAAAAAGGAGTAAAAGGAGAAGGTATTTCATTTTATGCAGATTTAAATTTCTTTTATGAAAATGCAATTCCTTTTACAATGATGGATGCGATTCATCCCTACACATACCCCTTCGCCTGCAACCGAAACAACTCCGCATACTTCCCGCCCTGGGCCACCAGTTCCTCGTGGCTGCCCAGTTCCAGCAACTGGCCATGTTCCAGAAATAAAATGCGGTCGGCCATGCGCACCGTGCTGAAACGGTGGGAAATGAGTACTGCCGCCTTGCCTTTCATGAGTTCGGCAAAACGCACAAACACCTCGTGTTCGGCGCGGGCATCCAGCGAGGCCGTCGGCTCATCGAGGATAATAAGTTGAGCCTCCCGCATATACGCACGGGCCAGGGCCACCTTTTGCCACTGTCCGCCGGAGAGGTCCACGCCGCCAGTGAAACGCTTGCCGAGCATTTGATCGTAGCCATTGGGCAGTTGTTCTACCACCGTGTCGGCGAGGCTTTTGTAAGCGGCGTCCACAATCTGCGGCTGGTTTTTTTGCTCCACGATGTTTCCCACAGCGATGTTCTCGCGGGCCGAAAACATAAAACGGACGTAGTCTTGAAAAATGACCCCGATCTCGCTGCGCAGGTCTTCGGGGTCGTATTCACAGAGATCCACGCCATCGAGTAGAATGCGGCCTTCGGAGGGTTCGTAGAGGTGGGCGAGGAGTTTGACCAGCGTGGTTTTGCCGGCCCCGTTTTCACCGACCAAGGCCAGTTTTTCGCCGGGATGCAACGTGAAACTCAAGTGCCGCAGCGCCCAGATGTCTGTTTCCGGGTATCTAAAACCCACGTTTTCAAAGACAAAACCCTGTTTCATCGGACGCGGCACTTTGCGCGTAGCGGTATGATTTTCCGACATCGGCTTTAATTCCAGAAAATCAAACAGGTCTTGCAGGTACAACGATGTCTCGGCAATGCGTGAAAAACGGCTGACAATACCCTGCAAAAGCCCCTGCAACTGACGGAACGAACCCGCCAAAAAAGTTAATGTACCCACCGTAATTTGTGCCACAACGGTCTGCCAGATCACAAACACGTAGGCGGCGTAATAGCTCATCGTACCCAATGTGCTGAACAGGCTGCCCCAAGCGGCACGTTTGAGGGCCAGTTTTTGATTGGCCAGAAAATACTTGTCGGAAATAGATTTAAAACGGTCGGCGATGAAATCCTCCAGGCCAAAAATCTTGATTTCCTTGGCCGTTTCGTTGCTCGCACCGATGTAGCGGAGGTAGTCAATTTCGCGGCGTTCGGGGGTCCAGGAGCGCGAGAGGGAGTACGATTCCTGGTTAAATTTCGATTCGCCAATGAACGACGGAATCACGGCGACCACCAGAATAATGAGCAGCCAGGGATTGAAAGCCACCAGACCAGCCATCAAAAAAATGACCGTCAGGAAATCCTGCCCTTGCGACAGCACCATACTCATCAGCGCAGTCCGGCCAGCGGTCTGGGTGCGGGCACGTTCCAGTTTGTCGTAAAAAGTAGCATCCTCGAACTGGTACAAATCCAAAGTGGCCGCATGGCGAATAATGCGCACCGAAGAATCATTGTTGACCAGATCGCCCAACAGGCTGTCCGTCAAAGTAATAGCCCGGCTGAATAGGCTTGAAAAAACGGCCAGCAATAATTCGGCGGCCACCCACCACCAGAGCTGGGAAGGCAGGGAAGCAAACGAAGTGATCGGCGTGGAGGTTTTAATGAGGGTCAGCACCGAATCAATGATCTCTTTGCCGACATATAGCATCAGCAGCGGAATGGCCGATTGGACGAGCCGGAGGACAATGTTCCAGGTGGCCAGCCGGGGGCTTACGTCCCAGATCATCCGAAAAAAGCGCGGGACATTGCGCAGCGAAGAGAATTGCTCGAAAAATCCTTTTTTATCTTTATTGACTGCCATAGTTCCATTGTTGAATGCCTCCCGCTGCGCACGCCGGTAATTTCTGTCTTTCGCCATTGAAAAATCCGTAGTTGATGGAGGAGCGTTTAAAAAACACCCAACGGGGTTCGATATTTACTCGTCACGTATTTATCTTGATATTTGAGCAAAACCACACTGCTTTTAACCCGTCCTTCAGGCGAACCAAACCCATTATTGATGAAAAAGTTGCTATTACTATGCCTGTTACTCTGCGGTTTTCACCTTCATGCGCAAAAGTCCCAGGCCTTCGACATTGCTATCGGCCCAAATTGGCTAAAAGTATTTTCCGGTGCAAACAGGGATGGCCCTTACTTCCCATGGCAAACCGGATGGGGAGCAGGATTGGATTACAATTTTGGGATTTCCAAACGAGTAAATGTGAAAATCGGATTGCGATACCACGCGTCAGCATCGGTGGTAGAGCGTAACAACCTGAGGTACGAGTCGGAATATTCCACAGGCACCTATTTACGCCAATATGGAGTTCGGCCTTACCCATCACCGGCAACCACAGTCCTCCTCTTCCCCATCATTATATGTAACCGGCGGGCTGGGACTAGGTGTCCAATGGATGCCGCCGAAGCAGCGGTTCGGAATTTTCCTGCAGCCGGTATTACGTTATATGAATAGCCAGCAAGGGAATGAATACCCGTTCGTTGTTCCGGCCATCGAAATAGGCGTACGCAGTCAATTATTTGGCAAATAACAGACGACTACTTCGTCATCTGCAACACCGTCAGAGCCAGCAAGGTACTTTCTTCCTCGGGCTTCAGGTCGCGGAGTAAGGTGAGCGCCCGCGGATTAGGGCTGCGTCCGGGCAAAGCCGGATTATTGATAGCGGCGGCGGTATTATTGCCGAGCTCTACCGCGTATTGTGCTTCGCCGGGTGCGCTTTCTACGCGGGCCAGTAGTTGGCCTTTATTGCCGGGAGCCAGCAGTACGCCATCGGTATAGACCCCCAGCGGCTGCCCGTTCACCCAGATCTCAGTCTCTTTGCCCTTGCGGTGCAACACGAATTCGCGGTCGCTGGTACGGGCCAGTAGCAGGCCACCGACGTTGGTTTTCTTCTCGGCGTAGGCCAGGATAGGCTCCTGATAAATACTGGTAAAAACGCCATCCGTGGTGTTATCAAACCAGCCTGCCTTTCTGCCCACCCGCTGATTGAGCGACAACAGGGCCAGCATTTCGCCATCCCAGGGCACGAGGGTACCGACGGGCGAAGTTTGCAGCCGGGCGCGGAGCTGGTTCAAAGTATTTTTCCAGGCTTTGGAATCCACTTTAAAAGCCGATTGGCCGATGGCCTTGGCAATTACCCAAATAATACCCACCAAAAAGCCGCAGGCGGTGAGCAGCATCATAAACAGACCGATCAAAATACGCATCTTCTTTTTTCCTTTTTTGCGATGAATTTTCCTGGTAGAAGCCGTAAAAAACCGGCATTTACGGTAAGCACACCAGTTTTTTCGATGAATGCCGGACGGAATGACGACAGATTCGCCGCTCACCCCCGCTCACCTCAAAAGTGTAACCTGTCCTTTTTCAAATTGTTCCTGACTTTGGTCGCGGCGTTTGTAACGCAGCGTATAAGCATAAACGTCTGGCTGAGAGATGGTACCATTGAGCGTCAGGCCATCCCATTGTTCCGCCGGATTGTAACTTTGGAAAACCAGTTCGCCCCAGCGATTATAAATGAAAAAATCAGCGAATTCAATAGCACATTGCTCAAAAATAGCGGAAAATCGGTCGTTTATGTTGTCGCCGTTGGGCGTAAACGCATTGGGAAACAGCGGGCGGCAACAGTCCTGCTGCGGTTTTGATAGCTGGAATGTATCCGTCGCGATACCGCAGGCAGTAGTCAGTTGTACGATATAAGTACCAAATTCGGTGATGACCAGCGAATCAGCGGTGCTGCCATCCGACCATTGGAAGGTGCCCGTCGGGTTGCCCACCGCCCGCAACCGCAACGGAAAGGCCCGGCAACTATCCACGATCGGGGCGAAATCAATGGTAACTGCTGCTCCCCCAGGCTCCACCAGAAAGGTGGTCGTGGCAGGACTGCACGCCCCTTCTACGATCACCGCATAGGTGCCAGGTGTAGTCACCGTGATCTGCGCGGTGGTTGCGCCGGTGGACCACTGGTACTGGGTGCCAATTTGATTGGGCTGGAGGACAATAGGGTCGAAGCAAATAGATTTTTTGATCGTATCCTGTTGTGGGGTGGGGCTGGCAAAAATATAGTCTGCGAAATTGGGCAACGAAGTAAATAACCCGCCCACGTTGTTGATATCGGTGGGGAATTTCATGATCGCCCGTTCCAGTTGCGGGGTGGCACTGTCGGGACAACGGATAATCGAAAGGCTGACTGGTGGAATTAATTGCCCGAAATCCTCGTCTAATTGTTCGACAAAATAAATATTGCCATCGGGAGCAAGTTGCATCAGGCCGGGAAAGGAAAAGGAGGGCACATTGGTCAGCATTCGTTGCGTGACCGGCGTAGCCAGCAGGTCGTAACTGACCATATTAAGGAGGACATCGTCGGAGTCAAAACCGTATAAATACCGACTGTTGGGCGAAAAACTAAACGTATAACTCGAAATGGCCAGGGCATCCAGAAACTGTAGTGTCCCGGTGGCACTATTGAAAGCATACAATTCGCGGCCTGCGCAAAGAAAACGGCCATCCGGCGATACTTTGATTACTTGCACATTTTCACTGCCCGCCTGATTATTGCGGGGTTGCATCTGTGGCTGCCCCAGGCCGCTGGGCGTAACCGGAACAATGACAAAATCCTGCGAATTGTAATCCACCGTGATTACCCAAAAGTCCTGGCTGTTGGGTTTGGGCACCGCAGTGAGGCATTCGACCGCTGGTTGGAATACCGTTATATTGGTTCCCACTACCCCCCCAAGTCCCCCATTCAGCGTCATATCTATTTCAAAGTAAGACAACCCGCGATGGGTGCCGAGCGGCGGCACCTCCAGGCTGGCATTCTGATCTACCATGAATTGATAATACCGCCCCGGGCTGCTGGGTTTGGGCAGTATGACTACCCCTTGCGCAGCACTGTAGCCCCCGCCCTGGGTCTGGCCCATGTCATACATCACGGCATCGTTACGGTTCCAAATATAACCAGTACGCAGGCCATTCGCGGTGTTTTCCAGGGTGCCGCCGCCATTGCTATAAAACAACAACTTCCCACTGGCGTCGCAGTACGAGGCACACCCTTCGTAGGAATCCATCGCGCTGTTGAGAATTTTTACGGGCATACCGCTGGTGAAATCAAGACCGGCATGATTGCCGAAATGCCAGACAAGGCCGTGTTTGGAAAGCTGGGCGTACCCGGCGGGCAGGGTACAAAACAGCGCGAACAAACCCGCAAACAGCGGGCGAAGGCCGATAAATCGTTGCATGGGAATAAAGAAAAAATGGTGGACAATGTGACTACTGTGGCTAATAAGTAAATAAGCAAAATTGCAAAAGGCAAATGGAGCAAAGCGACATCCCGGTTTTTTATCGGGGTAGGCAATGATAATCAGCCAGTTATGACAAAAATAACCTCGATTAATTTTGCCCGCCTACTTATGAAAAGTCGGGCAGTCTGATAATAGCAGCTTCCTAAACTGTTCAACGGCCTTCCTGTTCGCCGTTACGAAGGTCAAAGGTAGGATGTGTTGGCAGTTTGAGCCATGCAAACGCCAGTTTTGTTACGTAATTGACAAAGTGCCCGCCAGGAACCAATTTTTTTGAAACGGCAACAACTTGACGAACGCCGCCACGGGTGGCCTGATTTTTTGGTGATTTTCAATCAGGTGCCTGGAAAAAATGTCACCTGAGACCAAGTTTAGATGCCACAATTGCCATTAAGCCCCTCCATAACTGCCAATCCGTCAGATTTCCCCGGCTGGCATAGCGATTGATAAAAATGAGGAGATCGCAAACATTGGTCATTCAATAAATACATCCAACAACTATATAAGAACATGGGAAAAATCATCGGTATTGACTTAGGAACTACTAACTCCTGCGTGGCCGTCATGGTCGGCAGTGAGCCAATAGTCATTCCCAACGACGAAGGTGCCCGCACTACCCCCTCCGTCGTCGGTTTTCTGGATAACGGAGAACGCAAAATTGGCGCACCTGCCAAACGTCAGGCCATCACCAATCCACGGCGCACCGTCGCCAGTATCAAGCGCTTCATGGGGATGCGCCATTCGGAAGCCACTTCCGAAATCGCCCGTATGCCCTACAAAGTGGTGAAAGGGGACAATGATACCACGCGGGTGGACATTGACAGCCGCCTTTATACGCCGCAGGAAATATCCGCCATCATCCTGCAAAAAATGAAAAAAATCGCCGAAGACTATCTCGGCGAAACCGTGACCGAAGCCGTTATCACGGTGCCTGCTTACTTCAATGACTCGCAACGCCAGGCTACCAAGGAAGCCGGTGCTATCGCTGGTCTGGATGTAAAGCGCATCGTGAACGAGCCGACCGCCGCCGCCCTGGCTTATGGCCTCGACAAGCGCGACCGCGATATGAAAATTGCCGTGTATGACCTCGGTGGTGGTACTTTCGATATTTCCATCCTCGAACTCGGCGGTGGCGTATTTGAAGTAAAATCTACCAATGGCGACACCCACCTCGGTGGCGACGACTTCGACCAAACCATCATCGAATGGCTGGCCGCTGAATTCCAGCGCCAGGAAAATATGGACCTCCGCAAAGACCCGATGGCGCTCCAACGCCTGAAAGAAGCTGCCGAAAAAGCCAAAATCGAACTTTCGAGCAGCACGGAAACCGAAATCAACCTGCCCTACATCACCGCCGTAGATGGTGTGCCGAAGCACCTGGTGCTGAAACTCAGCAAGTCGAAATTCGAGCAGATGACCGACTCCCTGGTGCAACGCACTTTGGAACCTTGTCGCAAAGCCCTGCAAGATGCTGGCTTAAAACCCGCCGAAATTGACGAAGTGATCCTGGTCGGTGGTTCTACCCGCATTCCCCGCATCCAGGAGGAAGTCGAGAAGTTCTTTGGCAAAAAGCCCAACCGCTCGGTCAACCCGGATGAAGTGGTCGCCATCGGTGCTGCCGTACAGGGTGCTATCCTTTCGGGCAATGCTGGTACCAGTGGTATGCTGCTGCTCGACGTGACGCCCCTTTCGCTGGGTATCGAGACGATGGGTAACATCTACGACGTGGTGATCGAAGCCAATACGACGGTGCCGACCAAGAAGTCGAAAACCTACTCCACGGCCAGCGACAACCAGCCACAGGTAGAAATTCATATTCTGCAGGGCGAACGCCCGATGGCCAAAGACAACCGCTCGGTCGGTCGTTTCATCCTCGATGGTATTCCGCCCGCCCCGCGTGGTGTGCCACAAGTGGAAGTCACTTTCGATATGGACGCCAACGGTATTCTTTCGGTGACGGCGATGGACAAAGGCTCCGGCAAAAAGCAAAACGTCCGCATCGAAGCCAGTACGGGCCTCTCGAAAGAGGAAATTGCCCGCATGAAGGCCGAAGCCGAAGCCAATGCCGATGTGGATCGCCAGACCCGCGAACGCGCCGAGAAGCTGAACACCGCCGATTCGCTGGTTTTCCAAACAGAGAAGCAACTGAATGAATACGGCGATAAAGTGCCGGCCAACCACAAGGAGAACATTGAAAAGGCTCTGAACGATCTCCGTGAGGCCCTCAAAGCCCAGGATGTGGATCGCATTGAGGCCCTGACCGAGGCCCTGACCCAAGCCTGGAGTGCCGCCAGCCAGGATATCTACGCGAACCAGCAAGCCGCTGGCGCAGATACTACCGGCAATCCTTACGGTGGCACTACCGGCGGCCCGACGGGTGGTGATGGAAATACCGGTTCGGAAGCACAGGATGTGGAGTTTGAGGAAGTGAAGAGCTAAGTATATCGAGTTATAAAATGGAGGGCGGATTGACATAAGGTCAATCCGCCCTTATTTTTTACAGCTATAACTTCTACTTCAGCACTTCAAAATGCCGCCCCGCTCGTCCTTCCAGTTCCGTCATCGGAATCCGGTCGGTTAGCCGCGATTCCAGGTGGTAGTCACCAAAGGATTTGCGGCTATACACCAAACCGATCCCCCTGGCGTACCATTCTTCGCCGGTGCCTTCCACTTCCGAGGCACCTTCCTGCTCGTTGCCCACTACTTCACGCAGACCAAAGCGGATACAAGGGTAGGACTTCCCCTGTAATGCAAACGCTGGCCCCTCCCCCAGAAAGCGACGGTTGCGGATCAGGTAGATTTTGGTAGCGGCATCATTGGCCGGGGAATAGTGCAGACGAAACAGGAATACGCCCAGCGAGTCGGTCACCCGAAAAGGAAAGACATTGGCCGACTCCACCGTGGCCCGCACCTGCACCACCTTGTTGGTCAGGGTATCGGGTTCGTAGAGAAAGTAGTCGCGCGATACGGCACCATTGTCAAAGAGTTTTTCGGTGGTGATCTGTGCGATCTGGTAGTGGCGGTCATAGTTCGTGGCGGTGAGGAAAAGACCGCTGTCGCGCAGGGTGGAGTTGTAGTACCAGTATTCATTGGCGGTGCTGCCATTTTGGGTCAGGGTGTATTGATACACCTGACCATCATAGAGGTCTTCTGCCGGAAAGTAGTACGCCCGAATGTCGCGCTTGCCGTCGTTTTGGCAAGCCATTAAAAAGGAAAGAAGCAATAAAATGCTGCCCAATAAGGAAATACGCATGAAATTTAATATAAAAGCCTGAGCCGATCTTTTATCTCGGCTCAGGCTGGATTTGGATAAGAAAACCTGGGTGATCTAGAACGGTAAATCGTCGCCGCCGCCTGCACTTACATCGGCAGTCGGCATCGGGCTGCTGCTCTTGGCCGCTGGTTCTGTGCTCGGGAAGCGGCTGTCGTTGCTGCCGCCTTCGCGTTTCTCCAGATTGCGGAAGAGGTTGGCCACAATATCGGTGGTGTTGCGTTCCACGCCATCCTTGTCGGTGTACTTGCGGTAGGAAATTTTGCCTTCCACGTACACCGTCATGCCTTTTTTGAGCATCTTTTCCGCCCGGTCAGCATCCTCCCGCCAGACGACGATGTTATGCCATTCGGTGCGCGATTGCCAGTTACCTTCTTTGTCTTTGTAATTCTCGTTGGTAGCCAGGGAAAAACGGCCGACAGAACTGCCGCCTTCCAAATGACGGATCTCGGGATCTCCTCCAAGATTCCCGATAAGGGTGATTTTGTTAATCATGGTAAATGAGTGCTTTATAATGGGTTAAAACTGTATTCCGCCAAAAGTTTTTCCAGCTTTTGCCACAGTTTTTCCGGTAAAAATGGGTGCTTTTTTAGAGCCTTAAAGTTAAGCCTATATCCTGTAAGTACCAATCAATTACCCTCGGCACAGCAATATTTTTTTTTAATTCTTCCCTGGAAACCCGCAGCCAGTTCGCAAAAGGCGGAGCAGCCAAAAAAGCGGGGGAAACCGTTGCGGGGAGGGGTATTTCGCAGAAAACAGCCGTCACCTGGCGATGGGTCAAAGTCTGACGAAAAGGTTTGGAAATAGTCACTTCTTCCGGGACCATCGGGCTACCGCCGGGAAACCAATGGTGCAGCAACAAGGCCGGTAATTCGGTAAAATCGTCCGGCCAGGCCATCAGCTCCAGCAGGGGAAATTCGTACAGATTTTGCCAAATATCCGGCTCGAGCCGTTGGCGCACAAAGGTAGTACCTTGATAATCAAAGACGGCGTACACGAAAAAGCGGTCTTTCCGGGCCTTGGCTTTTGCTTTGCGCGGCAACTCGGCTACTTTGCCCAAACGATAGGCCACGCAGTCGGTATTCAGTGGACAAACCGGACAAAGTGGCTGCGCTGGCGTGCAGACGGTAGCCCCGAAATCCATCATCGCCTGATTGAAAGCCGCCGGTTGTGCGGGATCGAGCAGGGCATTGGCCAGGGCGGTGAACTCGCGTTTGGCGGCTGGGGCATTGGTCGGTGTCTCTATACCGAAGCAGCGCGCCAGCACCCGATATACGTTGCCATCCAGCACGGCATGGGGCAGGTCGTAGGCGAAAGAAGCGATGGCAGCGGCGGTATATTCCCCAACGCCTTTCAGCGTCAGCAGGCCAGCATAAGAATCAGGAAATTGACCCTGCAACTGATCGGCCACGTGCCTGGCCGTAGCGTGCAGGTTGCGGGCGCGCGAGTAGTAACCCAGCCCTTCCCAAAGTTTCAGCACGGCATCTTCCGGTGCATCGGCCAGATGACGCACCGTCGGATAGGCTTCCACAAAACGCAGGTAATAGGGCCAGCCTTGTTCCACGCGGGTTTGCTGCAAAATGACTTCCGACAGCCAGATGCGATATGGATCGCGTTCCCCTTTCCAGGGCATGGGCCGGTGATGAGTGGCCGCCCAACGGAGCAGATTTGGGGCAAAATGGGATAGCAGCGGGTCTTTTTTCATGACTGATGATAATTGCCCCAATATTCCACATAAAACGAGGCATTCATTCTACAATATCCGGTCGGGAGCGGATTTTAGCGCATGGCGCAACATTTTCTCCACTATGAGTGCTGTCAATTTTTTCAGCGCGGACAAAACCGAAATATGGCCATTTTGTCAAACCTTGGAGGCGATTTTTCCGTCATTTTTCCAGTCATCAAAGCATTTAAAACCATGCCCAGAATCAAAACTGTACTCGCTGTTGCTGTTGGTGTTGCATTAGGGGGGGCATTTGTGTCCCTGCTGGCACCGCAAACGGGCCACCAGACCCGCGCCATGCTGCGTGCTATGCTAATTAAACGTTTCGACAATTTATTGGCCAAGGCCGAGCAGAAGCTGGAAGATGCTTACGAACGCGCTGTATCCGAACAATATTCCCCGGAAGAACCCACCGAAGAACGCTCCTTTTTTTAAACCATTAATTTTAATTTACTCGAAATATGAACGCAAAAACTCTTTTTCTGCTTGCTGCCTTGATTGGTGTGGCATTTTTACCGGCATCTTTTGCCCAGATTGGCATTAAAGCCGGCGTTAACCTGGCTAACATGGCTCAGGATGAATCCATTGAGAACTATTCGGATTATGAAAAGAAATCAGTGGTCGGTTTCCAGGCTGGTTTGACTTTAGACCTTGGCTTGTCTGATCTTTTCACCATCCAACCGGAAGTATTGTACATCCAGAAAGGTGGCAAATCTACTTTCACTGCCAATGATAATAACAAACTGGAAAGCCGTTACTACTACAATTATGTAGAAGTACCCGTGCTGGCTAAGCTGAAATTCTATGGTGCTGATGGTGGCTCCGGTTTCTATTTCCTGGCTGGCCCGTATGTGTCGCTGGCTTTGAGTGGAAAGGTAAAGACCGATCTTACAGTGCTCGGACAAACTACTTCTACCGAAGACGACTTCGTATTTAATAACGACGATGCTCGTGCACGGGCTAAACGTTTGGACTATGGTGTTTCATTCGGTGGCGGCATTAAAATCAATCGTTTGTTTCTGGACCTGCGTTACAATTATGGCCTCAACAATGTATTGGATAACGATGCCGACAACAATAACGACGACAAGCCATTTCTGCGCCACCGGGGGATTGGTTTGACCGCTGGTGTTGAATTTTAAGATTAGATACCATTATTAAATCTTCTCATGAGTCATTCCGGGTTTCGGGGTGACTCATGTTTTTTTAGTGG
>Ga0105048_10012993_pt1 | contig 13020 bp, 17 predicted proteins | sample MAT05_FD_78382 | JGI IMG/M metagenome (GOLD analysis project Ga0105048, IMG submission 78382) | Freshwater microbial communities from Lake Fryxell liftoff mats and glacier meltwater in Antarctica - MAT-05 | ecosystem: Environmental > Aquatic > Freshwater > Ice > Liftoff microbial mat | place...
CGTTGTGTCAAAAAAAATAATCGCTCATTTACCCCGGTAAACCTCACAATCATTTTTTTTAACACGCCTCGAAACTGAATTTTTCCATCCAAACACCTAGTTTTCGGACAGACACTACTTATTCGATTTGCGAAAAATTCATCGCTGACACTTTGGATTTAGATCACCTTCTTTGTTCAATTCCTCCAATACAGCTTTTAGCAGATCCTCCTCTGAAAATGAATCTGAAATCATCAACTGGTTTATTCCGTAACTTTTTAACTTCTGTAAAGTAGTAGTCCCAATAGCTATTACCCTTTCGTCATCTGAAATAGTATATTTTGTAAAATAGGCAGTAACGTTCGAGCGGCTTGTAAATACAAGGATTTCTGACTTAGGAATTTCAAATTTACTTTTCAACGAAGTTTTATACACAAAAAGATTTTTTGAAATATTGGCAAATGACCCCTGTCTTTGAACCGTTTGAAGAGAATCGATGGCCTGCGGAAATAAAACTGTTTCGGTAGTAATAAGCCTAGCAAAGTCCTTGGCGATGTTTACAACAACATTTCCGATCCCAATAAAAGTTGCTGACTTCCCAAACGCGTTCAGGTATTTGGCAGAATTTTCTCTTAATACTGCAAATAGCGTCCAGGAATCAATCTGCGGATTTTGTGTAAAAAAATATTTTATGGCATTTTTACTTGGGGGAAAAATCCTATCCAATTTTGGCGCATTAGAATAACGAATCTGCGACACAATGATGAGCGACTCCTGCACTATCTCATACCCTTGCTTGTGCAGCTCAGATTTCAACAAGCTGCCCTCAGCCAGATACCTGGAAATGAATACTTGCTTGGATATTGGCACTGAAAAGTCGGTTAATTTCATTTTTTGCGGGATTTAATTCGATAAATATGAACGTTCCTTTGCAGTCTGCGAATTACTGCGACCTAAACTACTCACTACAACTAAAAGGCTAACGAGTCCCAGTGTCCAAAAAAGTTCAGAGGAAACCAAGAATGCTGAGTAACTCCTTTTTACATTGTTAAGAAGACCACCGCCTTCCTTTACCTGTATTGCCGACAGACTATTCAAATCGTCAAGCACCTGGTCGTACTTAGTGTTTGGCCGAAAACTCCATTTCGTCGTTGTGTCAAAAAAAATAATCGCTCATTTACCCCGGTAAACCTCTCAATCATTTTTTTTAACACGCCTCGAAACTGAATTTTTCCATCCAAACACCTAGTTTTCGGACAGACACTACTTAATAATCAAATCCATCTTTCTATTAGCTTCGTCTACTGAGATCAACTCAAGCGCCTGTGAAAGCTTAATATTCTGATTTAACGATTTAAAAATTCCTTCTTCCTCCTTTGTTAATCTTGTTTTCGCAAATGCAACAAGTAGGTTCGCCACTGAGTCCATGTGCAGCGTGAAATCTGATGCTATGCGTTTCTGATCCCAAGTAATCAACTCAACTTTTTTTGGCTAAAATAGGTGGTGAGTTTATATACATAATTTTCAGCAATAAGTCGATTTTGATAGAGGTCTACAAAGGAAATTTCAATTTCTTCAGCACTTTTTCCTCTGCCGCTTACAGAAAAAATGATCACTACGATTACAAATAGCCAAAGCAGAACGGCCTTTGGTCTACATGTGTTTTTGAGTGTTCTCATGATTGCAAAATTTAAAATATTAACCCATTTATTTGATCCTGTGCTAGAAGTCATCTCAAACTTCCAAAGTCTTTAGTCACTTCTAACCGCCTTTACAAAATTATTAAGGCCTTATCGTGAAGTAATACATCCATTTGTTTTGAGATGGCTTGTAGCCATATATTAGTTTATGACTTTAATAATTTCAAAATAGGCCTCGCCACCGCGCATTTTCTAGCAGACCGTGTCAGATACCCTATAGCCAATTAACGCAACACTAATTGGGGCAAATACCGAAATCCTACGATCCTTTAAGTTAGTCGACAGTACTGATTTTGTTTGTTTAACATTTTACTTTTGACATCCGTAAATAAAAATTACGGAGGCTTAGGTGTTGAAGATCATTTTCTCCGAATAGAAAATAAGCAGGCTTATAAACGCCCACTTCAAAGCAGAGTGTACTCGAAAATCTGAAATTTTTTTGAATTCACTTGAAAATTTAAAAGCGTTTATTTTTTAAGCGTTTGTTACCTTGAGGATTCTTAATTTTTTATTTGATCCTGCACTTGGCAGAGTAATGAGATCGTTCTCGGTGTAACCAATTAAGGCCATACTTATAGGTGAAAAAAAAGAAATTTCCTTAGTTTTTATATTTTCCTGCGAAGGCAATACAATTTTAATTCTAATCACTTTTTTAAATAGCGAATGCCATAATTCTACAACAGAATTTAGTCTTACTGTTTTTTTCGTGATTTCATTTTCTTTCACTCTTCTAAACTTTTTTATCAGACCTTTTAAGAATATTTTATAATAAGCCTCTTTTTTTTCTAGCACGTCATTTAATTTTTGAAAATCGTTTTCTGAAATAGCTGGTATCATGGTTTTGTTTCTAAAGTGTGATTAAATCCCGATAGCTAAAAGCTATCTAGTTTGTAAACTCTACAAAATGTTGACTATTTGAATCTGATACAGATTCCCCCGAAACTTTAAGAGCCCGGGGCTTAGGTATTGAAGACCTTTTTATTCGATGAGGAAACCAAACCACATTTGAAAAAGCAAATGAAAGAGGAATTCTGTTTATTTTGATTTAAAATATTCATCGTGGTTGTCTGTGACAAACATAAGTCATATTCTCTTCAAAAAAAACCGGGAATAGTTAAATTAACCAAAAGTGCAAAAAATTTCGATTGGTTTATATTGCATACGGGGCGCCCTAATCTGTTTTTGTAATTATGCATTAGTACAACTGAATCGAGTTTAACAAAATCGCTGAGAAGAAAATAATTAGGCACACTTGTTTCCCAGAAAAAAAATGAATAGACGTCATTAAAGCTGCGTACATTTATCTCATTGCCTAAGCTGGCGCGAAAAACGGCAAGCGAAGCCTCAACTCTAAGTATCATTTGTTCCAGGGATTGACTTTGTTGCTTTATCGATGGCTTTTCTCAGCTGGTCGTGAACCCAGTAAAAAAATTACAATTAGTTGCAGTATGGATTTTTTTCATAATTACTGAGTTGATGTGAGGACATAGAGCATCTTCAGCATGCAGAATTCAATCCTTACTTGTGGGTATGTCTATCCACTGCGTAAAAGACCATGTCAGGACCTCGTTTTATGTCGCGCGAAAAATCCATTCACTTTGGAGGTTGAATGGATTTAGTCCTAAAAGGCTCTACGATTGTAAGTTGTTAACCCAACATAAATTTCAGTTTTGAAACGACTAAATTTAAAAAAGTGTTTTAACGATTTCTGTAAAGTCTATATCCGATCGTTGCCTGATACCAGGTATTTCTGTAACGTAATATAGAGGAACTGCCATCGCTATTATTTTTTTGTAAATCCCATCCAGCTCTTGCGCTGAGTACGATATGCTTTAAGGTTAGGTCCACACCAACTGAAGCACCGAGAATGTTTTTACGCACATCTTCGTTGTCAAACTCCGTTTCCTGCGTTGCACTTGTACTTCCATTTTTAAACGTGTTCTGCTGTTTTAGCAAATATGAAAGTTGCGGGCCTGCTAGCAGCGTTAAAAACTCACTAGGCTTAAACGCGAAAAATAACGGTATATCCAAAAAACTACTTGTGCGTGTAATATTGTAATTGCTTCCAAGAATTGATCCCGAAGACTGAAATCCCTTTTGTGAATAGAGTAACTCAGGTTGAATACCGATTAACTTGCCGAAAGGAATAGCTAGAAAGGCTCCGCCTGCAAAACCCAATTTAGGATTCGCATTAAAACTTTCAGTACGTATGTCATAAACATTAGAATAATTTACCCCGGCTTTAAATCCTAATAAAAGCCTGTTGCGAAAATCAGTGGTGTTTTGTGCATTAACCGTAAATACGGCAAACAAAATTGGAAATACTAATATTATTTTTTTCATAGTGAGTTTTTATTAAACCTCTGACAAAACTATACCAGTCTTTTTAGCCATAATTCGTCAGCATTTGGAAATTTCTGTGGACTATTATGCCGTTAATGGGGACTACGGAAATTAAAAAATTTATTTTTCAAATATACTCTAACAAAATTGCCGTTATTGAAATCCAATTCGCTGCGGTTATTACCATATATTATTTAAAAATCGACATAAACGCCTCTCCTGAAAGATTAATTGATCACTTTAACGCGAGGTTGTGTGCCATATAAGCGCCAAGGTACTTTTCCAGCAAATAGGTATAAACTACTCCTACTTTAAAGCTTGTGAAAAACTCTTTAAATAGTGGACTATGTGGGCATCCTTTAGGCAAAATAAATCCAATTTCTTCTTTACTTTGATTGAGTAAACGTTGCAACTTTAACGATTTAGAAGGATTATTCCTCAGATAATTCCAAAAGGTTACGGCATCTACATAAGCAAAAGTCAACACGTTTTTAGAAACCTCGTCTAAGATCTTACTTTCGGATTGCATGTAGGTTATTCTTAAATCTTGCAAATTAGTTTTCTTTAATTCTAAAATATACTTGTTTAGTGAAGTAGAATTAATAGTAAGAGCAGTCTTACTTCCCAGCGTTTTAGTGATTTCATACTGGCTTTTTATTTTTATATCCGGAACGTGAAAATTGGTAATACAAAATGCGACGTTTTTAATATAAGGCAATGAAAATTCTATCTCTGGATTTTTGTTCTGAGTAATAATGGAAGATGCAAGTCCAAAACTATTTCTGCTTTTTAAACGGGTTTGTTCATACAATTTTTCGTAATCGGCGTAAAGAGAGTACTTAATTACCACAGTCATTCCTTTTTTCTGTTTTAGCCACTGAACATATTCTTTTACAAGATCAATCTCTATCCCTTTTATCTCTTCCCCTTCCTTATAAGCGAACGGCGCATGATTGATATAATTAACATAAAGGGTGTCACGTGTTTGACTGCTTAACCTAAAGGCTAGGATTAAAATTAGTACGGTAACTAGTTTATTCAATTTTCAATGATCATAAAGTCGCTTGGTAAAAGCGATTCACTGTACTTTATCACCAAAGCAGTGCCAGCGCAGACACTTAAAAATAAGTGGGAAACCGATATTTATTAAGGCAATATATCCCACAAAGGGGAAATTTGGGATAAATTTGCGATCTTAACTAGTTCCTGAGCCTTGGCAATAAAGAGTCAGGCGACCTTAATCTCAAAGTGAAGCAATGGCATATTCTGATGCTATGCTTTTGTCGGGATAGCCTTTCAGTTGTAACGGTATTTTTCACTAACCATCTTTTGGCTGGTATGTATGCAAACTGGGAAAAAAATAAGTACAAAATAACCGCACGACAAATTTGAGAATCATTTAACAATAATAACTTTTTATAAAGCATTAGCTTATTTTTGTCATAAGATTTACTAGGTTCCTTTATGGCTGGCTTTTTTATTTTATCGGGTTCTCTCAAATGCGTTTTAGTTTCCTCGGGCGTAAGCGTAGATTATGCGCGATTCTGCTTAGACCGCAGCTTTAAATCTTATTTGCAAGTAAGTTATCGATCACGGATTTCTTTAGATTTATATTGTCAGTGAGCAGGAACTTGATTGAGAAGCAAACAGAAAACCTCCTTTAGTGGTTGTGGGTCGGGAAGAACTAACCAAAAAATTGCACATCTCGCTCGCTAATTTAAAAAATTAATTAAATGAAAAAATATGCAATATTAATTGCTTTGGTTCTGGGAGTGACCCAGACAAAAGCACAGGATACAACAAAGAAAAATCCACTAACCCTTAGCGGCTACGTAGAGGCCTATTACAGTTACGATATCGGAAATCCGGATAACCATGAAAGGCCTGGCTTCTTTTACAGCTTTAACAGGCACAATGAAGTCAATTTGAATATAGGTTTCGTGAAAGCTGCATACGCCACTGATCGCGTAAGAGGAAACTTTGCTTTAATTGCCGGAACATACGCGCAATACAATCTTGCTGACGAACAAGGACTTTTGAAAAATCTTTTTGAAGCAAACGCGGGATTTAAAATCTCAAAAAAACAAAACATCTGGATTGATGCCGGAGTGATGCCCTCACACATTGGCTTTGAAAGCGCTATTGGCAAAGACTGTTGGAATGTAACGCGTAGTATTTTAGCAGATAACAGTCCGTATTACGAATCGGGGGTTAAAATACGCTATACAAGTAAAAATGAAAAGTTGTATTTAGCTGCCATGTATTTAAATGGCTGGCAAAGAATACAAAAAATTCCGGGAAACCAGACACCGGCATTTGGTACTCAACTGACTTACAAACCCAACTCAAAAATTACACTTAACTGGAGTACTTATGGTGGTAATGAAATGCCAGATAGTGTCAGTCAATTGAGAGTATTTAATAATTTTTATGGTCAGTTTCAAGTTACAGAAAAATTTGGAGTAACAGCCGGTTTTGATATTGGTATGCAACAAATGAAAAAAGACAATAGTGTTTATAATAACTGGTATTCGCCTGTGTTGATTGTTCAGTTTAAACCAACCAGTAAAATACGTATTGCCGCAAGGGGAGAATACTACAGTGATGAAAAAGGTGTAATTATTATTACAGCCACACCTAACGGTTTTCAAACGATCTGTTATTCAGTAAATTTTGATTATGCTATTAGTGACAATGCTTTATGGAGAATAGAAGGAAGAGGATTGAGCAGTAAAGACAAAATATTTTTAATGGATAAAAAACCATCTACTGCTAATTATTTTTTAACCACGTCCATAGCAATAAACTTCTAAAAAAATAGTTTTTGAATAAAAAGATAACTTAAAAACTTCTAATTTTAAGCTCATAGTAATAAGCTTTTAAGATTAACAATTAGAATTTGTAAATAATGGTTCGAATTTTTCATAATACAGAAATTGAAATAGAAAAAAGCATGGACATCACCCTGCTTAAACAAATTTCGCGTGAAAAATTACTATGGGTCGATTTACAGTTTGCTTCTGATGAAGAGAGGAAAACTGTAGAGTCTTTTTTTAAAATCGACTTTGAAGAGCAGCAGTATAATTCCAGTATTGAAAGTAATTCACGGTTTTACGAAGCAGAAAGTATTCTCTACATACAATCTAATTTCATCACTAAACAGGACTCTGTATTTACAAGTGCCCCTGTTACCTTTTTTTTACTTGACGCACTATTAATTACCTACCGTGACGCTGACCTCTCGTCTTTTGCGGAGACGGTAAAAAAAATGAAACGGAACCGTCATGCCTTTAAAAACGGAAATGACATACTAGAATGCATTTTTGAAACAAAAGTGGATATTGATGGCGATTTTATTGAAGCAATTGCTAAAGAAATTTCGATTGTTAGTCACGGCCTCTCTTTAAGCACTACCAACGAAGAAGAACTCCTTATAAAAATAAATTCCTTTCAGGAATATGCCATACTTTTTAGAGAAAATTTTATAGATAAACAAAGGGTGGTTTCATCCTTACTTAAAAGCGAACCTTTCAAATTAGATGGAAGATTAAAAATTGTGATCAAAGACATCAATTCGATGCTTGACTATACTTCTTTCATTTTTGCAAGATTGGAGTATTTGCAAAATACCTTATTGGGTATGATCAACATGCAACAAAATAAGACCATTAAAATCTTTACTATCGTTTCTGTCGTATTTATGCCACCTACACTTATTGCCAGTGTATATGGTATGAACTTCACGAGCATGCCGGAGCTAAATTGGAAATTCGGATATCCTTTGGCACTCCTTCTTATCATTGCTTCTTCATTATTCACCTTGTTTATTTTTAAAAGAAAAAAGTGGTTATAAGTTCTACAACAGACTGCTCCCATAAAGCAAAAAAATACAAACCAAGGAATTGTTACTTTAAGTTCAAAAAAAGAATAATTAATTACACAAAATCGTTTTTGATTTCTTGACTACATATTTATTTAAGCATTTTGATGTATAAGAATTAATTAAAGATAAAATTGTCCGAATATAAAAGATTTCATATATTTGTAGTGTAATTTTGTCAATATGTTTTCAAAGGCTTGTGAATATGGAATAAGAGCAACTGTTTTTATAGCAAAACAGTCGCAGGAAAGTAAAAGATCAAGCCTTAAGGATATTGCGAAAGGGATTAACTCCCCTGAGCCTTTCACTGCAAAAATACTTCAGCAATTAACACGAAACAAAATAATTAGTTCTGTAACAGGCCCCAATGGCGGCTTTGATATCGACGTATTGAAGATGCCTAAAATAAAACTGAGTCAAATTGTTTTTGCGATCGACGGAGATTCAGTGTACAGAGGTTGTGGATTAGGTTTGTCGGAATGTTCAGAAAAAGAACCCTGCCCTGTACACGATAAATTCAAAGTGATAAGAAATGAATTACGAGTGATGCTAGAAACTACAAGTGTTAATGAATTGGCGCTCGGTCTTAAAAAAGGCTTAACATTTCTAAAGCGCTAAAAAAAATTATACTAATAAAAGATATAAAGGTCTTAATATATTTAATTAAAAACTCGAAATCATGGAAACAGTCAAACATCCTGACACGATTCAGATCCTCCCCAGGAAAAACAGTGAGGTATCTAACAGTAGGGTATCTAACAACACGTTTAGCTTATTGTTTAACAAACAAGCGGCAAGCTTCGAAAGCGCAAGGTTCGGGTGGATGGCCATGGCGATTACCCTACAGAGTTGTTTGGGTTCTGTAGCTTGTATGTTTATTCAGCAGAACAATGCCAGTGTCTTTATGCTCATTGCTTGTGCTGGTTTAACAATGGGAAGTAACGCTATGTTTATTTCACTCGCGCCGCCCAAATGGTGTGTGGCTTCGTTTTATTTGAGTTTGTTTGTGAACACCGTTTTTATTCTGATAAACGTATAATATAAATGAAGAAAAAATTAGTGCTCACGTTTTTAATACTGGTTGGATTAACCGCTAAGTACAAGAATTAAAATATATGTACCAAACTCACGACATACTCGCCTTAGAAGACATTAAACTACTTGTAGATTCTTTTTATGATAAAGTAAGAAAAGACAAATTACTTTCTCCCATCTTCAACTCTGTTATTCAGGATAACTGGCCACGCCATCTGGAAAAAATGTACACTTTTTGGCAAACTGTTTTACTAAAAGAACACACTTATTTTGGAAGCCCTTTTTTACCTCACGCTAAACTTCCCGTTGAGCAAGAACATTTTACTAAATGGATGGAATTATTCTACAAAACCATTGATGAACAATTTACAGGTGAAAAAGCAAACGAAGCGAAATGGAGAGCTGAAAAAATGGCGGAAATGTTTCTTAGCAAAATTCAATACTATCGCCAAAATCCTGATAAGGTACCAATATGATAGCAGGTCTAAAATATAATCTTGCCATTTCATCCGTTTATTTATGGATTGGATTTGTTTGCGCTATTAGTTTTATGGAAGCCTGGCTTAAATTTCGTGCTCCCGGCGTCACGATGCCAATTGGCCTAGGCATCGGTCGCGTAGTATTTAGTGCTCTCAATAAAGCAGAATGGGTTTTTGCTGTGGCAATTATTTTTAATTTGTGGATGACAAATGAACGCCTTTTGAGCCCGTGGAATTTTACATTCTTTCTACCGCTTCTTTTATTAAGCATGCAAACACTGTATTTGCTTCCCGCCCTCGATCAACGGGCAGAGTTGCACATTCAGCAAAAGGCAGTAAGCCCGTCCTATTTGCATTTTTACTATGTCGTCATGGAGATTGTAAAAGTGATCAGTCTTTTTGTATTTAGCATCAAATTATTTAAATAACAATATGGAAGAAAAAAACATCATTCAGCAAATTGAAGAAAAGTATCAAAATTTAGGGGAGAACCCGGAAACATACTTTAAAGGCTTGTTGCAGGCCAAACCAATTAACTACTGGGATTATGTGGAAGTAGATACTTTATTGTCTCTTCAAAAACCACGTACCAATTTTAAGGACGAGGAAGTTTTTATTATGTATCATCAGGTAACGGAGCTTTTATTGAAACTGATGATCCATGAAATAAAACAAATTGTTTATAATGAAATAATCACGGAAGAATTTCTAATCATAAAAATAAGTCGACTGAACCGTTACACCCGAATGATGATAAACTCATTTGATGTGATGAGTGGCGGAATGGATTACGATGACTATAATACTTTCAGATCTACTTTAGCACCAGCCAGTGGCTTTCAAAGCGCTCAGTTTCGCCTGGTAGAATTATATTGCACGCGCATTGAAAATCTTATTAATGAAGAAGGAAAAAAACGCATCTCCGCACAACCAACTATGGAAGACTACTTTGAACACATTTACTGGAAAGATGCCGGACTAAACCGCAAAACAGGTAAAAAAACGTTGACCCTCCGCCAGTTTGAAGAAAAATATTTAGACCGTTTTATTTCTTTAGCAAAAAAAGTAAAAGGAAAAACGCTAGAAGATATTTTTCTGAAAATTATAAATCCGTCGGAAGATTTAAAACTTATTTTAAGAGAATTCGATAGATTATATAATGTAGAATGGCCAATGGTACATTTAAACACAGCAAAAAGTTACCTGGATAAAAAGGGTGAAAATCAGGCGGCAACAGGGGGTTCGGAGTGGAAGAAATACCTTCATCCACAGTTTCAACAACGTAAATTTTTCCCAACGTTGTGGACAGAAAAGGAAATTAATCAATGGGGAGAAACAAAATAATACAGAGTGAATAAACAATAAACTAAAAAAGAAGGAGTGAAGTATAAGATGATACAGACAGAAAACAAACCAGAATTAACAGTCCTTAAAAAAGGAGAAGCTTTTAAAATACTTCAGGTAAGGGGCAACATCACTATGTTTATGCCCAAACACATTAGCACCAAGGAAGCAATCATTACCGTAATGGAAGGAAGCGCTATTCTTGATATAAATGGAACCGAGCATTTATTAAACGCTCACGACTGTTTTATCATCCCGGCAAAACAGGAACATACACTTCTAATCATGACGAAATTCAGGGCCTTGGTAACAATGCCAGTTGAATCTAACATTGAATTCACCAACTAAAACCAAACTTATGACACTTATTAAAGAAAAAACCATTGGCGAAATGGTAGCAGAAGACTACCGCACCGCATCTGTATTTAAATCATTCGGAATTGATTTTTGCTGCAAAGGTAATCGTACACTCGATGAAGTGTGTGAAAGCAATAACCTGTCTGCGACACAAGTAAAAGATGATTTAAAAAAAGCAACCACCACAGACGAGACATCGGGCAGCGCTTATCACACATGGCCAATCGACCTCTTAACAGACTACATTGAAAAAAAACATCACCGTTATGTTGAAAAAACGACTCCGGAATTAAAAGCCTATCTCGAAAAAATTTGCAGAGTACATGGATCTAATCATCCGGAATTATTTGAGATCGAAAAACAATTTTCTTCCAGCGCCGGTGAACTAGCCGCGCATATGAAAAAAGAAGAATTAGTGCTCTTTCCCTACATTCGGAAAATGATAAAAACCATAGCCAGCGGAGAAACACTTCCTCCGCCCCAATTTGGCAAAATAGAAAATCCGGTAGAAATGATGATGCAGGAACATACAACGGAGGGCGACCGGTTTAGAAAAATTGCAGAACTCAGCAATAATTACACACCACCAACAGATGCTTGTAATACTTACAAAGTAACGTTTGCTTTACTAAAAGAATTTGAAGAAGATCTTCATTTACACATTCATCTTGAAAACAATATCCTTTTTCCAAAAGCAATTGCAACGGAACATCAGATGCGTGGCTAAATCGCGAAATATTTTAATAAAAAAATTTATGCCGCTCCTGCCGAAGATGAAGGCTACCGGATTCTGGTGGACAGACGCGTGGCCACGCGTCATCGCAAAAACCAAAGCCCGCCTCGATGAATGGGGTAAATCCATTGAACCGTCTGCTGAATTAAGAAAGTGGTTCGATCATAAAGCAGAGCTATTCATTGAATTTACTAAGCTGTATAAAAAGGAGCTTGCGAAAGACTAAACAGAACTTAAACGCATAAAAACTATCGCTAAAAAACAACGCGTCCCACTTTTGTCTGTCGCCAAAAACGTGCTTGTGAGTCACGTATTAGTTTTTTGCTCTGTATTAAAAATTCAAAAATGATTCTCTCTGAACAATCACATAAGGAACGTGAAATAATTAAAATAAGTGTATTGACTCATGGCGAGAAATATTGTTTAGAAACATATGCTGGAGAATATCGGAATTTGATGGAGCTTTTGCGTAATACTCTTTGTTTAGAAAATTTTGGTGAATGTGGGGGTATGGGCAGGTGCTGCACCTGTTTAGTAAAAATTATTTCCAGTTCGGTTTTACTGGCAACACTCGAACGAAATGAGGCTTCAACACTCGATAAGCATGCTATGCTTCACGCAGGCAACCGTTTATCCTGCCAGATAGAATTGGACGAACAACTCAACAACACTGTGATTAGTTTATAAATTAACTCCGTTGTAACCAGATGCTAGGATATGAACTCCGAAATGAATGACATTAGACCAGTATATTGACAACATAAATAAACGCTTCAAACTTGGTAATGCAACCGAGCATACTTTCCGTGGCGACCTGCAACAACTTTTAGAAAGTTTAGTGCCTGACATCAGGGCGACCAACGAACCCAAAAGACAATCTTGCGGAGCACCCGACTATATTCTGACCAAAAAAGAAATTCCAGTAGGATTTATCGAAGCAAAAGACATTGGCGACAAAGACCTTGAAGGAGCAAAGAAAACTGGCAACAAAGAACAGTTCGACCGTTATAATATTTTGCATTACCAAAAAATTATTGTTGCATTATCAGAAACTGATAGATTGATGAAAGAGATTGAAAAAATTAAGATAGATTAGGGGCTTGAAATTAACAAAGAACTAGTGAAAAGTCTACCAAATAACTTTCCCTCAATAAAAAAAAAATAAAATAA
>Ga0105048_10013000_pt1 | contig 13018 bp, 8 predicted proteins | sample MAT05_FD_78382 | JGI IMG/M metagenome (GOLD analysis project Ga0105048, IMG submission 78382) | Freshwater microbial communities from Lake Fryxell liftoff mats and glacier meltwater in Antarctica - MAT-05 | ecosystem: Environmental > Aquatic > Freshwater > Ice > Liftoff microbial mat | place...
ACCTACTGCCTCATCCCCTTCCTTAATTTGGCTGATGCGACGGATGTCTAAACGAAGCGACGCATAAAAATTTAGGGCATTACCACCCGTGGTGGTTTCTGGATTACCAAACATTACGCCAATTTTTTCGCGTAATTGGTTGATGAAAATACAAATGGTATTCGTTTTATGGATGGTGGCGGTAAGCTTGCGGAGAGCCTGACTCATTAAGCGGGCCTGTAATCCCATTTTGCTATCACCCATTTCGCCTTCAAGTTCACTCTTGGGAACAAGTGCAGCCACCGAGTCAATAACCAATACATCAATGGCGCCACTCAAAATGAGGCGGTCGGCTATCTCAAGTGCCTGCTCACCATAATCTGGCTGACTAATCAACAAATTATCTACATCCACCCCCAGTTTTTTTGCATAATTGCTATCGAACGCATGTTCCGCATCTACAATGGCGCAAATTCCGCCTTTCTTTTGGGCCTCTGCTATTACATGGATAGCAATGGTTGTTTTACCACTCGATTCCGGGCCATATATTTCCACAATCCTTCCGCGGGGTAAACCGCCGATGCCAAGAGCGACATCTAGCCCGATGCTGCCTGTGCTTACTACTTCTATATTTACAATACCCTTCTCATTCATCATCATCACACTGCCTTTGCCAAAATCCTTGTCAATTTTGTCAATAGTCAGTTTGAGTGCCTTCATCTTCTCAGAAGGCATGACGCCATTTTTTTCTTCGGTCTGTACCGTTGCTTTTGCCATAGGGGGTAAAATTATTAAGGCTGCTAAGATAATGCGGAAATTGTTTTGCACACTAAAATAGTTAGCATTTTTGGTAAAAAAATTAGGAGTATTATAATTATGCTGGTTTCTGTTTCATTTTATAAGTTTTTGTTAGCAGGGTTATGAAGCTGATCCAATCCTTTATCGTTCGTGGAATATCTTTAACCATTACCTTTGCACCCCTAAAATAAGGGAATCGGTTGATAAATGCAAACATGCATAAAAAAAAATTTCATCAGCCTAAAAGAAAAAATCTACTAAAATGGCACAGGTAAAAAGGGAAAACGCATCGCCGCTTGTTGATCATGTAACGGTAACCCTGCAAAAAGAAGATTATTATCCGGCATACGAAAAGTCGCTAAAAAAATATAGCAAGCAGGCTAATATTCCTGGATTTAGAAAGGGGATGGTACCTACAGGAGTGATTAAGAAAATGTACGGCAACAGCGTATTTAGTGAAGAGGTGCTTCGTGCTGCCGAAAAAGAAATCAATGCTTACCTGGAACAAGAGAAACCGGCTATTTTTGGTCAGCCCATGCCTACAGAGGATAATAACGATATGGTGCGGTCATTCAATCAGTTTAAACCACAGGAATATGCCTTTACTTTTGAGATGGGTTTACAGCCCGCTGTTGTACCCGCCCCACTAAAAAAGGCATCCATTGCCCGAAAGAATGTTGTGGTAACCAACGAAATGCTCGAAGAAGAAATTGATCGCCTGCAAAAGCGCTATGGAAACCTAAAAGAACCAGAAACTATTGAAGGGGATGATTGCGTGCTTAATGTGATATTACAAGAAGTGGATGCAGAAGGAAAAGATCTGGAAAATGGCTTAAACCATGAAACCAACAGCTTGCTTGTTTCCTATTTTTCAGAAACCGTAAGACCTCAGTGGATGGGATTGAAATTGAATGATTCGCTTACATTTACCCTGGGAGAGGCTTTTGAAGACAAAGAATATTCCTGGATTTGTGAGGATCTGAAGTTAGATGAGGATATTTCGAAAGAACGCCGTTTTACATTCACTATTGGTAAAATTGGTCTGTTAGAAAAACGGGAACTAGATACAGAATTCTTCAACCAGATTTTCCCAGGCAAAGCTATTGGAACAGAAGCCGAATTTGGCGAAGCACTTAAGGCTGACTTACAGGCACATTGGAAAAATCAGGGGCGAGCAAAGGTGCAGGATGAAATTTACCATTACTTAATTAACAATACTGACCTTGAATTTCCTGAAGATTTTTTGAAACGTTGGATGCAGCAAGATAGGGAAAAGCCAAAAACCGCCGAAGAAGTAGAGGCTGAATTTCCTTCTTTTAAAAACCAGCTAAAGTGGACTCTTATAAGCGACTATTTTATTAACAAACAGAACATTACGGTTATGCCAGAAGAACTCCGGAATTATGCCAAAATTCAGATGATGAGTTATATGGGTGTAACTACCCTCGATGAAAGCAATGCCTGGCTCGACAGTTATGTAGAGCGAATGATGAAAGACAAAAAATACATTGATGAAAATTATCATCGCTTGCTAACCGAAAAATTGTTTACCTGGACAGAAGGACAGGTGCAATACAAAGAAGAGCAGGTATCGGTGGATGAGTTTAATGCCTCACAGCCTCATCATCACCATTAATTGTCCATATTAAGCATTGAGGAATAAAAAAGACGTCATGAAAAATATTTTTCATGACGTCTTTTTTTATATTTTCACCTATGGATCTTGAAGCTTTCAGGGCTTATTGTTTTACACTGCCCGCTGTTACCGAAGGAATGCCTTTTGGGGATGAAGTGCTGGTATTTAAAGTAGGGGGTAAAATTTTTGCCTTGGCAGATATAGATATTTTTGCCAGTGTAAATTTAAAATGTGATCCTGAGCGTACTATAGATCTGAGGGAACGGTATCCGGCCATTATTCCGGGCTACCACATGAATAAGGTACACTGGAATACACTAAATATGGATGGCACAATTCCGGATAAACTTATCCTCGAATTGGCGCGCCATAGCTACGAGTTGATTGCTCGCTCTTTATCTAAAAAGCACAGAGCGGAGTATGGGTTAAAAAATTAGGCATGCTGATGGTAAAAAAACGTTTACTACACAAGATGCTATATCCGGGTATAGGGGAAACCAACATCTTCAAAGAACTGGTTTTGCGCATTCTTACCATCCTTTTACTGGTTCTTTTTGCTGTCAAATTATTGTTACTACCTGCCACTACGGATTTTCCCCGCTTCAATTCTTTTGTTTCCCCGTTTCTCCATATCCCCATATCTCCGTTTCCCATTTCCCAGTTTCATTCTTGTTCACCGCGCTTAAAGAAGGCTGCATACCGCTGCTACCAATTTTCTCATTTATATTTACCGCAATTATAAAAAAATTATATTCTACTATGCAACTAGTAATTCGGGATCTAAATAAGGTCTATTCTAACGGCGTTAAAGCCCTCAACAATATTAACCTCACATTGGACAAAGGCATGTTTGGCCTGTTAGGCCCCAACGGAGCAGGAAAAAGCACACTCATGCGAACCATCGCAGCGCTGCAGGATCCCGATAGTGGAACGATCCATTTAGGGGATATTGATGTGGTCAATCAAAAAAATGAATTACGCAAAGTGCTGGGATATTTACCCCAGGATTTTGGGTTTTACCCAAAAATATCTGCCTTGAGTTTGTTGGATCATTTTGCGGTTTTAAAAGGTATCACCAATAAAAAGGAGAGAAATGAAATTGTAACAGGTTTGCTACAGCAGACGAATTTATTTGAGGCGCGCAAACGCAATGTAAGTGAATACTCCGGAGGTATGCGGCAAAGGTTTGGCATTGCACAGGCCTTATTGGGTAGCCCCAAATTAATTATTGTGGACGAGCCTACCGCCGGGCTTGATCCCATGGAGCGTAACCGCTTTCATAATATCCTTAGCGAAATTGGTGAACAGGTGATCGTGATTCTTTCTACCCATATTGTAGATGATGTAAAAACATTGTGCAAGCAAATGGTTGTAATGAACAAAGGCACCATCCTGATGGAAGGCACTCCTGCACAGGCGGTGGCTTCGGTACAGGGCAAAATATGGACCCGCGCCATTGATAAGGAACTTCTCAACGAATTCCGCTCCCGGTTGTCAATCATTTCCCACGCTATTTCAGAAGGAAAAATGATTGTACATGTGATGTCGGATGATCAACCCGAAGAAGGTTTTGAGCAGGCACAGGCCACCTTGGAAGACGTTTATTTTTCAACCATAGTAAAAAACTAAACCGCCACGATGTTTAAAGAAATATTTTTATTCGAATTAAAATACGTCCTGCGAAAGCCAGCGGTATATATCTATTTTAGCGTTCTTTTTCTTTTAACGCTGATGATTGGGTTCACCATTTCAGGGTTATTTGAAACCACCCGCAGTGACAGCAATACAGTAGCCAATTCTGCTTTAGCGGTCGGTTCTATTTTATTGGGAACTACCAGCAGTATTTTCAGCATTCTTATCAGTGTACTCATTATCTCCATTTCAGCTACAGCCATTCAAAAGGATTACCAATACAATATGCATGCGCTGTTTTTTACCAAGCCCATCACTAAAGCAGCCTATTTCTGGGGAAGGTTCGGCGCGGCTATTTTAGCTACCCTGTTTGTATTTACCGGCCTATTGCTAGGATTCATGATTGGTATTTTACCGGGATTGGATAGCCCGGTTATGGGGCCGTTTAAATTTATAAATTTTTTGCAACCTTTTTTATTGTTTACCATACCCAATGTGTTGTTTCTGGGGATTTTGTTTTTTTCCTTAACTACCTATTTACGTACTACAATGGCTGCCTATATTGTTGCCATTGTGCTGATGATGGTACAAATATTATCCAATACCATTACCGCCGAAATAGATAATAAAATGCTGGCAGCCATTCTGGAACCATCTGGAGCAAGTGCCTTGCAGTATATTACAGAGTATTGGAGTCCGGTTGAGAAAAACAGCCGGCTTATTCCCTTCGAAGGAGCGCTTTTGTATAATCGCTTGTTATGGTTAGGGATTGCCATTGTGATAGGCGGTTTAAGTTATCGGGGCTTTAGTTTTACTCAGTCGCTAAAGCCTATAATGTGGTTTCGGCGTAAAGAGGAAATAATTGCTACTGTAGAACCTTCCTTGCTTACCCTTAGCGACCTTCCGGCTGTTACCCAAAATTTTACAAATTCTGGTAAAAGGAAGCAGCTTTGGTATCTTACAATGTTTGAGTTTAAAAAAATGACTGGCAGCCTTTTTTTTATTATCATGGCAGCTCTTGGCATTGGGATGATGGTATTGGTGGTACAGTTTATTGATACCATTTATGGAGCAAGTACTTATATGGTTACCTATAAAGTAATTGAAAACGTAGTGGATATCATACAATTGTTCGCCCTTATTTTTGTTATTTTTTATTCTGGCACTTCTGTGTGGCGGGAAAGGGAAAGTAAAATGGATGAGTTGGTAGGTACCGCACCCATCTCCAACGGAACGTTGTTTTTTTCAAAGTTTCTTGGCCTTGCCCTTTCCATCGGGCTTCTTTATTTGATTGCAAGCATAGCCGGAATCGTTATTCAGTTATATTCAGGGTTTTATCAGATTGATCTGATGCAATACATTGTTTCCATTTTTACCAATATAATTTATGGAATAGTATTGATTGGTTTATCTGTTGCTGTTCAGGTATATTCTCCTAATAAATACCTTGGGTTTTTTCTTGCCCTTTTGCCTGTTGTTATTTTACCAATAGTATTCGGGTTACTCGAAGTTGATAATGATCTGCTTAATTTTAACAGTACCGGTGGCGGCAGACCTTATTCTGATATGAATGGTTATGGGGGCAGTTTCAACCAATGGCCGTTTTACCGATTGTATTGGATAAGTATTGTAGCTTTTCTTAGCCTGCTTGCTATATTGGTTTATCCCCGGGGTAAAGAAATTAATATCAAAAAGCGCTGGAAATTATCCGCTTATTTTAATACCAACGCATACAAAGGTTTAATGACCGCCTGTTTGCTGATTGCTTTGGTTATGGGGGGCTTTATTTACTACCAAACCAAGGTATTGCAAGTGCGTACTGAGCCTAAAGTAGCAGAAAAGAATGCTGCTGATACCGAAAAAAAATACAAACGTTTTCAAAGTTTACCCCAACCAAGGATTATGGCGGTTAGCCTTGAAGCAGATATTTTTACTGCAGATAAAAGGTTGGAAGTAAAGGGAAGTTATGTACTGCTTAACAAAACAGGCGAAGCAATTGATACTCTATATTTTGATTATGCCGGGGGTAAAAAATCCCCCTACCATTTCCGTGTATTCGATCCTTCTGTTCCGTTTACAGTAGTTTCAGACGATGCCGAAAGGGGTATCCGCATTTTAAGACTCAACAAATCGTTGATGCCCGGAGACAGTATTCTTTTTGCCTTTGATATGTACTACGAACCAAGGGGATTGTTCGACCGAATCAATTCACCTGTGGTAAATAATGGAACTTTTATAAACAATGGCATTTTGCCTACAGTAGGATACAATGCTAATGGAGAATTGAGCCAAAATAAAGCACGTAAAGAATATGGATTGGCACCCAAACCACGAATGGCTGCGGTGGATGATTCTGCAGCGAGGATGAACAATTACATCTCCAATGATGCTGACTGGATTCGGTTTGACGTAGTTCTGAGTACCGATAAGGGACAGACAGCCATAGCACCGGGTTACCTGCAAAAAACATGGGAGAAAGACAACCGGCAATACTTTAAATATGCCATGGATAGTCCCATCCTTAATTTTTACAGTTTCCTTAGTGCTGACTATTCCCTAAAAAAGGATAAATGGAAAGATGTTAATATTGAAATTTATTATCACAAAGGGCATGAGTACAACCTTGATCGTATGATTAGCGCGATTAAAAAATCGCTGGATTATTACACGGTTCAATTTGGACCGTACCAACACCGTCAGGTTCGCATCCTTGAGTTTCCACGATACAGCAGTTTTGCGCAGTCTTTTCCCAACACCATTCCTTATTCTGAAGGAATAGGTTTTATTACGAAAGTGGGCGATGGTCCTGATGATATTGACGTGCCTTTCTACGTAACGGCACATGAAGTGGCGCATCAGTGGTGGGCGCATCAGGTAATTGGCGGAAACGTTCAGGGCAGTGTACTGATGAGCGAAACCATGAGTCAGTATAGCGCCTTGATGGTGATGGAAAAATTATACGGATCAGCGGCTATGAAAAAGTTCCTGAAAGATGAAATGGATAAATACTTGTTAGGAAGAGCCACGGAAGGCCGCGGGGAATTGCCTTTGATGCTTTGCGAAAACCAGCAATATATACATTACAATAAAGGGAGTGTGGTGATGTATGCTTTAAAAGATTTTTTGGGAGAAGAAAAGCTGAATGCCGCTATTTCAAGGTACCTGAAAAAGACAAAGTTTTCAGGTCCCATATATACCAACTCCATTGAGTTTGTTGATTCCATAAAAGCGGTAACCCCCGATAGCCTGATGTATCTTGTGGAAGATATGTTCGAGAAAATTACCCTGTACGAAAATTACGTAAAGGCGCTGAGTTTTAAGCAACAACCCGATAAAACGTATAAGGTTTCGCTTACGGTAGGGTCTTCTAAATACTACGCTGATAGTGTTGGTAAAGAAACAAAGGTGGCGGTGAAGGATTATATGGATATCGGAATTTTTGGCGTAGAAAGTAACGATAAGAACAAAGACAAGCCCTTGGTTTTTCAAAGAATAAAAATGGATCAACCTGAAAAAACATTTGAGTTTGTGGTAAAAGAAAAGCCAATAAGCGCTGGTATTGATCCTTACCTGAAACTGATAGACAGAACACCGGCAAATAATAACCTCAAATTTGGCGAAAAACCCAAGCTTCCGAGTCTTGATAAAAAAGGAAATACTGTTACCATTAAGGTGGGTGGCTAGTGCTAAGTTAAATCTGAAAAGGCAGATGGCAAATCTGAAAATGCCCACGATTCAAGCTTTTACGGATAGATGCGGCACAATATAAATAGTATAATATTAGTATAAAATTAGACTTAACAGGATAAAATGGCTTCGGAATCATCAGGATTCCGAAGCCATTTTATTTTAACATTTGGTTTATAAATAGAGTTTGCTTATGAACTTAAGAATTGGGATTCAAAATTTTGGTATTGTTAAATACATCGGAATACGATAATTGCCTTGGTACCGTGATTTGCTTTTAATGTTGCATGCTGTAGTTAAAAATGTAAATCCCCTCCACCGGAAGGGTGGCCGTGCAAATGTTGATTGAAGGTAGAAAGCTCAATATCGGACGAGGTGGGTAATCGAAAGCGTAAGACCCAACCCATCGGCGTCAATAAAATTTCGCACTTGCATAATTTTCTCGTTCTGAAATAGGTTGAGTCCAAAAAAGTGGATAAGTCAAATTAAAATCAGGACAGGTAGAATTATGAGCTTGCTCAAATGGTGTCTAAATCTCGCATATTTCAAGATGGTTAGGACTGAAATGCAACTGCGTTAATACACATTTTCTGATGGCTATACGCTGTTTTGCTTGCATCTATATCTTTTTAAGTCAATTTCGTATCATAACACAATAAACTTTAGTATATTAACCGATCATTCTTATAAATTCCCCATGAGCAGCGGCACATCCTGCGCACATAATCATTGGGGGAATCCGAATAAACGCAACGTCCCCTTTGGGAGACATTGCTTTGAATACGTGACTAAAAATTAAAATATGAAAGCAACTGATCTGATGGTGAAAGCCCTTGAAAATGAAGGTGTAGAGTACATTTTCGGCGTTCCTGGAGAGGAGAATATTGATTTTCTCGAGTCGCTTCGCGAATCAAGTATAAAATTAATCCTGACCCGGCACGAGCAAGGAGCAGGTTTTATGGCAGCTACTTATGGCCGGCTTACTGGCAAGCCGGGTGTTTGCCTGAGTACTTTGGGGCCCGGGGCCACCAATTTAGTAACACCGACAGCCTATGCGCAATTAGGTGCCATGCCTATGATCGTCCTTACCGGGCAGAAGCCTATTAAAAAAAGCAAGCAGGGTCGTTTCCAAATAATTGATGTGGTGGAAATGATGAAACCCATCACTAAAAGCGCCAAACAAATTGTAAATGCACAAACCATTGCTGCACTTGTAAGCGAGGCTTTCCGGCTCGCTATTGATGAAAGACCCGGAGTAGTGCATTTGGAATTGCCCGAAGATATTGGCCAGGAGGAATGTGACGATTTTATAATTGAAAAAGCTTATACCGAAAGACCTCTTGCAGCTATCAAAGCGTTGCAAAAAGCAGCCGAAATGATAGAATCGGCAAAAATGCCCTTGTTGTTGATTGGGGCGGGGGCTAACAGAAAAGATACCAGCAAATCACTAACTGATTTTGTAAATAGTACGCAGATCCCGTTTTTCAATACACAATTGGGCAAAGGTGTTATTGATGAAACGCATTCTTTGTATATGGGAACTGCTGCTCTTTCTGAGGATGATTTTTTACATTGCGCTATCAATCGGGCCGACCTTATCATCAACGTTGGACATGATGTTATTGAAAAGCCGCCGTTTTTTATGACGCCCGGCGGCACAAAAGTTATTCATATTAACTTTTTAGAGGCACAGGTGGATGGTGTTTATTTTCCTCAGATAAATGTGGTAGGTGACATAAGCCAAACGATAGAAGCACTTACCACTATGGTAAAAGACTTTTCCAATTGGGATTTTTCCTATTACTCACGTATAAAGAAGGAGGTTGATATCCATCTTGATACTTATATTAATGATACCCGCTTCCCCATGTTGCCACAGAGGCTGGTAAATATGTTGCGCCTGGCACTTGAAAAAGAAGATATTATTACATTGGATAACGGCATGTATAAAATCTGGTTTGCCCGCAATTATCCTACCTATCATCGCAATACCCTGCTCCTCGACAATGCCCTTGCAAGCATGGGTGCGGGTTTACCTTCGGCTATGATGGCCAAAATGATTTATCCCGAAAAAAAGGTAATTGCTGTGGTGGGCGATGGTGGATTTATGATGAATAGTCAGGAATTAGAAACAGCCGTAAGGCTAAAATTAAACCTGATTGTAATTATCCTCAATGACTCAGCGTATGGTATGATTAAATGGAAACAGGAAGACATGGGTTTCCCCGACTTTGGCCTTTCCTTTAGCAACCCTGATTTTGTGCAACTTGCCGGTGCTTATGGTGCACAGGGTCATCGGCCGGTAAGTGACGCCCACATGGAAAAAATACTGAACCATTGTTTGGAAACAGCCGGAGTTCATGTGGTAGATCTGGCAGTAGATTATTCACTCAACCATGCCATCCTGCATGTACTGCTAAAGGAAAAAACCTGTATTTTATAATTAAAAACCAACCTGTATGTTAGAAGTATATGCTCCGTATAATAGAAAACTGATAGATAAAGTGCCGATGATTACCAAAGCCACAGCAGAAAAAATGCTGAAAACGGCTTATGATCTTTTTAAAAAAAGAGAAAAGTGGTTGCCTGCCTATCAGCGGATCGCCATTTTGGAAAAGCTGGTAGAATTAATGAATAGTGAGGTGGACAACCTTACAAAAATAGCAGCCCGTGAAGGGGGTAAACCTTATATGGATTCACAAGTAGAAGTACTCCGGGCCATCAATGGGATAAAAATTGCGATCTCTTGTATTCAAAATCAAAAGGGGGAAGAAGTGCCGATGGGTATTACCGAATCTTCCGTAAACCGCTTGGGCATTATTACCCGCGAACCAATTGGCGTAGTGATGTCGGTAAGCGCCTTTAATCACCCGCTCAATTTAATAATACATCAAACGGTTACGGCCATTGCAGCGGGTTGTCCGGTTATAATTAAACCGGCCTCCACCACTCCGTTCTCTTGTATCCATTTTGTGGAATTATTGCAAAAGGCCGGTTTGCCCAAAGCATGGTGTCAGGTAGCTATTTGCGATAAAGAAATTGCAGAAATGCTTGTTACCGATCCACGGGTACATTATTTTTCTTTCATTGGTTCCGCCAAAGTAGGATGGATGCTCAAGTCGAAACTAGCTCCTGGCACTCGCTGCGCTATGGAACACGGCGGTGTGGCTCCAGTAATTGTAGAGCCCGATGCGGATTTCAAAGAACTGATTCCCGCATTGCTAAAAGGTGGTTTTTACCACGCCGGCCAGGTTTGTGTTTCGGTTCAGCGGGTTTTTGTACACGAATCTATAGCGGAAGAAGTGGCAACAATGTTGGCGAAAGGTGCCAAAAAACTTCTGGTAGGCGATCCGTTAAATAAAGCCACCGAAGTAGGGCCATTGATAAGTCCCGAAGAAGTAAAACGGGTAGATACCTGGATTAAGGAAGCTATAAAAGGTGGGGCAAAAGTGCTGTGTGGGGCAAAGCCGATTTCTGAAACCTGCTATGCGCCAACAGTTTTAATGAATCCACCGATGGATGCAAGGGTTTCTACCGAGGAAATTTTTGGTCCTCTGGTTTGCGTGTATAGTTACACCAACCGCAATGAAGCCGTAGCATTAGCCAATGGCCTCGATGTCCACTTTCAGGCCGCAGCTTTTACCAAAAATATTGATGTGGCTATGGAGTTAGCCCGAAAATTAGATGCTACTGCTGTAATGGTGAATGACCATACGGCTTTTCGGGTAGATTGGATGCCGTTTGGGGGCAGAGATACCTCCGGTATAGGTATGGGTGGTATCCCCTACAGCATTCATGAAATGACAAGAGAAAAACTGATTGTAATTAAAAGCAAAGGCTTGTAAATTCATCTCCGCTGTAATCAGGATTACGTATTTAGTTTACCCGCAACATCTTTAAGCAGCTCAAATTCAACAGGGAATCTTCAAGTATAAGCCGATGCGTAATTTTTTATACTTTATTATTTTTACAGCCAATGTCAGTTTTGGCAAGATGGCACCTTTACAGGCTTTAACATTATCAGGCATTGTATTTAGCGGTAGAAATATAGATATACTATCTGAAAAAATATGGGTGAAGATTGCCAACGATTTGTAAACGGCCTCCTTTGTTATTGAATACCGTATTCTTTCATCTCAATCAGCAGGCAGTTTCCGGTGCTGTTTTTTGCTCACAATTTCCTTGATAGTTTTCAGGTATGGATTGACGGCAATCCTTTTATTGTTTCAGAGGTGCCGGGTCATTTTATCAGGCAATACAACAATCTCCATTTCAGAGTTTACAGGAAGCTTTTCAGGGTTGGGGCAATTTGGCCGAATGAGAAACAACTGCTATTTATCGGGATAAACAAGAAAAGTATTTATCCCGATAGCAGGATTTTATATATTTCGAAAACTATTTGCATCCCGGCGAGCAGATAACTCGTGTACAATAAAAGGCGTATGTATATATGGATAGTTGGGATTGGATAAAAAACGGAGTTTTCGTTTTTCTCTTACTCCTGCTCTATATTGGAAATCATTTGGTTCGCTTACCACTGAAATTGTATATTCCGTACGCTTTACATTGTTTTCTACCAACATGGGAATGCCTCAGCAAAAGGTGACCAAAAAATTAATTATATGATTATTTGATAGTTTGCCCGATACTTATTTTGAGCTTACCTGTCCCGATAGCCTTTCGCCAATTGGTGCGTTTTTTATTTCAACACAAACCATTGGAATCAACTAGTCGCCCAAAAATATTTTGCTAAAATATTTGGTTGTTCGATTCCCATCTTTGGACTGAAGTAGTCCAAAATGAAATTAGACAAAACTTTCGGCGATACAGTAAAAAAAATTTGTGAAGAGAAAAACCTTCCCTTGCGTGAAGTATCATAAGCATTGAATATTGACACTTCAATGTTAAGCAAAATTGAAAAAAATAGTCGCAAACCGACAAAGCAAATGATTGAAAAGTTTGCAGCTTTCTTTAACGTTAGCGGCAAAGATTTAACGATTGCATTTCTTAGTGATGCTGTTGCATATCAAGTAATGGAGGAGGAAGATTTTTCCAGCGAAGTATTTAAAGTTGCAGAGGAAAAAGTAGAGTATTTGAAAACTAAAAAACTCTTGACAAATGAAATCAATTACAGAAGCATCAGCCGAAAAACTAAGAGCTGGTTTTTACACCCCAGAACCAATTGCAGAATTTGTTTTGCGTTGGGGAATAAATGGTAGCAAAGACTTTGACATACTTGAGCCAAGTTGTGGAGACGGAGTTTTTTTAGAGCAACTTGAAAAACAA
>Ga0105048_10013001_pt1 | contig 13017 bp, 13 predicted proteins | sample MAT05_FD_78382 | JGI IMG/M metagenome (GOLD analysis project Ga0105048, IMG submission 78382) | Freshwater microbial communities from Lake Fryxell liftoff mats and glacier meltwater in Antarctica - MAT-05 | ecosystem: Environmental > Aquatic > Freshwater > Ice > Liftoff microbial mat | place...
TTGAAATATTTGAAAGAAACTATCAACATTCCAAAACACGTTCCATCTTCTTTGTAAAGATTTTTGTGATGTAATTTATGCGCTCTTCTTATTGCTCTAAAATAAGTATTCTCGGTTTTATCAAACCACTTAAAGCGGCGGTGAATCAGCACATCATGTACCAAAAAATAAACTAAACCATACAAAGCTATTCCACTCCCAAAGCCAACCGAAAAATAATTTTCATTCATCATTCCCAACATAATACAAAGCCATGATGGGATTGCAAAAACTAAAAAGAATAAATCATTTTTTTGAAACAATTTTCCGGTTGGTTGATGGTGATCTTCGTGTAAATTCCAAAATAATCCATGCATTAAAAATTTATGCGTAAACCATGCGGCAAACTCCATAAAAAAAAATGCAAGAATAAATGCCAACGCAAACCACATATCAAATAAAATTAAGAAAAAGAAAAAACAGAATCCAAATAAAAAACAAATAAAAAGCAGTTGTATTTCGTCCGTTCGTCAAACTCAAATAAAGATACGAAAACAAAGACGAGAATATAAACCAACAACAATAATTTAAAAAAGGAATATAATTATTTTCCCATTTCCAAAAATCAAACTTAATAGCAACAGGTTCAATTAACGCATCCAAAAAAGTTGCTAATAAACCCGATAAAAACGCCAACTGAATAAGTGGTATTTTAAAAGTCCGCAGCACGTTAGATGAAGCAACAACAATAATAAACCAGTTTAATCCAATAATAATTGGCACATTAAAAATGATTGCGCCTAAAGCATTTCCGTAGGTGTAATTTCCAAAAAGATAACCGGTTTTTATTCCAATTAATTCGATGATAAAACCTAAAACAAAAATCACAGCCAATACGTCTCCAGCCTTTTTTAAATTAGGTTCTGACAAGAAAATTAATATACCGCAAACTAAAATATTGAACCAACTTAGTTCAGAAGCGTTTTGATAAAATTGAAAAAGCATTATTCCTACAACATGAAAAATGAGCAGAACAATTGGAAAATATGGAATCAATTTAACCCTCATTTGATATCAATTGCGCAACAATTTTTGCAGATTTTAATACCAACGGAATTCCACCACCTGGATGAACTGTACCGCCACAAAAATAAAGATGAGGGTATTTTTTACTTTTATTTCCATGTCTTTTCAATGCCGCTAATTTTCCGTTGGAAGATGCGCCATACAAAGCGCCATCGGCAGAACCTGTGTCCTCTTGAATTCCTTTTGCATCCCACGTTTTTTCAAATTGAATATGATTATTCAAATCTACATTGAATTGAAATTTTATTTTTTTAATAATAAATGCTCGCAATTCGTTTAGTTGATTTTCATTTGGCGTGATACCTGCTGGCGTATTTATCATGACAAACCAATTTTGACAATTTTCAGGAGCATCTTCTTTATTAATAACAGCGCTAATGTGAACGTAAATAGTTGGAGATTCCGGAATATTTTTTGTTTTAAAAATAGTTTCAAATTCCTGCCGATAATCTTCACTAAAAAAAATGGAATGTAAGCCTAACTCAGTAATAACAGTATTTACAGCCCAATAAAACACAAGAGCAGAACTAGACCTTTCCTGCTTTTTATATTTTTCAAAAAGCTGATTGTCTTTTAAAATATGTTTGTAAAATGGAAGATGATCAATAGCACAAATAAGTTTATCTACTGAAAATAGTTGGTCGTTTGTTTGAATATCAAAACCATTTTTGCTTTTTTCTGTAATTGATTTTATTGATTGATTAAACCAAAATTGCACACCTGATTCAACCGCTAGTTCATAAATAGATTCAACAATTGAACGCATACCATTCACCGGAAAAAACGTTCCATGATTTTGTTCAAGATGTGGAATCATACTGTACAAGCCACTCATTTTAAAAGGGTTTGAACCATTGTATGTTCCAAATCGGTCAAAAATTTGAACCAATTTTTGTTCACGCAAATTTGTGTGATTGTATTGATGCAAGGTCTTCCTTAATTTTGACGTTAAAAAGTGAGGATAGCGAACAATCAAATCTTTTCTAAAAATATCTTTAATACCAACCTGAGGATTGTCAATAAAAAAATCACCGATACGTTTGTAAGTTTCTTTACTTCTATCTAAATATGTCAACGTCTTGTATGCTAAATCCAGACTAAGTTTGGAACTTATCTCTGTTTTTAATTTGTCTCTATCAAAAAAGAATTCGATGTTTGTTTTATCTGAAAAAAAATAAGTGCAAACTGTTTCACTTTTCTTATAATTGAAATAATCTCTTGGATTTTTGTTGCATAATAAAAACAATTCATCCACTAATTCAGGAGCTGTAAAAAGAGACGGACCGCTATCCCAACGATAATCATTCCAAGAAAAAGTTCCAAGCTTTCCGCCGTATTCAGACGATTTTTCAAGAACAGAAACAGCAAAACCTTGTTTTTGAAGACGCAGTGCAACCGCTATTCCGGCAAGGCCTGCGCCAACTACAACAATTTTTTTATGTTCCGTATTTGTCATTTTTTCTTAACACCCAAAATGTGATTTTTTACTTCTTCAAAAATGATGCGGAACCAAATTGTATAATTATTTGGATGGATTTCTATCTCTTTTTCTAATTCTGCTATATCCATGTATTTCCAATCGGACACTTCATAGGAATTAGGATCAGGCGCTGCATTGTATGTACCGATAAATACATGATCAAATTCATGCTCCGTTAATTGATTATCCAATTCTGCTTTATAAATAAAAGAAGTGACAAAGTTAAGTTTAGCTTTAAAACCCATCTCTTCTTCTAGCCTTCTTGCGCAAGCATCTTCAACAGATTCGCCAGCTTCGGGATGGCTGCAACAGGTATTTGTCCACAAACCACCAGAATGATATTTATCAATGGCTCTTTTTTGCAGCAATAATTGATTCAAATCATTAAAAATAAAAACAGAGAAAGCGCGGTGCAACAAACCTTTTTGATGCACTTCCAATTTGTCCATTTGTCCAATTTGATTGTCTTTTTCGTCAACTAAAATTATATCGCTCATTCAATTTTCTTTCTATAAAAATAAATCAACTTTTTCAATTAATATTTTTCTAATATAAGTCATTTAAATTTCTTTTAGTTTTTTTATGCCTATCAAACAGTGAAATAATTATTCAAAAAAAGTTAGTTAAATTAAATTGATACTATTGCGAACGTACGATTTAAAAAAAATAAAAACCTTTGTTTGATTTGGCACGCTTATTCTTTGTTGCAAGAGCTCTTGAACAGTTTTGCGGCGAATAGTTCGCAAAAGTTTTGTATAATAAACATAACTCAAGTAAACGCCGAAACGTGACGATTTAGGAAGTTGTAAAATTCCTTTGTATGCTTCCGCAAACTCAAGTTCAATCTCTTTTTCTATTTCCTGTTTTTCTTGTAATGAAATGGATTCAATTGAATTAATGTTTGGAAAATAAATTCTACCTAAACCATTTACATCCTCTTTCAAATCGCGTAAGAAATTTATTTTTTGAAAAGCAGAACCTAACTTTTTAGCTGGTGGCGTTAGTCGTTCATATTCTTCCTGATTACCATAAACAAAGACTTTCAAACACATCAAACCAACAACTTCTGCAGATCCTAAAATATACTCTTTGTATTGTTCATCATTGTAAGTCATTTTAGAAAGATCCATTTCCATGCTATGAAAAAACTGCTCTACCAGCGCTAAATCAATTTGGTACTTTTTTACACAAGCCTGAAATGAATTCAAAATTGGATTCAAAGAAATACCTCGCTTAATTGCAGCATAAGTTTCAACTTTAAACTCTTTTAAAAGAACCGCTTTATCGAAATCATGAAACGAATCTACAATCTCATCTGTAAAGCGAACAAAACCATAAATGGCATGAATATCATTTCTGATTTTTTTATCCAAACAGCGTACACCTGCATAAAATGAGGTGCTGTATAATTTTGTTACTCTTTTAGACGCATCAAAGGATAATGTATCAAATAGTTTTTTCATAAGTTGATAATAAATGTTTGGCTACTATTTTTCCCGAAATCAATGCCGGCGGAATTCCTGGTCCGGGCACAGTTAACTGTCCGCAATAAAATAAATTTTTAAGTTTTGAAGTTATTTTAGGCTTGAGGTTTGCGGTTTGTTTTAGTGTGTTTGCAAGCCCATAAGCATTTCCTTTGTAAGCATTGTAGTCATCTTGAAAATCGTTGATGCAATAATCTCTTTTAAAAATAATAAGGTCTTTTATTTTTGTTTTAAGTCGATTCTCCATGCGTGCCAAGATGAGTTCAAAATATTCTTCTCGAATTTCTTTTGTGTCAGTTATTCCTGGTGCTATTGGCATCAACACAAACAAATTTTCGCAACCTTCTGGTGCAACTTGAGTATCAGTTTTTGACGTAACGCATACATAAAAAAGCGGACTTTTAGGCCATTGAGGATTGTCGTAAATTTCTTTTCCGTGTTCTTTTAAATCTTCATCAAAAAATAAATTATGATGCTCAAGTCCTTCAATTTTTTTTGACAAACCAATGTAAAATATCAAACAAGATGGTGCCATTTTTCGACTGTTCCAATACGATTCTGAATATTGACGATGACTAACAGGCACAAGGTTTTGCTCAACAAAATGATAATCGGCACTCGCAATTATTTTGTTAACATTTAATTCCTTTTCGTTGACGGTTATTTTTGTTATGATGTCTTTCTCTATTTCAAATTTTGTGACGGGAGAATTGACATGAAAAATTACGCCGTTTTTTATAGCAATTTGTTTTAAAGCATTTGCCAAAGCACCCATTCCTCCTTGCGGATACCAAGTTCCTAATTCCAAATCGGCATAATTCATTAATGTATAAAGAGACGGAATTCTGTTCGGCATTTCACCTAAAAAAAGAACCGGAAAATTTAAAATTGTCCTTGCTTTTTCTGACTGAAATCTTTTAGAAACATCTTTTTCCACCGACTTGAAAACATCCAGTTTAAAAGAATTTTTCAATGCTTTTAAATTGATGAGTTCACTCCATTTTAATCCTGGATTTTCTAAAAAATCAGCCGTTGCAATTTCATATTTTAGTTTAGCGTCGGTCAAAAATTCTTTCAATTTTCTTCCTCCGTCTTTTTCAAACGAATCAAAAAGCGAACAAAGTTCTGATAGGCTTGCTGGCATGTTGGTTGATTGTCCCGCTTTCCAAAAAATTTTATACGACGGAATTAAACGTTGAATTTGAAAATAATCGGAACGTTTTTCTCCTAAGTCATTAAATAAATCATCAATCAATTCAGGCATCCAATACCAAGATGGCCCCATGTCAAACGTAAATCCATCAGATTGAAAAGTGCGCGACCTTCCTCCTACTGATTCATTTTTTTCATAAACATTTACCTCAGCGCTTTGTTTTGATAAATAACATGCAGCGTAAAGCCCCGATAAACCGCCTCCAATAATATCAACTTTAGGCATGATTAATTTTTTGTGCTAACAATTTTCTTGCCTGAAAAATACGACTTTTTATCGTACCAATTGGCAAATTCATTGAATCCATTATTTCCTGGTACTTAAATCCAGCACAATGCATTTCAAATGGAATCCTCACTTCATCGTTCAGCGAATTTATGAACCCTTGAATTTCGTCCTTCATCATTTTATGATCAGGCGAATAATTGTCTGCTTGGCCTTGTTGAACATTAAAATCGTCAGAATTGTATTTAATCACCGTATTTATTTTTTTGCGGTAGCCGTTAATGAAAATATTTCTCATAATCACTCGCAACCAACCTTTCAAATTTGTGTTGGTCCTGAATTTGTCGTAATTAGAAAAAGCTTTTAACATTGTTTCTTGTGCCAAATCTTTGGCTTTATCAGAGTCTCTTGTAAATTTCATTGCAAAGTGCTGAATGAAATCATTTAAGTTTACTATTTGATTTTGAAATTCGAATGTAGTCATTTTGTTTAATGTTTATATGTTTTTATTAAACAAATATAGTCAAATTATATAAATGTGCAAGTTTTTGTTTAACTATTTTAAAATAACATTAAACATTATTTTAAATGAATGTCGCTGATATTATTAATTTGATTCAACTTAGTCGGAATCAAATCGACATACTTACAGACCTGATAGCCTCCAACAAAGATTTTCTGTGGCTCTATGAATCCACAAATTTCTTTGAGCCACTTTTTAAAAAAATCTTTATCAACTTCAGCAATTAGACTTGTAAATAAATAATCTGGATTCATTTGTTCTACAAAAGTTTTCAAATCCTTCATTGGCACAGATTGCCCTAAGTAATAACATTCGTAATTTCTTTTTCGCAAAAGATAATAATAAAAAAGCAGGCTCAGTTCGTGTTGCTCGTGTTCGTGCAGAAATAAAACTACTTTTCCTTTATATTTTAATGGGCTAGAAATTTTACCGGTTTCAACTATAAAAAATTCGCGTAAAATATTAGAGAAAAAATGTTCGTGTGTAACGGTAATTGTATCCACTTGCCAAAGTTCACCAATTCGTTGTAATAAGGGTATCAGCACCTTTACATATAGGTCTTCCATTCCAAGTTCAAAGTGGAGCGCTCTTAACTTTTCTTGAATGGCTGACTCATTTAGTTCAATTATATAGCGAATAAAAACATCTACATGATCATTTGAATGGACTCCAGACTTCATGAGAAGTTCGGCCGCCATGTTCATGATTTTTTGATCAGATAAAAGCGCAATTTTCGAAATTTTTAAACCATTCGAATAAAGCAAATTGATGTTCAGAATTTTTTTAAGGTCGTCATCCGAATAATAACGAATGTTAGTATCCGTTCGTTTTGGTTCAAGCAAACGATAACGTTGCTCCCAAATACGAAGCGTATGTGCTTTAATTTGCGTAAAATTCTCTAAATCCTTTATGGAATATTGGGCCATACCACAAATAACAAGGCTAGGTTAAAATTGTTCTAGCTAAACAAAATTAATTATGAAAGCTTAAAGATCATTGTCACACTTTTAAAACTGATAAGAGTTAAAAGTTAGTAGCGCACATGAATTTTACATTTAGGTGTTCTCTACTTTTCAATTTTTCAGATTTGATTTAACAATAAGAAGAGCCAAAGCTGAATTATAAACTCCCTGTTAAATCTTAGCGCATCTATTGATTCTTGTTGAACTTATAATTAGAAAAATATTAACACTAAATGATTTGTTTGGTATTTAGCATCAAATCAATAACAGAACAACTATTTATCTTTTTTGCGCAGATCTTTTTTATCCTGTCTTTTCTGATTTTTTTTGTCTTGACGCATTTTTTCGGCCTTATCGTGGTTTACTTTTCGGCGTTCTTTATCTTCTGCTTGTTCTACTTTAAATTCTTGTTTATTAAGCGTTACCACCTCATCATTAAAGGGAATTAATCCACTTTGAATATCAGTAATAACATGCTCTGCGATTTTGTCTACGCCAGTAGGGTCATATTTTATATTGATATCTTGATCAAATAATTTGCCCATAACATCAAAAATTTCGGCATTACTTTTTCCACGATATTTTTCTGCAATCTCATAAACTGTCAATCCAGTTTCACGATGCACTAACTTCATTAAAACGATGCCTTCAGAAGTTGTTAGTTCGTAAAAAGAATACTTGAACTCATCCTTCAAGTCTTTATAAGCATCTTTATAATAATGATTTAATTTTCTACGTTTTTCAATGGCAGCAGCATTGTTATTAATTTCATCTAACATATCAGCCGAATGCAATGCCCAGGGATATACTTTAACAATGATTTTTTTCATCATGTTGTATTTGTGCATGTAATCTCGCGGATAAATTGTAACTGGTTCTGATTTATACAATTTCAATGAATCTATAGATGTATCGCTTGTTTGACTGCTCCCAATCAAACTAAAAAACAGAAAGTTTAAACTTAGTGAACTCTTCATCGTGAACAGATTTAAGACAATAATTGTACCATAATTTACGAATTTTTCTTAAGATTGTTGTAGTATTCACTTTATTTAACACTCTTTTAAAACATGAAAAAACTAATTGTCCTTTCAATTGCCGGAATTTTTTACGGAATTAGTTCATGTTGCGGATGTGGTGGAAACGATGAAGAGGCTGCGCATGATACGTTACATCATTCAGACACAACATCAACAGGAATTGTAGAATTGAATGAAAATCATATTGATACCGGTGGCTATACAAATGATAGCATGGCATTAATTTTAGAAATTGAAGCAAAGTATGGTATACAATGGGATTTTTGCGATTGTGTTGTAAAAAATGATTCCATTAACAAATCCCTAGAAACCAATACAGACGATGCTCAGCTAGATTTAATTCTTTTAAGAATGGACGAAGTTGATATGCACTGTAAAGAAATGTTAGCACAGCCAAACACAACACCAGAGCAACGTGACAGACATGCAAGAAAAGTTAAGAAGTGTTTGAAAGCGGCGGGGATTAAGTAAGTGGCTGTTTTAGTTGTAGCGGCAGATGCAGTTACAGTTAATGAATAAAATCAATTTATTTCCAACTTTAGCGTTACCCCCAGCGTTGAATAATTCAACAAGGTCGGCGACCAAGAAAAAGTCAAATCTTCTGACACATCAAATGTAACAAAGTGCGCATCAACTAAAGCTTCTACAATTTGCAAACCCCAAATTGCGGCGAAACCAAAAATTAATAAGTCTCTACGTTTTGCTGCTGTGTCAAAGCCTGGCGTATTAATTTGAATGGGATTGCCATTATTATCATAAACGATAGCACCGTTACCGTCTAACTTATATGTAGTTGTTCCGTCTAAAAGTTGATCTGCGTCCCAATCTATGTATTCGTCATACAAATAAGTGCCTAACGAATCGTTGCGGTAAATCCATTCGTCTTTTAATCTTTTTGAGGTGACGGTGTATTGACGAAAATAATAACCAGCTGTGCCAAGTAATCCATATATGATAGGCACTTTCCACCAAGCGCGGTTTTTCTTTTGGGGAATTTTTCGGTAACCAAACTCATTGTAAATTTGCCCAGCACCTGGAATAAAAGTTGACCACAAAGCAGCTCTTTTGTATGAATGATGGTAAACAGTATCTGCTTTTATACTATCGTGAGTAGCTTGTTTTAGACTGTCTTTTAAAACAAGTGTTTCGTCAAATTCAAATGATCTTGAAAAGCTGAGAACATCCTGTTTGTGGAAAGTCCAATTAAAAGTTGATACATAGAAACCAGATTGTTTGTGGTTCATACAAACAGACGCTGAAACATCTAAACCACAATGCTTGTGGTACGCCCCAGCAGACGCTGAAACGAGTTCAGCGTGATATAACACGAACGAAAAAAGTAATAAGCGGATTAAAAGTTTAGGCATTAACTGTTGTCGCAGGATTTCCGATTGCTTCGATGATTCGATCCAATTGTTCCTGTGATTCAAAGTTAATAACGATTTTGCCTCGTCCTTTATTGTCTGCAGAAATAACAATTTTAGCAGCAAGACTTTCTGACAATCTGTTTTTGAAATCTAAAATAGAATCACTTAAAGCAGCGGTTTCTTTTTTAGACGAATTTTCTTGCACATCATCAGCGCTATTGCTTCCGTTTAATTCAGGTTCGCGCTGATCTTTAATTAACGCTTCTACTTCACGAACTGAAAGATTGTTCTCGATAATTTTATTGAAAATGTTTACTTGAACAGCTTCATCACCCGCAGAAACTAATGCACGTGCATGACCCATTGAAATTGCTCCTTCGCGAATACCTACTTGAATTAAAGCAGGTAATTTTAAAAGTCGCAAAAAGTTCGCAATGTTTGATCTGCTTTTTCCTAATTTTTGACTTAGCTTTTCTTGTGTCAAATCACACTCATCAATTAATCGTTGATAAGAAAGACCCACTTCAATTGCATTTAAATCTTCGCGCTGAATATTTTCAACCAGCGCCATTTCCAACATATTTTGATCGTTGGCGATTCTTATATAACAAGGAACTTCGGTCAAGCCTGCTAATTGAGATGCTCTGAAACGTCGTTCGCCAGAAATCAATTGATATTTATCACGTCCTAATTTACGAACCGTTAAGGGCTGAATAATTCCATGTTCCTTAATTGAGTCACACAATTCAGCTAAAGCATCTTTTTCAAAATTTGTTCGAGGATTAAACGGATTTGTTTCAATCTGTTCAATCGACAAAGATGAAATAGAACCAACTGTTTGGCCACCTGCTGCACCAATATTTCTTGTTGTAATATCTGTACCTGAATTTTCCAATAAGGCACTCAACCCTTTTCCTAAAGCCTGTTTCTTCATTATGAACTCAAATTATTTAATTGTTTGTCTTTATTTTTCATTTTTGTAAGATCGTTTTTTTGTAAAACTTCTCTCGCAAAATTTAAATAGTTAATAGAACCTTTACACGTTGCATCGTGCATGATGATAGACTCACCGAAACTTGGCGCTTCACTTAAACGAGTATTTCTGTGAATGATTGTATCAAAAACCAATTCTTGAAAATGCGTTTTAACTTCATCCACAACTTGATTTGCAAGACGCAAACGTGTGTCATACATTGTCAATACGATACCTTCAATGTCTAGCTCTTCATTTAATCTTCCTTGAACAATTTTAATGGTATTTAATAATTTACCTAAACCTTCTAATGCAAAATATTCGCATTGCACGGGAATCATTACAGAATCGGCACAAGTAAGTGCATTAACAGTAATCAAACCAAGAGATGGAGAACAATCAATGATAATAAAATCGTAATTGTCTTTTATTTTTTCTAAGGCCATTTTTAACCGATGTTCTCGGTTTGGCATATTAATCATTTCAAGCTCAGCACCAACTAAATCAATGTGTGAAGGAATTAAATCAAGATTTGGATTATCTGTTTTAATAACAATAGACGCAGGGTCCACATCATTAATTAAACAATCATAAATACTAGAAGTAACATTGCGCGGATCATGACCTAAACCGGATGTTGCATTTGCTTGCGGATCAGCATCTACAAGCAACGTTTTATATTCTAACACACCAAAACTTGCACCCAAATTAATGGCTGTTGTTGTTTTTCCTACTCCCCCTTTTTGATTCGTTATTGCGATAATTTTACCCATTCCTTCAGTCGTTTTTAGCGAACCTCAAAGATACCTATTTAATTCAATGGTTTTAGAATTGTTGAAAACTTCTTAATCCCCCTTCTTCTCTATGATTGAGAAGATAAAAACGCTTAAAAACCCGAGCGATAATAATGAATGAAAAGGAATCATTCCATAAACAGCTGTTTTTATCCCCATTACTATTCCGAAGATAAAATAGCAAGCTAAAAGCAGTTCAATCAACGAACTAAATTTAAGTTTTGAGTTGAGATAAGCATTTTTTTTCCAGCCTCCGGATTTTGTTTGTTCAATATTAAATTTTGGCGTTCTTATAAAAGCTGTTTTTTTTCCAAAATATCCTAACAGAACAGCTTGTGTATTGCAATAAGATAAGCCCATTGCAATGGTCAGGTATTGAAAAAATCTTTTGAAAAAACCTAGCACACCAAAAAAACGATTTGAAAATTTTTCACGAAACGAAACACCGTAATAAAACATTAGAAAAATAGTACTTATAAAAAAGACAGCAGAATAATCTACCCAAATAGAAAGCACTTCACTTTTACCAACAAAATAAACAAGCGGAACACTGCTGAGTGCTAACAATAAAACGAAAACAAAAACAGAGCTATTAAATAAATGTGTAAGACCATGCAAACGATCGGTAAATCGTATTCCTTTTGAAAATAATAATTTGCCCGCTATTTTTTTAAAGGTCTCTGCTCCTCCTTTAGTCCATCTAAATTGTTGTGATTTTAAAGCAGACATTGCAACTGGTAATTCGGCTGGTGAACTAATATCTTCGCGGTAAATAAATTTCCAATTTTTTAATTGTGCGCGGTAACTTAAATCTAAGTCTTCGGTGAGTGTATCTGCTTGCCAGCCACCGGCATCTTCAATTGTTGTTCGTCTCCAAACGCCACCGGTTCCGTTGAAATTGATGAAGTGACCGGCACAATTTCTTCCAACTTGTTCAACACTGAAATGAGCATCTAACGCAAATGCTTGAAGTTTTGTAAGCAATGAAAATTCTCTATTAATATGTTCCCATCGTGTTTGAACGACGCCTATTTTTTCATCGTTGAAAATTGGAATTGTACGATTTAAAAATTCTGGATCCGGTAAAAAATCCGCGTCAAAAATAGCAATGAATTCTCCTTTTGCAAAAGTCATTCCGTGCTTTAATGCACCAGCCTTAAAACCTTCCCTGTTGGGCCTTTGAACTAAGTTAATATTGAAACCTTGCGCTTTGTAATTTTGAATTTTTGAATTTAGAATTTTAGTCGTTTCATCCGCGCTATCATCTAAAATTTGAAACTCAATTTTATCTTTCGGCCAATTCATTTTTAATGTTTGATCCAACAATCTTTCTACCACATATTTTTCATTGTAAATTGGAAGTTGAATTGTAATAAAGGGATGATTTAAAATCGGCTCATTTAAATTTTCTGTTCTACTCTTTTTCCTTTTTTCTTTGAGATAATTGATAGCAAGAGAAGCTTGCAATAGCGCATAAAAAAATATCACCAAAAGTGACAATGCATAAATTCCAATGATAATGTAGGCTAACACTTAGAGATACTTAAAAATAGCAACGATAATTTTATATCCTGCTAAGATAGTACCTTTCACAGTTCCAGAAACTTTAGAAACACCTATTCGTTTTTTATAATTGACGGCAACTTCGGTAAAACGCAATTTCTTCTTTTTGGCTTTGATTTGCATTTCAATTGTCCAGCCGTATGTTTTATCTTTCATACCGAGTAACATCAACGACTCGTATCGTATGGCTCTAAACGGACCTAAATCAGTAAATTTTGAGTTAAAAAACAGTTTCATTAAAAAACAAGCCAACCAGTTTCCAAAAACTTGTTGTGGTGTCATCGAACCCAATTCTCTATATTCTTTTACTCTTGCACCTATTACAAAA
>Ga0105048_10013010_pt1 | contig 13015 bp, 12 predicted proteins | sample MAT05_FD_78382 | JGI IMG/M metagenome (GOLD analysis project Ga0105048, IMG submission 78382) | Freshwater microbial communities from Lake Fryxell liftoff mats and glacier meltwater in Antarctica - MAT-05 | ecosystem: Environmental > Aquatic > Freshwater > Ice > Liftoff microbial mat | place...
AGGGTATGATGGAATCATTTAGTGTTGTCATGCTGAGCGCAGTCGAAGCAGACAATTCGACAATTTGACAATGTGACAATTCGACAATGTGCTAATAGAATGCAGGGAATGATGGAATCATTTAGTGTTGTCATGCTGAGCGCATTCGAAGTAGATAATGTGACAATGAGAATTCAAATTGATTCCAAAGAAAAAACCGCTTCAAATATGATCCGAAACGGTTTTATAATTCTCTATAAAATTTTAGATTACCCTATTTAATAATCTTCTTCGATACCGTCCCTTTGCGATTGCTAACTGTGATTGTATACATACCCTTTGCATATCGACTCATATCCATTCTTTCATGTACATTTTTAACATGATTCAGTTCTCTTTTTTCAAGGAGCTTTCCATCGATGTCATTTAGTAGTATTAAAAAATCATCGTCGTTGGTTTTGCATAAGCTTATATTGATATGATCAACACAAGGGTTCGGAAATACTGCAATGGATAGGTCAATTGGCGTATGATGTAATAAACCTACAATTGCTGCTCCAATATACTTGAAAATATAGTTTGATGGATTTGTATAACTACTTGGCAGTTCACAGGCATAGCCTACCGTGGGACTTATAAAATTCACAAAGCCTCTTTTTAATAAGGACGTATCAATCGTTATCCAGGTTACGCCTTTATCGTAACTAACTTTTGTTTTAAAGACAGTTGCTGTATTTCCCATATTCATAATCATATTCGGTGTTCCGGGAATACGGCTAATGCCTGAAATATAATCTACATTATTCACCGGCGTCAGATCTGTCCATGAGGTGTCTGTCAAATTTCTTCTAAACAACATAAACGAATCTGTGTAACTATTGGCAGAATCTCCTAATATATAAAAGGTAAAATATAGATTATTACTTTCGTCAGCCTCTACTTGATGACCAAAGCCTCTAGCGTTCGTTGGCTTGTCCCATACATTCCAGTGTTGTCCTTTATCAATTGAGTAGAATATTCGATCGTAGTTATAGGTGTTGAACCAAATTTTGTTGCCTGATACGGTGTATGAGCCGGTGGTTCCATACTCATCTGCTGCTGTAATGTCCGGAATATTTACCGCAGGCACCTGAGCCCAGTTATGTCCACTATCGACTGTGGTAAATAGTTCAAAATCTTGTCCGTCATTATCATACATGGCAATACCATTTTTCGCATCAAAAAAATGAATCGCATTCACCCAATTTGCACCGTTAATGGTATCTTCCATCCATGTTGTGCCGCCATCTACGGTATGAATCACTTGACTCAGACCGAGGTTATAATCATTATGCGAAATCCACGCTTGTTGTTTGCTGATAGCCGATAAATTGCTGATAGAACCCGGCTCCCCTAATGGCAATGTATCGGTTGTCCATGTGTTGCCTCCATTGCTCGTTCTGGTAAATGTGAGGTCCTCGTCTGTCCAACCCCAATCTGGCGCAGCGATCGTTGAGTCTAAAGTATATCCAAAGGTCCAAGCAACAGAATCGTTGACGGTAGTGATACTCCATCCTTGCGTGGGTTTGCCAAAGTTGGCATTCTGGTTCGTCCATATTTGTGCTTTTGCATTGGAGCAATTCAACGAAACAATAATAGCGCAAAGAATGATGGTCTTTTTAAACATAGTGAGGAATAATGAATTGTAAATTTTGTTCATGATGTTTTCGGTTTTAATAAATAAATGTTTTTCTGAATAATACTATACAAAGACAAAAGTATAGTTCATTGTACTCAGTAACAACTACCAATAGTGGTAGGAAGAATGACAATGAGACAATGAAATAATTTGTCAATTCGACAATTTGTCAATTCGACAATGAGACAATGAGATAATGTGCGAATTGAATGTAGGGAATGATGGAATCATTTCGTGTTGTCATGCTGAGCGCAGTCGAAGCAGACAATGAGATAATGAGATAATATGCGAATGGAATGCAAGGAATGATTGAATCATTTAGTGTTGTCATGCTGAGCGCAGTCGAAGCAGACAATGAGACAATTCGACAATTTGACAATTCGACAATGTGCTAATAGAATGCAAGGAATGATTGAATCATTTAGTGTTGTCATGCTAAGCGCAGTCGAAGCAGACAATGAATGCAGGAATGTACCGATTTAGAATTCGAAAATGTGACTATTGGATCATACGTACATATGAAAATACCACATAGACGACATTAGTGTAAGCATAAAGATCACTTCTGCTACACTAATTTAAACTTGACCGCTTTCACCACCGCTTCTGTCAAACTTGAAACATGCAGTTTTTCATATATCTTTTTAGTATGAAAGCGAACAGTATCATACGTGACGTTCATCTTCCCTGCAATTTGCTTATGCGGTAATCCTTTTACAAAATAGCCCAATACTTCCACCTCTCTTTCACTCAAATGAAATGATTCTTTGCCGCCTCTTTGTTGTTGAAATTGGCTTAATACTTTTCTGGCCACCGAAGGCGACATAGGGGCTCCTCCATCTAATGCCTCATGTATATACTCTGCTAATTTGGCGGCTCCTGCATTTTTCAAAATATACCCGTTCGCTCCTGCGGCAATGGCGTTGAAAATGGAATCATCATCCTCAAAGACAGTCTGCATCAAGATAGGCAGATCTCGATATTTGGTACGTATTAATTTCACAGCTTCTACTCCATCCATTTCAGGCATGCTGATATCCATCAATATTAAATCAGGATTACACGCTTCAATATCATCAAAGAGATGACCACAATTTTCAAAAGCGCCAACAACAAAGCAGGACTCCATGTCGTTAATTGTTTGACTCAAACTATCTCTGACGAGCTTAGTATCATCAAAAATGATTATGGAAATGGAATTCATTGTATGCATGTAAAGGCTAAAATTAATCCATCAGGTTTAAAAATGCAACTACCAATGTTGGTAGTCACATTACTTCCTTGCCTGAACCGGCAACAATAAGTGAACCACAGTTCCCTTGCTCTCCTCAGAAAGTATTTCAAGTTTTCCATTCATTTTCTGAGCCCTTGCTTTCATATTCTTAACCCCTTCACCACCCATACCTACAATTCTACCCAATGGATCAAATCCAATGCCATCATCCTTTACCTCCATACAAAGATTACTTTCCTTCATACTAAATACAAGATGAATACTTTTGCTTTGCGCGTATTTCATACTATTATTAATGGCTTCTTTCCCTATAAAATAAATTTCTTTTAGCTGAATAGCATTGGGTTTAAACTGTTCAATGTCCTTTCCGGATTCTATCTCAAATTCTATACCCAATGGCGAGAGGCTGAGGGCGCAGTAATTATTTAATCGGTTGAGAAGTTGCTCCATAGTTTCATTCGCGGAATTTAAACTCCATACCATATCATTCATATTGGTCATCATACTTCTCGAAGCTGCCTGTATGGTATTCACCAGCTCGGATACATTTTCATTCTTTGCCAATCTTTTTGTAGCTAATTCTGCCGACATTGAAATACTACTTAATGTGGAACCTATGTCATCATGCAAATCTGCTCTGATTCTATTTTTCGTTTGTTCAATTTCAAATTCTCTTTTTAATTTCTGATGTCTTCTGAAATTCATAAATACTAAAAAACCAGCCAGTAATGCCATTCCAAAAGTAAGCCCAAGAATTATCAATTTATTCTCACTCTCTTGTTCCTTATTTTCTTGTTCTAAAGAAGATTGAATTTCCTTCTTATACACATCATACTGCATTTTTTGTCTTTCCATTTTTAGCATATTCTCATAATTCAACAAACTATCATTGTACATATGATAAAGTTTATAATGCTGAAAGGCATCTGCAAAATTCCCTTGTATGCTATCTATATCATAAAGTTGACGATAACTATTTTGTATCGAAGGTTTTACCTGCAGCTCTTTGTATAAATTTAATCCATTTATAATTTCGATACGGGCACGTGGATAATTTTTCACCGCAATATAAATTTGTCCTCGGATATCGTATATATCTGCAATCAGATTCCGATACCCATTTTTTTCACTCAATGCAAACGTAGAGTCGCAATAATTTAATGCCTGGGTATACGCTTCCTCACGAATGTACATAGAAGCGACACGCTTATATGTTTGTGCAACTTCAAAGTCATCATTGTGCTTCTGCGAAATGCCCAATGCGGTTTTATAATACTTCATCGCCTTCTCATCCTTATGCTGGGCCTGAAATATTTTTCCCAAATTGCTCATTGGATAGGCTGACTTTTTAATCTGTCCAATCTTTTGATAAAGCTGCAAGGATGACTCTAAATACTGAATCGCCTGATCAAATTTCTTCAGTGGTATGAGTAAGTTTCCTAAATTATTGTAGCTACTGGCAATACAATCAGTATCTTTAATAGCTTCACTAATCGTAAGCGCCTCAATATATTGTTGCTGCGCTTCAGTATAGTTTCCTAAATTTTTCTGTATACGACCACTGACTGAATAACAACTTATCTGACCTTTCTTGTAATTTAGTTTTTGGGATAAAGCGAATGATTGCTTTAAATAAATTTGTGCCTGCGAATAGTCTGTGTTGGTATAATACTCTCTAACAATATCAAGAAGAAATTCTACTTTATTCGTATCCTCTTGCACATCTGACAAGCGATGAATTAGAGAATCTACTGTTCTATGTTGACTTTTCGCAGGATTTGCCCAAAGGAATAGTATAAAAAGAAAGTAAAATTTATTCGATAGATACATAGTAGAACTTCAATCAAGCTTCTAAAGTAGTTGTATTTACGCTGAAACGTATCTTATTTGCTCAAATATTCAGCCACAAATACCACTTCCTGATTTCTACTTACAATTTATCTCTTTGAATTATGGATGATTCGAAAATATAAATGCGTTCACATTACCTTCAAGAATTGGCGCATCCAATAAATCTACATTCCCATCGCCATTAAGATCAGCATCTCTATATCCAAATTGGAAATCATTGATGTCGAGTTCTATAATTCCTACATCTATCAAATCTATATTCTCATCATGATTTAAATCGCCAGAATAGATTGCCCAAATATTAGGTTCTATTTCTTTTTGATTGTCACCATAACCTTTATTGGCCGCAGAAGTAAAATCGTACATCATATTGTTACTAATAAGTACTGGACTTGCAGACCAAGTTTCTATGCAATTTCGATGTTTCAAAACAATGTATCTGTTTGTCGCTATTTCACTTGACGCAAATTCGCAAACAATACTTCCATCGCTATGCAAAATAGTCTTTTTGCTTGCTGTTACCGGAAAGCCCACAGTTGTTGCATGAAGTTCTACATTGATTACAACTCGGTACATTAATATTGCCTGCTAAAAAATTCTGGTTGCTACTTAAGTCTGTATATTTTTCACGTTGACAAGTTCCTGCATATTTATAAAGTGCTACCGTATTGGCATCAGTTGTATGAGAAAATGAAGGTGTAAAATTACTACTATATCGAGCTACATTACTAAAACGTGTTTCGGCATATTGACCTTGATGAAAGCCTTGAACTCTTGCTGCATTGTTACCAGGATAATCAAAATCTAAAGATGTGCCACCAATAGTTAGTGGTGCATTATTTGTAGATAAAGTAAGTGTAGTTGCAACACTTCCAACGTTGATGCCATCCAAATATAGCGTAACGGTATTGGCTGTTCCATGTTTTACTGCTGCTACATGATGCCATGAATTATCATTAATAGCTATTGTGGTATTTATTTGTGCACCACTACCTCCACCATTACCACACCAAAAAGACAAGTTGCCATTTTGTGTAGTTATACCAATATCATCAGGGCCAACTCCGCTAAGTGCATTGCCAATAATCGTGGGGTTTTGCCAAAATGCAGCACCTGTTTTATTTTCTGTCGTTTTTATCCAAGTTTCGCAGGTAAATGCGATAGCACCATTCATCATGCCTACTGGTGTTGAAGCAAATGTACTTGTGCCATTTGTTGTAAGGGTATTAGTTGGGTTAAATGCAGTTGAGGTTTCGCCCAACATATATTCTGTACTTTGTCCAGTGGTGGTTAAGGTATTTGCAGTTGTATTTAATGTAGCAGCAGTATTGCTCCAAGTGGTAATAGCTGCATTATCAGTACGTTTAAATAAATTAAGGCTTGGCTCATTGGGTACTGTCACAAAGGGATTGCCTGTATAATTATATGTAGCTGTGTAAGTTGGCGATGTTAGGTTGGCATTAAACACACCAAAATATCTATCGTTACTTCCAACTCCGGTGATACCATTTGTCGTATTCGGCACTTCATTGACAGTATAAATATGTGTACCTGCTTCACCAGTAAATGTACCTGCTGTATAACTTACTGCTAAATTATCTTGTGCATTAACGCTAAGATTGGCAGTTGGCAGACCAGTAGTTACATAATTGTGGGTACTTGTATTGCCAATGGCTGCACCACTGGTAAATCTTGTTGGTGAGTTTATAAGCGTACCATGGTTGGCGTTTGAAATAGCATCAAAAGCAGTAGTGCCAGTGCTTTCATCAAAATTGTAGTAAGCCACTAGGTTGCTGTAAAGCGCATCGCCACTGGTTATTTTGCGGCACATGCGGTCTCTTATTTGAGCAACATTTAGGCCTGTGTTCCAGATACGGACTTCATCAATACTTCCTAAAAGGTGGTCTGTAAAAGGTGCTCCTCCGTAACCAATATTCAAACTTTGCGTATTGTTTACATTTGATAAGTTAGCTAGGTCGGTAACTGTTCCTTGCACAATGCCGTCAATATATAGAGTTAAAAGGCTCCCAATTTTTGTTGCACTTACATGATGCCATTTATTGTCATCCACTATTGAAATGCCATTTATACTAACGGATGAAGACCCGTTATATCTTGCAAAAGCAACAGAATGTATTGTCTGAGAAAACCTAAGTACAAACGGGTAACCAATAGCAAGATTATTGCCACCCCATTTTTCAACAATAGAACCACTCACAGTATTAGAAGGAATTTTTATCCATGTTTCTACAGTTAAATCAGCTGGAAAATTTAATGCGGCTGTATGTTGTACTGCTACAACATCATTAACTCCATCAAAACTAATTGCATTGCCACTACCCGGTTTTTGTGCCTGAGTTGCTAAAAACTCTGTTTGCACCTGTGCAGCCGTTAAGGCCACATTGTAAATCTTTACCTCGTCAATAGAGCCGTTAAAGAATCGAATACCATTTTGAGAACCTATGCGTAAAGTACCTGATGGTGTATTTACATTATTGGTAAAAGTATTAGCAGTTTGAATTCCATTTAGAAAAAATTTAGTAACGCCAGATGTTCTGACTAAAACAACATGATACCAGAGATTATTGGCTGAAAACGAACTGCCGCTATTTAAAACTGCAACTCCGCCATACAAACCCATTAGGTTATTGCCAGCTGAATTTGCAGTTCCATCTCGCATCATGATAGCATATCCATTTCCTGAAACGCCATTATCAAATCCATTCATGACACGCTGACATTGTCCAATTATCAGCTTGACTGGTTGCCAAATTAGTTGTACTAATAAAATCATCCACCCCATCAAAACTATAAGCACTATTAGTATTGCCAAAACGATCTGTGGTAAGGGTGACGCCATTTACGGTTCCGTTTAATGAACCTGCGGCATCGTTGGCATTGCCTGTAAAAGGGTAGTACGCAATGGGCGTTTGGGCACGAACCCCCAACATACTTATCAGAAAAAAGCTGATCAACATTACATATTTCATGGTATATATCTTTAAGCCGTAAAAATGCTACCAATAAATGACCTGTGCAATATCTAATAGTAGAGGGGTGATCTTAACAAGCAGAGAAGGCAAGTAGACAACCTCATGATTGTAAACAACGTGTAAGCTCCGGGTATATGACATCGTTCTCCACTTCCTGCACATTTCCTAGTTGATCTTTCCCTTTCAATCGACCGACAGTTTGATACCGCAGTAAATTTTCGTCAAAGGGTTGAAGTAAGGTTTTAAGATATTCCTCCCCGCTGTTGGATAGCCATTCATCTTGTCTCTCCTTTAGCAGGATCACGGGCATTCGGGGCCCTTCCGCTTTTGGGTTATTATGAATCGCTGCCATTTTTGAGTTACCCACAGTAGTTACTATTGTACACGTTGGTACAACCTCACCGGTTTCTTTATCAATCCATTCTTCCCACAACCCGGCAATGCATAATGGACTATCATCTTTCATTGATATTCTAAAGGGGTACGTTTTCCCGTCCTGATGATGGTGTTCATAAAATGCATCCAAATAAATGAGGCATCTTTTATTGTTTGCAGAAGTTTTAAAGGATGGTTTTTCAAAGATGGTTTCTCCTCTTGCGTTTAATGTTTGTTTTGCAATGCTGCGGTCTTTTGCCCACGATGGAATTAAACCCCATTCAAATGCTCTCGGTATCATTGGCTCCTTATTCGTGAACACAATTAGTTTCGGATGTGCAAATCCTGAAACATGGTATAGTGGTTGACTAAATAAATCCAACAGCTGCAATTGCTTCGTAAGACGATCAATAGCTCCCTCATCATCATTGCGATGTTTGGCATAATTCAATGCCTTTCTGGTAGCTGTTTCTGCATCGTAGCACATATACAATTCGTTTCTGCAAATATCTATACTTTCGACGAATGTCCACCCCCATTCATCCCATTCACAAACGTTTCCACAAAGTCCACAATCTTTTTAAGTATGCGGTCCCCTAGCCTTTTACGCTCCAATACCGTCGGTTGCTCTCCATTAATCAGCTCCAGCACTTCATCTCGTAAAGGTTCCCGTTCTGCAAATAAGTAGCTTTCAATAAGCTTTTCAGTTTTATCCGATGTAAGGTTTTCATCTGTGACGATCTTGTTAAACGCGTTCTGCTGTTCAATATCCCAAAACTTTTCAAATTCCTGAGGAACGTTTTCAGTGTCTTCTATGACTGGCAAATTCTCTTTAATAAATTTTTCGATCAACTCGCGTTTGCTTCTCAATGTGCTTTCAGTATTCAGTAAATTGAAAATTTCCTTTTCCGCTTGGGTTGTGTCTCCTTGCGCTTTGGCTTTTAACCGGATAAGAAGCTGAATGATATAAGCCACATTAATTTCGTCCCGGTGTATCAATTCCAGTTCAAAATCAACATCCTCCAATATGGAAACCTTTTCCTTCTCATGGTCTCTTCTTACCTTATCATATAAATCCAAATACTTGCTTTTGAAGTCTTCAAATTGCTGTTCTGCCATAGCCATATCTTCCCACTTAAAATCTGCAAAGGCTGCCAGTATATTCTTAATCCTCATTAAGTTCCTGAAAGCCTTAATAAATTCCAGTTCGTCTTCTTCAGTGTTCAAATCGTTCACACTGTCAACCGTCGGTGTAATCTTCAGCAATTCAATATACGCTTCATTGAATTTGGCCGTATAATCCTCATACGGCTTCATAATGATCACTTCAATCGCTTCCTTATTGCTGAATAAAGTAATAGCGTCGTCTGTGGCGTTTTTAAGGTTACGGAAAACCACAATATTACCCTGCGATTTCAATTCGTTCAATATGCGATTCGTACGCGAATAAGCCTGAATAAGCCCGTGAAACTTCAAATTCTTATCAACGTACAAGGTATTCACTTTCTTTGCATCAAAGCCCGTTAAAAACATATTCACAACCAGTAATACATCAATTCGGTTCTCCGGGTTCTCCGGGTTTCTATCCCTGTCTTTTAATTTCTTTGATATGTCTTTCGAATAGTTATAAAAGTGTTCTGAATCCTTGGTTGAAAACTTGACTCCAAACTGCTTATTGTAATCCTCAATAAACTCATCCAACTTTTCGCGGGTGTGTAGATTCGGACCGTATGGGCATACGCGTCAACTTAAGCGTATACACCTTCAAATTGTTCAGTAAAATTGAGCCCTTTTCTTCTTTTTTCATAGGAGCAGTATTTAGCGATTAGTTTCAAATGGATGCAATCCTTTACTTTTTTTGAGCTAGCTAATGCAAAATATAAGCCTTTTAAAACTTTCAAAATTTTTGATGGATAATAAAAATATATTAGATGAGTTAATAAAAAATTCACTTGTGAAACCGTTCAGGATATTGGTAAGCCGTTTGTTTTCCTTATCGGTCCAATAAAATGTTTGCTTAAACGATTGCCCTTTGTTGTTGGCGTAAAACTTAGTATTCACACCATTGCTTATCACAAAGATTTGAATGTACTGGTATAAGCCCGCATTGGACCCGAAAGAATGACGCTGGTAACGGTTGATCTGATTGAAGGCTTCCTTCAGTTCCAATCCCCGACGTTTCAATTCTATTTGCACCAATGGCAAACCATTGATCAACAAAGTCACATTTACCTTTCATGCTGACTTGCTGTGTTACCTGAAACTCATTCTGACACCAATGTTCTATATTGATAAACTCAAAATAAAGGTTGTCGCCATTGTCTCTTACAATATGTTGTTTCTCCCTCAATGTTTTGGCCTTCTCAAATACCGAACCCTTACTTAATAGATTCAGGACTCGTTCAAACTCTTTCGCTGTGAATTCTATTTGGTTGTGCTTTTCTAATTGCGTTTTTAGGTTGTTGATCAACGCATGTTCATCATTCAATAGTACAAGGCCATAACCTAACTTTTGAAGTTGGGCAATTAGTTGTTCTTCTAAAATGGCTTCGGGTTGTTTAGGCATTCTTCCTAATTTGACATTAGGTACTTAGATTTGCCTCAACATCCTCTTGAACCAATTCCGTGGCATTGATAGTTGGCAGAATTAAACTATTAAACTCAGTATTCTCAGTCTTGGCATGTAACACACCCCTAGCTGTACCAATTGCAATCATTGTTAGGTGTTGCATAAAATTCTTAGGAATAACAACATTCCCAGTGTCTTCATTACCGAACATTTGCCAAGCATCCGGATTAATATTGAAGTGACAACTGGTTTCTACAATTAAAAATGGTTTGGCATTGCTCTCAAATTCAAATTTGGTAAACACTGCAATCATTTTGAGGTCTTTCTCAAATGCAAAATTCAAACCCGTAGACAAATTAATTTCTCCCTCCCTATCAAAAGAATCTTCGATCGTAGCAAATTGTTCTGTTCTAATTGAATGCAAAGCGAATCCAATTTTTAAATTCTTTCCCATTACCCTGTGTTTAAATATGTCATTTCTTTGTCTTCACTTGCTTCATAAACTATTTCTGGCTGCTTTAATTTCATACTAAGCTTAATTGCGGGGGATCTTTTAAGTCCTTCTTTAGGTAAAGAGGTATTATGACTGATAATTATTCTTGTCATTGACAATCTTACCAATTCAATTCCCAAAGCACGTTCCAAGTTATCAATACTTTTCAACGTCAAATTTTCATTGCCTTTAACTATTTTACTCACTTGCTGAGCAGTTACATTCATCTTATCTGCCAATTTCTTTTGGTCCCAATTCAATTCTTCCAAACGGTCCAATACTTTCATTGCAATCGTTTGGGATCGCTTAAGCCAGCCTCTATTTTCTGTTCGAAAGTTCGCATCCTCCAACCACCCAGATTTTTCTGGGGAAAGCATTTGCGCCAATTTTTCTTGTATGTTTTCTACTGCCATTGCTTAAAATTCTAATAGTTCATAATCGTCTTCATCAAATATCTCTTTTTCTTTCAGATAATTTTTTGTTATCTCTAACTTTCTTAACTCATCCATTAAATGCTCCGGTTCCATATTTGGTGTCAATTTTATAGCCCCTCCAGATATTACAAATAAATTTGGGCCAATTCGAATTGCATAAATACGCAACCATGACTTTCGTTGCGTGCCATAAACTTTACTTTTTTGATGTTCGGGGACATTCTCTTCTGTTTTCTTTAGTGGTCTAAAAAGTGTTTGTAAAGTATTCGTTTTATCTGTTTGTCCCCTTTGAGCAATCTCTTTTATGTTACGTTCTAATTCTTCAGCTTCATCCAAAGTCCTTCGAATAGCTTCATTAATGGTTATTTCTCCATAAAATCCGCTAGTTAGGTCTTTATCATGTTTTTTAAAAAAATTCCTAAGATATTCTACATCCCTCCAACAACCCATAATATATCTAAACACATCTATCTCATTTTCGTCATATTGAACTGACAAAAGGCATTCTTTTAAGACCTCAAAGATAGAAACAATCTTCATAAAATCAACTTATAGGTTTATTTTGTCGAAATTTATACAAATCTACACAAACATTTGTTGCAAAAGCCCCTTCTTCCATTGCTCCATTTTTCTAGCTGAGTTTTTCAATGCTGAATTGTTTGATCGATTGAAGAAAGATAGATAGCGATTTTGTTTTTGTAGTTCTGCTTCGGGTTGTTCAGACATGGTTATTTCTAAATTGGTTCATTCTTACTTTATGAACTTCCATAAAAGCAAAAGACACACCCTGGGACGCTGTATCTTACAAATGTAAAACCTATCGCGTGGTGTGTACTGTTGCTGCAAATGTACCCGCTTTTTTCAATTTTCCAAACATATTTGATATTGAAATTTTAAACAAACATTTTTTGAAGCAATCCCTTTTTCCATTGCTCCATTTTTTCTAGTTGAGTTTTACAATGCTGGATTTTTTCATCAATGGAAGAAAGGTAGGTAGCTATTTTGGTTTGTTCGGGAAGCGAAGGGACCAAAATTTCCATTGTTGCAAATTTGGAAATCCAGTGTCGTTCATGACCCCCAATTTCATATTTCAACATATGCATTAATTCATGAAATAATTTAATATTAAATCCACTATTGGAGATTAATATTTTCATTGCTGAAGATTTCGATTTAAATGGGAAGTTTACGAATCGCAATACCGGAATATTTCGACTTTGTTCTGCAATTGTTTTTTTATTCGTATTCATATTTTATGATTTGGGTGAATGATATTCGTAGATGCCATCCGTAGAGACGCCATGCATGGCGTCTCTATAATGCATCGCATTTCAACAATAATCCCATTGACGAAAATGCCAGCGTAGCCAGGAAATCGCTATACCAAAATATTTTTATTTGTATTCATA
>Ga0105048_10013012_pt1 | contig 13012 bp, 10 predicted proteins | sample MAT05_FD_78382 | JGI IMG/M metagenome (GOLD analysis project Ga0105048, IMG submission 78382) | Freshwater microbial communities from Lake Fryxell liftoff mats and glacier meltwater in Antarctica - MAT-05 | ecosystem: Environmental > Aquatic > Freshwater > Ice > Liftoff microbial mat | place...
AGCGGCGTGGACCTACTGGATGGTGCCCTTCCAGGCAGCGGACTGCCTGCCGCCCAGCTCGTCCGTACCGGCGATGGTGAAGGTGGCGCTCCCCGTCTTGCCCGGGCGTGCCTTCCAGATGGCCGACCAGCGGTTGGTGGTCACCTTCTTGAGCGTCAGCTTGTAGGCGGCCATGCCCGGCTGCTTGACCGTGATGGTGGGCGCGACCTTGTGGGTCTCGGCGGCGTACACCGCGAGCGTGTTCCACTGGCCGGGTCGCTGGACGAAGTCGCCGACCACGCTGTAGGGCATCACCCGGATGGTGACCTGATGGCTGTACGCGCCCTTCGAGGTCGTGGCCGTGACGATAGAGGTGTACACGCCGTTGGGCACGTACACGCCGGCGTCGTCCTTGCCGTCCCAGGTCCAGGTGGTGGTACCGCGGTTCACTCGCTCGTTGTCGATACCGGTGCGCACGACGTCGCCGTGGGCATCAAGGATGCGCCATCGGACGTGCGCGTTGGCGCGCACGGCGACGGACTGCTTCGCCGACTGGGCGAGGCTGTCACCGTCCGAGGCATGCATCAGCACCCGCGACGTGACGGGCACCTTGATGGCCGTCAGGACCTTGACGCTGGTCGTCTTGCTGTTGCCGCCGACCACCTGGACCTTGACCGCGTAGGTACCGTCCGGAGCGATGGCCCCGGAGTTCATCTTGCCGTTCCAGGCGAGGCTGGAGGAGCCCCGCTTGCCGGCGACCGAGAACGTCCGGATGACGGTGTCGGACGAGTCCGTCACGGTCACCCTGAGCTTGGCGGCCGCCGTGGACCTGTAGTGCAGCGTCAGGCTGTCGCTGGTGCCGTCACCGTTGGGCGTGAACACGGGTAGCGACTCGTCGCCGGCGGGGATGGTGCCCTCAGCCTGGGCGGCCCGCAGCGTCGTTAGGGCAGGCGCTGTGGTGGGCGATGGGGTCGGCGTCGGGTCAGGGGTCGGCGTCGGGTCAGGGGTCGGCTCAGGCGTGGCCGTCGGATCAGGCGTCGGCGTCGGATCAGGCGTCGGCGTCGGGGTCGGCGTCGGGTCAGGGGTCGGCGTCGGGGTGGGTCGCGGCGTCGCGGTCGGTCGCGGGGTCGCGGTCGGGGTTGGTCGCGGAGTCGCCGTGGGGGTGGGGGTCCCGCCCGTGGATGCACCGGCCTTCCAGGTGGACGCCTTCAGGGTGAGGTCGCCGGCGATGGCGCGGACATACCCGAAGCGGACCTGGCCGGAGCCGTTGGGGTTCTGGATGTTCCTGGTCTTGCCCGCAAAGCCATTCAGCCACGCGACATCGGGCCTGTACCGATCCCAGCTGGCGGGCGGCAGCTTGCCCGGATAGGCGAGATCGGGGTCCAGGTGGACCTGGCCGCTGCTGCGCAGGCCAGAGCCATCTGAGCGACGGGTGATGTAGAAGTCGGTCGTCCCGATGCCGCCGTAGTTGGGCAGGTACGACCCCAGCCACGAGCCGGTGTTCGCACCGTAGGATTTCATGAACGCCTGGTCCATGGTCGCGGTGGAGGTCATGAGGGTCGTGAACAGCGTCTTGGTGGTCAGGTCGAAGCTCTGGCTCTGGAGCGCCATGACCACGCTGGGGTGGCTGCCCGAGGGCGAGGAGGTGCTGGCCAGGAAGCCTCGCGCGAAGTTGTCGACGTGATCGATCGCCAACTCGTACGTCGGGATCGGGTCGGCGTCTTCGCTGTTGCCGGCGGTATTGCACATGTGGCTCAAGACCACGATGGCATTGGGCGCCAGGTGCAGGTTGGTGACGACCCAATCGGCGCCGTAGTACTTGAGTGACGAACTGCCGTAGCTGGCGTTCAGGCCCAGACCGTGTGCCGTGGCGTCGTTCCCGTCGTTGGGGTCCGCGCCTGCGGCCCTGCCGGTCGACGTCTGATGGGGATAGCCGTTGCCGTGCATCAGGGCCACGAACAGGTCCGCGCCCTTGGCTGCGGTCTTCACCGTCACGGCATCCGCATAGGGCGTGTATACCTTGCACACGTTCATGCCAGCGTTGCTCGCGGCGGTGCCGATCTTGTTCGCCCAGTCCGTGAAGCGAGCCGTGGAACTGCCGACCGGCCCGACCACGATGACCGCCTTGTAGGCGCCCTGACCGGTGCAGATCGTGCCGCTGCCGTTGGTGGCGTCGGAGACGTCGGCAGCTCGCGCCGGGGTGGTCGGCTGGGCAGCCGCACGCACCTGGGATACGAGCATGGTGGACAGCACCAGCACCGACGCCATGACGGTGGCGGCGATGGCTGCTGGGCGTCGCGAGGCACGTCGCGGCGCAGCATGGGCGAGCTGCATCGAAGGTCACTCCGGTATCTCTGGGGCACATCACGCCCGGAGGGACGTGTTGGTTACTCCACACAGACTCGCTTATGTGAAGCAACCTTATCCATACCCGCATGGTCCCGGGCCGGATGGCCCCATGGTGCCCCGACGGCGGCGATATGGCAAGCGCGGGCGGATCGCGAAGCGGGTCCTGTCGGGTGTACTCCGGATCGGTGCTATGGGGTGCGGCATGGAGCCCGGGCCCCCTGGGGCATGACCGGGGTACTAGCCGGGTACCCCCGGGGTGGTCCGCGCGTGGTGCGCGAGTGGTGCGCGACGATGCCATGCGATGTGGTTGCGATCGTCGCAATGGGCTTCCCTTGGACCGGCGCGTGGGGGTCGGGAGCGACGTCAGCGCTTCGTGGGCTTGGGCGTCTTCTGGCGTGGCGCAGGTGTCGGCGTCGGATCCACGGCCGGGTCATCGGTCGGCCCGGCGTCCGGTGGCGGTGTGGACCCCGGCAGCTGTGGGGGCACGAAGTCGGTGATGATGAGGACCGTCTCGAGCGAGTCGAGGTCCGCTGCCGGATCGACCAATGCGGTACTCACGATGCTGGTCTGCGACTGGTTCACGCCGATGATGCGGCCGATGACGATGTCCTTGGGGAACTGGGACTTGAGGTCCTTGCCAAAGCCGCCCGAGGTGACGATCGTGTCGCCCTCGGCGATGTCGTCCGTCGCGCGCACGTTGCCCATGTCCAGGGGCGCCGACAGGTTGCCGCGCACCTCACCCGTGGCGCGGGTCCGGATGTCCCGCCCGATGACCAGGGAGCGGGTGTCGTTGAGCAGTCGGATGGTGGCGTAGTTGCGGCCGACCTCCTGGACCTGGCCCGCCAGCGCGCCACCAGGGGCGAGGACCGTGGCGCCCAGCACGATGCCCGCATCACTGCCCTTGTCCACGGTGATGACCCGTTCGGCGCCCGTGGCATCGCTGTAGATGACATCGGCCGCCACGGTCTTGTGATCGAAGGAGGACTTGGTCCGGAGCAACTCGGCCTGGCGCTGGTTCTCGATCAGCAGCGGCGGGATCTGGAGGTTCTCCTGCTCCAGCTGCGAGACACGACTGGCGAGGGCCTTGTTCTCCTGGCGCAGCTGGTCGATCTCCGCGAACGCAGAGAACAGCGATCCCACGGACCTGGCACCGCCCGAGAGCGCCTCCTGCACCGGCGCGAGCGCGAAGTTGACGCCGCCACGCAGGTCGCGCAGGGGCCGCGAGTCGCTGAACGCGAGCAGCATCAGGCTGACGGCGATGAGCAGCACGTAGGTCACGATGCGACCTCGAGCCTGTCGGTCACGCAGCATGGTGGACGCTCCTGGTGCTGCCCGGCCACGTGGGACCGGCGGTGGACCGGGTCAGGTCAGCGGGGCGAGCGGGAATACGTCTCCGCGACGAGCGCCCGCTCCATGATGGGATCCTCGAGCCGCTCCAGCACGATACCCGTGCCGCGTGCCACACACGTGAGCGGATCGTCGGCGATGTGGACCGGCATCAGGGTCGCCTCCGCGATGCGCCGATCGAGGCCCTGGAGCAAGGCTCCGCCACCGGCCAGCACGATGCCCTGGTCCATGATGTCCGCCACCAGCTCCGGCGGCGTCTCCTCGATGGTGTCCTTGATGGTCTCCACGATCTGGGCGACCGAGATCTCGATGGCCTCCCGGACCTGGTCCGCGGTGATCTCCACCGAGCGCGGCAGGCCGGTCAACAGGTCTCGTCCGCGGAACGTGACGTGCTGCTCGTCATGAGGACCCGGGTATGCCGAGCCGATGGCGATCTTGATGTCTTCCGACGTCCGCTCGCCGACCAGCAGGTTGAACTCGCGTCGGCCGTACGCGATGATGTCCTGGTCCAGCTCGTCGCCACCGATGCGGATGCTGCGCGCGACCACGATGCCGCCGAGGCTGATGACCGCGACCTCCGTGGTGCCGCCGCCGATGTCCACGATGAGTGATCCCGTGGGCTCGCCGATGGGCAGGCCGGCGCCGATGGCGGCCGCCATGGGCTCCTCGATGAGGCGCGCCCAGCGGGCACCGGCATTGAGAGCCGCGTCACGGACGGCCCTCTTCTCCACCTCGGTCACACCCGACGGGATACCCAGCAGCATCCGCGGCCGGGGGATGAGCCCCACCCGATCGTGCACCTTCTGCACGAAGTACTTGATCATCTGCTCCGTGACGTCGAAGTCGCTGATGACCCCGTCCCGGAGCGGCCGCACGGCGATGATGCTGGCGGGTGTCCGGCCGACCATCCGCTTGGCCTCCGCACCGACCTCCAGCACCTTCTTGGTCCGCGCATCGATGGCTACGACGCTGGGCTCGCTGATGACGATGCCGCGTCCGCGGACGTGCACCAGGGTGTTGGCGGTCCCGAGATCGATCCCGATGTCTCGGGAGAACCGGCCAAGGAAGGCGTCGAACATGGTTTGGGGTGGACCCCTCTGGGATGTCGGGCGGGCGCGTGAGCCGTGTAGCCGCGTCCCGTGGCCGCTGGGCAGTCACGAGTCGTGATCGAGCGCCAAGGGAGTATACCGGCGCGCTCCGGACTCCCCGACAGGAGCACGGGGCGTGCCAGTGGCGGGCTCGCCGGGGGAGGCGGAGCCCGGAGTGGCCGCTGGCGCGCGGTCCCCGAGGCCCGCCGGCGCGCGGTCCCCGAGGGCCCGGCCCCGGCCCGGTGCCTCCTGGGGTCTGGCCGGCCGGTCTCGGCCCGGTGCCTCCTGGGGTCTGGCCGGCGCCGGCCTCGGCCCGGTGCCTCCTGGGGTCTGGCCGGCGCCGGCCTCGGCCCTGAGTCGCCCAGCGACTGAACGAACCAACATGGACGTCGCGGAGCCGCGGATCCAGCCGATTCGCCCTATTCCTTGGCTGATCCAGTGGTCCGACGCCTGAGACTGCTAGCGGCAGGCCGATCGTTGGCCGGTTCAGTCGTCCCGCGACTGACGACGCCATCGGGGAGCGCCGATCTCGACGAGCCGGCCTGGACGGACCGATGGTGCCTGCCGCATTGCCAAATGTGGGTGATTGCCGATCGTCGCGGGTGATGGGGTGTGGTTCAGCGTCCGATACGAACCCGGCGCTGTCATCCGCGACGAGTTAGGACGGGTCATCGTCGGGGAGGGAGACCACCCTGGCCCCAGGGTCCGACGGGACGAGGCCATCGGTACCTTCGTAGAACCCATACGTCGCGCAGGGCCTGGAGTTCCAAGGATGCTATCCCGACTACCCCTAACGGATCGCGCGCCGACGGATCGCGCGCCGGTGGGCCTCGGGCCTGCCGCCCCTGAAACACGGCCGTTGCGTGCCCGAACCGGGCCGTTCGATCATGCACCACCGCCGGGTCGGTCGAAGGTGATGCCCCGGTCACGCAGGCTCACGTACGCGTCGTGTCCGATGATGAGGTGATCCAGCACCGGCACATCCAGGAGTCGGCCAGCAGCCACTGTCTCGGCCGTGAGGTGGAGGTCCTCGGGGCTCGGCGTCGGGTCTCCCGAAGGGTGGTTGTGGACCACGATGATGCCCGCCGCGTGGCGTCGGACGGCATCCCGGAACAGCTCCCCGACACGCACCAGCGCGGCCGACACGTTGCCCTGGTAGATGCGCTCGATGGACAGGACCGTGTTCTTGGACGAGAGCAGCACGACCCGGAGCTCCTCCCGTTCCAGGCGGCCCATCTCCGGTAGCAGCCGCTCTGCCAGGTCGCGTGGCGCCCGGATCGACCAGCGACCGGTCGGCCAGTCCACGAGCGCGCGCCGACCAAGCTCGAATGCGGCCGCCAGCTGTGCCGCACGGACCGGCCCGACACCCGGCAGGGCGCGCAGTTCGGCAGGACCCGCAACTGCCAGGCCGGAAAGTCCATCGAGCCGGATGAGTGCCTCCTCTGCCATGGTCGTCGCGCTCGCGTGCCGCGTGCCACTCCCCCACACCAGGCCGATGAGCTCCGGGGCGCTCAATCCGGCCGCTCCCCGGCGTTCCAGTCGCTCGCGGGGTCGTTCCGTGCTCGGCAGCTCCCGGATGGAGCGGCGAGATGGCAGATGATCCACGGGAGCCTCCGGGCGTCTGGCGAGCGACGACCGGCGGGTCGGTTCGATGCATCCGGATCCGAAGGACAGAGCCCGCCGATTCCCCCGCCCTCCGGACCCGGATGCAAGATGCACTGTAGGCAGCGGGCCTTCGCGCGGACTTGCGCCCCACTTGTCCGTGACTTTGGGGACAACCCCGTCGATCAGGGCCCGGGCGCGGCCGATCGTGACAGGGCGAGGAGACCCAGCAGGAAGCCGTTGTAGGCCATGTGCCCCGCGATGGCGGCCACGATGCCGCGTCGCAGGAACAGCCAGCCGAGTGCCAGGCCAAGGGGCAGGATGACCGCGAACTGGAGCATGGCCTGACCGAGCCCTTCGCTCGCCTGCTCTGTCGCGACCCGGATGTTGAGGATGTGGACGACGGCGAAGAACAGGGCGCTCCGGATGAGCGCCGGCCGCTCGCCCAGGTCGCGCAGCCAGGCACTCAGAGCGAAGCCGCGGAAGAATGCCTCCTCACCGATGGGTGCGATGACCGCTGCCGCCAGCACCACGGCCAGCGCCTCGGTCGAGCCGTGCGCGTCGGGCAGCGTCTCCGGTGCCGTGACCTGGAGGACGCTCGCCAGCAGCGCGCCCCAGACCAGGACGCCGAGTGTGACCGGCACCATCACGAAGACGGCCACACCGACGTCCCGGAGCGCGACACGCAGCATCCCTGGGCGACGTACCGGCCAGCCCATGGCGGACCATGACAGGGCGCCCGACCGGACCACGAACAGCTCGATGGTCACCAGGTATGCCAGGCCGACCACCAGCAACCCGAACAGGAAGCCGTAGGGCTGCTCCGGGTCGACCAGGTTCGCGGCACCGAGCAGGGCGGACGCGAGGGTGCTGATGACCAGCACCAGACCGAACAGCAGCACGGGCGATGGGCCGTGGTAGGACTCGGCAGGCCGCTCCCCGCGAGCCACGACCTGATATCCGGCCCCGGCCGCGAGCCCGATACCCAATGCGACGATACCCGCGAGGGCCATCAGGGAGCGCCCCGTCGACGGCTGCGCCTGGGTCGCGATCAGGAGTGCTGCGATGCCGCCGATGCTGAATAGCCACGTCCCGAGGTAGAGCGACGGGACGGGGCGGCCATCCAGGGTGAAGATGCGGCCGCCGGGCGGCCCACTCGACGGCGGGGGCACGACGCCCGGGGACTCGAAGTCACCCGGGTCGTCGTCCTCGGGCGGCTGCGGCGCGGTCAACGCTCCCGGACGGGGGTCATGTCAGGACCCATCATGCTGGGACCGAGCGCCTGTCGGGGAGGGCCATCCACCTGGAGCGGCATCTGCGGTCCACCAAGCTGGGGCTGGGGTCCGGGCATGTACGCGGGCGCCACTACTTCCGGTCGTTCGAAGTCCTTGCCGCACCAGGCGCACAGTGTCCAGTCGAGCTCCACCAGGCGGCTGCAATTGGGGCACACGCGACGCAGGCGGTTGCGGCAGGTGGGGCAGATGATCCACTCCTCTTCCACGGCCCGCGAACAGTTGGCGCAGTGGGGTCGGGATTCGATCTCGGCGAGGATCGCCTCCTCCGCCAGCGCCCGTTCGTTCGACTCCGAGATGGTCTCGCGGGGCCGGATGATGCGGTACAGCAGGACCGCGAACAGGAACAGGAAGGGCGTGAAGGCGACGATGAGCCCGGCGGCCAGATATGGCGCGACCGGGTTCGTGGTCCGGTGCTGCATGTCCCGGAACGCCCAGAAGGCAGTCAGTAGCCAGACCAGGATGATGTACACGATGATCGCTTGGATGGCGACCTGGACGTACTGGTTGCCGAGGATCGAATCGATCGAATCCCCGAACGCCTTCTCGACATCACCGAACATGGATGCTAAAGCCTCAGCGCTGCGTAGCGGGCCTGTCGCGATGAAGCGAGGCCGCCCGATGGCCGCGGCCGACTATATCAGGGGAAGGGGCCCATGCCGGGAACGGGAGGGCTACGGATCCGGTGTCGAGGCCTTAACCCGATGGCGCTGGAGCCATGCTTGGGGGCACTGATGCGGGGTCGGATGAGGGCGAAGAACCGACCACTACGGCCAGGAGCGGCACCAGCCGCGACATGGCGGCGGAGTCGGATGTGACGAGCAGCGTGTCGCCCATCTGCCATGCCAGCACCTGGCTGACCTGGCCCTGTGCAGTCACAACCAGCGACCAGACCGGCCGGCCGGCCACCTCGCTGACGGTCGAGACCGCGCCAGCCCCATACGCAACGAGTCGCTCCCGTACGGCGTCGGAGAAGCGGGCCGCAAGATCCGGCACGCTGGCGCCCTGGATATGGAGCAGCTGGCCGCTGACGGCAGCGCTGCCGGACCCATATGCCAGGACCACCACGCAGACGTCCGATCGCGCACGCCCGAGGGACCCAAGCAGCTGATCCAGGAGCTCCTCGGGTTCGATCGCTGCGACACCCGGCACGATGCTGCTCACGAGGACCAGGTCATCGATGCGTGGCGGCAGCACCGCCGCGACGGGAACGCAGTCAGCGGCAGATGGGGACGATGGTGCCGGGGACTGTGCCGCGACCGAGCTCGCCAGCACCGCGATCGCCAGCACCGCGATGGCCAGCGCCACGATCGCCGGCAGCACGACCGCCAGGAGCACGGGCGCCAGCAGCCCTGCGGCCGTGGCAGTACCGCGTCGGGGCCTCATCTCAGCGTGTCCATCGTCCACAGGCTGCCGCGGAACGCGCTGGCCAGCCCGCACAGGCAGAGGGCGCCGATCCAGACCGCGCTCAGCAGGCACGCGGTGATGAGCGCGCCGAGCATCGCCCCCATATCCCCAGTCCGCCCCAGGGCCGCCAATCCCTGGCGGGTCGCGCCCCAGGCGAGTGACAGACTGCCGACAGCGACCAGGATGGCGACGGCCGCCGTGGCCCAGGACATCGCCGCCACACCAGCCACTCGCAGCGGCTGCCGGACGACCCGCAGCGCGCCGTGGATTGCGAGACGACCTTCGGTGCGTTCGCCCGCACCGTCGGGCAGCAACCCCAGCCGGGCCATGACCAGGCGCCGGCTCGCGACACTGACGAACACCTCGATGATGGCGACGATGAGCAGCATCCCGAGGAGCGTCGGTGCGATGTCCCGTGCCACGCGCGCGATGAGCGGCATCGCGAGGTCGCTGGGTGTCTGGAGCTCGGTCGCCACCAGGCGGCCGATCCGACCCACGACCAGGAAGGTGAGCAGCAGGATGGGCATCAACCCGGCGGCCTGGACCGCGGCCACCCAGAGCAGCAGGGACCTGCGTTCTCGAGGTTGCAGCTGACGCGCCGGCCGGCCGAGTCGGAGCGTCCCGGACTGGGGCAATGCGACACAGCGCTCGACGCTGTGCAGCTCCGCCCACGCGGAGATGAGGATGGCCAGCAGCGCCACGATGCCGGTGAGCGCCGCCGCGACGGCTGCCAGGACGTCGAAGCTGGCGCTCGTGCCCGACGTGTTCAGCTCGTTCCGAAACAGGATGCTCAGCAGCACCGGACTGGGGATGGTCAGGACCGGCAGGGTCAGCAGGATCAGACCGCCCCGGGCACCAAAGCCCACGATGCCGAGCAGCCAGAGCGCCGGATCGGCGGCGACGACGGCGGCAGCCGTGTCCACGACCGCACTCGTGCCGCGGCCAGTGTCCGTGCGCATGCCGGGAGTGACCGGGCCACTGCGCATCAGCGGCTCAGGCGGTGACGCGGCCCGGCGCGCCCGCAGCTTCCACGGCCCGCGCGAAGGCTCGTAGCAGCTCCCGTGCCAGCTCGTTGGGGCGCATCGTGGCGTTGCGTACCGGATCCCAGCGGACCGCGGTCATCAGCAGCAGTGGCCTCGCCCAGGGTCGTGCCTCATCGGGTGCCGGCGGCATCCGCAAACGGATGAGCTGACGACCGTCCTCCTGGTCCAGCAACCCGGCCAGGGCGCCGGCCAGCGCCGGACCCATGACCATCAGCGGCGGCCCCGGCGGCGGCCCCGCGAGCGGTGCGGCGGCGGTCGCCTCCAGCACGCCATCCGCGTCTTGCGCCCACATGTGGGTCAGCCACCAGCCGTCATCCATGATGCTCGGCGCGGTCATGCCCAGGAGCGCAGCGGGTGCGTTCGGGTCACCCGGCAACCGGATCTCCTCCTCGCGCACGTAGGACGGACCGGGTGCCGACAGGCGCTCGCCACTCAACGAGCTACTCCCACTCGATGGTGGCCGGCGGCTTGCTGCTGATGTCATAGACCACCCGGTTGACGCCCGGCACCTCGTTCACGATGCGCGACGAGATCTTGCCCAGCACGTCGTAGGGCAGCTTGGCCCAGTCCGCGGTCATGCCGTCCTCGCTGGTCACGGCACGGATGGCGACCACGTTGGCGTACGTCCGGCCGTCACCCATGACGCCCACGCTGCGCACGGGAGTCAGGATCGCGAAACTCTGCCACACGCTCCGGTAGAGGCCCGCGGCCTTGATCTCATCGATGACGATCCAGTCGGCGTCACGCAGCGTGTCCAGCCGTTCGGCGGTGACCTCGCCGATGATGCGGATGGCGAGCCCGGGCCCGGGGAATGGCTGGCGCATCACCATCTGTTCGGGCAGGCCCATCTCCAGGCCAACGGCGCGCACCTCGTCCTTGAACAGGTAGCGCAACGGCTCGATGAGCTGGAACTTCAGGTCCGCCGGCAGGCCACCCACGTTGTGGTGGGTCTTGATCTTCTGCGCGGTCTTGGTTTCCGCTGTCGCCGACTCGATGACGTCCGGGTACAGCGTGCCCTGGGTCAGGAAGTCGATGCTGCCGCCGGTGCTCTTGAGCCGCGCCGCCTCTTCCTCGAACACCCGGATGAACTCGTCGCCGATGATGCGCCGCTTCTGCTCCGGGTCCTCGACACCGGCCAGGCGCTTCAGGAACCGCTCCCGCGCATCCACCATGACCAGCTGCATGCCCAGGTTCTGCTCGAAGGTGGCCCGCAGCAGCTCCGATTCCTTCTTGCGCATCAGGCCGTGGTCGACATAGATGCACGTCAGCCGATCGCCCACCGCCCTGTGGACGAGGGCCGCTGCGACCGCGGAGTCGACGCCACCCGACAGGGCACAGATGACGTTGCCGTCCGTGCCTGCCACCCGGGCGTGCGCGTCGACGCGCTCACGGATCTCGTTGACGGTCGAATCGATGAAGTTGGCGGGTGTCCATGACTGCCCGATGTGCGCGATGCCGACCACGAAGTTGCGCAGCACCTGGCGGCCCGCGGGGGTGTGCACCACCTCCGGGTGGAACTGGATGCCGTACAGGTTGCGACCGGGGTCGGCGAGTCCCGCGTATGCGGTCGAGTCCGTCTGTGCCGTGGCGTGGAAGCCCTCCGGCAAGCGGGTGATGGAGTCGCCGTGGCTCATCCAGACGGGCTGCTCCCGCTCGATGCCCGTGAACAATCCGTCGTCGGCGGTGATGGTCACGGATGCCGGACCGTATTCCCGCCGAGCAGCCGGGAGCACGTCACCACCCAGGCCAAGGGCCATCAGCTGCGCGCCATAGCAGATACCCAGGACCGGGATGCGGCCGCTCCAGATGGCGCTGTCGGGGTGCGGCGCACCCTCGTCATAGACCGAGTTGGGACCGCCCGAGAGGATGATGGCGCGGACGCCGCGACGCTCCAGCTCGGCCATGCTGGTGTCGAAGGGCAACAGCTCGGAATACACGTTCAGCTCCCGGACGCGGCGGGCGATGAGCTGCGCGAACTGGCTGCCGAAATCCAGGATGGCGACCGTGCCAGCGGGCTGATCGGTGCTCGCGGCGGGCCGGTCGCTCGGGTCGCGGTCGGGCGCCGGCGCGTCGAGCGCGACCTCCAGGTAGGCCTCCACTTCCGCGTCATCGGGCGCGAGGACGCGATGACCCGCGTTGGCCATCGAGCCGTGGACGGTCTTGCCGCGTTCTGACGTGTCGGTCAATCGAGCTCCTCTCCGCTATCCCTGACCCAGAGTCTACCGGCGCCTGCAGACCGGAGGGTCATCGAGGGGTGAGGCTGTCCCCGATGCGTACCGTGCCCGGCTGTGCCACGAGTGCGCCGATGGCGAGACAGGCGTCACGCTCCCGGGCGATGGCGCGCAACACATCCGGGTCGGCCGCGATGCCACCCGGCTGCGGGCGCGTGGTCATGACACATCGACCGATCCGCTTGCTTACGTCCAGGACGGCATCGCCCAGACGCATCGCCTCACCCACGAATACGTCCTCGCCAGCACCGTCCAGGAGCACGTTGGAGCGGAATCGACGCGGGTCCCAGGCACCCAGCGAGCCGGTAGAGACGAGGGAGACACGGGTCTGTGCCGAGTCGTGGAACGGCCCCTGGGCACCCGTGAACGCGCGCCACTGCGATTCGTGTTCGGTGTCGAACGGGTTCTCGTACTGGCGGCTGGCGTGGTCGTCCGAGGAACGGAGATGCACCGGCCGGCCGAGCCAGCGACTCAGCGCATCATCGTCCGCAGCGACCGATCCGTCCGGGAGCGTGATCTCGGCGGTGCCGTCGTCGCGCAGTCGGGCAGCCGCGAACAGCAGCCCCGGCGCGCGCCGACCGGTCAGCCCCAGTCCAGTGACCGTGTCGAAGATCGCGAACCGACGATCGCCGACGATCCCGTCAGCGGTCACTTCAGCGGACTCCAGCCGCTCC
>Ga0105048_10013013_pt1 | contig 13010 bp, 9 predicted proteins | sample MAT05_FD_78382 | JGI IMG/M metagenome (GOLD analysis project Ga0105048, IMG submission 78382) | Freshwater microbial communities from Lake Fryxell liftoff mats and glacier meltwater in Antarctica - MAT-05 | ecosystem: Environmental > Aquatic > Freshwater > Ice > Liftoff microbial mat | place...
CGCCAGACCGCATGAATTGTCCCCGCAGCATCGACCGCCGCGGACACATGACGTTGATCCTGGACTGATGCGGCGATTGGTTGCCAGCGCGACCACTTGAGACCACCATCCACCGACGAAGCATACAGAATCTGTTGCAGACCGTTTTGGCTGCCATAGGCAACCACATGTAACTGTGTTTTCCCAGACTCATCCTGGGTTGTCACCAACGAAGGGCGGCTCCGGCTATTCGACGATGGCGCAATGTTGATCCACGGCAACCAGGAAGCACCACCGTCGCTGGATTGGGTAAACTTAATTTGCCCTACGTTGGCATACCTGTCATCACGCCCCTCCCAGACAACATAGAGCACATTGGCCGGATCGACAAAGAGGGTGGGGTGCTCTTGCCAAAGCGCTTGCCCTTGATAGCCAGTGACAAAGCCAATATTCTGCCAGGGGGACCACGTTTCTCCATAATCCAGCGACCGTGTATATTTGATCTGATTTTCAGTTGCTTGGCTCGCGGGATCGGGTCCATACCACACCAGATGCAAGCCATCTTGCTGATCGATGGCAATCGCCGGGACGCGCTGATTGGTATCATTGACTGCTTCAATCGGGCGCTCACCATTGAGGACGCGCCAGTGCTTGCCATTGTCGACCGATTTTGCGACAAAAATATGATAGGCAGTGGTCGTCTGTAGCTTATATTTTTTGCGATAGGCGACATAAAGATGGCCATGCGAATCGCGCACGACTTTGCGGCTGTCGGTATAGCCCATTGCTTTGATGTTTTGCGTATAATCGATCAAGGTGGCTTCGCTTGGGTTACTTTGGGCATGGGCGCGTTGCAGGGGTAGCATATAAAAGGTTGTGCCCACTAGGCAAATTATCAGGCACGCCAACCACCATCCCCGTCCACAACCTTTGCCATATCTCTGTCTAGGCCACGCGCTATGCCACCCTGCGTTGGCCTTGATCGTCTGCCGCCGAGCATTCATATAAACTATCCCATTGCAATTTTACAGGTAGCCCAAGCCTAGCATAGCAGCCACAAACGCCAAAGGCTACGGAAATAAAATGGGCTGGATAAGAACTGTGCAATGGATGGGTGCGTTGCCAGCCACAAATTCAACTTGCTGACTGTATTTTAAGGTAAGGCGCGCTATATCTGATCAGTCATTTAGTTTATTTGCATCTGGCACTTTGTGGACTTCGGGCGAGTAAGGTCAGAATCCGCTAGGGATTGCACATGATCTCTGCCGTGCTGGAATTGTTCTGGCGAATGATGGGTAGATAGAGTGAGAAGCGTAGATCGGTGGCGGCTGGCATTCCCGGAAATGCGCCGATGTCAACGCCATTTTCGCCTGTATAGAGGGCCGGGCTGGTAGGTAGCAGATGAAAATTAGCGGCAGTCGCCGCTGCAAACTGCGGATCTGCCACTTGGCCATTGGCGCAGCCGCTGACAGAAAATCCACTGCCAAGTGTGGCAAAAAGCAAGTTGTGGGCACAGGTATAGGGATATGTCGGTAGGCTCGTATGATCTTCAATCTTGGTTTTATAGAAAATATTGTTCTTGAGCACAAGGTTGCGCGGTACCTTGGTCTGTTCGCTGTTGCCAAGCTTAAGACGACTACAGATCATGGTGTTGTGCGTAAAGACCAAATCATTCGCCCTGGCAATCGTAATTGCCCCTTCACTGTACGTGGTCTGGTAAAACAGATTGTAGCGCACGAGTCCGCTGCTGATCTCGTTGCCTTCATCGCCAGCTGCAAAGCGAATGGCTGCCCCTTTGCACTGTTTGAAATAATTGTTTTCAATCAGGTGTTGATCAGCAAATTCGTCACTTTCGTGGATCACCATGCAGCCGTTGCTGCCATCTTCACCCGTATTGCGCAGGTGGAGACGTTCGCCATCAAAAAAATTGTTGGCGATGAGCAATGGTGTCGTCGTGGTTTTGATGTCAATACATTGTTCCATGGCGTTGCCATCGCTACAGGTATTAAAGGTAAACGCTACATAGCCGACATCGCGTACCTGAAACATATCTTCGGCTGCGCTATCAAAGAGGGTTTTGGTCAAGCGGTTGTTGGTAATAAAAATTTGGTCGGGCCAGTGGAGGCGCTTTTCGGCGGTGACAAAGATATTATGGCCAGTGGCCCCGCCATCGATTAGGTTACCCGTAATGGTGATATTGGTGCTATCATCACTGATGCGCACGGCGTCGATCTGGCCACCGCGTAGCAGGTTGTTGCGGATCACAACTTGCGTAATATTTCCCCAGTAATTGCCCTTGTATTCGCTGTCAATGCGCATCACATAATTGCTGTCGGCCATGGTGCGTGCATCTATGGTCAGCCCAGCAATCGTTGTATAGGAAAGCGGGCGCAAACTGGCGAATAGCGTCACTTCTTCACAGTTGTATGGCTTGATGGTAATCAATTGATCGACGGTCCCGGCGGGCAACCAAATTTTCTCACGCGCTTGATACGTGCCACCGTGCAAGAGAATCGTGGCACCGGGCTGTGCATTGGTGAGCGTTTCTTCCCACTCATCGGTCGGCTCCAGCACAAGTGCACCCGGTATCGTATCGGTTGTCGCACAGGGTTCTATGGCGGGGCCAAGAATATTTGCCGCGCCATAGCGGATTGGCGCGGCATCTGCCCAGGCGGTCATTGGCAAAAATGCCGTCAATCCTCCAAGCAGGCCGACCCCTATGATGAGTAACCTAAATCGCATAAACCGCTGACCATACCGCATATCCATGTCTTGCTCCTGTGCTACGTGTCTTTGTTCAACCAAACTTGTGACCGCCCGCTACTATAGCAAATTCTATCTTACATGAATGTGCGTTTCCTTAGTAATTCGCTGACAGAAACCATCTCTGCAGAACGTTTGTCAATCGTTGGTTTGCGTAATGGATCATCGGGAAAATGTAGTTTGGTGGACTAACTTCTGTATAGGAAACGTCGAAGATGGTTTGGTTGTGATGATATACTATTAACTAGAAATTACGTGGGGTTTAATCCACCCTGAGGAAAAGCAATTTTAGCAATATTGCATTGGCCGCGGCAGATGGTCAAGACGGTAAGTTGGAAACGCATGAGATTTTTGGTCAACTGGATTTGCGTAATGCCAATTTGGTCGTACTGTCGGGCAATCACCAAGGCGATCTGGAACGATTCAATACGGGCAACGAAATTCCCGAATTGGCCTGGGCATTCACCTATGCCGGTACACCAGCCGTGCTCACCTCCAACTGGCGCGTGGATGATGCCAACATTGCCCGCTTCTTCACGACTTTCTATCAGCAGCGTAGCACACAGGTGACCACGGCCGAGGCCCTACGTCTCGCGCAGCTGGAACTGCTGGAGCAGGAACAGTCGGCCTCACCCTACTACTGGGCTGCCTTCAGCCTGATTGGCGACTATCAGGGCAATGGCAAGGTGGAAACGCTTACCACAACACTCGAAACCGTGGATATACCGCCAATTGCCGTTAGCAACCGCGTCGCCAATCCGCCGGCCACCCTAACCCCGGCCGCCACGCTGACGCCGTCGGTGCCGATCAGCAATGTGTTTGACGTGCGTGAAGGATCAGAGCTAGCCGGTGTCGCCAGGGCAACCGAGCTCACCGGCACGAATTCTGTAGCGGGTAACGCTACCACTGGTGGAAGTGCAGTTCCTTTTGGAGATCTGACCAACGGCGTTTGCAATAGCATTACAATGCCCCTGGGTTTGGTGCTCTTAGCCGATCTCTTCCGCCGCGGCATTTTTCGTAGAAAACGGGCACAGGGAGAAAGCGAGGAGCCGTGATCTAGCTGCAAGCACAAAGGGCGGGTTGGCAAACTCGCCCTTTTTTATTTTTGTCGATAGCGTGTATGATTAGAAGCATGAAATTGCGTAGCATACACAAGGATGTCTTATGCCAGAGAAACGACCACTTGCCTATTCGACAGACCCACAACCAGAACCGGTGGCCAAGGCCGAGCCTCAGCCCAAAAGTTTGGCTGCCCCTTTTCCCACGCGCCAACTGAACAATCCGGTACGCGTCTATCTGGAGCGCAAAGGCCGCGGCGGCAAAACCGTCTCGGTGATCAAAGGGGTGATGAGTCCGCTGGCTGGCAAGGAAGCATTGATGAAATTGCTCAAGACCAAGCTTGGCACGGGGGGCGCGGTCAAAGATGAGGACATCGAAATTCAAGGCGACCATCGCGACAATATTGTCACCCAATTAAAAGAACTGGGCTACAATGCCAAACGCGCCGGCGGCTAATTCGCTTTAGCGCGGGCGCGTGGGCAGGCTTGGCGTTGGGGCGACCGTTTGCGGGGCAGAACGGCGCACCAACCAGCGGCTTGTCAGGAAAAGCAGAATGACCACAAAGGCCAACACCAGCAATGGAAACAGAACCGCCAGCGTGGCCGTCGTCAGCGCCCCCATCCATTCGCCGGTGGAGACAACAAAGTTGCCCAAGCCGCCCGTCGTGATCGACGAAAGACCGCGCACCCAGGTTGTGCCCAGTTGGATAATGCCGGCTGTGCCGCCACCGGCAATCGCGGCGAGCGTCCAGCGCATCAGTGGCGATACGTCAGTCAGCACGGCGGCAGTGGCCACGGCACCCGCTACAATTGCCGCGGGAATGGCAATCGTGTCCAATAAATTGTCTACCCAAGGGATATAAAAGGATAGAATTTCTAACAGCGTCGCGACACCAAAGACAACCAAGGCTTCGGTTGTGCCAATCCAGGCAAAGCCCGATGCTAGATCCAGTTGACCCGCCAGTGCAGCGACGCTCATCACTGTAAAAGGGGCAAAGACGCGCAGGCCACAGGCCGCGCTCAAGCCGATGCCCAATGCTACACTAAAAAATAGTTCCATGATGCTTGATCCTTTGTCCTATAAACCACGCTTGATGCGGCGGGCAGCGTTGTGCGATGCCAATTTCCCGTTCAAGCCATCTGTCCTGCTAGGAATAGCGTACCATGAAAATCGCCCAAGTCGAATTTATCACCCTTGATGTGCCCTTTACGCCGCACACCAATCAACACATGCAATATTGGCTGCCCCACTGGCGCATTACCCAGCTTTGCAAGATCACGCTCGACAATGGCGTAAGTGGCTGGGGCGAGACGATTCCTAATTACACGTGGGCCAAAGTGCCGGACAATGTGACCGAGCGGTTAATCGGCCAAGAAGCGGCCAGTCTGCTTTGGCGCGACGAGTTGGGGGCCGGGGTGCAGATGGCGCTCTTCGATGCCGTCGCCAAAACGCTCAATGTGCCGGTCTATCGCTTGCTGGGCAACAAAGTGCGCGACTGGTGTCCGATTTCGTGGTGGGCTATGGATATGCCGCCAGAGGATTGGGCGCAACAATGTCGCGATGCCCTGGCCCAAGGCTACACCTCGGCCAAACTCAAGGCCCGCACCTGGCATGATCTGCACGCCGCGCTGCAAGCTGTTTTTGCAGCCACGCCGCCCCAGTTCATTCTCGACTTGGATTTTAATGGTACGCTAGACAATGCCGCTAATGCCGTCAAGTTCCTGAGTACACTGGAATCGTATGAGCAAGTCACCATGATCGAAAGCCCGATTCCCCAGCAGGATGTGGCCGGTAACAAACAGGTGCGTCAGCATATCAGCCGCCCTGTCGCCATGCACTATGGCAACCCGCCCATCATGACAACACTACGTGAAGATGTGGCCGATGGTTTCGTGCTCTGTGCAGGAGCTACCAATCTGCTCAAGCAGGCCAACCTGTGCGATGAACACAACAAGCCCTTTTGGCTACAACTGGTTGGCACCGGGATCACCACGGCGTGGGCGGCGCACTTTGGGGCCGTCTTGAAGCAAGCACGCTGGCCCGCGATTACCTGTATGAATATCTGGGAGGCGCAACTGATCGAGTCGCCCCACCAAATTCAGGGTGGCTTTCTCCACGTTCCCGAAAACGCGGGGTTGGGCATCGTCGTCGATGAGGCGGCAATTGCACAATACCGTGTTGACTACACCTTTATTGAACCCCAACGCCATCTCTATCGCTATACACGGGCCACGGGCGAAACCCGCTACTATGCCTGTAGCAAAGAGGAATTGCAGTGGGCCTACCCAAGCGACGCCCAACCGATCTGCGAAGCTGGTTCGGCGCTGACCGTGGTTGCCGACGATGGCAGCCAGGACTTTGCCGAGCTCTACGCGGCGGTGAAGGCGGGCCAGACCCACGGCGATGGTAATATTACGACCTTTAGCAAATTTCATAATGTATTGACCCAAACGAAAGGCTAGCAAGCAATGACTGTCCTATTGGCTGAAATGACCCGCGAGCAGATCCGCAAAGCCGCGCCCAATGCGATTGCCGTGTTACCCACCGCCGCGATTGAACAGCACGGCCCCCACGCCCCGATCCTGACCGACACGTTGCTCTGTGGCACGGTGGCCCAGCGCGCCGCCGAAATGGCGAGTGCAAGCACCAAGGTACTCGTTGCGCCGGTTTTCTGCTATGGCAATTCGCACCACCATCGCCCCTTTCCAGGTGTACTCTCGTTGAGCAGTTCCACCTATATGGCCGCGGTCACCGATGTGTTGGAAGGCTTGATGCTCAGTGGCTTCCGCAAGCTGATCATCCTCAACGGGCATGGCGGCAACACCGATTCCAACGCCGTGATCGCCTTGGATTTTGTCAACCGGCTCGGCCACGATGTGACAATTGCCAGCGGGGCCTATTGGGACATTGCGCGGGCGGGGATTGTGGAAAAAGGCTTGATGCCCAGCGCGCGCATTCCTGGTCACGCCGGTCGCTTTGAAACCTCCATGGTCATGGCGCTGCGCCCCGACCTGATCGATCCGGAAGGCATGTCGCAGGTGGTCGATACGTCATTGGTCAAGCAGGGGCTCTTTAGCGCGTTGGCTGGCGCGACCATGCAAGTCCATGGGGCCTGGGCCGACAGCACCGGCTACAGCGATCACCCCGCCGAGGCCAGCGCCGCAGAAGGCAACGCCCTGCTCGAAATCATTGTCCAGCGTGTCAGCGACTTCCTGGTCGCGTTTGAGCAGGCTTCTGCGCGGTAATATCTGTAATACCCAGATCCATGAAGGAGCCTAGCAGCTCAACAAAGCGCGCTCTGTGCCCCTTTATGGATCTGTTTTCTTTCCAGGTGCAATCCTATTCGAATAAGTTGCCTATCAGATTCTGTTGACCGGAAGATTTTTTGAATGGCTGCTTGTGCTGGTGAATATTCCGTAAGTGTTTATCGGTGTCAGCTCGGATTAAGCGTCAAGAAAATAAAAAGGCGGGCGGTGACTGTCACCGCCCGCCTTTTTATTTTAGAAATCCTACTTCGTCACAATTGGCAGATAGAGTTCGGAGCCATCCTCAATCGCGGTCTGGCGGGCGGGCGGGCCACTGATCAATGGCTGCTCGTCGGCTGTCGGCGCAAAGGGGGATGCACTGGCCGCGGCAGCCGCGACCACGTCGGTGGCTGTCGCAATCGTAAATTCACTGTTCGCGATTGCTCGCACCTCCACCTGGAAGCGACCGGGGCCGGTGATCGTGATTTGCTCGGCTTGAGAGCCGTTGTTTGCGCTCACCGCGATGCGTGTGGCGTTGGCATTGGTAAAGTCGTCAAAGACTTGCACATCCACATCACCAAAGCGGGGCGTGAAGGTCAGCGACAGCGATTGCCCAGCGGCCAGCGGCAACCGGAAGATGCGTACATCGTTACGGTTGATCGTGATCGCGGTGGTCGGGATGTAGCTGATCACATCAAAGCCTGGGCGCTTCGAAATGTTACCGGCTCCATCGCGCACCCACACAAAGGCATAGGCCACCCCGGCGCGCGCCTGCAACTCGGCATCCACAATAAACGTGTTGGGGGTTGTCGGCGCGGGCAGCGGTGCAAATTCGCACTCCTCTTCCACCCATTCGCGGCGCACGGCATCATAGGTGTAACTCACAATACAGAAATCGGTGACTCCGCTGGGCGTTGCGCCATTCGCGCCAGTGGGGTCGGTGGCTGTGATCTTGACCTTGACATTGCGCGATGTGGTGATCGGGTCGTCATTGTTAAAGGTCGTGTCGTCGCTGATGGCCACCGCGCTGACTTCGGGCGCTGTGCGGTCAGTCGGTGCATTGCGCAGGCGTACCTGACGCGTAGCACTGTTGTCCCTTTCATTATCTTCGATGATCTTGCCATCTGTATCGACAACGACGGTGATCCGCAATTGCGACGAGACAGGGTTCGCCGGCAACGTAACTGTTGTGCTGATCACGGCCTGACCAAAGTCTTGGGCAAAGGCAGATGCTGGCAGCGTAATGTCGCGCGTGGTGACGCCATCACTGGTTTCGATGGAAATACGCGCCGTCAGTTCTGTCAAGCCGAGATCGGTGAGCAGATCGGCCAGATCGGCTTTGGTACCAAAGAGCGAGAGATTGGCCCCAATCGTTACTTCCTGCCCCTTGAAGGCCACCGGCGGATCGAGGAAAATATCATGTGATTTGATGCGCAGGTTGATCGGAAATGCTGTCTCGGCGTCGAGCGTTTGCAGCCAGGTAATCAGTTGTGCCTGCTTGTTCGGATCGCTCAGAATGTCCTGTCCACCCCCGGCATTGCGATGGGTCTGGTTGGTCAAGACACAAGCCAGCGTTTCGCACGCACCGTTGTGATAGTAGGGCGGCACGGCATAGATGGCGAGCAGCGAGGGAATGTTAAAGCCATTGCCTTTGCCGTCACCGTTGTGATCTTTGCCCAGGCCGATTTGGCCATTGGCGGCAACTTCGACCGCACCGACATTGTTGCCAATGTTGTTGCCTTGCCCAGCCACGCCCAAGTTAAAGGAGTTGATATTACTCAGGAAGCGGTTGAGATATTGGCCGGCGAACGCATTGTTGGGTGCGCCTGTTTCCGTTGCGATCTCGGCGGCGGCGGGTGGCGAGACAAAGTCTTTGTTGCTCACCGTCCATTTGGTGCCGCCATGACATTGTTGACAGTTGGCTTGGAAGAAGAGCCGGCGTCCGGCGCGCACATCATTCGTATTGAGCGCGCCGGCTGTGTTGCCTAGTTCGGTAGTCGTCAGCGCGCCTTCGGGCGTGCGAATGCCAAAGCGTACCCATTCCTTCATGGCGTCGAGCGCAGGCCAGGCCGTATTGCTGCCGGGCAAGCGTACTAATACCTGCGGACGACCAGCATTGGGCAAGGCGAAGCCATTCACCACGGCAGGCGCAAAGTTGACATTGTTGGTATCGCTGATGATCAAGCCATGGTTGGGATCTTGGTTGCTGCCATTGATGGGCGCGGCCAGCACCCCCGGCCCAGAGACATTGCGCACATTGATCTCAAAGTCCTGCACTTCGTCAAAGAAGGCCGAATAGTTGAGCAACCGCTGATCATCGGGGTTGTGGGGACTCCAGGTGCTGTTCATGGGAATCGATTTGCGCGGGCCAGGCACAAATTGCCAGACCACGCCGTCGGTCAACCCGGCAAAGTGACAACTGCCGCAGGTTTGCCAACCTTCACTGGAAAGCCGGTCGGCTAATGAAACCGTGGCCGTTTGCCCGGCAGGCGCTTCAAAAATTCCACGCGAGGCGAAGAAGACCTCCTCGCCCACCAGCAGTTGCTCATCAAACGAGCCAGCCGCGGGCAAGGCTGCGGTGCGGATCACCCTTTCCACCGCGTCGGTATCCAGGTTGACCAGCGACACATTGCGCGAGATGTTGTTCATCACAAAGGCTTTGTTGTTGCGGATCACAATGCCTAGTGGATTCTTGCCCGCGTTGTCGCCTGCCGTTGCTGCCACATCCGGATCGTTGAGATCGATGTAGCGCGTGGTACTGACACCGCCCGTAAAACTCAGCTTGCCATCGGCATCGACCCCGACTTTGACCAACAAGTCGCTGCCCGCCGAGACCACATAGCCATTGCCCACGCCGCTCTGCGTTGTAAAGGCCATCGCCCACGGATTGGCAAAGAAGAGGCGTGTTTTGCCTACTTCGGGCACGCGCGCGCCCAGGTGTAGATTGAGGAATTTGGCTGCGCTGGCATCGGCGGGCGCGCCAGTGGCCGCGTTGTCGATCACGTTGACAAAGGCCTGTGTATCGACGTTAAAGCGTAATGGCTTGGAGGGCGATGCGGCAATGTTGGGCAAATAGGCTTGGTTGCCGCGGATGACCACGCTCTGCAACTGATTGGGATAGGCCGCTGTAGCATCGGCTGCCCCGTCACCATTGGCATCGATGCGAAAACCAGTTTCCAAGGGGGCCAGCGCAATCGGGCCTGCCACGGTGGGCAATTGGGCAATCGCCGCCGGAATATTCAACTGACAGACAATGCCTTCTTTGCCATTGTCATCGCCCTGGACGCCGCCCGGTTTGGTAAAGGAGAGAAAGCGTGTCACATAGAGCCGTTGATTGTCCAGCGTGACCGCCAACCCACGCGGCTGAAAGTGGCGATTCGGATCGCCCACGTTACACGCGCTGTTGCGCAGATCAACGCTGCCGACCACGGTTTGCGTGTCGGTGCGGATGACGGTGATCGTATCCTGGCCGCTGTTGGCAACAAAGATCCGCTGGCCATCGGGCGAAGCGACCAGATTCCACGGTTCTGCGCCGGTCACCAAGGGTGTTGGGCGGGCAACAGCATTGAAGGTATTGACATTGGCGCTCGTAATGTCAATCACGAAGACGCCATTGTTGGGCGGGCTGACCACATAGGCATGGTTGGTCGTGTCCAGCGCCACCGCTTGTGGCTCGCGCCCGACGTTTTTTACTGTTTTTAGCAACCGCGGATTGCTGTCCAGATCGCCCAGCACAGAGACACTGCCATCATCCGGGTTGACCACCCAGATGAATTGTTTGTCCTGGGACATGGTGATGGGGCTGGAGGTGGTAGGCGCGTCAAACGCGGCTGTGCTCTGTTCGCTGGTCACACTATCCTGGGCTAGCAATTCGATATAGCCGCGCCAAGAAAGTGCCAGGATGACGGCAATCGTCAACAGGCCACCAAGCACCCTTCGGTTGGGATGCGTGGTGTGAAATGAATGTTGCATAGAGTGCTCCTTTGTTGCGCTAAATCGATACTGATCGGAGTTGGGCTAGCACGCTACAGCACGCGCGTTATGGCTGAATACACTGGTCATCGATTGTCTCTTGGGTGTGCGCAGCATACTAGCCTAGACAAAATAAAAGAAAGGGCTATTGGACAGCATAACCGAAAGCTTCGGATCGATCCTCGTCCTTTGGATAGGTTTTCTACAACAAATGGTCGGTTTTCCTCCCTGCCAAAAGTTAGTAGATTTCCCTATCTACCGGCCAGGTGACCGCGGTTAGAGATTGGGTACCAAGCGATGTTTGACGGCAAACATCGCTGCCTGGGTACGATCATCGACTTCCAGCTTGTTCAGGATTGTACTGACATAACCCTTGACCGTGCCTTCGGTGAGACAGAGTTGGTTGGCAATGTCGCGATTTCGCTTGCCCTGGGTGATCAGTCGCAGAATCTCTTGCTCGCGCGCCGTCAAAGCCGATAACAGGGAAGGCGTGCCCAGCGCAATTTGAATGAGCACGCGTTGGGCAATCGCATGGAGCGCTGGTTCACCCTGGGCCACGGCACGCACGGCGCGCACAATCTCTGCGGCTGTCCCGTGTTTGGTCAAGTAGCCAATGGCCCCAGCATAGATCGCACGACAAATCCAGGCTTCATCCACCGCCTCGGTGAAGATCAGGACATGGCAGCGCGGTTGCTGCACGCGCAGGCGTTGTAGCAGATCGAGTCCGTCCTCCTGTGGATAGAGCAGTTCCATGACGATAATGTCTGGCTGTGCCTGGTTGATCAAGGGCAGTGCTTCGCGACAAGAAGCTGCCTCGCCAACCAGCGCAATTGTTGGTTCCTCGGCCAGTAACATGCGCAATCCGCTCCGCACCACCGAATAGGGATCGAGAAGAAAAAGCTTGAATTTCTGTGTCATAGGATTTGCTCCAAAAACACGCTACAGATGATGTTGCTCATTGACAATGTACTGGGACAAGTGTACTGGGGTCGCGTTGGTGCTGCGTCCATTGATGCGTTGGCTGATATGCCTCTTGCGCGTGGCAGGATCAGCATTCACCGCCGCGACACAGTTGCCCTAAACAAGCCGCCACGTGTGTGATACCGGCTACGTTTAGTGTAGCGGGGGATGCGTTTGGAGAGCGTTTGATAACCGTTTCGGCGTAGTTTTAGGACAAAGAAGGGATGCGGCCAGTAGGGAGCAGCCGCGCAAACATTGAAGAAATTATACTATATTTTTTGGACAAATGGGAGAGGGAGTTTTGCGGGTAACGAGGCCAGGCGCAATCGCGGTGTCGATATGCGTTATCATAGCGGTACGTAATTGCATCAACGCATCGGCGATCTTTAGAGCCATGTCGCCCAAAAGATCGCCGATGCAGACTACCTCACTTAGGCTCGATTGCCTGCGTGACTGGACTCGACAGCTTCCTGGCAATCGATACACAAAATTGCCCAGGGCTTGGCTAGCAGGCGTTCGGGGTTGATCTCTCTCCCACAATTTTGGCAGGTACCATAGGTGCCCTCTTCCATGGCTGCCAATGCTTGGTCAATCTCGCCAAGTTGCACTTTGAGCATATCGCCCCCGGCTATATCAAGCTCGCGGATGGTGTTGATAGCGGCGACATCTTCGCGGTCCTCTGCTTCGTCGCTGCCGTCGGCCTCGACCGTGTTTCCTTGTATGCTCTGTATATCTTCGGCCAGCTCCTCACGAAATGCCAGCAGATTTTTGCGTTGCTTCTCTAGAAATTTTTGCTCCATGGTGGTTATCCCCTTTAGCGATAAGGCAAGCGCGCGTGCTTGCGTAGAATCAGTTGTGTGTAGACGGTTTTTCTGTCGTGCTCCCACTCTACTGCTTTCGGCAAGGCCTGCCAAGTAACTTTTCCGCAATTGCTACAAGCTTGGCAATGGCCGTGACTATACCCTTCAAATGCCATCGGCTAGTATCGCTGATGTTGCCAGATCCAATGGATGATATCCTGAATGGGTTCAC
>Ga0105048_10013014_pt1 | contig 13010 bp, 10 predicted proteins | sample MAT05_FD_78382 | JGI IMG/M metagenome (GOLD analysis project Ga0105048, IMG submission 78382) | Freshwater microbial communities from Lake Fryxell liftoff mats and glacier meltwater in Antarctica - MAT-05 | ecosystem: Environmental > Aquatic > Freshwater > Ice > Liftoff microbial mat | place...
GTCCCCTTCGGGGACTGCCTTTCTGCTTCATTTGCCCGGTGCAGCGCGCGCGAACGTCCGCCGTTGCGGCGGACTTTGTAAGAGGAGCCCGGGGTTTTAACCCCGGGTGGGAGTGCTGTTCGGGAACAAGGGTGGCGCTTTCAATGCACGCAATCTAGTTTTCTGACGATTCCAATGCAAAGCGGTATCTGCACCCAACAATGTTCAGCGCGACGGTGGATCGTCAGGTGGGAGTCACTGCGGCCCCTCGCCGTGGAGCCCGAGAGCGACGCACACGTCGGCGGCCGCCGGGAGTAGGTGCGGGAGATACACGCCGTAGTGAGCGGTGCGGAAGGCGGTCGCGAGGCTCGAGATGGCGATCCATCCGAGCCAGCTGACGCCGCCCTACTGGAGACCTTGTTTCCATTGCTCTTTCATCTGCGCGACGTAGCGCGGCCCGAGCGAGCACGTCAATCGACGTGGGCAGATCCGGTGTGGGGCGGCACCGCATATCGCTGAAGTCGCTCGGTTGCAGAATCCGCCCAGCGGCGCAGAGCGGCGGCATCCTTTGCGGGTCCCCTATCTTTGGTGGGTGCAATAGGCTCCGGACCGACAATTGTGGAGAGCCGCGCCTCAACCAGTTGACGCCTCTCCAAAATATCTTGGACACCAGGTTTTCGCGCCGCGAAAGGGCATGGAGTGCTAAAGCACCGAGCGCGATCCTCGAACAAGAGGACCGCGCTCAGTGATTAGCACTACTGTGGGAAGGGACGCCGCACCCCGGGATCTACCGCAGATCCAAGCATGCGCTTGGCAGCCCGGTGTGGCCAAAAACCGCTGGAAATCTCGCGAGATCCGCGCGAGCATTCCCACAGTAGTGTTAACACCGAGAGGGTTCGTGATTCGATATCGAGTGTGCTCATCGCTTCGGCTCACCGCTTCGGGGTAAACTCGCTCTTCTGATAGAAGCTCATCAGCTCTTCCATCATCGCGCTCCGGCTCTCGTACCGCGTCTCGTCATAACAACCGAGCGGGTTCTCCACCACGTTCATCAGGCATTTATTGCAGTACGTGCAGGGCTTCGGCGCCACGTTGAGTCCGCTCGCGAACATCCTCGGCAGGTCGGGGTTGGCCATCAGCGGCCGCGCGATGGTGACCGCGTCGCAGCCGCCGCCCTCGATCGCCGCGCGGATCACCGAGGCGTGCTGGTAACCGCCGGTGCTGAGCACAGGAATGCTCACGTTCGCCTTGATCGCGCGCGCCTCCTCCAGGCTCACCCCTTCGGGCATGACGTCGGTCACCGTGCGGAGCCAGACGGAGCTGGAGGCTTCGGGCAGGAAGCGGAACGCCAGGTAGTTTCGCAGCGTCAGCGAGCCGCTCGAGAGCATCGTGTCGTAGTTCTCGGCCGCCATCGTCGCGGGGAAGGCGCCGGCCGGGTTGCGCGGGTGGGGGAAATAGCTCCCCGTGGAGACGTGGAGCGCGTCGACCTCCGCCGCCTCCAACCATTTTGCGACCTGGATGGACTCCTCAATGGTATTGCCCGCGGGCTGCCAGGGCTCGAGCGCGTTGTTGTAATCGACGCCGTTCGTCTTCACCTGAAAGTGGAAATCGTCGCCGACCTCCGCCCGCACCGCGCGCACGACATCGAGGAGGAATCGCGCCCGATTCTCCAGAGAGCCGCCATACTCGTCCTCCCGATCGTTGATTCCGGAGCTGAGGAACTGGGTGAAGAGATAGCCATTGCAGGCGTGCAGCTCGATCCCGTCGCAGCCGGCGAGGCGGGCCCGGCGGGCGCCCGCGGCGAACTGGCCGACGACCTCGTCAATCTCGGCCCTGGTCATCGCCTGGGTGGGGAATCCGTGGAAGAAATCGCGCTGGCTCGTCGAGCTCAGGGGCGTGAGGCCCAGGTTCTCCACGCCGCCGATGTCCTGCTGATAGCCCGAATGCGAGAGCTGCAGGATGAATTTGCACTCGGACGCGTGGACGCGATCCGTCACCAGGCGCCAGAACGCGATGCGCTCGTCGCGGTCGATTGTCGCGTAGTTCGGGAGAATGCGCCCGCGGATGTGGACGGGCACGTGCGCCGAGATGATCGCCCCGACCCCACCCCTGGCAAACCGATCTTCCCAGGCGATCCGGGCCGGCGTCCCCGAGCCGTCGTAGTTGTCGATGCGCCCCGAGATGCTCGAGCGAAAGAGCCGGTTCTTCACCGTGAGATGACGGAACGCGAGCGGGCGGAAGAGAACGTCGGCGGCCATGGGTTGCCCTCGGGATCCTGGGCCCCGAGTTTCACCCGCCGCGCTGGGCGCTCACAATGGCTTTCTTGTTTTCAGAGCAACGCGAGGATCGCCGCGACCAGGATCGCCAGGTACGCGGCGACCACGAAGACAATCACCCAGGCGAGGCCAATGCCTCCGCGGGGAGCGAGCGGCGGCAGATCGGGATCCCCAGGCGGGGCGGCGAGCGGCCGGACCACCGCGAGGCGCCGCTGCGTGGGGATCCGGCGCGGATCGAGCTTCGGGTGGAGCTGAACACGCGGCACACACTGGAGCCGCGTCGGCACCTCGTCGTCATCGACCGCGTCCTCATCGCTCGAGTCGGCCACCGTTCACCTCCACGCATTCGCGGCGGGCGGGACCGTCACCCCAGGATCAAAATCCACCGCCGCCGTCGCCCCTTCTGAGATGATGTTCGCCGTCGCCTCGTCGCGGAACGCGGCGCGCCGACAGCGTGGGGCGTCCCGCGACGATCGTGGATTGGACCGAAAAAACCGCTCGCGGGAAAAAACAAAATCGCCATGCCAGACGCCGTTCCGTACGAGAAAACGCGCAGGCCGAGCACCGCGGAGACGCCGATCGATCTCTTCTTCTTTCGACCCGCGGCGCGCCTCCTCGCGGAGCTCGCGCTGAAGACCCCGCTCCGCTCGCGCTGGGTCATGGCCCTCGGCGTCTTCCTCGGCGTCGCCGGCGCGTCGCTCTTTCGCTTCACTGGTCGATTCAATGTCATCGTCGGCGCGGCGCTGCTGCTCCTCTATGCCATCGTCTCCGGCGCCGCCGTCCAGCTCGCCCGCGCCCGGGGGACGTCCTCGCGCCTCGGGCGTATTCTTGGCGGGATCGGCGATTACGCGGTCGGCCTCGTCTCGGCCGTCGCCATTGCGGTTCATATCGCCGACGGCGGCGGTAGCGCCATTCTTCTCACCATTCTTGGAATGGGCAGCGTCGCCTTGCAGGTCACGCTCTTCGATCATTTCGAAAATCGCTACCTCGCCCACTCCAGCGCCGAGCCGCCGGAGGAGAGCGATCTGGAAGAGACCCGGGTCGCCATCGCCGCTCTCATCGATCAGGGCGACGCGGGATCGGAGCTCGCCCTCCACCGCGGCCACATCGCGTTCTTGAGCGTCCAGCGCGTCCTCGGCGGCCCTGCTCGGTCGGCGCCGCGCAGCGCCGAGCAGCTCCGCGATTACGCGGAGCGCCTCGCCCCGATCGCCCGCGGCTGGGCCTGGCTCGGATCCTCCACGCACGTGCTGCTGCTCAGCGGCTTCGCCTGCTTCGGCGCCCTGCCCGAGTACCTCTGGTTCCGTCTCACCGCCGCCAACGTGGTGATGATCGCCCTCTGGCTCGAGCAGCACCGCCGCGAGCGCGCCATTCTCGGGTAGCGCCTCGCGCTCTTATACGTGGAGATCGCCGGTGAGCACGGTGATCGCTTGCCCGCCGAGCCGGACGCGGTCGCCGCGGAGCCCGACGCGCACGACCCCGCCGCGCGCGGAGGCTTGATAGGCGACGAAATCATCCTTCCCGAGGCGCGGTGCCCAGTGCGGCGCGAGGCAGCAATGGGCCGAGCCCGTCACCGGGTCTTCGTCGATTCCCTGGCTCGGCACAAAGAAGCGCGACACGACGTCGTACGCGGGAGAGTCGGCCTTCGCGGTCACGATGATCCCGCGCACCGGGACGCGTCCGAGGAGCGAGAAATCGGGCACGAGGCCGCGGACCACGGCCTCGGAGGCCACGTCGACGACCACGTCGCCCCGGCTCATCGACGTGGCGAGAAGGGTTGTCCCGAGCGCCGTCGCGAGGCCCTCCGGCGGCGGGGACGCGACCGCCGGACGCGAGGGGAAATCGAGCTCGATCCATCCCCCGCGACGATCGGCGGTGAGGAGGCCGCTTTTGGTGAAGAAGCGCGCCTGCTCTCCCGCCTTCAGCGCGCCCGACTCCCAGAGCACGTGCGCGCTCGCCAGCGTCGCGTGGCCGCAGAGGTCGACCTCCACCGTCGGGGTGAACCAGCGGAGATCCCACCCTTCGTCTCGGCGGACGAGGAACGCTGTCTCGGAGAGGTTCATCTCCCGGGCGACGCTCGCCATCCACTCCGCGGAGCGGACTTCGGGCAAGACGCAGACAGCGGCGGGGTTCCCGGCAAAGGGCCGGTCGGTGAAGGCGTCGACCTGAACGATTCGAAGGGCCATGGCGGCCCCGAGTATACGTCAACGCGGTCAGCTGACGATCTCGCTGACGACGCGGTTCGCCGATTCGAGGGCCCCCTGCATCCACCCGGACCACGCCGAGGTGTGCTCGCCGCAGAAGAAGATGCGCCCCTCCCGCTTCTTGGCGGCGGGGAACATGTCCGCCATCTCGTTGGGCTTGTAGTAGGACCAGGCGCCCTTCACCCACGGATCGTTTTGCCAGATCTTGTAGAGTGAGGCGGAGCACTCGGAGTCGATCTCCGGAAAGAGCGGGGATACGCCCGCCTTCACGTAGTTCACCCGCGTCGCGCTCGGCTGCTGGGCAAAGGCCTCCGCGTTGTCGCCCTGCATGTACGCGAGCAAGATCCCGCTGTCACCGTCCTGCACCTTGGTCATGTCCCAGAGGCGCTCGATGTAGGTGTCCGTCCGAGCGACCTTGAGGCTGCCGATGCCCATGTCATTCCAGAAGCGCGACTTGGTCTGGAGGTAACAGCGGCTGACGGGCATCATCGTCACGTTGTTGACCACGTCGAGCTTCGCCGGGGAGAACGCTGGAAAGACGTCGATGGTTCGAAGCATCGTGAAGGGGATGGCGCAGACGCAGAGGTGGGCCCTGACCGTCTTCCGGTCTCCGCAGCTATGGAACGTCACCGTCACCCCGGTCTGATCCTGCTCGATCGCCGTGACGACGCTCTCGAACTTCACGAGGTCGCCCAGCGAGGCGGCAAAGGCCTTGGGGAGCCGATCATTGCCCCCGGCGATGGCGTACGTCCGGTCCCACGCGGCGTCGACGACGTCGGCCATGAGCCAGTAAAGCGCCCCGTCGAACGGCAGCTCGGACCCGTTGATGGCCCGGGCGAGGAGCATGACATCCTCGCTCGCCCCGCGGTTCGCGAGGTAGTCGAGGATGGTGAGGCCATTGTAGGCCAGCGCCGCGCCGGTGGGCCAGTCCGGCTGCAAGGGATCGCCGAGCTCCGCGAGGTTCTCGTAGCCGAGGATGATCGGGTCGGGCCCGAGCAGCTGCTCCTCCGGGCTCAGACCGAGCACGTCGGAGGGCCAGGGGTCCCCGTCCGCGTGGATAAAAGGCGGTTTGCCCTTGAGGGCGTAGAGCGCCGGCTCATTGGTATGAAACTCGCGCAAAGGGAGGTTGAGCTCGGCCGCATAAGCCAGGGTATAATTGTGGGTGTCAGCGATCCGCGTCGCCCCCGCCTCGGCGTACTGACCATGTTTCAACCCTTTGCGCAGGGTGAGCACGCGCCCGCCGACGCGCGCCTGGGCCTCGAGGATGGCGACGACGTTGTATCCCCTCTTCCGGAGCTCGTACGCCGAGCAAAGCCCGGCGAGGCCGCCGCCGAGGATGACGACATCCCTGTTTACTTCAGGCCCATTCCCGCCGCTGCTCGTCGTCCCACCGTCGGTCTCGGGACAGCACCCGGTGGCGGCGCGGGCGGTAGCCATGGCCAGAAGCTGCAAAAGGGCGCGACGACGAAGAGTGTTCGACATGAAATCCTGACCTGCTCCTTCTCTCCAGGTGGAGAGGAGTTGGGATGAGCGACCATCTCCAGGCGTTGCCGGGATCAGAACGTGACGCGGACGCCGAAACGGAGCGCGCGTGGGGGCTGGTAGGCGATCGGATCACCGAAGCTGGCGCTCTTGTGGCGCGGATCGAACGGTGCCCCGTCGCTGTTCTGGAGTCGACCGATATCCGCCGCCGTGCCCCCTTCCACCGGGAGGACGCTGTCCTGCGTGTAGCGTTGATCGCGCGCCACCGCCGCCTGAAAGTTGAATGCGTTGAAGACATCCATCGAGACGAAGAGCGCGCTCTCCTCCGCCAGAGGGAAGCGCACGCCGGCGCGGAGATCGACCGCGTGCACCCAGGGCAGGCGCTCGCCGCTCCCGCGCGGGAGGATGTAGACCTCCCCTGGACCGTAGAGCGGGTGTTCGGGAGGAGCGAGACAAGATCGAAGTCGGAGCTCATGTTGGGATCGAGCTGGCCTGTCTCGGCGCGAAAGAGGCCCGCCCAGTTGCCCCGAAGGGAGGAGACTGACGAGCATAGCTGGCGAAGAGCCTGGAGCGCCCCTTGCCCGTGGGGTCGTAGATCACCCCGACGCGGGGCGCCCACTGGTTGGGGAGCGCCAGCGCCGCGCCGGGGCGGTCACCGTAGAGGAGCTGGGCGTCGTACCGGACGCGCACGTTGAAGGTGAGGTCGTCGATCGGAGCATAGCTATCCTGAAGGAACCCTCCCAGCGCCGTCGATTTCGAGGTCGCCTCGAAGGCGTCGAGCGTCACGGCCTGATCCGACGCTGTCAGCGTGCCATAGCGTCGAAAATCGAGGAAGTGCTTCCCGTCCGTGAGCTCCGCGTAGACCGTCTTCCCCGAGTAGCCGCGCCGGCTGGCATAGCGCAACAGCTCGACGTCGGCGCCGAATTTCACGACGTGATGCCCGGCGGCCTCGAAGAGCAGGGTGAGCACGCTCTTGCCCTCCCAGCGATCGAGCGCGGTCTCGGCGAGGTAGCCTGGGCCGCCGCTGTAATACCTGGGCACCGGGCAGCGCGTTGCAGCCTCGGCGCCGGCCGGATCGCAGCCCCGCGTCGACGAGGAGGGCTCGAAATCGTTGATCCCGTGGGGGCCTGGATCCGTCCTTTGCCAGAAGACCTGGGGCACCGCGGAGAATCCCTGTCCGCTCGCGACGCGCGTCCCGTCCGAGGCGCGGATCGCCTCTTCCTGGTGGTGCCAGCCCAGCGTGGTATCGATGAGGACGCGCCGGCCCGGCGACGCCGTGGACCAGCGCACCACGGTGTCGATCGGCGTCGACACATAGCGGTGCGCGAGCGCCTCGAAGCTCCCCTCGATCAAGCCGTCTGTGGCGGAGCTGTCGATCTCGCTGGCTCCATCCCGCGGGGTGAGGCCAAACGCGCCTTCTCCGCCGGAGGTCGTGGGCGCGCCGAAGACAGAGAGGGTGAATGAGTTGCTGTCGTTCGGCCGCCAGGTGAGCTTGCCGATGAACTGCAGGCTCTGTTGCGTCGCAGAGTACGACTGCGCTGCACCGGCGAGGGGATCCATCCCCATCTGACCGCCGAGACCGCGAACCGCCGAGAGCCCACGATCGAGGCGAAAGCGCGCGGAAGACGGGGAGATGCCGGCGTAAAACCAGAGTTTATCCCGGAGGATCGGGCCGCCGAGGTCCGCCCCGAAATCGAGCATCGAGGAGAGGGCGGTCTTCGTGGTGATGGCGTTTGCCGTCAAGATCCCCGGCTCCCGCGGCCCCTCGAAGAGGCCGGGGCTGAACCCCGTGAAGACGGATCCATGAAGCTGGTTTCCGCCGGTCTTGGTCATCACGTCGAAATGGCCGCCGGTCGCGCGCCCATACTCGGGGAGATGGCCGCCCGTGAGGACGTTGACCTCCTTGATGAAGGCCATCGACAGCGGCGTGCCGAGGACGCCAAAGCCTGGATCGTTCACCGAGAGCCCGTCGATGAGGTAATGGTTCTCGGGCGAGGTGGCGCCGCCGATCGCGGCGCCGTAACGATCCATCCCGCCGCCTGGGGCCACCTCGGCGAGCGACTCGAACGATCGGGTCACAGCGCCCTTGGAGCCGGGCGGGCTGAGCGGGATCCGACCGAGGAAGTCCTGCCCGCGGTGGACGCCGGTGCCGCTCGATCCGACGTCGATCACCGGCGCCGCCGCGGTGACGAGGACCTCTGCGCTGGCCAGCGCAGAGGGCAAGAGCTCTCCGTCGTAACGGATGGTGGTGTCGATACGCAGGTTCACCTGCGGCCGAAGAAAGGGGCGATACGCCTCCTTGTCGATCCGGATCTGGTAGGTGCCCGGCGGGAGGCCGTCGATGCGATAATGTCCCGAGGCGTCGGTGACAGCGTGCTGCTCGCCCTGCAAGCTGGGGGACGTGACGGCGACGACGGCATCGGCGACCGGCGCTCTCGACTCGGTATCGACGATGGTCCCGGTGAGGACCGCAGCGCCTTGCACCAGCGCGACCGCCTCGGCCCCAACGAGGGCCAGAGCCGTCCACGCGGAGAGGAGCGCGCAACGATGCGTCTGTATCCGAATCAAGCTCACCTCCGGGCGCAGCTACAGCGCGGATTGGAGGTATAGCCATGCGATTGAGAGAAAGTGTGCCTCTGGCGGCGAAGCTGGAGAAATCAGCGCGCGACGAAGGACATTTCCAGGACTTTCCCGAAAGGTGGCACCTTGGCGGCTCTGCCCGGGACGACCCAGAGCACCTCGAGCGGATGGGCCTCGGCGGGGCTCGGGAACCGTCCGTCGAGATCGGTAAGGTACACGACCGTGAAGCGCTCTCCGTCGCGCCTGGACTCGACAGCGAGCTTCCGCAGCGCCGGTCCGAAGTCCGTCCCTCCGCGACCGACGATGGCGATCTGCTGGAAATAAAGCTCCGCCGCGAACAGCGTCTCGTCCCGCGTCAGCTCGGCGTCGGCCTGGAGCAGACGGATCTCGTCGAAGCCTTCGGAGGTGGCGATGGACGCCAGCGCGCCGAGGAAGCGCGCCAGCATCCCGGCGTCAATCGACGCTGACGTATCGATGACACTGACCAGCTTCCCCGCCGGCAGGATCCGTCGGCCTGGCATGGAGACGACGTCGGGCCAGGCCCCGTCCGGCCCGGCGAGGGCGCTTTGCCGGCGCGAGGGGCGGAGGAAGGTGCGGTCGGTGCGGGTGAGCGTGGCGATCGATCGCTGGAGGGTGGCCGTCCAGTCCGGCGGAGGCTCGATGGTGGCGCGCACCATCTCATCGATCCACGCCGGGGTCTCGCCAAAGGTCTTTCCGCCCGAGGCGAGCTCTTCTTCGAGGGCGGCGCCGAGGCGCATCTTCCATTGCAAGGCCAGAGCGCGGGCCTCGAGCGGCGAGGGCTCTTCGTCTTCATCAGCGTCGCCCCCGTCGCCCTGGTCCTCTTGCTCTTCCTCACCGCCCTCGGCCGGCTTGGGAGCGTCGTTGTCCCCGGGCTTGTCGTTGTCGGGGCCGCCGGGATCTTTGCCCTCGCCGTCGTCCTGACGCGTGAAACTGCCTGCGGGCGGCGCCTCGGGCGGGGGCGGAGGATCGGTGAGGTCGCACCAGAGATCGTCGGGCCGTGTGCCTTCGAGGAGGAGATCGTAATACTCCTCGGCGCTCGCGCCGGGCGGCAGCTCGGCCGAAGGGAGGGTGGCGCCGACATTGAGGCCGGCGGCGCGCAGGAGCGGATCGACGGCGAGATCGTGGGCGACGTTCCAGCGCAGAGGCTCGCGCGTCCCACAGCGGACGAGGGCGCCGAGCGCGGCGTGCAAGCACAGATGGGCCAGGCGCGCGCAGAGCGTGGGAAAGCGCATCTCGAGGACGACGAGGGCATTGACGAGGAGGCGGTCGTCGCTCGTCACGCGAAATGCCGGGACCTTGAGCGTGGCCTCGACGCGGAGGGCGCGGGCGAGGACACCGAAGAAAGGCTTCTCTTTCAGGAGCCAGACGCGGGCGGCGGCGATCTTGTCAATGCATTGCGCGGCGGCGGCGACCGGATCGGCGTAGAGCTGGCGATTGTCGCTTGTCTTGAGGGTTTGCGCCGTCGTCCCCCCGCGGATGGGGCCTTGCCTGCTCGGAAACAGATCCGGCCCGCGGCGAGGGCGATCGGTCATTTCACGGCGCCTTCGCGGGCGAAGCGGCCGAGCCGGAGGACGTCGACCAGCACCTGCGAGCCACTGCCGCGAATGTGCTCTTCGAACGCGGTGAGCGCCGGACTCCGCTGCTTGCGCGAGAGCGCCGAGTCCACCGCCCAGACCGCGACCTCTTTTGAAACGGCGCCAAGAGCGGTGACGACCTCGGCCGCGAGCTCGCCGTCAGGGCGCGATTGCGTACCCAGCCTGGCGAGGCAGCTCGCCGCGAGGAAATAGATCAGCTCGGGATCGCGCGGGACGGCGGCCGTGCCCGCGGCGACGGCCTCGAGCGAGGGGGCCTCGAGCGCGCGCTTGGCGAACGCCGTCCACTCGGCGCCGGCGCGATCACCGACCGATCCGGCGGCCAGCGCGGCCCAGAGCTTTTCGCTCACCGTGGCGAGCGCGTCGGAGAGCAAATGCCAGGCGCGCGGCGTGGGATACGCGGGCGTGGCGTCGCTGGGCGGGAGTTCGAAGAGGCGGTCCGGACGAGCGCGAATGAAGGCGAGGACGAGCGCGTGGACGCCGTGCGCGGCGCCCCAGGCGAGCCACGCGTCAGCGTCGGCGCCGAGGGCGACGTGGACCATGCGGTTGGCGAGCGCGGTGGCCATGGGGCGGACCAGGGCGCGGTCCTCGACGCGATTGCCCGCGCCAACGACGCGCGAGCCCGCGGGGAGCACGTAGTCGCCGAGGCGACGGTCGAGGATGAGCGAGTAGAACGCCTTCTGGACGTCGGGTACGGCGCTGTTGAGCTCGTCGATGAAGAGCAGGAACGGGTCAGCGCGGAGGATGGCCTTGGGCGGACAGAACTCGGTGGCAAAGCCGCCGCCCTCGCGCGCGGTGATGCGGGGGACGCCGATCAAATCTTCCGGGGCGATCTGGGTGCCGAGGAGGGTGACGCAGGGGACGTCGAGAAAATCCGCGGCGTCGCGCACGAGGGCGCTCTTGCCGATCCCGGGTGGGCCCCAGATGAACGGGGTGCGATCGGCGGGGAGGGTCACCAGGAGCTCGACGAGGTCCGGCGGGGTGAGCGCGAGCATGGGGCGCTTATAGCAAGCCCTGCCGCGCGTGGGAGGCCCGCTCGCCGCTGTCATGCGCGGCGTTGATGATCTTCATGCAGCGGAACGCTCTTCCCGGAGGCCGCCAGACGGATAGGGTCTGCTCTCCACCGCAACGAAGGCTCGAGGAGATTGATCATGGCCAGCACGATTCTCGTCACCGGCGCGACCGGCACGATCGGTTCCGAAGTTGTCAAGGCGCTCGCGGCGAAGCCCGGCGTCACGGTGCGCGTCGGCGTGCGCAGCGCGGCGAAGGCCGAGAAGCTCCTCGCCGCCAACGTGGTGCCCGTCGATTTCGACTACGACCGGCCGGAGACGATCGCGGCGGCCGTGCAGGGCGCGGATCGCGTCTTCCTGCTGACGCCGTTCACGGAGAATCAAGTCGCGCTCGCCAAGGCGCTGATCGACGCGGCGAAGGCGGCGGGCGTGAAGCACCTCGTCAAGCTCTCGGCCATCGGCGCCGACATCGAGCCGGGCATTCAGCTCGGGCGGTGGCACCGCGAGATCGAGAAGCTCGTCGAGGCTTCAGGCATCTCGTACACCGTCCTCCGCCCGGCGAGCTTCATGGATAACTACATCAACTTTTCCCCGCCGGGGCCGGACGGGAACATCTATCTTCCTCTCGGGACCGGGGCAGTCTCGTACATCGATGCACGCGACATCGCGGCGGTCGCGGCGGCGGTGCTCACGGAGGAAGGCCACTATGGAAAGGCCTACGATCTGACGGGCCCCGAGGCGCTCACCATGGCTGAGGTGGCCAAGGCGATCGGCGAGGCTTCGGGGCGCGACGTTCATTACGTCGACGTGCCCGAGGAGGCCGCGAAGAAGGCGATGCTCGATATGCAGATGCCCGCGTGGATGGTCGACGCGATGATGGAGCTGCACGGGATCTGCAAGGCTGGCTATGCCGGAGGGATATCGCCCCTGGTGGAGAAGCTCACGGGCCAGAAGCCGCGCTCCTTCGCGCAGTTCGCCCGCGACCGCGCTTCGGCCTGGACGTCGAAGGGCTGAGTCGAGGGCTTCGCGGGCGCCGGATCGCGCTATATTTCGCGCCAGACCGACGGTCTCGTCGGCACCGCCGTCCGCGACCATGTGCTCACCACGGATCACGTCGTTGAAGTGGCGCGGAGCGCGAAAGCCTTTGTGATCTATTCGGCGGCCGCTTCAGCATCAAGGAACGACACCGGAAGCTCCGCCGAGGAAGCTGCGCCGACGACCTCTTCAGGGCGATAGCGCACACAGTTTACCTCGGCGACGATCTTATCGACATGCTCTCTGGCGACGTTTAGATCTCCTCGGAGCATGGCGAGCAACTCGCGGTGCCGAGCTACATCACCGTCTCGGGAATGCCACCCCGAAAGCTTCAGCAGCTCGATCCCGGCCGACTTCAGGACGGCGAGGATGAATGTGGCACACGTGAGCCCGTGACCTCCGCGCGGTGGAGCATCCCCGCGTGCCAGCGTCCTGGGCCCGTCAGCGTGATCGCCACCCCGGCGGAGCGCAGTTTTTCAAGCGGCACGTCCGGCAAAAAAAAGAGCCATGTCGGATCGGTCACGGCTTACTCCAAGCCCAGCATGACCCTCGCCAACTCCTCCGGAGGCATCCGTTCGTGGAGATAATCCCGAACGCGACCGCCGAACGCGGAGCGCGCATCCAGCGCATCCCGTGCCGGGCCGGTGAGTGTGACTCGTGTTTCGCCGTTATGCGGTGATGAGACCACCGAGCTCTGCCGCACAGCACCCCCGCCCGGGGTTAAAGAGGGTGGCCCAGGACCGGCGGCATAGTTGTAATGGCCCCCCATCGCCCGGGATTGAAATCCCGGGCTACCCTTACAAAGTCCCCTTCGGGGACTCCCCTCAGCGCGGA
>Ga0105048_10013016_pt1 | contig 13008 bp, 10 predicted proteins | sample MAT05_FD_78382 | JGI IMG/M metagenome (GOLD analysis project Ga0105048, IMG submission 78382) | Freshwater microbial communities from Lake Fryxell liftoff mats and glacier meltwater in Antarctica - MAT-05 | ecosystem: Environmental > Aquatic > Freshwater > Ice > Liftoff microbial mat | place...
CAGGACATCGACTGGGGCTTGCATGGGAAAGACTGACGTGCGGTCCCTACTACAACATGTTGACTGCAGGTTCAAAGCTTTTGAGATTCAGACCTTCGGAAAAATCGCATTCACGGAAATTGCCTATGCCCCGCTCCATCAGTGAATCATGTCCGACTCGCCCCGGTAATGCGGAAGCCTGGCCTGCGACAGCGTTCGAGACGCTCGATTTGCAAATTCAGGTCGTCACCCCCATGTTCGGCGGCGGAGTTGAGGCCGGTGAGCCTGACCCGGTCATCCTGATTCGGCCGTCTTCCATTCGCGGCCACCTCCGCTTCTGGTGGCGAGCGACTCGCGGCGCGGCGTGCCAAACAATTGAAGAACTCAAACGCCGCGAAGTGGAAATCTTTGGTGACACCGAGCATCCAAGCCCAGTGATTGTCGAGGTTCGAGTTACATCTTCGGGAGTCACAAAGCCATGTGCGAGCCTGCCGCCCGGCAAGTCGTTTCCCAAATTCGCCGATGATCATCCTCCCTATGCGCTCTTTCCATTTCAGGGAAACGCAAGGGAAGGCATTCCAATTCGATCTGGAGTTGTGAATGTCAAATTTAGGCTGCGAAAGCAATGTTCGAAATCCTTAGTTTCCGACGTTACGGCATCACTGTGGGCGTGGACAAATTTCGGTGGCTTGGGAGCACGTTCTCGTAGGTTGGACATTCCTGTCCGACGTGCCGCATTACTGTCGGGAATTCCCTGTACAACTTACTCGAATAGAACCCGACGCAACTTCAATTCACCGCTGAAAGGAGTACGATGTCGCCCTACCAACGAAACAAGCATCGCCCCGTAGTGAATCGCCAGGATCAAACTTGGGACATAACAGCCGAAATTCCGGCAACCAATTGTATCGCCACCCCGATGTTCTGAAGGCCGCCTTGTATCATCCAGTTTCCACACGCATAGAGACCGCTGAGAGATGACAAGCATCCGCATTGAAAAGAAACACGATCCGAGCCACCTGTCGGATTCCGCGATGTCTATCTGATATGTTGAGCACAAGCCGCGCTAGGTAAACCATCGAGTTGCAATGAAAGCCAGGATGTTCAAAGACTTCTTCGCGAAAGCCACCGGCAATCCATCGCCGTATCCATATCAGGAAGCGTTCGCCGAAGACCGCGAATTGCCCGATTTGCTCAACGTCCCGACAGGCGTCGGCAAGACGGCGACCGCGATTCTTGGCTGGCTGTATCGCCGCCGATTTGCCTCTGCCGACATTCAAAAAAGTACGCCACGCCGGCTGGTCTACTGCCTGCCGATGCGGACGCTCGTCGAACAGACGCGAGACTGTACTGTGACGTGGTTGGATCAACTCGGACAGTTCGCCGGAACTGTGAAGTACACCGACGAAACGAAAACTCACGTCAAATCGTACACGCTCGATTTGGAGAACCATCCGAATGGCATCGCCGTTCATCTGCTGATGGGTGGCGCTGACGCAACCAAATGGGACGAGCATCCCGAACGTGACGCCATCCTGATCGGCACACAAGACATGCTGTTGTCGAGGGCGATGAATCACGGCTACGGGATGTCGCGATATCGGTGGCCGATGCACTTTGGGCTGCTCAATAACGACTGCCTGTGGGTGATGGACGAGACGCAGCTAATGGGTGTCGGGTTGACGACGACGGCTCAGTTGCAGGGACTGCGGTCGAAGTTGACGACGTATGGCGTGACGCATTCGCTGTGGATGTCGGCCACTCTGGATGCTGAGCCAATCGCGACGGTCGATCATCAGGAGCCGGAGTCGGGCTGGCGACGATCTAGGCTTGAGAAGGAAGACTACGAAGACCCAAAGGTTCTGAAATTGTGGCAAGCCAATAAGCCCTGCGGTCCAAGTAGTGTGACGCTGACATCTGAGAACATGAAGCTGGCCGACATGAGGAAGGCTAAGGGCAAGTCGAAAGGGAATGCCGTTGCGAGTTACGTTGGCGCACTGGCAGACGAAGTTGTCGCCGCCCACCAAGCCGGAACGCTGACGCTGATCGTGGTCAATCGGGTCAATCGTGCTCAAGGGTTGATGCAGGCCATCCAAGACCGAACCGAAGCGACTGAACCGACCATTGAGGTTGATTTGGTTCATTCGCGATTTCGGCCCGCTGATCGTGATGAGACGCAACGTCGTGCGCTGGACGAGAAGTCGATACCGGCTGGCGGTCGAATTTTAGTGGCGACACAGGCCATTGAGGCTGGGGTCGATGTCTCGTCAACGACGCTCTTCACAGAACTCGCTCCCTGGCCGTCGCTGGTCCAACGCTTCGGACGCTGCAATCGTCGCGGCGTGTGTGGCGAAGACAAACACCCGCCGGCTCGCGTCGTGTGGGTCGATCTCGACACGGACGACAAGAATGCCGAAGAGTTGGCCCTGCCATACTCGGTCGAAGAATTGAGGACCGCACGGGAGTTGCTGAACCCCAATCAATCACCGTTGAGCGACGTCGGCCCGGAGACGCTGAGTCGTATCTCTTTCAAATCCCCACCGGTGGTTGTTCATACGTTGCGGCGCAAGGACTTGATTGAGTTGTGGGACACAACACCGGACCTGGCTGGCAACGACCTCGACATTTCGCGATTCATTCGCGACGCCGACAACAATGACGTGCAGGTCTATTGGCGAGATTGGGATCGTGCCTTCAGAGTGGCACGTCCGCCTGAATTTCAAGACAAGCGAGAACAAGCTGCTCGCTTCCCCGCTCCCGAACGAGGCGAAATTTGTTCGGTCTCCATCGGTGCGATCAAACAATTTCTCGACAAGTTGGCTAGTCAGAAAGAGGTCAAACGGAGGTTTAATGCTTGGCGATGGAACCCGCTCGAAGCCAAATGGGAAACGGTTGCCAGCAAATCGGTTCGGCCCGGCATGGTGTTACTGCTGCACACCGATACGGGCGGCTATCAGGCAGAACTCGGCTGGACTGGCGATGTCTCGTCAGGCCGAGTGCCGCCAGTTGCAACCTCACTCAATGCCGAGCAAGAAATAAATTCTGATGACGCGCTGGGACGGACAGAGCAACTCTTGTCGCACCATCTTCGCGCAGTGGCCGACTCCGCGAAGCAACTGCAAACGGCGTTCGGTTCGACACTTGCCGACATTCCGTGGGATGCCATGGAACGCGCCGCGTGGTGGCACGATGTCGGAAAGGCACACGACGCGTTTCAATCGGCGATGCACGACTGCGAACTGGTCAGCCAACGCGATCCCGGCAAACAGCAACTCTGGGCCAAGTCCGGCTCGAACGAGCGACCGAACTATCGAGTCGGCGGACAACGTCGTCGCGGCTTTCGGCACGAGTTGGTGAGTGCGTTGGCTTGGCTTCATCAACATTCGGATGCCGAGCAGGCAGACCTCATCGCGTATCTAATCGCCGCTCATCACGGAAAAGTTCGGCTGAGTCTGCGCAGCCTGCCGAAGGAGGCACGGCCGGCAGACATCACGCGGCGATTCGCACGAGGCGTGTGGGAGCAAGACAAGTTACCGATGGTCGAACTTGGCAACGGCGACGTGAGTTCCGAATTCTTGATCGACCTGGAATTGATGGAACTCGGTGAGTCAGCCGAGGGCCAACCGAGTTGGGCTGCGCGAGTGCTCAAGCTGCGCGACGACCCAGAGTTCGGACCGTTCAAGCTGGCGTTCCTGGAAGCGTTGCTGCGAGTTGCTGACTGGCGCGGGAGCGACGTGGAAAGGAAAGGCTAGCCATGCCAAAGAAACGCTCGTCCTCAAAAGCCGTCGTGAATAATGCGCCGACGCGCAAAGCAAAGCCGACAAAATTGCCTCGGAAGCAAGCGACGGCGCTGATTGCGGTTCAGTCAGATTACGCCTCGATTCTGACCGGCCTCACGCATCTGATCGCCGACTCACGCCGTCGTGCCGCTGCCACCGTGAATTGCGAACTCGTCTGCCTCTACTGGCAGATCGGGCAAGTCATCGTCGAGCAGCAGGCGTCCGCGAAATGGGGCGACTCCGTTGTCGAGCAGTTGGCAAATGACTTGCAGATCGCTTTTCCGGATATGAAAGGACTCACGAAGGAAAACTTGTTTCGTATGCGGAAATTTTTTGCTGCGACGCACGCGATTGACGAGTGGCTGGGAAGGCGAGATCAGGTCGAAAAAGTGGCTACGGTGTCGCCACAACTCTCGTCTGCTCCACCGGCGGGGCCAATTGTGGCGACAGTGTCGCCACAATTGCCGAGGAATCCCGACGGGGACGAAATTCTCTCGACACTGTCGAGAGGTTTGAAATCAGACCTGTTGGCAACACTTCTTTGTTCTGTGTCATGGTCACACCACAAAGAAATTATCGGTGCCGCCGCTGACGCCACCGAACGGTACTTCTACATGACCATGTCTGCACGCGAACGCTGGTCGGTACGCGAACTCCGTCGCCAAATCAACGCCGCGTTGTTTGAGCGGTACACGACCGTCAAACGCAATCCAGAGAAGTGCTTGCCGACCGATGCCGAGTCCGGCGACCTCTTGCCGTTCAAGGATCATTACATCCTCGAATTCCTCGGACTTGAAGACGAGCACTCCGAGAAGGAGCTTCGCAAAGCAATCCTCGCGAACATGCGCGACTTTTTCCTGGAGTTTGGCAAAGACCTGACCTTTGTCGGCGAGGAATACCCGCTGACGGTCGGCAACGACAAGTTTTACATCGACCTGTTGTTGTTCCATCGTCGCCTGCAATGTCTGATCGCGGTCGATCTCAAGAAGGGCAAGTTCAAGCCGGAACATGCCGGCAAGTCACGCTTCTACTGTGCGGCATTGGACGAACAACTCCGCCTGTCGCACGAGAACCCGTCGCTCGGCTTGGTTCTGTGCCGGACGGCCGACGCCACCCAAGTCCGCCTCGCCCTCACCGCCGCCGCCGAGCGAATCGGCATCGCGACCTATCAAACCGCGCTCCCAGATGAAGCTCTGCTGCGACATCGCCTGGAACAACTCCCGCCGCTCCCGGAGGACGAACAATGAGTCAACACATTCTGTCACTTCCCGGTTGCACACCAGAGCCGCTGATGAATTACCTCAAAGCTCTCGGCATCCTTCGGATCGTCTCCGAACAAGCTGGTCCGAACGCACGCGGCTGCTGGAAAAATGGTGTCTTTGAGTTGTACTCGAAATTCGATCGCGACGGGCTAATCCAATTCTTATTGCATGACTACGAGCCATCGCCCGTTGTCGTTCCGTGGAGTGGTAACGATTTCTTTGCTGAGTGCGATGCGGCTGGACCGTTTGCTGCAACTCCAACGGCCAAGGCTGTGATTGCCGCGTTTCGTGAGACAACGAGTAAACGCCTCACACCCTATCGCGAAGCTATCAAGGCAATCCAATCGGCGATGCAGGTGACTGGAGTGCTGAAGAAAGCAGACATTGAGAAGAAGGCCAATGAGCGGGTGAAAGCAAACTTCCTGACCACCATACGCAACATTGCGCCGGACTCCGTCGCTTGCTGGATCGACGCTGCCGCTCTCATCTCCGGGAACCGTGCGACCTTTAGCTCGCTTCTTGGAAGCGGTGGAGGAAGCGATGGCAACACGCATTTCTCAGACAACTTCATGCAGAACCTTTGGGATTGCCTACCGGACTTCAATATCCAACGAGGGTATTCCGTTGAGCTTGGTGGAAAGAAATGGGTGGGACTCAAAGCGCCAGCAAGCATTCCTGGAAAGCTTGCAGTTGATCAGACTCCGAAGAAGACGACCTTGGTTTCAAATCTCGCCGTCGAGGAGTTGCTCATGGTCATCGTTGAGATGAACCCAAACTGGACTACTGGCCAAAAAGATGAACTCCGGAAACGCCTCGCTACATTGAATCCGGTTCATTGCATCGACAAATCGGCCCTATTCAATGCGTTGTTCGGTGAACACACGAAGTCGTTGATCGCAGGGCGAACATCGGCACTATTCGATTCTGGCGCGGTTGGCGGACCGAATGCGAGCCAGGGCTTCGAGCGCGAGTCGCTGATCAATCCGTGGAATTTTATCTTAGGAATCGAGGGTACTCTCTGTTTTTCCGGTGCCTTGGTGAAGCGACTGAATGCTGACGCATTTGGCACGTTCCCGTTTCAGTTTCAGCTTTCTGTCACCGGTCGAGATTCAGCCAGCAGCAAGGAACAGTCTGGTCGTGAACTTTGGCTTCCGTTGTGGAATCACAAGGCCACATTCTCCGAAGTCGCGTATCTCTTGGCCGAAGGGCGAGCAGAACGAAGCCAGCAGGCTGTTCGTCGGGGCGTCGATATTATGCAAGCCGTCGCGCAGTTGGGAATTGATCGCGGTATCAATGAGTTTGCTCGCTATGCAATCGTCAGAGGGCGCGTCGGCGGAGACAACTACAACACTGCGGCGTGTCTTGGGAGAGTCGTGGTCCGAGATAAAGAATTGCCCGGAGCGAGACTGATCGAGAAGGTTTCCGGCTGGATCGACACTTTTCGCGATCAGTGCAAAACAGGGCAAAAGGAAGAAGCCCCCCATCGTTTTGGCGCTGCGGCTCGCCGCATTGATGCCGCTATCTTCGACTACTGTCGCTACGGTGGCAAAGTGCAATTCAATTCGATCCTTTGCGCACTCGGACAGGCTGAGAGTGAGGTGGCCAAGGGTGAGACATTCCGGGTTGATCGCAGTACCGGGAGTACAAAAGTTCGGCCGCTCACTGGCCTCTCGTCGAAGTGGATCGAGGAGGCCAACGACTGCTCGCCAGAGTTTCGTCTTGCGTTGTCGCTGGCGGCGATGTTTGCCCGTGAACAGAAGGTTGGGCCACTGCGAGCGAATCTGGAACCCTTCGACTTGAGTCGTGGAAAGTACGCCGATTGGGACACAAAGGATCGACGAGTCGTTTGGAATGCGGCGGATTTGACATCAAACCTTTCATCTATCTTGGCTCGACGTTTGGTGGATGGGACGCGCCTTGGCTGTGCGCAGTTGCCGCTAGAGTCTGCCTACACGGCTCCGCTCGATGCTGTTGCAGCATTTCTTGACGATGACGGAGATCGGCCATTGCTTGATTTTGAACGGATCGAAGAACTGTTGTGGGGCTTGATACTGATCGATCATTCAACCGATCGTATCTGGTTTGGCGATCCCGACCCGATCGCGCCGCTGCCGCGAGCCTATGCCCTGCTGAAATTACTGTTCCTGCCTGCTCCTCTCGTGCTGGATCGAACTGCCAATGGTAGCGTACGAGGTGTGACCTTCTGTCGTGAAGGCCAAGAGGGACTGACGATCAAGCCAGAACCGCAAATTATCCCACTGCTGCAATCGGGTCGCCGAGAAAGCATCGGCGAAGCCTGTCGCATTGCAGCGCGACGACTGAGAGCGTCGGGCATCAACTCGCTGCCTCATCGCACATCCGGCGGCCGGAATCGCGATGCCGAATGGGAAGAGGTCGGCAGCGGCCTTGATGGTCGGCGTCTCGCCGCCGCGCTCTTGTTTCCAATCACACCTCGCAGTATCGCGAGTCTGTTCCATCTTGTCGCTCGTCCCGATAGCGATTCGTCCGACGTGGACGACGCCAAATTCGTTTCCAGTTCCCTGTCCTGACCCAAGCTAACCTGAAGGAGACCTCTTCATGAGTCTTGATTACACGAAACTCGCCAAGGCACCTCGCCTGCTGATGGAGGCGGAGTTGGAACCACTGCAAGGCAAACGCTTCCAACCGACCGGCTTTGCGGACCTCGGCCCGGCCCGTTACACACTCGCTGATGGCACCGAGATGCTGCTCGTCGAGAGTGCTCAGTCTGTTGCCAACCATCTTGAAAAAACCGTGATTGACGAAAGCACCGGCGATCTTCTTTCCCAACTCAAGGGGTTGCCTTACGTCACTGTTGACTGTGGGCGACTCGGCACAACAACCTCGCTCAAAGAGTTTCATCGACTCAATTCGCCATACATTTGGTCGGGCGAGGCCACGGATAAGACCGCCAAATTTCGCGCTGACTTCTGTCGTGCGATTGGCGTTGCCGTTCCCAAGAAAAAGAAGAAAAAAGACGGCGATGACGATTCCTCCGATGCAGATGCCGTGGGTGTTCTGGACTTTCACAGGTTCTATGAGGCAGTCTTCAAATGGGATCCGAACAGCGTCATCCACGGTCTATTTTTGGAGAAGGTCGCGGGACGCTTGCGAATGACCCGTGTGTTGTCTGGCTTTATCGAGGCGTCCGAAATCAAACCGGCTGAGAACGGCGGCACGAAGGTCGATCATGTGCTGCCATCGCCGAAGCTGGTTGGGCTCAATGCCAAAGATGGTTACGGCAATGTGCCATTTCATCGAACCGATTTTGTCGCCAAGAAAATCGTGGCCTACTTCAATCTCGACCTGGCGCTCATTCGCGGCTATCGACTCAACGAAGTGACAGCAAACAAAGCGACTGGCAATGCTGAACCAATCGACGCGAATGCTGCGATCCAAGAGAAAGAGGACGTCGCTACGCATCTTCTGATTGCCCTCTCGTTGCTGAAGATTCGTCGGTTTCTGTCGGGAGGATTGCGACTGCGGGCAAACTGTGATCTGCAATTAGTCGGCAAAGATGTCGTTGCGACTCGTCCGACTGAGTTTCCGATACCGAGCGAAGGCGACCTTCTCACGGAGTGCGAACGACTGATTGAAGAGTGCCGGAAACGATCACTGTTTGCCGATCCGGCTGTCACGCCTATCGAATGGATTTCACCGACTCAGAAGGCTACGAAGATTTCGCTTCCCGTCGGCACCGCTGAGCCGAGGATTCCCAAAGACGCTGAAGAACTCGTGAAATGGAAAGCGGGAACCACGAAGAAGGGACCGACACTCGAATTTCCGAAAGGACTGGACTCAGTGATCGTCGAACAGGCGAAGACTCTGTTTCCTGACAATGACCCGATTCATGAAATGCTCGACAAGGCGCTCGAAGCTCTCACTGTGAGCGCAGAGAAAGCAGATGAAGCCGCATCCGATGGAACGGAGGGCGATCAATGATTGCCATCGCTCTCCGCTTTCCCGCTGGTCGCTTTCATGCGACGCCGTGGGGACGGCACGTCAATGAAGGTGCGCCGGAGTGGCCGCCGTCACCGTGGCGGCTCTTGCGGGCTTTAGTCGCGACATGGAAACGCAAGCTCAACGACGAGTTTGTGGAGTCCGATATGCTCGGCCTGTTCACTAAACTAGCCAGCCCGCCGTCATTCGTGTTGCCGCCCGCGACAACGGGGCACTCGCGGCATTACATGCCGTGGTTCAAGAAAGGACCGGACGACAAGACGCTCGTCTTCGATGCCTTCGTCGCTCTGAACAAGACGGCGGACGTGGTTGCTGTCTGGCCAGACGAGATCTTGACCGCAGAGCAGCGCGACATTCTCTCGCGACTGGTTGAGCATCTTGGTTTCTTCGGTCGTTCTGAATCTTGGTGTGACGGACGGCTGCTTGATGAGTCAGCAGCGGAGTCGTTGTGCGATTCCGCCAAGCGATCCAACGGCGACGGGTCTCACTGGTGCGAGCCGCTGAGCGAAGTTCCGGTGACAAGAGACGAAGAAGTCGTTCGCGTTCTGAGTGCCGATCCGCAAACAGCGTTTCTTGATGAGCATGTCGTTCGCGTGGAAACAGTCACGGCGGGACGCGGCAAGAACAGGCAGACCACGATTACTCGGCAAGCCATCTACAAACCGAACTGGCATCTCTGCGCCGAAACCAAATTGTTGCACAAAGAAAAGTGGTCCGATCCGCCTGGCTCGCGCTGGGTGCAGTACGTCCGACGCGCCGACTGCTTTCGTATCGCGCCAAAACGGCGAACAGCAAACATCACAACGCCACGTCCGCAGCGCATCATCACCGTGGCACGCTATGCCATCGACGGAACCGTGCTGCCGCTCATCACGGAGACATTGCCGATTGCAGAAGCTGCTCGAAACGCTCTGATGGGGAAATACAAGCTTCTTCGATTGAGCCAGCATTACAATCGACCGATTCGGTCCAACGCGGAAATCCCCAAAGATGCTCCGATATTTCGATCCGATGTCTTCAGCGGAAAGAACGCGGCAGGCGTGCCACTGACCGGGCATCGTCACGCATACTACCTGCCCACCGATGAAGACGGCGATGGCCGATTAGATCATCTCACCATCTTTGCCGAGATGGGATTTGGGTCGGACGATCCCCTGGAAAATCGGACTCTCGATCAGTTCCGTCGCCTGCGTTGGGGGGACGGCGATCCGCTGAATCTATTGCTCGTCGGATTGGGAACGGTCAACAATTTTCGGGCTCCGCTAGTGCAAGTGTCGTCTGTTTGGCAGTCGGTGACACCGTTTATTGCGTCTCGACACGCAAAGAAAAGTGGAACCAAGCGAGATTCCGCCGAGTTGCGCGGGTCGCAGAATGAAAGAGTATTCACGGCACACATTTTGGAAGAAGAATTGAGGTATCTGCAAGCACGCCGCTTGCGCGCGGGATTCGACTTCCCCACGTCGTGGCGCATCGAGTTGCTTTGCGACGACGACGGCGTCTTCCGAATCGGTCGTGGTTCGTCACATCCGCTGGGGCTCCGCCCAATCCAATTCCGCCGCTTCCGCCGGAAACGAAATGACGACGGAGGGCGACGTCCGACGGGAGCGTTTCGCATCGTGTTCAACGTTCCATTTGCAGGCCCCTTGAGCCTTGGCCATTCGTCCCACTTCGGCCTTGGGCTCTTCGTCGCAACAATGGAATAACTTCTATGCCAAAACGCGCACACAAAAAAGCAACTTGCTCCGACTGGACTCAACAACTCGATGCGGAGGCCGTCGAAGCGGCGATGGAGGAGGCGACGGTGGATGCGAATGGCGTGGACGAACAGCATAGTGGATTGCTGACGGTGATCGGAGATGAGTTGCAGTTCCCGTTTTCCGCACAGGTGCTCGGTGAGACCGTGACGATCGTGGACATGGAGTGGCCGGAGAATGATGGGTTTGGACTGGATCTCATCGTGGAACGCAACGGTCAGCGGCATCGCATTGAGGCTCGGTCGGTGGAGTTGTTAGAGCCGTTGCCAGAAGGACATTTGTTTCTCGCCGCGTATCTGGCGTGGGAAAAATATATGTGAAGACCGTCCAGTTCCCACGCGAAACGGAATGTGCTGGTTTTCATCGCCAAACACGTGATTCGGATGGTGCTTGGCGACGGTCGGTTTCGTGGGTCACGGGGGTTTGCGTTTTGGGGAGGACAGTGTGGCGCGACGCTCCGCGTTGCGGGTTTTAGTGTTCAGGATATTCACACCGGTGACGACGATGTTTTTAGCTCTGACCAGTCCCAGCGGGAATCGCTCGGCGTCGCCGCCGTGCGGTCGGACGTTGCCGCAACCGGAATTGTTTCGTCGGCCGATCGTGGGCCGCATGCCAAAGGCGCAGCGGGTTAATTGCCCAGAACAGAGGGGCCGCGATGAGCAAGGCCGGCCGCTCAGGGAGTGTCATCCTGGAAACGCAAGAAATCATTCATGAAAAAAGAAGGCGAAATTTCGAGCCGGTCATCGAGAAGGCCACAAAAGCCTGCGAAAATGCGGGCGCCGACCCGGCCGACCATTTTCCGCACACGCGCAAAATGGTCGAACTCGGGTCCGGTGCCGAGCGGGGAATCGACGACATCATGCTCTCCCGAGGACATCAAGAAAGTCGAACGACGAGTGCAGTCTGAACAGAAGAAGTTGTCCAAACGAGTGGAGAAACTCGAAGGACCACCAGATGCCCCAGAAAGCGACGGTGGATGATTCCCGCCAACACAAAAGCGATTGGTGGTCGTAACATCGTTGGTCGCAGCCGCCGGGTTCTCAGCGTGTCATCTACTGGCGGCGATCTCGACTTACTCCGGTCGCTGCCTGCGCCGTTGGATCGGCGCATCGAGGGACTGCTGGGACCGCTTTCAACGTCAAACCTCTTGCGAAGCGAGAGGACGACCAAAGTTGCTCGCGTTTGGATGAGCGCCACTCCGTTTGTTCCGCTCAGATTTCTCAAACGTCGCGGAGCGAATACGTTGATCGGACAGGTCAACGCCGAATTGGTTTCGCGCGAATTCACAAAACGCTGTCTGCGTGCGATCAACAGCTATCACGCACCGGTCAGAGGGCAACCGGCCAACGTCGTGCTCAATCCGACCGGCGGCTTCAAGGCACTCGTGCCGTACATGGTGCTCATCGGGATGATCAAGGAAGTCCCCTGTCGCTACATCTTCGAGCAATCAACCACGTTGCTCGAACTCCCGCCGTTGCCAGTCGAGTTCAGTCGTTCGCGGTTTGAAGCCTTCAAGTTCCTCTTCGAACGTATCGAACGCGAATCGGCTATCACGCTGGCTGATTGGAATGCGACGGATCGTTATCTCGTCTCCGTTGATGGCTGGCGATTGCTGGTCTGGAGGGCGATCCGCGAGGATGAGGTCGGCGCTGGTTACCCACAAGACATCGTGGTAGACCCGGTACGTGACCGATCACGCTCAGCACATTTCATCCACCTGGAATTTACCCTATGACCGCAACGCATCCCAACCCGACGCCTTAGCCAGGGATTGTGTTTGTCGGCTTCACCCGCCTGGAATTTACCCTATGACCGCGACGCATGAAATCGTTTTCTACTCCATCGGCGTTGATCATCCGATTACGCCGGATGAGCCTATGCCGCCGTTGCCTGTGATTCCTCGCGGGGCGGTGGTCGTGGTGGAAGGGCGAGCGCCGATCTGGAGATATGGGCTGGCCTTCCATCGACTGCATGGCTCGGCCGCTGCCGCCATCGCCGTGTATGATCCTCGACTGGGAGCCGTCGTCGTGGCGTCGCACGATCCGAGATTCTCGGACGGACAAGTGATCGATGTTCATGCTCCAAACTAATGTGAGCCCCCCGGCGAGCGGAGTGGCGTTAGCCCTTCGGTACGACAAGTAATCTCACCGCAGAATCATTTTCGAATGCCCCACGGATCGACAGGACCGTCACCGTTTTGTAGACTGCGGATCGTCGAGCGGTGAAGTGGTGCAAAATCATGCCTCACCTCTCGCA
>Ga0105048_10013017_pt1 | contig 13008 bp, 10 predicted proteins | sample MAT05_FD_78382 | JGI IMG/M metagenome (GOLD analysis project Ga0105048, IMG submission 78382) | Freshwater microbial communities from Lake Fryxell liftoff mats and glacier meltwater in Antarctica - MAT-05 | ecosystem: Environmental > Aquatic > Freshwater > Ice > Liftoff microbial mat | place...
CAACAACCCCACTGCCATGATCGTGCCCAACATCGGCACCACCACCACATTCGCCGCGATGCTGATCGGCGTGAACAAATGAAAGTACTCTCCCATCAGCGGCAGCGACCCCATCCACGCCGCCACCGAACCGCTCACCAGCAAAATCAACTGCCGCACCGGCTTATCCAACCGCCGTTGCCACGCCGGCACCAATTCATCCGGCACCAACGGATCGCGCGCCACCCACCCGCTCAACCGCGCCACAATCCCCGGCGTCAACGTCACCAACCACACCACCACCATGAACGACAAAAGAAACCCGCCATCAAAAAGCTGCAACGGCTCCCAGATCAAAATCCCCAACGCCGCGCCCGCGAGTCCGTTCAACACATCACTGGGCCGCACCAACACCCAGCCGGTCAACCACACACACGCCATCACCAACGCCCGCAGCGCGCCCGGCCGCGCACCGGTTGCGAAGACGTACAACACCAACAACGGGATCGCCACCAAACCGCTCCACCGCCGCGGCACCCGCGCCGCCCGCAACCCCACCAACACCACCGCCGTCACCAACCCCACATGCAAACCCGAAACCGCGAACACATGAAACACGCCCGTCCGTTGAAACGCCGCGTGCGTGTCCGCCGGAATCTCCGCCCGCTCGCCGATCACCATCCCCGCCAACACTCCCGCCACTCCCGGCGCATCCTCCAGACCGGCCCATACCGCGCGCTCCAATCGCTCCCGCAACCGCAACGACAACGCCACCACCGGCTGCCCGTGCCCTTGTTCCCGCACCTCGCAAAAATCCTTCTCCCGAATCGTCGCCGAAAGATAAATCCGTTTCCGCTCCAGCCACCCTCGCCAATCAAACACGTCCGGATTCCGTGCCGGCTCCGGCTCATGCACGAGCGCTGAAAACTCAATCAAATCCCCGTACCGCAACTCGCGCGGCAATCGCAAAAAAACAAACAGCCGCCCCTCCGCCGGCGTCCATTCCCCCGCCACTTCCACCGCCCGCACCGCCACCGTGAAACTCCGCCGGCCGGACGTGTCGCTCGCCACCACCCCGCGCACCAGCGCCGTCTGTGTTTGCCGGCCCAACACATTCACAAGATGCCTAGGCGGCACGCGCACCGCGTCCCGGTATGCCACCACCCCGGCGACCAACACGAGCGCAAACATAGCCGGGGCGGAGCGGCGGAAAATAAAAAACGCGGCGAGTAAACCCGCCGCGCTCCACCACCACCATTCCACCGGCCCCGGCATCCATGACCCGATCCAGATGCCCAACGCATACAGAATCACGACCCCGACGAGGGGCCGCTTCACCGCAACTCCTCCTCTACCGGTGGGGCGAGCGGGAGCCAACTCACGGCCTCGCGGCGACGCTCGGCCCACCCAGGTTGCCTATTGGCAGGCTTACTCATACCCGCAACGCCCGGTATTTTCCCAACCGCACCGGCTCGCGAATCGCCCGCGTCACAAACCGTTTTGCGGCGGCTATTGCCGGCACGAGACCGACTCCTCGCGCCAGATACGCCGCGATGGCCGCCGAGAATGTGCAGCCGGCTCCGTGAGGTTTGATCCGCCGCACGTGCGCGGAGCGGAACTCGTGCAGCCGGCGCCCATCGAACAACACATCCACCACTTGTCCGCCCACCGGCAGATGCCCGCCCTTCGCCAGAATCGCCACGCCAAAACGCGCGCCCAACTCCCGCGCCGCCGCGCGCAACTCAGCCAGCGTCCGCACCGGCTGGCCCCACAACACTTCCAGTTCCGCCAGATTGGGCGTGATCACGCGCGCGAGCGGGAACAATTCCGTGGTCAGCGCCGTCACCGCGTTCTTCTTCAACAACAGCGCTCCGCTGGTCGCCACCATCACCGGATCCACCACCAGGTTTGGCTGCCGGCGCTTTCGGAAAACCGCCGCCACCGCCCGGATGATCGCCGCGTCATACAACATGCCCGTCTTCGCCCCACCCACGCTAAACGCCTCGAAGACGCGCTCCATTTGCTGCGTCACCATCGCCGTCTTGATGGGTTGCACCGCGCTGACTCGATCGGGATTCTGCGCCGTGACACACGTGATCGCGCAAGTGCCAAACACATCCAGTGAATGAAATGTTTTCAGATCCGCCTGAATGCCGGCCCCGCCCCCGCTGTCCGACCCGGCCACCGTCAACGCGACCGCTTGTCCCTCGCCTCGCCTCATCACGCCTCATTTTGTAATGCACCCGCCGCCTTCCCCGCAACGGCAAAGTATCCGGTTGCACCGGGGAGAGGGGCGCGTCTATCTTGGGAGCAATGGCCGAAAGTAATCACATCATGCGACGGGTGTTGGTGGTCGAGGATGATTATCAACTCGCCGATGTCATCGCGGAGGTTTTGACCTACGAGAATTGCGAGCCGGACCTGGCCGCCAACGGCATGGAGGCGCTCGATAAGTTGCAGTCGCTGGGTAATTACGATGCCATCATTTGTGATGTGATGATGCCGCGCGTTGGCGGCGAAGCGCTCTATGAGCAAGTCGCCCTGAAACATCCCCATCTCGCTCGCAAGGTCCTCTTCATCACCGGCCAATCCTCCGCGCAAAGTGGGATGACCGATTTTATTTCCCGCACCGATTGCCTGCTGCTCCAGAAGCCTTTCGATGTCGAACAACTGCGGACAATGCTGCACGAACTGCTCAAGCGGTGAACGGCTTTGTTCCGCCCGGCTGCGACTTTTTTGAACATCCTGCGTATTTTCTGCGAATCTTCGCGTTGGCAAGAGCCGTGCTAAACAGACCCCGTCGGGACGGGGGATCCCGAAGAAGTAGGAGGTTCGACCCCGCTGCGGCGACGATGTGGAACGATCTGCTGAAATCGCGCAGTAAATCGAGTATGCGCCGGGCCGATCCTGAAACGATTTGGGATCGGCCCGCGCGTTTATAAATCCGGGCATGAGACTCGCTATTAGATTCCCCGATGCACGGGATATTAATTGCTTGGCGAATTGACCGCCAAAAGGGAATCATCCGAAACAAACCGGACCACCCCAAGGCTTGGTCGGCGCTGTACACCTTGTGTCTGCCCGAACAACCAGCGGAATTCTCCAGTTTCTGCCAGGAAATCATCCGCATCCACCCGGCCAACCAGCACGCGTGGATCTTTCTCCAACTCGTCAGCCGCACCCAGCCGCAGCCGCTCGACATCCCCGGTTTCGCCCAAGAAATCGTCCGCCTCCACCCCGACAATCCGCACGCCTGGGATCATCTGGATCTCGCGTTCGAAAAACAATCCGCCGCGGACGTGCTGCATGCGTTCTATTGCGATCTGACCCGGCTCCATCCCAACTGCAAAATCGCCTGGACGCGCCTCGCCCAAGATTACAAACGCATCGGCGCCTACGCGGATCTCGTCACCGCTTCGTTGGAACTCCTCAAACTCAACCCCGACGACGCTACCTCGTGGTGCAATCTGGGCGACGCCTATGCCGCCCAACGCAAATACGGCCGCGCCACTTCCGCCTACGAGAAGGCAATCGAACTGAAACCCAATCTCCTCAGCGCGTGGAACAACCTCGGCAACGTCCACCACACCCAAGGCAAATTTGATCGCGCCATCGAAGCCTATCGCAAAGCCACAGAACTCGACCCGCACGATGCCAGTCCGTGGGTCTGGCTCTGCCTCACGTACCTCGAACTTGGCCAAGTCCAAAAGGCGCAAGAAGCCGTGAAGAAAGTGCAGAAGCATTTACCCATCGTCGCGCACATGCTGGAAGAAGAACTCGACCGCACGCGCGTCGGCACGACGGTCGCGGCTCAGAGCCTCGCCAAGATTCTCACACACGTATCGCCGTAAACCCCTTCGCGCACCAACTCCCACGGCGGCGACACCGGCACCGCGTCGCGCTTGGCGGATTCCAACACCAGCCGGTCGCCCACGATGCCCGGTAAATTCTTGTCCGCCAACAATTGCGCCGGCAATTCCCCGTACGGCGGATCTGCGAACACCACATCAAACCGACCGCCCCGGCGCAGAAACCGAGACACATCATCCCGGCTGATGCTCAGTTTGGCTTCTCCGCCGCGCCCGGTGTAAGCCGCGACGTTCTTCTCCAACACAACCAAGGCCGCGCGGTTCTGTTCGACAAACGTCACCGCCTGCGCCCCCCGGCTCGCCGCTTCCAATCCCAACGCGCCCGTGCCGGCAAACAAGTCCAACACCGTCGCCCCCACCACCCGGTCGCCCAGACTGGAGAAGATCGCCTCCCGCACCCGGTCCGACGTGGGCCGCACCGCGTCCCCGCGCGGCACCGCCAACACCATTCCTCGGGCAAAGCCGGCAATGATACGCATGGGATGCCGCCGCTTACTTGAAGAGCTTCTGCAACCCTTTTTGGATCAACTGATCGGTCAACCCACGCGCGATTCGCTCGCGCAAATCCGTCTTCGGCGCATCGTACGGGCCGGTCACCTTGAAATCCATCGTCAGGAATCCATCCGCGCGTTCCGTGAAAATCGCCCGCACCTCTTTCGGTACCCGGTCGAGTGTGCTTTTGGCGAGCGCCAACGTCAGCGTGTGATTCAACGTGTACGTGTCGAGCGCGATGCTGCCGTGCCCGGTGATCTGCACCAGCGGCGAGATCAAGCGGATCACCGGCGTCTGCATCACATTGTTTGTGATGCTGTATTCGAGCACGCACTCGGTGAAGTTCAGATTCTGCAACTCCGGCACCTGCAACACCGATCCCAGCGTCTGCAACAACGGCACGCCCGTCAACTGCCCGTTCACAATCTCCGCGCGTCCGCCGCCCGCAATCGTCGGCAACCCGCCGGTTCCCGCCAACTTCGCCGTCAACTGCAACTTCCCGCGCAACGACGGTTTCGTGCCCATCTCCTGCAACAACACCGCTACATCCGCGTCCTGCACCTGCAAATCCACCGCGTACTGAAACACGCCGGCAAGCTGCAATCCCAAACTGCCACTCACATTGCCGTTCGCCAGTTTCCCGCTCAACGGCGCCAACGTCACCGCCTCCGTCCCGATCGCAACCGGCGTCCGCAGATCCCGCACGAACAACGACTCCGCCACCGCCAATTCCGCGATGGTCGCCGTGCCGGCACCGCTCCACTGCTCCCCGACCATCGTAATTCCGCTGCTCAACCCCCAGCCGGCTACGCGCACGAGTTGCTTGCCTTCGGCGGTTTTCATCACGATCTCGCCATCGGTCAACGAGATCGCGGAAATCGCGATATCGAGACTGACCGCGCCGCTTGCCTTTTTCTCGCGGGACGAACCGGCGGTGAGCTTTTCATAATTCCACGCGTCCGCCGCATCCCGCACCAGCGTCACCACCGGTTTCGTGATCGCGAGTTTCTCCACCGCCACCCGCTTCTGCAACAACGGCCCCAGCCGGTACCGCAACACAAACGCCTCCGCCGTCAGCAAATTCCCGTCGTACCCGGCCGGATTCGCCACCGCCAGCCCCCGCAACGTCACCCCGCTCAAAAGCGACACCTGCAACTCCTGCACCTGCACATCCGACCCCACCGCGTCCCGCGCCGCCTGCAACACGGTCGCCTTGAATTCGGGCGATTGGACGTACCGGTTCAGATACAGAAATCCCCCGGCCACCACGGCGAACACCACGAGGACGAGAATCACGACAATCTTGACTGCTTTCATGTTGGGCTTGCTCCTGGTTGCCGGTACAATACGCGATGGGTTCTGCATGGCCAAACTGTTTGTCATTTTCAATCCGACGGCGCGCGGCGAAAAATCACGCCGGCTCCGCGCATTCCTCGAATCCAAAGCCGGCCCCCACGTCACGCTCGCCCCCACCCGTGGCCCCAACGACGCTCAACGCCTCGCCGCCGACGCCCTCGCGGCCGGGGCCGACTGCCTCGTCGCGGCCGGCGGGGATGGCACCATCAACGAAGTCGTCAACGGCCTCGGCACCGCCGGCGTTCCGCTGGGCGTGCTGCCGTTGGGCACTGCCAATGTCTTCGCCCGCGAACTCCGAATTCCCTTTGGCCGGGAGAAAGCATGGGCGATCATCGAACAAGGACGGACTCGCACGGTGGACCTCGGCTGCGCGGACTCACTCGGTGCCCGCCGCTACTTTGTCCAATTGGGCGGCATCGGTTTCGATGCGGCGGCGATTCAGGCCAATAGTTGGGAGTTAAAAAAGAAGCTCGGCCCGCTCAGTTACGTCCTCGCCGGCTGGCAAGTGTTGGGCCGCCGTCCGCCACCGCCGATGGTCTTGATCGGCAATGGCCGGTACTACGGCGGACCATTCACGGTGTTTCCCCGGTCGCAACTGGACGACGGGAAGCTCGACATCTGTGTGTTTGAAAAGGGCGGCTACTACCACGCGGCGCGCTACGCGCTCGCCGTCTTCTTCCGCTGCCATACCCGGCTGCGCGATGTGCGCTACTTTCAAGCGGCGACGTACACCCACGCCGGCGCGTTGCCGTTTGAACTGGATGGCGAATGGATCGGCACCACCCCGGTCACCTTTTCCGTTCTCCCGCGCGCGCTTCGTGTTATCGTTCCCTGAAAAGGAACCTGGTCATGCACAACGAACTCATGCAGTCGCCCGCCTACCAGATGGCTTGCCAGCAATACGCGCGCGTCGCCGATCTCCTCAACCTCCCCCAAAGCGAACGCGCCCGCACCCAATGGCCGCGCCGCTGCATCATCGTCTCCGTGCCGGTCCACATGGACGATGGCCGCACTGAAATCTTTCCCGGCTACCGCGTGCAACACCATCTCTCCGTCGGCCCCACCAAAGGCGGTCTGCGCTACCATCCCGACGTCACCCTCGGCGAAGTCGCCGCCCTGGCGATGTGGATGAGCTGGAAATGTTCACTGTGCGGCCTGCCGTATGGCGGCGCGAAAGGCGGCATCACCTGCGATCCCCGCCTGTTGAGCAAAAACGAGCTCGAACGTCTCACCCGCCGGTTCACGCAGGAAATGATCCCGTTCATCGGCCCCCACATTGATGTCATGGCGCCCGACGTCGGCACCAACGAACAAACCATGGCGTGGATGATGGACACCTATTCCATGCACATCGGCAATCCCGTGCCGCAGATTGTCACGGGCAAACCCGTCAACCTCGGCGGCAGCGCCGGCCGCCGCGAAGCCACCGGGCGCGGCGTCGCCTACCTCGTCAACCGCACCCTCGAAAACCTGGGCGACGGTTCCGCGAATGTCCGCATCGCGATTCAAGGATTTGGCAACGTCGGCTCCATCGCCGCCCAACAACTCCACCGGTTTGGCGCGAAAATCATCGCCGTCAGCGACTGGACCGGCGGACTCTATCGCGCCGACGGACTGGACCCCAACGCATTGATAGACTTCGTCGCCGCCGGCGGCCTTCTCCGCGACTACACCGAAGCCGACCACATCACCAACGACCAACTGCTTGAATTGGATTGTGACGTCCTAATCCCCGCCGCCCTCGAACGCCAGATCACCGAGCACAACGTCCGCAAACTCCGCTGCCGCGTCCTCGCCGAAGCCGCCAACGGCCCCACCACCACCGAAGCCGACGCCGTCCTCCGCGCCCAATCCGACATCACCCTCATCCCTGACGTCCTCTGCAACGCCGGCGGCGTCATCGTCAGCTACTTCGAATGGGTGCAAGATCTGCAAAGCTTCTTCTGGAGCGAAGCCGAAGTGAACGACAAACTCTACCGCCAACTCGAACTCGCCCACCAACAAGTCCACCACTTCGTCAAAAAAACCGGCTTCTACATCCGCGACGCCGCCCTCGCCCTTGGCATCAACAAAATTGTTGAAGCCAAAAAACAACGCGGCCTCTTCCCCTGACTGCCGCAATCCCCGGTGGTGCGAGCGTCCACGCGAGTGGGAACCAACTCCCAGCCTCGCGGCTGTCGTGACGCGGGCGGCGCGGCTTCGCCACACGAATGTTACAATTGAGGCGTTGCACGTTCGCGGCTTGTTCTGTTGACTGAATGCATTACCATCATGGCTATGGCTACCGCTTCCAAGAAACGTTACTGGGTTGGCTTCGACCTCGGCGGCACCAAAATGCTCGCTACGGTCTTCGATAAAGATTTCAAGGCGCTTGGTTCCCGCCGCAAGAAGACAAAAGATTTCAAAGGCTCCCGCGCCGGGTTGGTGGGGATCACCAAAACCATTGATGATGCGCTCCAGGATGCCGGCATCTCCCGCAAACAGGTGGCCGGGATCGGCATCGGCTGTCCCGGGGCGCTCGATTTGGAGCGGGGGGTCGTCGTGCAGTCGCCGAACCTCGGTTGGCGCAACGTCGCGCTCAAAAAGTCGTTGGAAAAGATTTTTTCCTGCCGCGTCGCGTTGGCCAACGATGTGGATGCCGGGACGTATGGGGAATATCGGTTTGGCGCGGGACAGGGGGCGCGGTGTCTGGTGGGGATTTTCCCCGGCACCGGCATTGGCGGAGCGTGCGTGTACGAAGGGAAAATTTTTCGCGGCCAACGCAGTTCCTGCATGGAGATCGGGCACATGCACATGCAGCCGAAGGGCGGTTTATGCGGGTGCGGCCGGTGGGGTTGCTTGGAAACCGTGGCCAGCCGGCTCGCCATTTCGGAACAGGCGGCCGCCGCCGCGTTTCGCGGGGAAGCCCCGCATTTGTACGAGTTGGCCGGCACCGATTTGTCATCCATCCGCAGCCGCACGCTCGCCACGGCAATCAAGGAAGGTGACGTGGTGATTGAGGCGATTGTCCAGCACGCGGCCAAGTCGCTCGGGGTCGCCACGGCCAGCCTGGTCAACTTGCTCGCGCCGGAGGTGGTGGTGCTCGGCGGCGGGTTGGTGGAGGCGATGCCGCAAATTTATCTCGAACAAGTTCGCAAAGCCATTCACGAGCAGGCGATGAAACCCTTTCGCACTTCCGTGCGCGTGGCCGTCGCCAAACTCGGCGACAACGCCGGGGTCCTCGGCGCGGCCGCGTTGGTGGCGGATGAATCACATGACCGCCGCTAATCCAGATCCCGCCGCACCTCCCGCGCAACCACCGCGCACAGTGGCGGTCATTGACGCCGGCGCGACTGCCATTCGGATGGTGATTGCTGAGTTGGACGAGAACGGCCATGTCACGCCGCTCGAATCGCTCCAGCAAGCCGTCCATCTGGGCCGCGACACGTTCACGAAAGGGCGGATTCAGCCGGCCACCATCGAGGAGTGCGTGAACATCCTCCGCGGCTTCCGCCGGGTCATGAAGGAATACGGCATCACGAAGGACGATCAAGTCCGCGCCGTCGCCACCAGTTCCGTCCGCGAAGCCGAAAACCGCGATACGTTTCTCGACCGCATCTACACGGCCACCCTCATTGATCTCGAAGCCATCGAAGAACCCGAGGTGACCCGGCTCACCTACGTGGCGGTGCAACAGTTGTTGTCGCAGGACGCCGATCTCCTCCAACAAAGCGCGTTGATTGTCGAAGTCGGCGGCGGCAGCACCGAGTTGCTGCTCATCCAGAGCGGCAACGTCACCTACTCCAACACCTACGGCCTTGGCGCCGTCCGCATGCGCGAGCAACTCGAAACCTATCGCGCCCCGGCCGACCGCATCCGCACGATCCTCGATCAAGACATCACCCGCAGCGTGGACGATATCCGCCGCAACGTGCCGATCGAAAGCGCGGTGCCCCATCTCATCGCGGTCTCCGGCGATGCCCGGTTTGCGGCATCGCAACTCGTGCCGCACTGGGACTCGGTGGACGTGGCGAGCGTGGGCAGTCGCGCCTTCACCAACTTTGCCGAGAAGATTGCCGGCGTGCCGGTGGATGAACTCGTGCGGACGCACGGACTCACCTTTCAAGAAGCCGAAACCGTCGGCCCGGCCCTGCTGGTGTACGCGCGGCTCGCGAAAGTTTTCAAAGCCAAGAAATTCATCATCCCCAAATGCAGCCTCCGGGACGGTCTCCTTGCGGAAATGGCGGCGCGCGAACATTGGACCAAAGAGTTTGCCGACCAAGTCATCCGCTCTTCCCTCACGCTCTGCCAACGCTGCCGGTGCGACGAGAACCACGCCACCCACGTCGCCAGCCTGAGCCTGCAACTGTTTCGCGAACTCCAACCCGAGCACCAACTCGGCCAACGCTATGAACTCCTGCTCCAAGTCGCCGCCCTGCTCCATGAGATCGGCATGTTCATCAGCAACCGCAGCTACCACAAACATTCCCTGTACATGATCTTGCACAGCGATCTCTTTGGCCTCACCAAAGACGACATGCTGCTCATCGCCCTCATCGCCCGCTATCACCGCCGCGCCGCGCCGCGCTCCTATCACGAAGGCTATATCAACCTCGACCGCGAAAACCGCATCGCCGTCTCCAAACTCGCCGGCATCCTCCGCGTCGCCGACGCCCTCGACAGTTCCGACCGGCAACTCGTCCGCGAGATTGCCTGCTCCCGCGAGCCGGGCCAATTCCTCATCACCGTCACCGGCGCGAATGACCTCACCCTCGAACGCCTCGCCCTCAAACAAAAAGGCACGATGTTTGATGACGTGTACGGACTCAAAGTCATTCTCCGCGAAGCCTCCACCCCAGGAGCCGCCGCCCATGGCTAACCCCGCCCCACTCCTCAACCGCGAGTTGAGCTGGCTCGAATTCAACGCTCGCGTCCTCGCAGAAGCCCACGACCCGGCTCTGCCCGCGCTCGAACGCCTCAAATTCCTCGCCATCACCGGCTCCAACCTCGACGAGTTTTTCATGGTCCGCGTCGGCGGCCTCCAGCAACTCCTCGCCCAAGGCAACCAGTCCCCCGACGCCGCCGGCCTCACCGCCGCCGAGCAACTCGCCGAAGTCGGCCAACGCGCGCGGGCGATGATTCTCAGCCAATACGAGTGCTTCACCAAAGAAATCGAACCCTCGCTCGCCGCCGCCGGTATCCGCCGCCTGAGCAGCGACCAACTCACCGCCCCCCAACGCCTGCACCTCGAACAAGTCTTCGAGCATCAACTCCTGCCGGTCCTCACCCCCATCGCCCTCGCCACGCCCCAGGACTTTCCGCTGCTCCCCGGCCTCGGGCTGAACCTCAGCGTCCGGCTCGCGCCCGAGAAAAAATCCCCCCGTCTGTTTCGGTTTGCCATCGTGCCGGTGCCGCGCGGCCTCCCGCGCTTCATCCCCGCCCCGGCGGGGGGGAAATACGAATACATGCTGCTCGAAGACCTCATCGGTCTGTTTCTCGACCGCCTGTTTCCCGGCGAATCCATCGTCGAAAACGTTCCGTTCCGCATCACCCGCAACGCCGACATGAGCGTCCGCGAAGACCTCGCCGGTGATCTCCTCGCCCGCATGCAAGAAGCCCTCCGCGCCCGCAAACAAAGCGCCTGCGTCCGCCTCGAAATCTCCCGCCCGATGTCGGTGCCCCTCCGCTCGTTTCTCAAAAAGGCGCTCACCGTCACCGACGCGAACATCTACGACAGCCCCGGTCCACTCGAACTCTCCGCCTTCATGAGCCTCGCCAACATGAGCGGCTTCGACACGTTGAAACTGCCGGCGTGGCCGCCGCAGCCCGCGCCGGACATCGGCGATCAAGAATCGCTCTTCGACGTGATCGCGCGCAAAGACATCCTGCTCCATCACCCCTACGAAAGTTTTCAGCCGGTCGTGGATCTGCTGGAAGAAGCGGCGGACGACCCGGCCGTCCTGGCCATCAAACAGATCCTCTACCGCACCAGCCGCAAAAGCCCCATCATCGCCGCCCTCACGCGCGCCGCCCAAAAAGGCAAACAAGTCACCGCGCTCGTCGAGTTGAAAGCCCGGTTCGACGAAGACCGCAACATCGAATGGGCGCAAGCCCTCGAACAAGCCGGCGTCCAAGTCATCTACGGCCTACGCCGCCTCAAGGTCCACGCCAAAGTCTGCATCATCGTCCGCCGCGAACCGACCGGCATCCGGCGCTACTGCCACTTCGGCACCGGCAACTACAACGAACTCACCGCCCAGCTCTATAGTGACATCAGCTTCATGACCGCTGACCCCGATTACGGTGCCGACGCCTCGACGTTCTTCAACACCATCACCGGCTACTCCCAGCCCGTGAAATACCGCAAACTCGAAGCCGCGCCCATCGGCCTGCGCCAACGACTGCTCGACTTGATTGACGGCGAACGCCAGCGCTGTCTCCAAGGCCAACCCGGCCAGATCAAAGCCAAACTCAATTCGCTCGTGGACCCCGAAATCATCCACGCCCTCTACGACGCCTCCCAAGCCGGCGTCAAAATCCAACTCAACATCCGCGGCGTCTGCTGTCTCAAACCCGGCGTGCCCAATCTCAGCGACACCATCTCCGTCGTCAGCATCGTGGACCGGTTCCTCGAACACGCACGCATCTTCTACTTCCACAACGGCGGCGCCGAACGCGTCTTCATTTCCAGCGCCGATTGGATGCCGCGCAACCTCGACCGCCGCGTGGAACTGCTCGTCCCCATCGAATCCCCCGCCGCCCGCGCCCGGCTGCTCGCGATTCTCGAAACCGGCTTCCAAGACAACCTCCAAGCCCGCCGCCTCCTGCCCGACGGCCGGTACGAACGATTGACGCCCGCCGGTAAATCCAAACCGGCGCGCAGTCAGGAAATTTTCTACCGGCTCGCCCGCGAATCCGCCCAACAGGCTCGGGAGCATCAGTACAAGGTGTTTGAGCCCCAACGCCCCGCCGCCGCCTCGTCATGACCTCACTGTCTCACCCCACCATCGAATCCCTCTGCGCCCAGCTCTTCAACGAGTCGCCGCACACCGAACACGTCACCGCTTTGGCGCTACGCCTGTTCGACGCCACCCACGCCGCGCTCGGCCTCCCGCCCCGGCACCGCCGCTTGCTGGAAGCGGCGGCGCGCCTGCATGACGTGGCGTACTCGCTGGATCCGCTCCATCACGTCACCGCCAGCGCCGACTTGGTGTTGCACGGCGGCCTGCGCGGTTTTCGCGCCGCCGACCTCCCCCTCATCGCCGGCATCATGCTGTTGCACGCCGGCAATCTCTCCGCGGCGCTCAACGATTTGTTGTTCCATGAATTGACC
>Ga0105048_10013018_pt1 | contig 13008 bp, 7 predicted proteins | sample MAT05_FD_78382 | JGI IMG/M metagenome (GOLD analysis project Ga0105048, IMG submission 78382) | Freshwater microbial communities from Lake Fryxell liftoff mats and glacier meltwater in Antarctica - MAT-05 | ecosystem: Environmental > Aquatic > Freshwater > Ice > Liftoff microbial mat | place...
GTAGCCCATGAGGTTGCGCACGGCCGCGGGGGCGGGTTCGGCGTCGCCCGTCACCTTGAGTTGGGCGACCTTGAACACCCCGCGGGCGACGCCCTTCTCCGCCTCATTCGGGTCGATGAGGGCTTGCCGGGTGAGCCGCGGCTTGGGCAGTTCCAGCCCGGTCGCGTAGGCGATCACGTTGCCGGCGAGCTTGTACGCCATCTCGCCGCGGTGGGCCGGGTCGCCGGCCTTCGCCGGGAGCTTGCCCGCGCCGGGCATGTAGCGGTGTTCCTCCCAGTACCCGGCGAGCGGCTTCGGGCTGAACGCGACGACCGTGCGGCACCCCTTCTCCAACCCCTCCAGCCCGGCGAACTCCGACAGGCCCGGGTCGGTGAAGAACGCGGTCCAGATGGCGTGGCTGTCGGGCAGCGGCCGCAGGTCGTTGTTCGGGAACAGGCGTTTCATCAGCAGGCGGAACGACGCGGCGAACTCGGCGTCGCCGCAGCACGCCTCGCCCAGAATGAACCCACCCTCGTCCACGTACTTCTGCAAAATCTTCTCGTGGGTGCCGAGATCCGCGCCGGGCAGCCCGACGAACGGCATCCGCCCGTGCCCGTTGAGGTACAGCACCGGCGACTGGAGTAGCACCCCGACCTCGGCGAGGATCTGCTCGTCGGTCTCGACGTTCTGCCGCCGCGGGTCGTACACCTGCCACGCGAGCGGGACGCCCTTGAAGAGTTCGCGGCTGGCGAACTCGACGAGGTGGCGGGTGTCGTTGTGCTTGCGGTTCCAGTTCACCTCGCCGGCCTTGCCGACGCTCCGCTCCGCGAACGTGCCGTTGCCTACGTCGCGGAAGTCGCCCCACGCGAACTTGCTGACGAGGACCGGGGTGCGGCCCTTCGACAGGAACAGCAGGGCGAACGACGACGCGATCACGTCGCTCGCGTCCAGCCCCTTCCCCTTGCGGAACGCCCCGGTCTGCTCGTCCTGGGCGCGGACCACGAACTCGCACCCCTCGCGGTACCAGTCGTACTTGCCGACGAAGCGCTGGCCGGACAGCCGCCCGAGCCGTTCGATGCCGTAGACGTTGTAAAAGATGGCGTTCGGCTGCTCGAACGCGAATTTCGAGGCGATGAAGTTCATCCCGCGGGCGACGGGGGCGTTCTCGGGGTACAGCCCGCAGGCGGCAGCCACGCCGGTCCGCGGGTCGAGTTCCTGGCCGCTCTGGTCGAGGCCCATCCCGGCGATCACCAGTCCGCACACGCCGGCCACGGTCATCGTGAAACTCGCCGCGGTGTCGGATTCCGACGACTGGTACGTCCAGAACCCGGCGGCCGGCCCCTGCGGGTGCTGGCTGCGCGTGTAGAAGTCCTGAATCGCCTTCCAGACCGAGTCGTCGATGCGCGCCCCGGCCTGCTTCGCGGCGTACAACCCGAGCAGTGCGTACTGGGTGTTCGAGTTGTCGGCGACCGCGTTGCCTGGGTAACTCCACCCTTCGAGTTTGTCGCGCTTCAGGCCGATCGCCTTGTCGATCAGCCAGTCGGCGTTCCGCTGGATGAGGACCAAGTCCTTCGGCTCGCGCGCCTCGTAGAAGACCATGTTCTGGAGCGCGACGACGTAGGTTTTGTTCGGCGGCAGCGCGCGCAAGTAGGTGAGTGCGCGCGAGACGGCCGGGTCGTCCTTCTTCACCCCGCTGTTGAGCAGCGCGAGCGTGACCAGACCGGTCGCCCCGCCGTCCATGCTGGCGAGGAAGTTGAGGACGACGCCTTCCCAGTTGCCCTGCGGCGTCTGCTGCTTGCGGAGGTACAGCACCCCGCGGTCGATCGACTTGCGGACCCGCTCGACGAGTTCTTCGTCCGACTTCGGCGGGGCCGGGGCGGGTTGCGCCGGGGCCGGGGCGGGGATCATCACCACGACCCCGAGAACGGCGAACAACCCGGTCAGGAGGAGCAGACGGGACATGCGGGAACCTCGCGCGTGGCGGCCTTCTCCCTGGAACTCCGGCCGTCGCGGCCGCTTTCGCCCCGAAGCGGCCGGGACGGCCGCGGTCCCAGGGAATACCCGTCGGGCATTATACCGTCACCAGCGGAGCGGTTTCTGCCACGCCTCCTTCATGTCCGACAGCTTCGCCCAGATCAGCCACTCGCCGTCGGCCCCGGCCACCCGCAGGCGCGGATCGGACACGGTGCCGCCGATCCGAGCGAACGGCAGCCCGGCGAAGCACGCCGCGAGCGCGGCCGCGTTCCCAGGCTCCGCCTCGATCAGGAAGCGCGTCGTCGATTCGCTGAATAAACGCACCTCGTCGGAAGCGGTTTCGGCCCCGGGGAGACTCGCTAAGGCGGTCACGTCGGCCCCGATCCCGCCGGCGAACGCCATCTCCGCGAGCGCCACCGCTAGCCCGCCCTCGCTCAGGTCGTGGCACGCCCGAATCAGCCCCTGCGTGATCGCCGCATGCACCGCCGCGAAGACCTTCGGGGCGAGCGCGACATCGACCCGCGGCGGCTCGCCACCCCCCTGCCCCGTCACCAAATACAGGTGCGAGCCGCCGAGTTCGTCGCGTGTGAACCCGACGACGTACAGGTCGTTGCCCGGCTCCTTCAGGTCCATCGTCACGCACCGGCGCACGTCCGGCACCCGAGCGAGGGCGGAGATCAACAGCGTGTGCGGGATGTCGAGCCGGCCGCCATCCGCCCCGGCGTAGGTGTTGTTGAGGCTGTCTTTGCCGCTGATGAACGGCGTGCCGAAGGCGACCGCCACGTCGCGGCACGCCTCAGCGGTGCGGACGAGCGCCCCGAGGACGGCCGGGTCGTTGACGTTGCCCCAGCAGAAGTTGTCGAGGATTGCGGTGCGGCCCGGGTCGCCGCCAACAGCTATGACGTTGCGCACGGCCTCGTCGATGGCGGCGGCGGCCATGTGGTACGGGTCGAGGTCGCCGTAGCGCGGGTTCAGCCCGCAGCCGACGGCGAGGCCGGTCCACGACCCGAGGACGGGCATAATCACGGCCGCGTCCGACGGGCCATCGTTCATCACGCCGACGAGCGGCTTGACCACACTCCCGCCCTGCACCTCGTGATCGTACTGGCGGATCACCCACTCTTTCGAGCAGACCGAGTAGGTGGAGAGAATCTTGAGTAGGGAGTCTTGGTGACTCTGGGGGGCAAAGCCCACCCGTCGCGAAGGGTGGGCTTTCACGGGCGGCGTCCATTCGGCGTTCCGCACTACCGTGGGCCGTCCCTCATGTAAGAATTGCATGTCGAGGTCGGCGACGAGTTCCCCGCCGAACGTCAGCCGCAGCCGGTCCGTCGGGTCGAACGTCCCGAGGACCGCGGCTTCGACATCCTCGCTGTCGCACAGGCGCTTCAACTCGTCCCACTTCTCGGGCGGGACGGACAGCACCATGCGCTCCTGCGACTCCGAAATCCAGATTTCGGTGTAGCTCAGCCCGGTGTACTTGAGCGGGGCGCGGTCGAGGGCGACGGTCGCCCCCAACTCCGCCCCCATCTCGCCGACGGCCGAACTGAACCCGCCCGCCCCGCAGTCGGTGACGGCGGTGAACAGCCCGCGGTCGCGCGCGACGACGATCACATCTTGGACCTTCTTTTCGGTGATCGCGTTGCCGATCTGTACCGCCCCGCCGCTAACGATTTCCGACTCGTGAGAGAGTTCGAGCGACGAGAACGTCGCCCCGTGGATGCCGTCGCGCCCGGTCCGCCCGCCGAGCGCCACGATGAGGTCGCCCGGTTCCACGGCCTTGAACGCCTTGTCATTCGGGATCAAACCGACGGTGCCGCAGAAGACGAGCGGGTTGGCGAGGTAGCGGTCGTCGAACACGATCGCGCCGTTGACCGTCGGGATGCCCATGCGGTTGCCGTAGTCGCGGACCCCGGCGACGACGCCGTTCATCACGCGCCGCGGGTGCAGCACGCCCTGCGGCAAGTCGTCCGGCGGGAAGTCGGGCGACGCGAAGCAGAACACGTCGGTGTTGCAGACCGGCTTGGCGGCCAGCCCGGTGCCGAGCAGGTCGCGGATGACGCCGCCCAGCCCGGTGTTCGCCCCGCCGTAGGGTTCGATCGCCGACGGGTGGTTGTGCGTCTCGACCTTGAAGCAGACGTGATTTTCTTCGTCGAACGCCACGATCCCGGCGTTATCCGAGAAAACGCTCACGCACCAGTCGTCGGCCCCGAGCCGGCGGCGGATTTCTTGCGTCGCCGCGAACACGGTTTCCTTGAGCAGGTTCGCGTAGGTGCGGGTCTGCCCGGTGGCGTGGTCGGTGAAGTGAATGGTGCCCTTGAGCGTCTTGTGCGAGCAGTGTTCGGACCACGTTTGGGCAATGGTTTCGAGTTCGCAGTCGGTCGGCTCGCGGCCGAGGGTGCGGAAGTGGGCCTGCACCGCCCGCATCTCGTCGGGCGAGAGGGCGAGCATGCCGTCCTTGCTGAGCTTCGCCAGCCCGGCGTCGTCGAGCGCCGCGAGGGGAACGGTGACGAGCCGAAAGGTGTACGCCGACCCGACGCCGAGGTGGTCGGCGTGGACGGGGCCGACGACGATCTGTTCGATGGCGTCGTTCGCCAGCACCTTGCGGAACAGCACGTCGCGGTCGGCGGCCGGCACGTCGGCCGGGCCGTAGTAGCGGCGGAAGGTGCGGACAGTGGCGACCGGGAGGGCGAGCATCGCGGCCACGTCGAGGATCGTCTGGGCGACCGGGTCGGTCACGCCCGGCTTGAGCAGCACGGTGGCGTAGTCCCCCGTCCGCCCGCCCGCCCGCCGTACGTCGCCGGTCTCGACGAGCGGATCGACCAGCACCTCGCCGGCGAGCCGGAGGATGTCGGTTTCGGCCAGGTCGCCTTCGAGGAGGAACCCTCGGGCGGCGGCGGCGACGAGGCCGCCGCCGCGCCGGGCGTGGGTGAGCAGGTCGAACGCCTCGCACACCCGCTCGCGCTCGGCGTCGCGGCCGGTCGGCCGGATCTCAACTTCCCAGAGCATCGCGCACCCGTTTCGCCTCGGCGAGCCACGCCAGGAGGCCGGCCCCGTCGCCGGCCTCCACCAGCCGCCGAAAAAGGTCCACCCGGTCCGTGAACTGCGCGAGGGCGGCCAGCACCGCGGCGCGGTTGGCCTCGAAGATGGCGGCCCACATCGCCGGGTCGCCGCCGGCGATTCGTGTGGTGTCGCGGAATCCGCCGGCCGTCAGCGGCAACCATTCGACCGGAGTCGTTGCCGCCAGCGCCGCCGCGACCGCGTGCGGCAGGTGGCTCGTCGTCGCCAACGCCCGGTCGTGGTCGCCGGGCGTCATCCGCGCCACCCGCGACCCGAGCGCCCGCCAGAATGCTTCGACCCGTTCTAGCGCCGCCGGTTCGGTGCCGAGAACGGGCGTAAGGATCGTCAGGCGGTTCACGAACAAGTCGGCGCGGGCGTGTTCCGCCCCCGCCTTTTCGGACCCCGCGAGCGGGTGGGCCGGGACGAACGCGACGCTGGCGGGCAACCGGCCGCCGAGGTCCGCGAGGATGTTGCCCTTCGTGCTCCCGCCATCGGTGAAGATCGTCCCCGGGCGGCAGAACGGGGCGGCGGCGAGGATCGTTTCGCCGATCCGGTCCACCGGCGTGCAGACGACGACCAACCCCGCGTCCGCCACCCCGCGGGCCAAGTCCGTTTCGCAAGTGTCGATCGCGCCGAGCCGCAAAGCCGTTTCCAACTTCGCCCGGTCGCGGCCGACGCCGACCAAGCGGCCGGCGACGCCGCGGGCCTTCGCCGCCAGCCCGACCGAGCCGCCGATCAACCCGACGCCGACGATGGTGATCTGGTCGAAGAGCATGAGCGGGTACACGGCTCCGGGGTGCGACGGGGGAATTATAAGAACCCGCCGCGGCCGGTTCCGGGGGCGGCCGCCGGGTTTTCCGAGAATCCCCCGGCCGGGCGCTTTACACTGGGTGAAACTCTCGACGCGAGCGGAGGCGGCGGTCATGTGGGTGCGACTCCTGGCGGCGGTCGGGCTGGCGGTCGGGTGCGGGGCCGCGGCGGCGGACGAGAAGCCGTTCGACCGGACCGAACTCGACAAGCGGGTGGCGAAGGCGGCCCACGACGCGGTGGCGTTCGGGACCGACCTGTTCAACAAGGGCAACCACGAGGGCTGCTTCCGCCTCTACCAGGGGACGCTGGCCACCCTCCACCCGCTCCTCGACCACCGCCCGAAGCTCGCGGCCGTTGTCCGCGACCGCCTCGATAAGGCCCGCGACGCCAAGCCACAAGAGGGAGCGTTCGTCCTCCGCGAGGCGCTCGACGCGGTGCAGAAGGAGACGGCCGAAGCCCTTCTCCCGCCGAAGAAGGCGGCCCTCTGGGATCGCCTCGGCGGGGAGAAGGCGGTGCGGGCCGTGGTCAAGGACTTCACCGCCACCGCGGTCGCCGACCCGAAGGTGAACTTCACCCGCAACGGCAGGTACAAGCTCGACGAGAAGGGGACCGAGAAGTTCGAGCAGTTGGTGGTCGAGATGGTGAGCGAGGTGTCGGGCGGCCCGCTCAAGTACACCGGCCGCGACATGAAGACGACGCACAAGGGCATGACCATCACCGACGCCGAGTTCGCGGCGACGACCGGCCACCTGGTCGCGACGCTCAAGAAGTTCAAGGTGCCGCAGCCCGAGATCGAAGAACTGGCGAAGATCGTCGAAAGCACCAAGCCGCTGATCGTGGGGCAGTGACGCGATGCGAGATGGGTGGCATGGGCGCTCGCCCGTGTTCGGTGTTCAAGGCGATCAAGGCGATCAAGGCGATCACCTATCGGAAGTGAGCGCCTTGAGGTCCAAAAGGGCAATTCGACCGCCCCCACCCGCGCGAGGATGGCCGCTTCGTGGACACGATTTAACTATCGTCCGCCCGTCATGCGATGATTTCCTTAACCACGCGGCCGTGGACATCGGTGAGGCGGAAGTCGCGGCCGCTGTACCGGAACGTCAACTTCTCGTGGTCGAGGCCGAGTTGGTGCAGGATGGTCGCGTGCAGGTCGTGCATGTGGACCTTGTCCTGCACCGCCTGGTGCCCGAACTCGTCGGTCGCGCCGAACGCGAACCCCTTCTTCAACCCGCCGCCGGCCAGCCAGACGGTGAACCCGCTCGGGTTGTGATCGCGGCCGGTGCCGTTCCCCTCGGCGTAGGGCGTGCGGCCGAACTCGCCGCCCCACCACACGAGCGTGTCTTCGAGCAGCCCCCGGCGCTTCAGGTCTTCGAGCAATCCGGCGATGGGGCGGTCGACGGACTTCGCGTGGTCGCCGTGCTTAGGCATGTTCGAGTGCTGGTCCCACGCCGGGTTGGCGCTATTGTCGCCGTAGGTCACTTGCACGAAGCGCACGCCCGACTCGCACAGCCGCCGGGCCATCAGGCACTGGCGGCCGAAAGTGTCGGTCGCCTTGTCGTTGACGCCGTACAGCTTGAGCGTGTCGGCGGTCTCTTTCGACAGGTCGAGAACGTCCGGGGCGTTCTGCTGCATCCGCCACGCGAGTTCGTAGGAGCTCGCCACCGCCTCCAACTCGGCGTCGCCGGGCGTGCGCTTGAGTTGCTCGGCGTGCAACTCGCGGAGCAGGTCGAAGTGGGCCTGCTTCCCCGCGGCCGTGAGCGGGCCGGCGAGGTTGCGGATCGTCGCCTCCGACGGCGGCCCGCCGGCCTTGCCGAGTGCGGTGCCCTGGTACGTCGGCGGGAGGAACGCCGGGCCGTAGTTCCGCGGCCCGCCGTTGCCGGCCGACGGCGCGATCGACACGAACCCGGGGAGGTTGGCGTTCTCGGTGCCGAGGCCGTACAGCACCCAGCTCCCCATGCTCGGGCGGACGAAGGTGGTCGAGCCGCAGTGCAAAAAGAGCGTCGCCGGGCCGTGGGCGACGCCCTCGGTGTGCATCGACCGGACGACGCACAGGTCGTCCATGTGCTTCGCCACTTCGGGGAACAGCTCCGACGCCCACAGCCCCGATTGACCGCGTCGCGAGAATTTCCAGAGCGGCTTCATCACCCGTTTCGACGACCCGCGGGTGCCGCTGTTGGCGATCGCGCGGGCGTCGTCGAAGGGGAGCTGCTTGCCGTCGTCGGCGTCGAGCCGCGGCTTGTAGTCGTAGGAGTCGACGTGACTCACCCCGCCCTGCATGAACAGGAAGATCACCCGCTTCGCCTTCGCCGGCAGGTGCGGGGGCTTCGGCGCGAGCGGGTCGGTCGCGGCGCGGGCGTCGGACCCGACCAGACCCGAGAGCGCCAACGCGCCGAACCCGCAGCCGGTGCGGGCGAGCCATTCGCGGCGGGAGACGGGGAGGAGCATGAATGACCTCGGTGGTCGCGGGTCGAGAGACTATTCGACGTAGCGGAAATCGGCGGACGCGAACAGCGCCTGGAACAGCGTCGCCCAGGCGTCTTTCGGGTCGCCGGAACGGTTCGTCAGGAATTTCGCCGCGACCGCCCGCTCGCCGGCGGTCGGCGGGCGGCCGAGTGTTAGTCGGTAGGCGCGGGTGATGCGGGCGTCGTCGGACGGCAACGCCTCGCCGACCAGCCGGGCGGCGGCGCTCTTCGCCTGCTCGACCGCGAACGGGTTGTTCATCAGGAATAGCGCCTGCGGGGCGACCGTACTCGCGTTCCGCCGGCCGACCACCGTACTCGGGTCGGCGAAGTCGAAGGCGTCGAACAGTTCCGGCAGGGCGTTCCGGAAGACGGGCAGGTAGACGCTGCGCGTCGTGCCGGTCTGCTTGAACCCGTAGTCGGCGGCGAGCGCGGCCGGGAAAGTCGGCCCGCCGCGGTGGTCGGTCAGCTTGCCGCTCACCGTCAGCATCGTGTCGCGGATACTCTCGGCTTCGAGGCGGCGACGGTTGGCGCGGCCGAATAGCCGATTCTCCGGGTCGGCCGCCAGCGCCTCCGCGTCCGCGGCCGCCCCTTGCCGATACGTGCGACTCAGCACGATGCCGCGCACCAGGTTCTTGACCGACCAGCCGTCTTGAACGAACGTCGTCGCGAGGTGGTCGAGCAGTTCCGGGTTCGACGGCAGTTCGCCGGTGGTGCCGAAGTTGTCCACGGTGCGGACGATCCCGCTGCCGAACAGCCAGTGCCACGCCCGGTTCGCGTATACGCGAGCCGTCAGCGGGTTGTCCTTCGACGCGACCCACGCGGCGAGTTGCACCCGCCCGCTCTGATCTTTCGGCAGCGCCGGCGGCAGGCCGGCCATCGCAACCTTTAAGAACCCGCGCGGGGCGATCTCGCCGAGGTTGTGAACGATCCCGCGGACCCGGATCGCGCAGTCCTCGATCTGTTTCTCCTCGACCACCGACATCGCCATCGGTCGCTTCGGGGCGGCGGCTTGGAGCTTCTTCAACTCCGCCTCCAGCGCTGCCGCGGACTCCGGTGCTAGGGCCGTCTTGGGAGCAGGCTTCGGATCGGCCTTCGCGGTGTCGCCGGCCGGCACCCGGTCGGCGGGGATGAACGCGACCGCGTCGGCGATGACGTGCCCCTTCGTCCCCTCGTTCGAGACGAGGACGAAGCTCTGCCCGTCCTTCTCGAAGTGGAACTGCCCGAGCGACGCGAACCGGCCGCGGAGCGGCGGGGCGGCCCGCATGTCGATGTGCAGCGTCTTCTCGCCGTCGGCGCTGAACACCGTCACCGGCACCTTATCGGCCCGGTTCGCTCCCGGCGTGTACGCGAACCAGACTTCGTACTTGCCCGTCGCCGGCAGCTCGGGCTGGAAGGTGATCGTCTTCTTCCCCTTGTCCGCGTCGAGGTCGTGGGTGTAACCGACGCCGATGTAGCTGGCCGAAGAAGTCGAATCCTTCCACTCGCCGACCTTCATCGCCTTGGCGTCGTCGATCACGATGCCGGGCACGTCCTTCACGGCGAGAACGCCTTTCGCGGCCGTACCGTCGGCCGGAACCTTCGGCTCCTTCGCCTTCGCGACCTTGATGCGGGCTTGCATCGCGGCGACTGCGGCGTCGTGCGTCGCGACGGCCGCCTCGACCTCGGGGGCCGCCGGCAGCGGCACCTCGACCCACTCCGAGACGTTCGCGTCCTTCAACGCCTTCACGTTGCGGAAGATGCCGGCGAGGGCGTAATAGTCGGCCGTCGGGATCGGGTCGAACTTGTGGTCGTGGCAGCGGGCGCACGTCACCGTCTGGCCGAGCAGCCCCTTCGAGATCGCGTCGAGTTGCTCGTCCACCACGTCCATGCGGAGTTGCTTCTTGTCCTGCTCCTCCAGGTTCGAGTTGCCGAGTTGTAGGTACGACGTGGCGACGACCTGCCGGGTGCGGTCGGCCGGGGTCGCGGCCGGGAGCAGGTCGCCGGCGAGTTGCTCGGTCACGAAGCGGTCGAACGGCACGTCGCGGTGGAAGGCGTCGATCACGTAGTCGCGGTAGCGCCACGCCTCCTTGAACACCAGCCCGCGGAGCGTGACCGACTCGGCGTACCGGGCCACGTCGAGCCAGTGCCGCCCCCACCGCTCGCCGAACCGCGGCGACGCGAGCAGTCGATCCACCAGCTTCCCATAAGCCTTCGGGTCGGCGTCGGCGACGAAGGCATCGACCTCTTCGGGCGTCGGCGGGAGGCCGTGCAGGTCGAGGTACACCCGCCGCGCGAGAGTAGCGCGGCCGGCGTCGGCGGCGGGGGTCAGAGCCTTCGCTTCCAGCCCGGCGAGGACGAAGCGGTCGATGTCGCCTGCCGGCCAGTCCGCGGCCTTGACGGTCGGCACGGGCGGGCGCACGACGGCTTTGTACGCCCAAAACTTCCGGCCCTCTTCGACGGTCAACCCGACCTGCTTCTTCGCCCCGGCCGCCTGCCGCGGGTCGGGGGCACCCATCCTCACCCACGCCTCGAAGTCGGCGATGACGCCCGCCGGGAGTTTCCCCTTCGGCGGCATCTTCACGTCGTCGTCGTACCTCATCGTGTGGATCAGCAAACTCTCGGCAGGCTTGCCCGACACGAGCGCCGGCCCACTGTCGCCGCCGGCCAACAGCCCGGCGCGGCTGTCCACGAGCAGACCGCCCTTGAGCTTCTTCTTGGCGACGGCGTCGGCGGAGTGGCACGCGGCGCAGTGTTCGGTCAGTACCGGACGAATCTTCTTCTCGAAGAACTCGACCGCCTTCGGATCAGTCACGGGGACCGGGGCGGGCGGCGCGGCGCGGCCGGCGGGGATGGCGACCAGTGCCACGGCGGCCGATACCGCGAGGGCGAGCGCCGAAAGTGCGTGCATAAACGGGCGTCCGGAAGAGCGAGACCGGCACCGACGGAGTATCGCCATTATCACGCGCCGGCGGCGAAAAAAATACCGCCTTCCGCCCGGGTCGTCCACGGGGTGAGCAGCTCGAAAGTCGGTGGCTTCTTCGTCGCCCTGACGGGAGGCTGAACGTGCGCCCGAAATTCCTCCGGCAGGAGCCGTTCCCATGGCACGCACCCCGACCCAGCCCGATCTCACTCCCGAGCAGCAGGCGGAACGTGATCGCGTCTGCACCGCCCTCGTCGAAGCCGCGCGAGGACATTCGCGCCCCGGCTACCCAGCTCGTGACCCGGACCGACGACACGACCTTCGGCGAGAACGAGTTCACCCTCCGCGACATCATCCACCGGGTGGCGGCCAAGGGTCTGGAGATCGCCCTGGAGGGGCGCAAAAAAGGGGGTATGACGGGTCGAGCCGGAGCTGCGACCGGTGCGGCGAATCGGCCCGGTTCCAGCGGTGGCAGGTGAAGACGATCCCGACCGTCGCGGGCGAGGTTCGGGTGTCGCGGGCCTACTACCACTGCCGTCACTGCGGCGGCGGGCAGGCCCCCCGGGATGCCCGGTCGGGCCCGGGCACCGGCGACCTGAGCCGCGGTGCGGCCCGGGCGGTCGCGCTGGCCGGCACGCCGGGCAGTTTCGCGGAGGCGGCCACGAAGGTGCTGCCCAAGCCGACCGGGCTGCGGGTCGGCGAATCGACGGTCGAGCGGGCGACCGAGCGGGCGGGTCGGCAGGTGGGGGGGCGGCTGGCGGCCGGCGCGACGTTCGGCCCCCCGACGGCGTGGGCGTGGACGCCCGATGCCGAGGGGAAGACGTGTGCGTATGTGGCCGCGGACCTGACGGGCGTCGGCATGCAAGGGCCGGGGGCGAAGGCGTCGGAGGGTCGGATGGCGGCGGTCGGCATGAGCTGGAACGCCGGCGAGGGGGGCCGGGTCCGCTATGCGTGCGGCCTGGCGGGTGGGCTGGCGGCCCTCGGCGACCCGCTGCGCCGCCAGGGGGAACAGGCCGGCATGGGCGCGGCCGCGCGGTGGCTCGCGGTGACCGACGGCGGGGCCGGGATCGAGGACGGGGTGCGGGTCAACTTCCCGCGGGTGGAGGCGGTGATCCTCGACTTCTACCACGCGGCCGAGCACCTGTGCGCCTGGGCGAAGGCCTGGTACGGGCCGGGAGCCGAGGCCGAGCGCGAGGGCGCGGGGTGGTGCCATCGACTCAAGCACGAGGGGGGCGCGGCGGGCCTCGCGGCGTTGCGCGCGGCGGACGTGCAGGAGCCGCATCGGCAAGTGCTGGTGTACGTCGAGAACCAGGTCCACCGGATGGATTACCCGACGTACCGGGCGAAGGGCTGGTTGATCGGCAGCGGCCCGGTGGAGGCGGCGTGCAAGCAGTTGGTGAACCAGCGATTGAAGGGGAGTGGGATGCGGTGGTCGGAGTCGGGAGCGGATGCGGTGTGCCACCTCCGGGCGCTGTTCCGCAGCGAGAAGGGCCAGTGGGGCACCTGCTGGGCCACCCCGGCCGCGTAAGTTACCGACACGAAAGACGCTCACCCTCGTCCACGCGATTCGTATTGGCGCTGTGGGCGACGACGCTATACCGCCCCCATGCGGCGTCTCATTTTGCCAGCGTGCCTCGCCCTCCTGACCGGGTGCAGCAACGCGCCGATCGCCGGGTTCCTCGACTGCGTCGCGCCGGTGCGGGACAGGCCGCGCGACGGGCGGACGACGCCCGACGTGCGCCCGCCCATCGGCCGGCCCGACGCCCTGCCGCCGGGCACCGATCCGTTCATCCCGCCGGTCGGCCCGCTCCCGCCGGGGCAGGGGCA
>Ga0105048_10013019_pt1 | contig 13008 bp, 12 predicted proteins | sample MAT05_FD_78382 | JGI IMG/M metagenome (GOLD analysis project Ga0105048, IMG submission 78382) | Freshwater microbial communities from Lake Fryxell liftoff mats and glacier meltwater in Antarctica - MAT-05 | ecosystem: Environmental > Aquatic > Freshwater > Ice > Liftoff microbial mat | place...
TTGGGCGTGCCGGCTGGCCCCGAGCGCAAACAGTTGGTGCAGGGTCAGCCGATTACGCTGGTCGACGGCCGGGTGATTCAACCTGAGGACGTGTTGGGGCCGTCACAAAATGGCACGCGGCTGGTGATGACGGGCGACCTCACAGAGTTGAAAGGGCTTGAAAGCATCATTCGCAATGCCGATGCGCTGGTGACCGAAGCCACCTACATGGACATGGATGCCGATCTGGCCCGCGACAATGCGCACTTAACTGCGGGCAAAGCCGCTCGCTTTGCGCAGGAACACGCCGTTAAGCAGCTCATCCTCACCCACATTTCAGGCCGGTATCGTGAGCGCGATATCGAGGATGAAGCGCGCCGCTTCTTCGCCAACAGCATCGTGGCGCGCGATTTTGACGCGTTCAAGATTCGCAACGAAGATTAGCGCATGAGGTGGAGTCCACGCAGACATAGACTCCACCTGACGCCGATTAGAATGCCGCCATGCCAATCTTGCTGCTCATCCGCCACGCCACCAACGATTTTGTGAAGACCGGCCGGTTGCCCGGCCACTCGCCCAACATTCACCTGAACGAAGAAGGGATTGCGCAAGCCGTCTCGCTGACGCAGGCTCTGAGCAAACGCAAGTTGCATGCCGTCTATGCCAGCCACCTCGAGCGCGCCATCGAGACGGCCTTTCGGGTGGCCGCACCACACGGCCTGCCCGTGATCATCCGGCCGGCCATGGCCGATATCGACAACGGCGATTTCACCGGCAAGTCGATCAAGGAGATCAGCGAGGGCGAGGCCACCAAAGACTTGTGGAAGGTCGTGGTCGAGAAACCCAGTGACGCCAAGTTCCCCAACGGCGAAGGGATGCTGGATATGCAAGCCCGCGTGGTCGGCGCGCTGGAGGCGATTGCGGCCGCGCACCCCGACCTGGTGGTTGAAGATATCGTAGAAGATAAAACAGAAGCCAAACCTGAGACAGCGGCATCGGTTGTATCAGCCACACCACCGAACGATCCTGGACAACCTGGCGCAGCCGCGGCTGAACCCAAGGAACCCAGAAAAGAGCCGCAGGTGGTGGCTGTAGTGGCCCATGCCGATGTGATCAAAGCGGCGCTGGCCCATTTTCTAGGCATGCCGTTCGATCTGTTTCAGCGGGTGGGCACGTCACCCGCGTCCATCAGCACCGTCATGTTGCACACCGATGAGAAGACTGGCAAACAGCACATCATGGTGCAGAGCATCAATGTGACGCCGTACAGTATGAGTTAACGCCGCCCTCGCAATATCAAATTTCACGGAAAGGCACGCAGCCGCAAAGCAAAAACTTTGCGGCTGCGTGCCTTTCCGTGAACCTGATAAACCTGATAAACCTGATGAACTTGATGAACTTGATTCTGATCACGTCCACAAAAGTCAATCGGCCGTAATCACAATCTCGCGGCTGGGCGATGAGTAGATTTCGCCAGCGGCATCGATGTCGGGAGCAGCCGCATCTGCGGGCGGCGCAGCAGATGGGGCCGCGCCGGCCTGTGCAGCGGCGATCTGCGTGCTCAGCACCCACACGGTATAGCTCTTGCGCGATCGGCCGATGAACTCGGGCAGAATTTGGAACGGGGTGGGTTGGCCTTCCAGCCGCACGCTGAAGTTGTAGCGCAAACCGCTGCGCAGGGTGGCGTATTTGTTGGTGGTGAAGGACACCCTAGGAATGACGACGCGGTTGCTGGAATTGATCAACTCGATGGGCGGCGAGCCGGGGGCAAGGTTGACCAGACGATAGCGAAAGTAGCCGTGGGGCGCGGTCGGCGGCTCGACCAACACCAGCGGTTGCACGCTGCCGCCGGAGCCGGCCAGCACCACGACATAGTTTTTGCCACGCGCCAGATTGGTGGTCAGCACCAGCGTCGGCGTGCTGGTGTTGCCGGCTGGATACACTCGAATTTGATGCGTGCCGGGGTTCACTTCGTAGGCCGGGGTGAACTGGCCGATCGCGAGGGTGGCAACGCTGGCCGGCAACGCATCCAGATAGATATCGTACGAGCCGCTGCCCGGCGAGGCATGGAACACTTTGAGGACGACGCCATTGGTGGCCAGGGCCGGTGTGGGTTGCGAGATGAATCCCGCGACCAACCCCAACAGCAGGGTCCACAACATCACAATTCGTGCACTCAACCGGTCTGTCTTGTTTGGTGTCTGAGTGAAATGGGTTTGCGCCATTGAAAGTCTCCTCGATCAGCGTTTAGCGGTGCTCGTTTGGGTGTCGGTGGCAGTTTAGCATGTGCGCGTGCAAGCTCAATCTGGCTGAGATTTTTGTGCCGCTGGCATCGGCATTCGGTGTGTTCGCGCGTTACATCCGGCTCAGATTGACGCTGACCTCAATCCAAGCCCTATAATCAACAGACAATGTTGCTCATTCGCAAGTACGACCACCGCAATACCCTCAAAGTGCATTACGAGGGACGGCTGGTGAAACGCGATGAACATAGCCAGACGGTACACGCGGAGTGGACCAGCCCGACCGTGCGCCTGGGTTACGTGACATTGGACGCCGGCGACATTTTCATCGAAACCTTCTTCGACAACCGCTGGTACAACATTTTCAAGATCACGGCCGGCCCGCACAGCGCCCAGCCAGGCATGGTCAAGGGCTGGTATGCCAACGTCAGTCGGCCGGCCCGCTTTTTGGCCAACGATATCGAATGGGATGATCTGGCTCTGGATGTGTGGATGTGGCCGAACGGCAAGATGCAGGTGATGGACGAGCATGAGTTCGAGGACATCAAGCCGGATTTGACCGAGATGGAGCAACGCCAGTCTCTCATTGCGCTGGACGAAGTGAAAGACGCCTTGCGCGAGGAATGGCGCATTTACGCCAATGACACGATTGCAAAATTGTTGAAGCAGCGGCAATGGACGCTGGGCACGGCCGAGTCCTGCACCGGTGGTCTGATCAGCGACACACTCACCGACCGGGCCGGCTGCTCGGATTATTTTTTAGGGGCCGTGGTGTCGTATGCCAATGCCATCAAGCAGGGCACCCTGGGGGTCAGCGCCGAGACCCTAAACACCGTTGGTGCGGTCAGCCAGGAAGCGGCACTTGCGATGGCACGTGGGGTGCGGCGCTCCTTGCAGGTCGATGTCGGCCTCAGCGCAACCGGCATCGCCGGCCCCGGTGGTGGCTCGCCCGATAAGCCGGTGGGTTTGGTCTATGTCGGCTACAGCAGCCCTGAATCCGACACCGTTCGAAAGTTCGTGTGGCCGCACGACCGGCTGGGCAACAAACGCGCCACGGCCGATGCCGCGCTTAAAATGCTGATTGAGCTGTTGGGTGCACCAGTCCATACGCCGGAAGCAAAGCTTTCATAGGCCAGCGGCCTTCGTGCGTTTGAGGGCCATTGACGAGATTGATCAGCCGCATACGATTCGTTATGCGCTTGCATGCAAGCCAAATTTAAAAACAAGAGTAGGTATCTACCATGTCCAAACGATATTCCCGCCGCCCCCGCAACCCCAACCTGCCCGAACACGCCTATAACACCCCGGTCGATCCTGTTGCGCCGGCCGTTGCCACGGTCTCGCCGACTGACAAGGTCAGCGCCGCGGTCATGCCGCACATGTCTGACTGGCGGAATGAATATGGCGAGGTGATTGGCGATCTGCGCCGCACGGCCGTGATCTTTGTCAGCCTCGTCGTCGTCATGGTGGCGTTGTCTTTCGTCATTCGCTAGGTCAGACGTCAGATATCAGAGGTCTGATATCTGACGTCTGACCTCTAGTTCCAGTGAGGAGGTTCACTATGGCTGGCAAGAAAGCATTGTGCGTCGGCATCAACAAGTTTGAGAAATATCCACAGTTCGCTCTGAACGGCTGTGTGAATGATGCCAAAGACATGGCCGCTTTTCTCAAGGAGATACTGGGCTTCAAAAACTCCGAAGTGAGCGTGCTGACGGATGCGCAGGCCACCAAGGTCAACATCATGACCAAGCTGAAGAGCATGGTCGATGAGGCCAAGGCCGGTAAGTTGGACTACATCGTGTTCAGCCTCTCCTCGCACGGCACCCAGATGCCCGACACCAGCGGCGACGAGAGTGACAATGTGGACGAAGCCTTTGTGCCCTACGACATCGCCCAAAAAGGCAATGAGTGGCACCCGGCACATATCATCAGCGACGACGAACTGAACGAGTTGTTCTCGCAATTGCCGGACACCGTGTTGCTCGAAGCCTTCCTCGATACCTGCCACAGCGGCACCGGCTTCAAAGATCCGTTCTCGCCCTATCAACCCCGGCCGCGCTTTATTCCACCCCCTTCGCACAAGCCGTTTGAGAAGATTGCCAAGGCCAAAGGTAAAGTATTGAAGCGGGTGGCCGATGGCGTGACGACCAAACATCACGTTTTGTGGACCGGCTGCCGGGCTGACCAGACCAGCGCCGATGCCTATTTTGATGGCCGTTACAGCGGCGCATTTACCTACTTCTTCCTCAAGAATGTCCGGGCTGGAAAGAACAAGCTGACTCGTGCCGAGCTGCGCAAGAACATGCTGGCCGATATGAAGGGCAAGTTTGAACAGATTCCGCAGCTGGAGCTGGACGCAACCAACCGTAAGAAAACCATTGCTGGCTAGTTGAAAGGGGGAAAGCGGAAAGGGATTCACTCATCCCTTTCCGCTTTCCCCCTTCCCCATGACCCAATCCCATGTCCACTCTCGCCCAAGTCATCCTCAAAAGCGGCCGCGACCGATCTGTGCGCAATCGGCATCCACGGCTGTTTGCCGGCGGCATCAAACAAATCGACGGCAAACCCAAAGATGGCGAGGCCGTCGACGTGATCGACAACCGCGGCGAGTGGCTGGGTCGGGGCGTGATCAATCAGCAGGCCCAAATTGCGGTGCGGCTGATGACCTGGGACGCGGCCGAGGCCATTGACGAGGCGCTGTGGCAACGGCGCGTGGCTGCGGCCGTGCAACGCCGCGACCAGGACCCCAATCTGCGCGATACGAATGCGCGCCGGCTGATCTTTGGCGAGAGCGATGGGTTACCTGGCGTGATTGCCGACGACTATGCCGGCCACATTGTGTTGCAGGTCAGCACGCTGGCCGCGGCCAATGTGAAACAGGTCATTGTGGATGCGCTGGTTCAGGCCACCCACGCCACCAGCATCACCGAGCGCAGCGACGAAGAGCGCGCGCGGCACGAGCGGGTGAAGGAAAGCGTCGGCCCCTTATTTGGCGAAACGCCGGGGGAGCCGGTGGAGATTCATGAGGGTGTGCGTCGTTTCAGGGTTAATGTGAGCGGCAGCGGTCAGAAAACCGGCTTTTACCTGGATCAGCGCAACAACCGTGCCACTGTCGCACGCTACATCAAGCGCGGCGATTCGGTGCTGAATGGGTTTTCCTACACCGGTGCATTCAGCATCTATGCGGCCGCCGCCGGCGCCTGCCACATCATCAATGTCGACTCGTCGGCCGATGCGCTGGCCGGTGCGCAGGCTCATGCCGATCTGAATGGCGTGGCGCGGGTGTGTGCCGATGACCCCACGTCGGGCATGGAGTTTGTGGAGACCGATGCTTTTGATGATCTGCGGACGCGCCGCAAGCTGGGCGAACAGTTCGACATGGTGATTTTGGATCCACCCAAGTTTGCCCACCACACCGGCCAGATCGATAAGGCCGCCCGCGCCTACAAAGATCTCAACCGGGTCGGCTTTAGCCTGCTGAAACCCGGCGGCATTCTGGCCACGTTTTCATGCTCGGGTGTGGTCTCGCCTGATCTGTTCCAGAAAATTATTTTCAGTGCAGCACTGGAAGCGGGGCGCGACGCACAAATTGTTGAGCGGCTCACGCAGGCCAGTGACCACCCCGTGCTATTGAGCTTCCCCGAAAGCGAATATTTGAAGGGGCTGGTGTGCCGGGTGCTTTAACTCTTGGATTGCTTGGATTGCTTGGATTGTTTGGATTGTTTGATTGAATGAAAGCGCCCAACATTCTGGCTTCGTTTCGATTCGCATTTGAAGGCGTGATCTACGCGTTTCGAACCCAACGCAACTTTAAGGCGCACTGCGCCATCACGGCTGCCATGCTGCTGGTGGGGTTGTGGGTCGGCCTGCCGCTGGGGCAATGGGCCGTTCTCGCGCTGGTGACGGGTGTGGTGTTTCATGCCGAGTTGGTCAACACGGCGTTGGAAGCCGTGGTCGACAAAGCCTCACCCGAGATTCACCCGCTGGCCAAGGTGGCCAAAGATTGCGCGGCGGCAGGTGTGCTGGTTGCCGCCATCACGGCCGTTGTGGTCGGCCTGCTCATCCTCGGCCCGCCTGTGCTAGTCAGGTTTGGCGCATGGCTAACAGTTGCGTAACCTGCCCAGCGCTGAACCCAAACCAAGTTCCCTCTGTGTCAGACAAACTTGAACAAGGGATGTGCGCCTAGCAGAAGTATGGATCGCTTGAATCACGTATCATGCGGCCATGAGCAAAGCCACCCATCTCACCCTCCCCATTCGCTTTGGCACCGTCGGCACCCCCATGAGCGCGCCCAAAAACGGCGGCAGTGCCGGTGGTGTGCAGCGCATCCGCGAGTTGAATCTGAGTGCGCTGGAGTTGGCCTGGGTGCAGAGTGTGCGCGTGAGCGACGAGGCTTGCGCCAAGATCAAGGCCGCGGGCGAGGCCAATGATGTAGCGCTCAGCGTGCACGCGCCCTACTACATCAACCTGAACGCGATCCCGGAGATGTGGGACGCTGGCCGCGAACGGCTGTTGGCTGCGGCGCGGGCTGGCTTCAAAGCCGGTGCCACCGATATCGTCTTTCACCCCGGTAGTTACATGAAAGGTGATATTCAAGCGGCCTACAAAATAGGCCGCGACCGCTTGGCTGAAGTGGTGGACACCTTAAAAAAAGAGAAGGTGAACGTGATCCTACGGCCCGAGACGATGGGCAAAAGCGCGATGATGGGCACGCTGGAGGAGACGATTGCGTGGAGCCGCGAGATCGAGAATGTGCTGCCGTGTGTGGACTTTGCACATCTGCACGCCCGGCCGGGTGATGGCACGTTCAACAGCTACGCCGAGTTCATCAATGCCCTGCGGCTGGTGGCCAGTGGCCTCGGCGAGCGTGGGCTCAAGCGCATGCACATCCATTTCAGCGGCATCGACTACACCAGCAAAGGTGAGCGCAAACATCTGAACCTCGAAGAGGCCGACATCAAGTACAAAGATTTTTTCAAAGCGCTGGCCGATTTTGGAGTGGCCGGCCGCGTGATGTGCGAGACGCCAAACATGGAGGAAGGGGCCGTGCTGATGCAAGCGACTTATCAGCGCGCCTTCCAACGTGCCGCAAAAACAGCGTTAGAAGTTTGATGCTGGATGCGGTCATGGCAGTGGTCTTTATCGGCGTGTGTGCTTGGGCAGGCTTGATTTTTACGGCCGTGGGTATCTTCGTGCGTTTACGGCTTCGGCGGCACTATTCCTTCCGGTGCGTACCAATCTGTAAGGTTGACATCGTCGGTGACTGCGCCGGCCGCAACCGTCACCGGCAGCAGCGCATGATCGGTGCAGCTTTGGCTCCCGCCGCACACCACAAATTGGGTGTATGCGCCGCTCAAATTGTCCGATCCTTTTTGCAAGTACGCAAACACTTGGTAGGTGCCGGCTGGTGCCCACACCAGATAATTGTTCTGGTTGGCGGTGGTATTCAAACGAACGATCTTGCCCGTGGCCGTGTTTCGAGCATATAGTGTGAGCGCGGGAATCTCCTCTGATGGATACGCCAGTTGACCTCGAATCGCGCCCATATCGGCCGCCAGTATCGTGACAGTAGAGCGGTCGAGTAACCACTGTTTGGCGGCATTGCTCCACACCAACCGCCAGGCAATGCCGTAACGCGTTGTTTGGGTGCCCGTGTTTGTTTTGTCGGTTGAAGTGAGCAACAGCGCCACGGTTCCATTCGCGCCACCGGCAACCCCCTCCACCGTGAACGACTGCGTGCGGGCAAACCCGGCCTGCCAGCGGTCGAACGCTTGTGTGCGCTGGAAATTTGGGCTCAGGAAGGCATAGGCGGCACGATAGTCCTTGGCTGTCAAATACTGGTAATACTGCTCCACGGTCAGCTGTTTGGTTTCGGGGTAGCCCGCGTTTCTGCTGCTAAGGCGGGTCAGGCTGAAGCGCGGTGCCCGGCCACGCAGTCGGTAGGTTTTAGTGTTCAACCCGCTGGCGCAGCAGTTGGGCTCCCAACCTGCGTAGACCGGCTCTTGCACCAGCAATCGGCCAGCATCGGGTCGGCCGTAAATTTTGTAACCTGGCAGGGCAACCGCCAGAACCGGCCTTTCGTTCGCATCTACGCTATAGACCAGCACGCCCGTGTTGCCGGCCGTGCCGCCCGAAAACAACTGGATGATGGCCTCGTCCTGCGCATCCCCCGACACGTCACCAAATTCAATCGCGTCGATGAGGGCATAACCGGCCGCGCCACCGGTCGCCTCCACATACGGCCCTGGCTCACCCGCATCGCCAATGGCCGGCACATCTGGATGTTTGAGCGCGGCATCAGCGGTGATGATGGCGCGCCAGTCCAGGCTGCGTAGGTCCAGGCGGGCCGGCGCCGCGTGCGTGCTGGGCGTGCCGCTGGAGAACAGGGCCGCAAATAGTGCAACCCAAACACAGGCTATGCGTATAAACCAGTGAGGTGCACGGACGACGGCGGTTGTAGACACAGTGACAGGAATGTGGGTTAGAGCAGAAATCGGTTTCATGTTGGTTTGTCGGTCAATAGGTCAATAGGTCAATAGGTCAATAGACCGCTGACTGCGATCTTGCTAAATGCCCAATTTTTGAGATGCTATTTACAACTGATCGACGGCCCATGCGCACAAAGTTTTTAGCTATTTTTAAGCTACATTGATATAGACACTACAATCAGGTCACACTAACACGATAAGCTGGAGTACAGCTTGCCGCTCGTTTTTTTGATCAGGAGATGAATCAAATGGAAAATCAAAACCCGAATCCAGATCCGATTGGCCCCAGCAGTTCCGGCTCAAACGATCAACTGCTTGGCGCGCTCACCTATCCGCTTCCCATCATCGGCATCATTATCCTGATGTCCGACACGATGAAGAACAACCCGATTTTGCGCACCCATGCCATTCAGAGCCTGGCGTTGGGCGCGGTCTTGTTTATCGTCTCGATTATTCTAGGGGTTATCCCCGTCGTTGGTTGTCTGGCCCCATTGGTCTGGCTCGGCGTCACGCTCTACTACGCCTATCAGGCCTATCAGGGCAAGCCGGTCACCATTCCCGTCGTCACCGATTTTTGCCGCAACCAGCGCTGGATCTAATCTCTAGCTAGTTCAGCAGATACTAAATCCGTTCGCTTCTAGCGAGTGCATCAGATGATCTGATGCACTCGTTTTTAGTTTTTCCATGACTGGATGAATTACCGCAGTCTGAGCGATTCACATCGGAGCATGATGGGTGCCTCATCAGATTTTGCATAGAAGGCTCGCCATCAAATGTGCGGATGAACCGTCTGAGCGTGGGCCTGCTTAGCCTTTGCCGCAGAAGTGTAGCTCGCCCCAGTCTTGCACGCGGCCATTGTTCAATGTCGCCCACAGGCCAATTTTGTAGCCACCGGGTGGGAAGCTGCGCCGGTTCAGCCGAAAGTTATTCTCGGTAAATTGCACCTGCTGCCGCAGGCCGGTGGAGCCGGTGCCGCAGGAATCGCCGCTGGGATCGATGCGCAGTTCCAGCGACTTGATGCCGAAGATGTGCCAGCGAATCACCATCTCATCGGGGTCGGCACTGGCGCCGGGCACGAACTCAAACGGCACCGGCGTGCAAAACTCGTATTGGGTGTTGCCATTCAGGGTGGCCGCCCAGAATGGATGACCCGGGCCACAGGCTTCCTCGGCCGGCGCAACCGGTGTGGCCGTCGCCTCGGCAATGACCGTGCTCGATACGGTGCTGGCGGTTGTGTCGGTGACGGCGACCGTGCTCGATAGGGTGCCGCTGGTTGAGGTCGATGGCGCCGGCGTAAATTCGATGATGGCAACCTGGGTGGCTGGGACTTCAGTCGCCGCACCTTCCACAGTTGGCGATGCCGTGGGCAGTACCGGTGCCTTTACAACCGGCACATTTGCTGCGGCGGCGTTGGCCTGCACCAGCTCACCGAACACCCACGCCGTTGTGCCGGCCGCCTCAATTTGCCACCATGTGCCGTCGGCGCTCTTGCCGACCACGGTTGCGGTTTGGCCCTGGGTCAACTGACCCTGCAACGCATAGTTCGTGCCGGGACCACTGCGCAAGTTCACTGAATCGGTGGTCACCGTCAGGCTCGGCGAACCGGTCGCGGCGACCGCGCTGGTGGTCGGCGCCGTCACGGGCGCGGCCGTGCCCGTCAGTGGCGTTGTGCCTGTCGTTGCTGTGGTCGCTGTCAGGGTGCCTGTGGCCGAGGTCGTGGTTGTGCCTGTGACGGCGGCGGCCATGGCTACGGGTGAAGACAATGGCTCGGCGGTGGGTTCGGGGGCTATGGTGGGAGCTGGAACCGGTGTGGCCGTCGGCGCATCCACCATCAGCACAATGGCGTCCGAACGGGCCACGACGGCTTTGTTCTGGTCATACGCCTCCAGATACAAAATTTGGCGGCCCGTGGTCTTGGGCAGCCAATCCAGCGTCAGGCTCGGGTCGCCGGCGCGCACTTCCAGCATGGAATCTGATGCGCCATTGACCCACAACTGCACCTCGGCAATCGCCGCGCCTGCATACTCACCCTGAATGGCGATGATCTCGTCCGGCTTCACGGTGGTGCCGGTGGCCGGTGCGAGCAGTTTCAATTGGGCGGGTTGGGGGGTGGGCGAGGCGGACAGGAAGCCGCACCCGGTCAGGCTGTAGGCGACCACGGCCGTGGCAATGGAAGACTTTAGCGCGTTCAGCGCTTTTGGAGTATTGATATTCATGCAAACCTTTTTTAACACAATCGATGATCTTCCTGCTGGGCAACGCAGGGTGAAAACTGGGTTAAGCACTGAATTTTAGTCGGCGGCTGATGCGTAACTGGCAGAGTTGTGCCGTGTAATCCAGCCGCTATTTGCTAGAATCTTGCGACATGCAGGTTGATTGGAACATAGCCCCCTCCGCGCCACAGCCCTATCTAGCGGCGTTGACAAACCTACACCCCATTACCGCTCAGGTGTTATACGCACGCGGCTTGCACGATCCCGATCAAGCTCGTGCCTTTGTGGATGAAGACGAACGCCGTGCGCCACCGGCCGATCCGCTCAAGTTGAAAGATATGCAGCGGGCGGTGGATCGCATTCTGGCCGGCATTGATAGGGGCGAGAAGATCGTGGTGTATGGCGATTATGACTGCGACGGCGTCACGGCCAGCGTGTTGCTGGTGACGACATTGAGATCGCTTGGTGCCAACGCACATTGCTACATTCCAGATCGGTTTGAGGAAGGCTATGGCTTGAACAGCGGCGCGCTCGACAAGCTGAAGGCCGAAGGTGCGACGCTTATTATCACGGTCGATTGCGGCGCGCGCGCTGTGCGCGAGGCATTGCATGCGAAGGCGATCGGCCTCGACCTCATCATCACCGACCACCATGAGACCGAGCACGACAGCCTGCCCGAAGCGATTGCATTTATCAACCCGCGTCGGCCCGACTGCGAGTATCCCTTCAAAAAACTGGCCGGCGTCGGCGTGGCGTTTCGGTTGGCCCAGGCCTTGTTGCGGCAGCATCGCGCTAAAACAGGCCTGACCAACGGCGTGTCCATGCGCGCGCTGCTCGAACTGGTCGCCATTGGCACGGTGGCCGATATCGTTTCGCTCACGGGCGAGAACCGCTGGCTGGTGCGGGCGGGCTTGCAGCAAATTAATAAGACGCCGCGGGTGGGGTTGAGGGCGCTCATGCAAGTGGCCCGAGTTCCCATCGGCAGCGTCAATGCGGGTCGGGTGGGCTTTGCGCTAGCCCCGCGTTTGAATGCGGCCGGGCGGCTCGAACATGCGCTGGCGGCGTTCGATTTGTTGATGACTGACGACCCTGCCCAGGCCGATATGCTGGCCCATCAGCTCAACTCACAAAACGAGCACCGCCAGCACATCACGACTCAGATGGCGCAGCAGGCTGAGCTGGCCGCGCTGTATGAGCAAGCCGACACACCACTTTTATTTGCGGCATCCGAGCAATACAACGCCGGCGTGATTGGTCTGGCGGCTGCACGGCTGGTCGAAAAGTATTACCGGCCCAGCATTGTCATCTCCATTACCAATGGTGAGGCGCGTGGCTCGTGCCGCAGTGTGAACGGCTTTCACATTACCGAGGCGCTGGACGCGTGTGAAGGCCTATTGCTGCGGCATGGTGGCCATGCCGCGGCGGCCGGGTTTACCGCATCCACCGACAAGCTGGACGAGCTACACGCCAGGCTGGTGATGCTGGCCCGGGATGCGCAGCCGACGCTGGGCTGGCAACGGCGGCTACATGCCGATGGCCAGATTGAACTGGATCGCATCACTGGCAAGTTGGTGAGCGAGCTGGAGAAACTGGAGCCGCACGGCATGGAAAATTTCAAGCCGACCTTTGTGGCGCGCAATGTTCAAATTGTGAGCGCGCAACGCATGGGTAAAGTGCCGAGTGGTGGGCCGGGGCCGCACCTCAAGCTGAATGTGCGACAGATGGGGGAGCAGGGGCCAGACGGCAGGAAGCCGTGCGGCAAGACCTGGGAAGTGGTCGCCTGGCGCATGGGTGAGCGATTCAATCAAGTGCGCCCTGGCCATCTCATTGACATCGCCTTTCAGATCGACACCACCATCTGGAATGGCACCTCCAAAGTGCAACTGGAAGTCAAAGACTTTGTGGTGGTGCATGCAATGGATGTTGCCGGCGAAGCGGTTCAAGAGATTGCGGATTAAATAATTGTGGCTCTCCCGAATTAAACGGGAATCGCAGTGTAGGGGCAAAGCAGCGGGCTCATGTATGGGTTTGATCTGCGATGAGCCCGCTGCTTTGCCCCTACAAAAACCATGATTTCCCGCCAAA